>ENA-OPEA01000440-OPEA01000440.1-human-gut-metagenome-genome-assembly--contig:-NODE-440-length-23595-cov-2.749193_pt1 | contig 23595 bp, 24 predicted proteins | sample MGYA00241623_ERZ501509 | MGnify/ENA primary metagenome ERZ501509 (study PRJEB25962, sample SAMEA2042571) | human gut metagenome | biome: human gut; feature: human-associated habitat; material: faeces... | reverse complement strand
CCTGGATGGAAGAAAAAAAGAAGAAAAAACAGGAACAGTCTGCAGAATGGAGAAACAAAGTACAGCGGGAACTTGCCGGAATGAATATAGAAAAACATGAAACAGAGAGAAAAGAAATAAAAGATATAGAGCAAAAGAGTGAAAAACAAAACCGTACAGAACAAAATTCATGGGAATGTGAGAAAACTGGTGAGGATACAGCAGAACAGGAAACATATGGTGAAACAGTAGTTCTTTCGGCAGGACAGCTGTCAGGTACAGCCAGCCTGGTAAGTCGGGAACCCGGAGAACTTCCGACGGTTTATCTGGAACGGGAACTGACCGTGATCGGAAAACTGGAACAGGCTTCGGATGTAGTGATCTCGCTTCCGACAGTCAGCCGGGTGCATGCAAGAATACGCAAAACAGGTGAGAACTATTATCTGGCAGATCTGAATTCCAGGAATGGAACTTCTGTTAATGGCAGAATGCTTGGGGCAGAGGAAGAATATTTTCTGCAGGATGAGGATCAGGTGGATTTTGCTCAGGCAAGATATGTATTTCTGAGGGGATAGATAACTTCTGAAAAGAAAATCACCGGACATGAGGGTTCGAAGGCAGTATTTCGGACAGCACAGGTGAAGTGCTGCCTTGCCACAGGGAACGGCATCTGCTAAAATAGACGAACAACAGCAGAATACATATGTATTCTCTGAATACAAAAACAGAGGAGAGTAACCTGTGGAAGAATTACGCAAAGAGCCGGTGACTGCCGGACTGATCCTGTTGAATATTCTGGTATTTCTGATCGTGGAATTTACAGGAAGCTCCCAGAATACCATGCATATGCTGGATTGTGGAGCTGCCTTTACACCAATGATCATTCAGGGTGGAGAATATTACAGACTGTTCACCTGTATGTTTCTGCATTTTGGAATTGAACATCTTCTGAATAATATGCTGGTTTTATTTGTACTTGGAAGCAGACTGGAACAGGTAATTGGAAAAATAAAATTTCTGTTGATCTATCTGATCGGTGGAGTACTTGGAAATGTGATTTCTTTACTTATCGAATTACGTACGCAGGATTTTGCTGTATCAGCAGGAGCATCCGGAGCGGTGTTTGCAGTTATGGGAGCCATGATCTATATTGTCATTCGCAATAAAGGATGGCTGGGTGATCTGTCTATGAGACAGATTCTGGTCATGGCAGCTTTTTCTCTGTATTTTGGTTTCGCAAGTACGGGAGTGGATAACACAGCCCATGTAGGCGGGATGGTGTCCGGGTTCTTTCTTGCAGTGATTTTTTATCATCCTGGAAGAAAAATATAAAAGGAAGTACCTTCTTCCGGAGTGCTTTCTACACATAGTGTACCCTGGTGGGCTTCAATGATCTGCCGGGTGACAGCAAGCCCGAGGCCAGTGCCCCCGGGCTTGTATGTTACGAAGGGACGAAAGGCGTTTGCAATCTGGTCTTCTGTCATGCCACATCCGTTATCCGAGATGGTGATCTGGACACCGTCCGGAACGACAGAAGCGGAAAAAAGAATTCTGCCATGAGTATGCTGGATAGATTCCTGCGCATTACGGAGAAGGTTAAAAAGAGCCTGACGGATTTTTGTCTGATCCAGACTGATCTGGGGAAGATCACGGGGGATGTCAGTCTCAAAGGAGATTCCAAGGTAGTCCAGTGCCGGTCGAAAGGAACTGGTAATTCGATCCAGGCAGATACTTAGATCTGTCTGTACAAGGGAAATGTGACCGGCATTTTGGTATCTGGAAAGTTCATCCAGCAACTCACGGATATAGGTTAGATTTTCCATAATGTTATCCCAGTGTTCGTTGAAACAGAGCTGTGGCTGTGAATCCGACAACATCTGCATTTCGCTGGTGATCAATGCCAGCGGATTTCTTATTTCATGCGAAAATGTGGACAACATCGACTGAAACTCTTTTTTTGTTTGTGTGATAATGTTTTTTTCCTGCATAATCTGTCACCTCAATCTGAGTATATTATGCAAAAATATCGGAATCAACAAATTTCGTATTGAAAAAATCGCGAAAATACGAGACAATAGAAAAAGAAAACAGTTTATTTGTAAGGAGGACTACATCATGGAAAACTGTATTTTTTGTAAAATTGCAAACGGAGAAATTCCATCCGCTACTTTATATGAAGACGAAGATTTTCGCGTAATTCTGGATCTCGGTCCGGCTTCAAAGGGACATGCACTGATCCTGCCCAAAGCTCATGCAGCCAATATTTATGAACTTCCGGATGAGACTGCTGGAAAAGCAATGATCCTTGCCAAACATATGGCAACCAGGCTCAGAGACGGACTGCACTGTGACGGGTTTAACATTGTACAGAATAATGGAGAAATTGCCGGTCAGACTGTATTTCATTTTCATATGCATCTGATTCCACGTTATGAAGGTGATCAGGTCGGACTTACATGGAAACCGGGAGAACTGACAGACGAGATGAAGGAAGAGATCCTGGCAAAAGTCAAAGCATAAAGAAAAGAGTACAGATACAGATGATAATTGAGAATTTTGATGATTTTTACGATCACTACCAAGGATTCTCAGCATATGTCGCTTTTTGCATCACAGAAGATTACGAGCTTTCAAAAGATATCAGTCAGGAAGTTTTTCTGGCATTATTTAAAGTGAAAGAAAAACTGGATTATTCCAGACCTGCCAAATTGAAAGCACTGGTGATGAAAGCGACATCCAACAAATGTATGGACTATTATAGAAAAGCCTCATCCAGACAGGAAAGTTATACGATTGATGATGAGGAAAATGCGTATGAGCCGGTGGATGAAAAGAGTAATCCAGAGGCAAGAATACTTCGTATGGAAGAAGAGAAATATCAGAAACTTGTACTGAACAGACTTCGGAAGAGGAATCCGATGAATTACGATATTCTGGTCAAAACAAAATTCCATGAACTCTCAGCGGCAGAAGTGGCAAGTGAGTATGGGATTACACCGAATAATGTAAACAACAGGAATCTGCGGTCGAAAGCCTGGATAATTGAAGAAATGGAAAAGATATGCAGGCAGTCACATCGATAACTGCCTGCATCCTGCTATTTGTTTATTTTTTTGATAAAACACATTCTTCGATCAGAGAAACGATATGATGGATGGAATCCATCTGTTTACCTGCAGACATTGCTTCTTCGAAAGAATGACGGTTGTCATACAGCTGATGGATCGTATCCAGAAGTTTCTCATCAGTGATTTCTTCTTCCTCAAGTACCATGCTGAATCCCTGTTTTTCGAAAGAACGGGCATTCAGGATCTGGTCACCACGACTGGCATTTGCAGACAGCGGAATCAGAAGATTGGGTTTGTGAAGAGCACTGATCTCACAGATGGCATTTGCACCTGCGCGGGAGATTACCACGTCAGACAGGGCAAAAAGATCCGGAAGTTCTTCTTTGATATATTCATACTGAACATAGCCTTCGGTACCTTTGAGGGTTTCGTCCATTTTACCCTTGCCGCAGAGATGGATCACCTGGAAAGCTTTCAGAAGTTCCGGGAGAATCTTGCGGATATGGTCATTTACAGAGGCTGCGCCAAGGCTTCCACCGATCACCATCAGTACCGGTTTGTCAGAAGTAAATCCACAGAACTGACGGCCGGCTTCCTTATCACCTTTCATCAGTTCCTGACGTATCGGCGTGCCGGTCAGTACGGCTTTATCTGCCGGAAGACTGCTGACAGTCTCAGGAAAGTTACAGCATACTTTAACGGCTGATGGAATACACAGTTTGTTGGCAAGTCCCGGAGTCATATCTGACTCGTGGATGATTGCTGGAATCTTGCAGCGTTTGGCTGCAATTACAACAGGGACGGTAACGAAACCACCCTTGGAAAAGACTACATCGGGTTTCAGTTTTTTGAGAAGCTTCTTTGCTTCATGGAACCCTTTTAATACCCGGAAAGGATCGGAGAAGTTCTTGGGATCGAAATAACGTCTCAGCTTACCAGATGAGATCCCATAATATGGAATACCCATTTCTTCAATGAGTTTACGTTCGATACCTTCGTAAGATCCGATATAGGAAATCTGATATCCGGCAGCTTTGAGTGTCGGGATCAGAGCAATATTTGGTGTAACATGTCCGGCAGTACCGCCGCCGGTAAGTACAATATGTTTCATAGGGAAAACCTCCTGAAAATCATTTTATTACCAATAACTATGAACCACCGGGGAAGAATTGTCAAGAAAGAGATAATATCATGAAAAAAGAGTTTGAGAAAGAACAGAAAGACAACCAGATAGATGATGCATTCCTGGATATGCCGGATATGGAGGATGACGAGAAATTCCGTCAGTGGCTGGAAGAGGAATATCTGAAGGAAGCAGATGCCATCGAGGAAGCTCTTTTTGATGGCAGAAAATTTGAGGACAATCAGGATATCGTAGAGAAACTGAGCGTTTCCAGAGAAAGCTTCTATCAGCGTGCCAGAGAAGAAGGTCTGCTGGAGGATACGGCAGATGAGAAGGCAGAAGATGAGAAGAATACAGAAGAAGCATTGCCTGAATCTACGGAAAAGAAAATTCTGGAATTCAGAAAAAACGCAGGTGTATCAAAGGATCCTGCACGCGATGCGAACAGAAACTCCGGCAAAAGGAAATAACAGTTATGTGCGCTTTGGCAGAATCGCCGGAATCGCGGGCCTGTGTCTGATCTGCGTGTTCGCTGCAAGTATGAGCAGCGAGGCGAACCGGAAGTATCTGGTGAACAGTGTGCGGATATTGAGTGGGAATGACAGCCAGTTTATAACAGATAATTCTTCTGATAATGAGCATGCAACTACAGAAGAAAGCGATGCGATTGCGGATATAGAAGAGAAGCTGGGTGTAAAGATGCCGGAGTTTTATTATCGGCCGTATGGGATGGAGTTTGTAATGTATGAAATAAGTGAGCCTACTTCTATTGCATACATTAAATATGAACTGAAAAATACAAGTGTATTATTTTATGTAGATAAACAACAAAAAAATAAGGCAAGTAATATTAGTAGTATAAGTGGAAAAGAAAAAATAGTAGATATAATATCAAAAGATTGGGGAGATATAGTAATAAAAGAAATAGAAGATGAAACAGATAGGCAATCAACTTACTCGTCAAATTGGATATACGATGGAAATTCGTATACTATAGCTGGAAAAATAGAATTAAAAGAGTTAAAAAAAATATTGAAAGAAATGAAAGTTTAGAGTGATATTTCCAGATTTCATACGTATATAGTTATGTAAAGGTTGTTTACATAGCGAAAGGAAGTGAGAAATGAATATCTGGAAGAAGATTCTGGGAATCAGTCTGGCAGTTGGTTTATCTGTTGGAATGAGTATTGCACCAGTATATGCAGATACTATCAGTATTCTGGATGAGATTACAGATGAAGAGACAACTGAAGATTATGCAGAGGATACTTCAACGATTCTGGCAAGAAGCAGTTATTTGAATCTTGGAAATGTAAAAATTCAAAAAGTTTCCAGCAATGAGATTGCTATTTTTGGTTTGACAGATTGTCATAAAAAATGTAGTAAAGTTTATCTGTCACTTTATCTGGAACGGAAGGTCAATGGAAGCTACGGAACTTATAAATACTGGAACTTTACAGCGAACAATGCATCGAGTTTGAGTAAAACAATCGACGTAGCAGTTCCATCAGGTACATATTACCGTGTGCGTGGATACCATGCAGCCAGTCAGTCGGGTACAAAAGAATCTACCTCTACGCTGACAAGTGGTATCATGGTCAAATAATGACCATTGGAAAAGGAAAAAGGAAGAAAAATATTAATCAGTAATCCGTGAAGTGCGAAGAAGGTCGCAGGATGCAAAATAAATTTATGTAAACACCGTTACCGTCCGGAGACATCAACGTACTCACAAATCATGTCGGACTCGTCAGAGTTCACATTATTCATGATCTTATGCGCAAAGGAATAACATAATCATACGCAAAAAAAGGATCATTTAACCATATCTACAAAATCATATGAACCATACAAAACAAGGCGGGACTTCATACACCCCGCCTTATTTGGTTACTGTGAACGGAGTGAACAGTAACCTTATTTTACATAAATAAAGGTATGAGAATATTATTTACAATGCGAAGTAATAAGCGTAAAATTAAATGTGAAAAAACTGTGAAAACGAAATTTGGAGGAAAGATATGCTGGACTATGAGATACAGGATGATGGAAGAATTGAATTTCGAGTAAATAAGGAAGTATATCCATTAAAAGCAATTTACAGAGCTGCTTATCTTTTTACAGATAAATATTATATAGGATTAGATCAGACAGAAGAAACATATATCATCAAATTTTCAGGAAAAGAAAAAACCTGTGATTATGATGATGTTGGTGCATTTCAAAATGAGCTTTTGAATCAAAATCTGAAATTAGCATTGAGTAATGATACAAGGGAAATCAGAGAGTTGATTGTAACGAGAGCTCTTTATAGTTCTTTTTTACCGGAAGAGAATGAAGAAGTTTCAATATCGGAGACGTCAGAACAGGAATATGATTTAGATGAAATAGCAAAGGCATGGTATGAAGAATAAACTTTTACTGAATAAAGAATTATATAATAACGATGCTGTTAGGAAGACGATGAAGGCATTTAGTGCATTGGCAGAAATAAGTTTATCAGAAACAGATAAATATTATGAATTAATATTTCGTGATTGCAAGGTAAATACAATACAGACGATAAGGGAATTTGAGAATTATGTCCTGATAGAAACAATTCAGTCAGCAGGTGATTTGTATGCTTGAAATAAGTATGATTGTTTATCTGATTGTATTTTGTACAGTTGCGGCATTCACGGACTGGAAATATGGAAAAATTTATAATAAATGGCTTGGCTTGGGAATGCTTCCGGGGATTGTGCTTGTAGTTGTATATTATTTTAACAGGCAATCAGATATATTGCTCTATTTTACGAATCTGGCAGCTGCTATTATAATTGCAATTCTTTTCTGGACGATGAAAATGTGGGGAGCCGGGGACTCAAAGTTGTGGCTTTTTGTAAATTTTATATATCCGACAGGTTGGTATGTCACAACAGGAACTATGCTTTTTCCTTCTATGTTATTGTTTATGCTTATTTTTATAGAAGCATATATTTTTGTGATTCTTGAATCATTATGGTATAGATTTGGAAAACGTGATCAGGGAATTACACTCCAAAAGGAAAAATTTCAGATAGTATGGATATGGGATATAGGATTTTCAGTATTACTTTTGTCAATTGTATATAGCATAATGGGATATCTGCTCGGAGAGTACTATGAAAGTAATCGCATATTCTTTTCTGTGCTGGGAGTTCTAAGTGCAAACAAATTAGTGAACTGGAAAATCCATGGGAAAAAATATTTCACAGGGATGCTTCTGGTTATTTATATATTAATGGGTGCATTGCTTTACAGAGGGTTTGACTGGGAAATGTTGCTGTTGACGGTTGTTCTGGTTGTAGTGACACAGATGAGCCTGAAATTTGCGGATAAATATAATTATGCTTATATTCTTACTTCTGAGGTAAAGGAAGGAATGATTATGTCATATATAACGATCCAGCAGTTTTATGGTTCACGTGTGAAAGGACTTCCACATACGACAGATGAAACTACAAAGTCAAGGATCACTCAGAGTGAGGCAGAGGCAATTCGCCGATGGGAAAAATCAAAATATGGAAAAGACACAATTATGGTGGTGAGATATATTCCATTTGCGATTTTTATATTGATTGGTATAGTAACTTATTTAATCGGGGTTTGGAAATTATAATGGATGAGATTGATAAAACAAGATTTTGGAAAATAGAACAATCAGATGACAAGAAATATATGATTAATTCGGATGGTGAAAGACATTTGTATATGCTTTCGGGTGAAGTGACACATGGAGATGTGATCGTTGTTCGGGATAATAACAGCGTGTATAAAATGCATGATGGAAGTTCTTCGAGTGCGTTGGTTTATGTGACAAATCAATGTAATTCAAATTGTATTATGTGTCCGGATTCTGTAAAGATGAGGACAAAAGAGAATAGGATTTCATTTGAAGAATTAGTGGAATATGTTTCTTTACTGCCATCGGACCTTAAGCACATTGATATTACGGGCGGTGAGCCTACTTTACTGAAAGAAAATCTGCCATATCTGATCAGAAGGGCACTGGAACAGGCTGAAAATGCGGAAGTTCTTATGCTGTCAAATGGACGAAGCTTTGCAGTTGACGGATATACTCAAAAATTTGGTATATTTTCAGATCAGAGATTTAAAATTGAAATTCCGATACACAGCGCAGACCAAGAAAAACATGATTATATTGCAGGCTGCAGGGGAAGTTTTGAACAGACAATGCGGGGAATTTCAAATCTTTTAAGAAATGGAGTTGAAGTTGGGATTCGTATTGTTGTATCAAAACTGAATTACAGAGATTTGAATCCGATTATTCAGGAAGTAAAAAGAAGATTTCCCGAAATAAAGTATATTAACATTATGGGAATGGAGATTTTAGGAAATGCATGGAAAAACAAAGAAACTGTATGGGAAGAATTCGAAAATATAAAACCATATGTGGAAAAAGCAGCCGAACAGTGTTTTTCCTGTGGAATAGAGCCGGGATTATATAATTTTCCATTATGTTTATTTAAGAAAAAATACTGGTATTGTTATAAGAAAAGTATTACGGACTATAAAATCCGATATTTTACGGAATGTGAGGAGTGCAAAGAAAAAAGTGAATGCGGGGGCTTTTTCTTTTCAACATTTCGTCGTACAAACTATAAAGTCAGGGTACAGAGATGAAGAAGAATTATTTTAATTACACCAGAATAAAAGATAAATATCTTCTGACAAATGATTTAGGAAGGTATGCATTTCTTTCAAAAGAAGAAATGTATCGTTTCCTTACAGACCAATTAAAGCCAGAGGAAGGACTTACAACAAAGCTGAAAGAAAATTATTTTCTGTATGATACAAGTGACCATGCTTTTGTTGAAGAAGCAGGGGCAGCATTCAGAGAATACAGACAAAATCTGTTTCAGGGAGCTGCATTACATATTTTTGTACTGACTAAACAATGTAATCAGCAATGTGTATATTGTCAGGCTTCAACGGATATGGAACGTTCTTCAATGTCTTTTGAAACAGCAGAACGTGCGGTGGATGTTGCATTACAGTCTCCTGCGAAGTATATAACTTTTGAATTTCAGGGTGGCGAACCACTTATGAATTTTGAAACTCTGAAGCATATCGTAGAATACACAGAACAGCAGGAAACAGATAAAGTGATTGACTTTTCTATGGTATCAAATCTGATGCTGTTAAATGATGAAAAGTTAATGTTTCTGAAAGAGCATGGAGTTTCAATATGTACTTCACTGGATGGGGATGAGATACTTCATAATCGAAACAGGCCTTATTTTAAAAAGAATTCCTTTGAAGTTCTGAAAGAAAAATTTCATATGGTTCAGCAACAGGAACTGCAGATCTCTGCAATTCAGACCACAACCAGATATTCTTTTCCACGATATAAGGAACTGGTGAATCAATATGTGGCATATGGAATGACACAGATATTTATAAGGCCACTGACTCCGTTGGGGTATGCAGAACAACACTGGGATTCCATTGGCTACAGCCCGGAAGAATTTCTTGATTTTTATAAGAATATTCTTGAATATATCATACAGCTAAACAAAAATGGGACTTTTATAGCAGAAGGTCATGCGAAGATTTTTTTGAATAAAGTCATCAATCATGATGCTGGAAATTATATGGAACTCCGATCACCATGCGGAGGTGCGATTGGACAGATGGCATATTATCATAATGGTAAAGTTTACAGTTGCGATGAGGCAAGGATGCTGGCTGAAATGGGAGATGACAGTTTTTGTTTGGGAAATGTGTACAAAGACAGTTATAACGATTTAATGAGTTCTTCTGTATGCAAGGTATTGGCCCGAGCGTCCTGCCTGGAAGGTTTGTCTGACTGTTGTGACTGTGCGTTTCATCCATACTGTGGAACATGTCCGGTAATCAGCTATGCCCGATACAATACGGTATATCCTGCGTTAGCAGAAGAATATAGATGTAAAATATATAAGGGAATACAGCTTCTTCTGTTTAAAAAAATACATGAAGAACCTGAACTGATGGAACTTTTCAAAACATGGTGTCAGTAGGGAAGGAGAGGATAAAAGATGAAAAGGAACTTAAAAAGATTAGGAGTATTTCTGGTTGCTGCTGTGCTGATGTTAACAGGAGTGCAGGGCACGAAGGAGGTATGGGCATCAAGACAGCGCATTGAATATGAAGATGGTGACATCTATGAGGGAAATGTCAATGATAGTACAGACCAGAAACAAGGAAAGGGAAAATATTTTTGTACGGACGGAACCGTAATTGCAGGAACCTGGAAAAACGATTATCTGAACGGACAGGGAACTGTAATATATCCCAACAGAGACAGATATGCGGGAACTTTTAAAAATGATAAACGAAATGGTGGTGGTACGTATCGGTTCAGAAATGGAGATACTTACAGAGGAAAATGGAAAAATGATAAAATGAATGGGAAGGGTAAATATACCTGGAGAAACAAAAGATACGTAACAGGAACCTGGAAAAATGGAAAATTAAATGGAATTGCGACATATAAAAATGGTAAATATAAATACACAGTTGGCGTATATAAAGGAAAAATTGTAAAAGTATACGGAAGGAAGAGGGCGTAGATATGGATAAGGATAATATTTTTCCGCAGATAAAAAAAGGAATTGAAGACTTTATGACAGAAGAAGAGGGAAATATTTCCAGGTCAAAAGTTGCAATGATTGGTTCCATGATGGTTATTCTGGGAGTAATGCTGGCTGATGGAAATATTTATGCAGCGCATCGATCACATAGTTCTCATTCGTCACATCGATCACATAGCAGTCATAGTTCTCACCGTTCAGGTAGCCACAGCAGTCATGGATCACATTCATCCGGACACAGTTCACATTCATCCGGTCATAGTTCACACTCCTCCGGATCTCATTCTTCCGGTTCAGGAAGTGCTTCTGCATCCGGCAGTAAATATAACGTGAAGCTGCCTAAAATGCAGACACCAAAAGCGACACCTTGGATGGATTAATGGTAGGCAGTTTTGGAATTGGAATCTTTCTGAAATAAGGTATATTGCAAATTAAAAGAACATATGCTATAATGCCAGTAGGCAAAACGATAAGATGTGTTCACAGTAGCACAGCAAAAACTCCCCAGAGTTCGCACCTCTGGGGAGTTTTTATTCCATTTTGGCGAGGCGGCTTAGACCTCAGGCTGGCTGCTAGCTGCTATTTTCCATCCAGCCATTTGCAAATGTAGTAGGCGATTACACTTGCCAGAATGGAAAGCATAAACGATAAAATTGAAAACCTGTGCGTCGCATTCTCGTTACTTCAGTGATGAGTTAGACGCACTATCTTTTTGAAAATAAGCAGAACAAATGTTTGTAAATTCTATTTACATATGGTATAATAAAAACATGGATAAAAATATGTTTAATATCAATAACAATGAACTTTCATATGGTAGAGGATATGTGTATTCCCTGCAGTATCATCTGGTATGGTGTACAAAATATCGGAAAAAAGTTTTAAAAGATGGTATTGATGCAGAATGCAAGAGAATGCTCTATAATCTTGCAGAAGAATATAAATTTCAGATCCTGGCAATGGAGGTTATGCCGGATCATATCCATCTGCTTGTGGACTGTAAACCTCAGTTTTATATTTCAGATATGATCAAGATCATGAAAGGAAATCTTGCACGCCAGATGTTTCTTGTGCATCCAGAACTGAAGAAGGAACTTTGGGGAGGGCATCTGTGGAATCCATCTTATTGTGCAGTAACGGTGAGTGACAAGAGCAGGGAACAGGTATGTTCTTATATCGAAGGGCAAAAAGAAAAATAGTAATCAAAGCCTCCGTTTTTTATATTTGTGAGAAAGAGGAAAAAAGATGAGGACAGTATCCAGTTATGGCGTAGAACTGCGAAAACAGAATATCCCGATCCGCCAGACACTGGATATTTATCGTTCTGCGGTCAGCTGTCTGATCGGGATCTATGTCCGGACATGGGATGAACTGGAAGCGATCACGGAACCTAAAAAACGTTTCAATACTGCAGAACATCTGGTGCATACTACAAAAAAGAATCAGGCAAGGTTTGATTTTGACCTGCGATTTCCAAAGATGCCTTCTTATCTCAGAAGGGCAGCTATCCAGCATGCCCTGGGAAGCGTATCCTCATATAAGACGAGGCTGGAACTGTGGAAAAAAATGGATAAGAAAGGCGGCACGCCGAAGCTGGTGTGTGGTAATCATGCTATGCCGGTATTTTACCGTGATGTGATGTACCGTGAAGATACTGAGAAAAAAGATGGAGCGTACCTGAAACTTTATGACGGCCACGACTGGAAATGGTTCCGGGTCAGTCTCAGCCATACAGATATGGAATATCTGAGAAAATACTGGGCGGGAAAAAGAGCAGCAGCTCCCGTGCTGGAAAAAAGGCATCGTAAATACTTCCTGCGTTTTTCTTATACAGAAGAGGTTCCGCTTACAAAGACACCTGTAAAAGAACAGATCATCTGCAGTGTGGATTTAGGAATCAATACGGATGCAGTCTGTACCATTATGCGGTCAGATGGAACTGTCCTGGGAAGAAAGTTTATTGATTTTCCCAGTGAAAAAGACCGGATGTACCGTGTGCTGGGACGGATAAGCAGATTCCAGCGCGAGCATGGCTCCGCACAGGTGAAAAGCAGATGGGCCTACGCGAAGCGTCTTAACACAGAACTTGGAAGAAAGATTGCAGGAGCAGTCACAGGATATGCAGAAGAAAACCATGCGGATGTGATCGTGTTTGAGTATCTGGAAATAAAAGGAAAGATATCCGGAAGAAAGAAACAGAAGCTGCACCTGTGGAGAAAAAGGGATATCCAGAAAAGATGTGAACATCAGGCACATCGCAGAGGGATGCGGATTTCCAGGATCTGTGCGTGGAATACCAGCAGACTTGCCTGTGATGGGTCGGGAACGGTTGCCCGCGACCCGGGCAATCATAGTTTATGTACATTCCAGAATGGAAAAAGATATAACTGTGATCTTTCAGCGTCCTATAATATTGGAGCAAGATATTTTATACGGGAATTCTTAAAACCCCTTCCGGCAACGGAAAGGTCTTTGCTGGAGGCAAAAGTCCCTTCAGTAAAGCGTAGGATCTCATGTGTATATGCGGACTTAAGAGAACTATTTTCAGAAATGGAACTCTTAAGAGCAGCATAAACACAGGCAGATATACAGCGGATTACCTGCAGTGTGGGAACCTGTCATATCTGGCATGGAAAAAGCGCATGACTGCGCATATCCTAAGCTACAGGCGTATCCGCCGATATTTAGCCTTGTCGCTTAAAGCGACCGAGGAGCATGTGACTTTAGTCATGTGAGATCCACTTCACAATAGCATACCCCCTTTCTGTACCTGTCTAGGGGCAGTAGCAAAAGCATTATAACATGAAGCCCTGGTCGAAAAAACGCAATTTTTGTTAAGATATATTGTCTTTTTTGCACAAAAAGACTGTTAAAAATCAATCAAATCGTGTATAATGGTTACAACAAAACATACTTGGATGATTTTTTCAGACAAAGGGGGTTCGCACATGAAGATTACCTTTATTGGGGCGACACATGAAGTAACCGGAAGCTGTTATTATCTGGAAGCAGCAGGAAAGAAATTCCTGGTAGACTGCGGTATGGAACAGGGTCCGGATTACTACGAGAATCAGGATATTCCTGTAAAGGGAAGCGACCTGGATTTTGTTCTTCTGACTCATGCACATATGGATCATTCCGGAAATCTTCCCGCTATCTACGCAAAAGGATTTCAGGGACCGATTTATGCAACACAGGCTACCTGCCACCTTTGTGACATTATGCTTCGAGACAGCGCCCACATTCAGATGTTCGAGGCAGAATGGCGAAACCGTAAAGGACGTCGTCAGGGAAAACCGGAATTTGTTCCTGCATACACCATGGAAGATGCCATGGGTGTCATTCAGAACTTCGTTCCGTGTCCGTACGAAAAAACCATTAAACCGGCCGAGGGAATCAGCGTACGTTTCGTAGATGCCGGACATCTCCTTGGATCTGCGAGCATTGAGATCATCATTCAGGAAGATGACAAAGAAAAGAAAATAGTCTTCTCCGGCGATATCGGTAACCTGAATCAGCCACTGATCAAGGATCCGGTTTATCTCCATGATGCAGATTATGTAATCATGGAATCTACTTACGGTGACAGAAGCCACGGTGAACGCCCGGATTATGTAGCAATGCTTACCGAAGTGATCCAGCATACTTTTGACCGTGGTGGAAGCGTTGTCATTCCTTCTTTTGCAGTCGGACGTACGCAGGAGATGCTGTATTTTATCCGACAGATTAAAGAAGAAGGACGTGTACACGGACACGATAACTTTAAGGTCTATGTCGACAGCCCGCTGGCAAATGAAGCGACAACGATCTTTAATGAACATATTTATGACTGCTTTGATGAAGAAGCTATGGAACTGGTCAAAAAGGGAATCAACCCGTTGATGTTCCCGGGATTAAAGACCTCGATTACCAGTGACGATTCAAAAGCAATCAACTTTGACGAAGACTGCAAGGTTATCATTTCCGCGAGCGGTATGTGCGATGCCGGCCGAATCAAACATCATCTGAAACATAATCTGTGGAATCCGAACAATACGATTCTGTTTGTTGGGTATCAGGCAATCGGAACGCTTGGCCGTGCCCTGATCGAAGGTGCGACCGAAGTTAAACTGTTTGGTGAGACGGTTGCTGTAGGCGCAGAGATCCGTCAGATGCCGGGTATCAGCGGTCATGCGGATGTGAATGGCCTGATGACCTGGATCAAGGCATTCAAAGAAAAACCGGAAAAAGTATTTGTCACCCACGGCGATGATGAAGTGACCGAGATCTTTGCAAGAAGACTGCAGGAGGAACTGGGACTGGATTCTATGGCACCGTTCAGCGGAACCGTCTATGATCTGGCGAACAATACCTGTATCTATGAGGCACAGGGAATCAAAATCACGAAAGCTTCTGTTTCTCCGAAAGCAAGCAGAGCCGCACGTGCATTCCAGAAGCTGGTTGCTATGGGACAGCGCCTTATGTCTGTTATCCGAAAGAACGAAGGCATGCCGAACAAAGACCTGGAGCGTTTCAGCAGAGATATACAGTCGCTGTGTGACAAGTGGGACAGAGATGATTTCAATTAAAAAATCTGGGGTTTTTCCCCAGATTTTTTTTAGTTCAGAGCTTCTTTCAGAGCTTTTGCAAGCTGATCCGGGCAGGATGTTGGTTTGAAGCCACAACGAATCCCTTCCATTCTGCTGATAGCTTCTTTGGCATCCATGCCTTCTACCAGTCTGGCAACGCCCTGTGTATTACCGGAGCAGCCGCCCTGGAATTTTACATCATGAACTTTTCCTGCATCGTCGATCTCAAATGAAATGGCGCTTGAACAGACACCAGATGTTTTATATACCATAATCTTAACCTCCTGAGTTCAGTTATTGTAAATAATAACAATATATTTTTCCAATAAGTATACCAGAAAAGGACAAAGCGGACAAGTCTGCCGCAGATTTTCCAGAGGAATTCCCCGTGAAGCAAAAAAAGTTTCCATATAAACGCAACATTTGCTATAATAGACTATGCTATTCACAATTATGAATGATAACAGATTACAGTGCCCGGCTTTTCAGAAAAAGGGCACGATGATAAAGGAGATTACAATATTATGAGATGTATTGGTATTATAGGAGCAATGGAAGTTGAAGTAGCAAGTCTCAAAGAACAGATGAAAGATATTCAGGTGACACGTAAGGCTTCCATGGAATTTTATTCAGGTATTATCGAAGGAAAAAACGTAGTTGTTGTCCGTTCTGGAATTGGTAAGGTCAATGCAGCAGTCTGCACACAGATTCTGATCGATGATTTCAAAGCAGAAGTAGTGATCAACACCGGTATCGCAGGAAGTCTGAATGCAGACATCAACATTGGAGATATCGTTGTTTCCACAGATCTGATCCATCATGATATGAATGCCGTTGCATTTGGTTATCCGGTTGGACAGATTCCGCAGATGGAAGCTTTTTCTTTCCACAGTGATGATGCACTTCGCGCACTTGCTGTAAAAGCATGCAAAGAAGCAAATCCTGATATCGAAGTATTCGAGGGACGCATTGCATCCGGTGACCAGTTTGTGGCAGACCAGGGTGTCAAAGATTTTATTACAAAAGAATTTGGAGCATACGCTGTTGAAATGGAAGGCGCGGCAATCGCACAGGCAGCATATCTGAACAATGTACCTTTCCTTGTGATCCGTGCAATTTCTGACAAAGCAGATGGAAGTGCAGAGATGGATTATCCGACATTCGAAGCGCAGGCAGCAGAGCACAGTTTCAAACTGACACTCCGCATTCTGAAAGACATTCAGGGCTGAAGCGCACACTTGAAAAGATTCTGCATAGAATGTTATAGATGATGACGAAACAGGAGCCTGTCCATGTATTATGACAAGTTTCTTCCATTTTATATGACGTATGCAGATTCTTCTCTTTACAGCAGAGAGAGAATACAGGAGCAGGAATTTGCTCTGATGAAATCTTATTATCCGGAAACTGCCCGCAAAATTCAGGAAAAAGTTGAAGAAGAATGTCAGCTTATGGATTATGAGGGAAGCAGACTTTATGATGAGCATCCGGACAAATTTATGATGCATCGGCTTTACAGGCAGATACGTTCTCAGGTAGACGGAGAAATGGCAGCGCAGGAGATTCCTGATGAATTTCTGGATGAACTGATCCAGGTGCTTTTGTACCAGGAGATTTCCAGGCGCCGGTGCAGACGACGCAGATACCGTGGATTCTGACAGTTGAGCGAATAAGAACACTGCAGTTCGTAATGCCGGAATCCGATGGTGTACACAGGGGCATTACAGAGGGATTATGAAAGATTAAATATGATGACATTACAGGAATTTTTGGAAAAACAATTTGATGAAAACCTGATGCTTGCAGTCTTAAGCGGCCAGCGGAGCAAGGAAAAAGAGGCTCCTTCCAAGGTGCGGATCCGCCAGATAGAACTGAAAGGCAGCGTCTGTTATCAGGCATCCTCCACGGTGGGAACCAAGGTCCTTCACTCCAATTACAGCAGAGAAGAAGTGATCGCATATGTGGAACAGAGTTTTCAGGAGGGTGGATTTTCCCAGCTGCAGGTGCAGGGAAGATGCAAAGATGGCAGTGTTCTTGTCAGCAAAAAGGGTAAAGTAACTGTCAAAGTGAAAGAGCATCAGGCGAAAGAGCCTGTTCAGATTCTGGCACACAATCGTGTGAAACAGTATATATTGAAGGAAGGAACTCCGGTTCCATTCCTGGTGGATCTGGGAGTTATGAATAAAGAAGGAAAGATCCATCGTCCGGCTTATGACAAGTTCAAACAGATCAACCGTTTCCTGGAGTTTATTGAGGATATTCTTCCGGCATTGTCCAGGGAGCGGGAGGTCACGATCCTGGATTTTGGATGTGGCAAATCATATCTGACATTTGCCATGTATTATTATCTGAAGGAACTCAAAAAATATGACGTTCATATCATTGGGTTGGACCTGAAGGAAGATGTGATCCGGAAATGCAATGGACTGGCAGAAAAATACGGATATGAGAAACTGCATTTTCTGTGTGGTGATATTGCGGAATATGAAGGTGTGCAGAAAGTAGATATGGTGGTAACGCTCCATGCATGTGACAAAGCAACCGATTATGCACTTGCCAAAGAGGTTGAGTGGGATGCGCAGGTGATACTGTCTGTTCCATGCTGTCAGCATGAACTGAATGACCAGATTCAGAATAAACTGCTTTCTCCGGTGCTGAAATATGGACTTCTGAAAGAAAGAATGTCTGCACTTCTTACAGACGGAATCCGTGCAGAACTTCTGGAATCGAAGGGATACAGTACGCAGATTCTGGAATTTATTGATATGGAACATACACCGAAGAATCTCCTGATCCGGGCAGTAAAGACAGGCAGATCCCGTTCGGGTGAAGCTTTGAAAGAGATGACGGATGCCATTCATGGCCATCTGACTCTGGAAAAACTTCTCTATCCGGATGGATTTGATGCGAAGGAGGGAGTATGAGAACCATAACAAGATTTTTGAGAAGGTTTTTAATACTTCTGATCGTGTTTGTAATGGGAGTAGCGGGAACTGCTTTTCTCATGAATAATGAGACGACGGATGATCGTTCCGATATGAATAATCCGACGTTGCCGGAAGTAATGGTGGATTTTAACGGTACGCTGGCAAACAGAATGTATGGATATCGCCAGCCGATGGAAGCAGATTTTGTCCGCGACAGTGTAACACCGCTGGATACAACAAAGAAACTTACGATCGCCGTTAATCCTTATGAGGAAAAAATCAAAAGTCTGTCCTATGAAGTGCGTACTTCGGATGGAACCAAGATTGTTGAGAATCGTAAGGTCAAGAGTCTTGACAGCTCAGGATCTGACGGATATCTGCGTGCACAGATCGAGATCAGTTCCGGTCTTTTGATGAATCAGGAGTATTCCCTTCAGGTCTCACTGGATACCAGTGACGGAGAAGCGTATTATTACACAAGAGTAGTTTCCAGGTCTTCGACGAATACGGAGGATTATGTGAAGTTTGCTTCCAGCTTTGCACAGATGTGCATGGATAAAAACGCTGCAGACGGACTCGCGGCTTATCTGGAATCTGCAGAATCTTCTTCAACAAATTTTACAGCTGTGACGATACAGTCACCACTTTCTACGATCAGCTGGGGAAATTTAAGCCCGCAGATATCCAAGAAAGGCATCCCGGTCATTAAAGAGATCAATGAGACGACGGCAAGTATTTCGCTGGAATATGAGATAAAGGCAGCCAACGAAAACGGTGGTGCAGAGTATTACAATGTAACGGATTTTTACCGGCTTCGCTATACGGATACCAGAATTATGCTGTTGGATTTTCAGCGAAGCGCAGATCAGGTATTTGATCCTCAGCAGACAGTGATCACAGATGATGGGCTGCTTCTTGGAGTCCGGGACAAAAATGTCACGATGCTTTCCAATGAAGATGGCAGTGTGACTGCTTTTACGCAGGAAGGTGCCTTGTGGACTTATGCACCGGATACCGGCAAATTTGTAGATATCTTTGATTTCCGCAGAAAATCAAATGGAGATTTTCGTGACTCCAGAATAGAACATGATATCAAGCTGCTGGGCATTAATGACAGTGGGGATCTGGATTTCATGGTTTATGGTTATATGAACCGCGGAACATATGAAGGATATTGTGGCGTTGGAATCTACCATTATGACCATGATCAGAATGTTGTAGAGGAACGCGTGTTTATTCCAACGTCAGAATCATTTGAATTCCTGAAATCAGACCTTGGAACGCTGAGCTATGTGAATAAAGATAATCAGCTGTTTCTTTTGCTTGCAGGCAAGCTTTATCAGATCAATATTGATGAAAGCAGTTATGATGTGCTTGCAGATAATATTGATGGAAATCAGTTTGCGGTTTCGGCTACCAATGCACATGCAGCATGGCGGATCAGCGACGGTGATCAGGCTGGTCAGGTAAAATTCATCGATTTTGACACACTGGAAACAAGAAACGATACACCGGATGCAGGACAGAGCCTTCGTGTGCTGGGATTTATGAATGAAGATGTGATCTATGGAATCGTTTTGGACGGTGACAGTCTTACAGATGAAAACGGACATACTACAGATGGAATTACTTTAATCAGAATTGAAGGTTTTGACGGAACTGTCAAAAAGGAGTATCATCAAGATGGATATTATATTACAGATGTGACGGTCGGAAGTACCCTTATGCAGTTTAATCTTTCTGAAAAAACTGGAAGCTCTTATACTGTGAAAAATAAGGACAACATCATGAATAATCAGGCAGCGGCGGCAAAGGTTGTTTCTGCTGAACAGAGCAGTACAACCCGCCAGGGCGTGATCGTCAAGCTGGCATTTGACAACAAACCGGAAACAGACGAACCGTTGATTCTTACTGCAAAGATGAAAAATACAGGGGAAAAAACAGTTCAACTGGATGTTGACAAGAGTCAGATCAGTAATATTTATTATGTATATGCAAAGGGCGGACTGGATAGTACGTGGACAGATCCGGCACAGGCAATTCTCCATGCAGACAGTCTGACAGGTGTGGTTCTGAACCGGGCACAGCAATATGTATGGGAACGTGGAAATATGAAAACACAGCTGACGCTGAATACAGAGGATGTTCCGGAGATCATTCGAAGTGGTTCCTGGGACAAAGACGTTCTGCAGCAGGGACTGGGAGATTCAGGAACGGTGATCGACCTTACCGGATGCAGTTTGGAAAATGTACTCTATGAAATCAGTGCACAGCGTGCGGTTATAGCCAAGACCGGTGCAGATTCCAGTGTAGTGATCGTTGGATACGATCAGTACAATACCTGGCTTCTTGATCCGGCAACAGGCGAAGTAAGTCCTTACGGAATGAACGACAGTACAGCGTTATTCCAGGCAGCAGGAAATGTCTTTATTTCCTATCTTGATAACCAAAAATAAATTTAACAGGGGGACAGGCTTATGTTAAGCAAAAGCATCACGAAACTTGTACAGTATGGAATGGAAACAGGGCTGGTACCGGAGTGTGAAAAAAATTACACCATCAATCTTCTTCTGGATGTATTTCATGAAGACGAATATGTAGAACCGGAAGAGAGCTTTTCTGATGTAGATCTGGAAGAAACTTTAAATGAACTTCTGGAGGAAGCCGTAAAGAGAGGACTGATCGAAGACAGTGTTGTGTATCGTGATCTTTTTGATACAAGACTGATGAACTGTCTGATGCCGCGTCCGGCGCAGGTACAGAATGAGTTCTGGAGCAGATATGAGAAAGATCCACAGGAAGCAACCGATTACTTCTATAAACTCAGTCAGGACAGCGATTATATTCGTCGTTATCGTGTAAAGAAAGATCAGAAATGGAAAGTAGACAGCCCGTATGGCGAAATTGATATTACCATTAATCTTTCCAAACCGGAAAAAGATCCAAAAGCAATTGCCGCGGCAAGGAATGTAAAATCCGGAAGCTATCCGAAATGTCTTCTTTGCCCGGAGAACGAAGGATATGCAGGAAGAGTTAATCATCCTGCCAGAGAGAATCACAGAATCATTCCTATCACTGTAAATGACAGTCCCTGGGGATTTCAGTATTCCCCATATGTGTATTACAATGAGCATTGCATTGTGTTTAACTGCCAGCATACTCCAATGAAAATCGAGAGAAATGCATTCATTAAACTGTTTGATTTTGTAAAACTGTTTCCGCATTATTTCCTTGGATCTAATGCAGACCTGCCGATCGTAGGTGGTTCTATTTTAAGTCACGATCATTTCCAGGGCGGACATTATACTTTCGCAATGGCAAAAGCACCGATCGAGAAACATGTGACTATTCCGGGATATGAGGATGTAGAAGCAGGTATTGTTAAATGGCCTCTTTCAGTTTTAAGGATCCGTCATAAGGATGAGAAGAGACTGATAGAGCTTGCTACACATGTTCTGGAAGCGTGGAGAGGTTATACAGACGAAAGTGCGTTTATCTTTGCTGAAACTGATGGAGAACCGCACAATACGATCACACCGATCGCCCGTAGATCCGGAGATATGTTTGAACTGGATCTCACACTTAGAAATAACATTACTACTGATGAGCATCCTCTTGGTGTATACCATCCGCATGCAGAGTATCACCATATCAAGAAAGAGAATATTGGTCTGATCGAAGTCATGGGACTTGCCGTACTTCCGGCAAGATTAAAAGAAGAATTGGAACTTCTGGCAGAATATATTCTGGAGGGAAAAGACATTTCTTCCAATGAGAAGATTGAGAAACATGCAGCGTGGGTTGCAGAATTCCTTCCGAAATATGACAACCTTGATAAAGACAACATTCAGGATGTTCTCAGAAAAGAAGTCGGTAATGTATTCGTTCATGTACTTGAGGATGCCGGCGTATATAAATGCACTGCTGAAGGCAGAGAAGCATTTATGAGGTTTATCAATAAATTATAAGGAATATTTTCAACCATAAGAAAACAGTGTTTACATAGCAGGATGACAAATCTGGTATTATTTACATATGAGCAGGTTGTGGCGGTTCTGATCAAAAGCCGGGCAGTCTGAAGATGTTTTTGAATGATTGGGAATGCATAGAGAACGTCCCGCATATTTTATGTTGGGACGTTTTTGCAAAATGGAGGTAAATATGTACAGAAAAAGACACAAAAGAGGAAAGCGTCTGGCAAGTGTGTTTCTGACTGTGGCACTGATCACTGCAACAGTTCCCGTACAGGCAGCAGAGTTCGGCACTCCGGACAGTTTTGAAGAGATTTTCAGTTCAGGGGAAGAAGATTCGTGCATAACTGATACAGAAAATACTTTGCCGGCAGCTTCTGATTCGGAGAAAGTAATGGCATCGGAACTGTCACCAACACCAACAGTGACTTCGACACCGGAGGGTACACCTGCACTGACAGAAACACCGACTCCTTCGGTCACACCGATGCCGTCTTCAACACCGACTCCTTCAGTCACACCATCACCATCTCCCACGCCGACGATTAATCCGGAGAAAGAGGTAATGCTCCGGTTTATAGACGGAGAAGGAAATGAATGCGAACAGCTGCGAACAGTGATGTCCTGGGGTGAATCTTTGATCCTTCCCAATGTACCGGATACAGGTGCACCAGATATGTGGAAACTGGAAAAAAATGAAAAACTTGGAGATGCGATCACTCTGAAGGGTGGAGATATTCTTACTCTGAAGAAAGGCGAGAGCTGGAATCTGTTTCTCGAAAAAGGCATCCTGAACTTCTATATGCCAAAGAAATGTACGGTTTCCCTTTATAATAATTCAGGAACCAGTGTGTTTTCCAATGGAATTCTGCATGCATATGAGACAAAAAACGTCATACTTCCGGATATGCCATCATCTAAATACATTAATTATGGATGGACAGATACAAAGGGAAGTTCTGCTGTAAAATATGAACTGAATTCAGAATTTACAGTGACCGGTGACACAGATTTTTACATTGTGCGCCGTACAGCACTTCAGGTGAATTTTAAGACCAATACGGGGGCAAGCAACAGTAAATTTACCAGACTGAATCAGAAAGTCGGAAAAGGACTTACAGTTACAATGCCGCAGGTACCTGTCAAGACAGGATATCAGTCTCTGGGATGGTCAAAGAATAAAAAAGCCTCCAAAGCTGACTATAAAGCAGGCCAGAATGTGACTGTATCAAAAACACTGACTCTCTATGCTGTATATAAGAAATTGCCTTACACAGTTACTTTCAATAACAATAATGGAACAAGTACCAGCAAAATTTATACTTCGCTCACCATGTATGCG
>ENA-OPEA01000419-OPEA01000419.1-human-gut-metagenome-genome-assembly--contig:-NODE-419-length-24456-cov-4.777058_pt1 | contig 24456 bp, 20 predicted proteins | sample MGYA00241623_ERZ501509 | MGnify/ENA primary metagenome ERZ501509 (study PRJEB25962, sample SAMEA2042571) | human gut metagenome | biome: human gut; feature: human-associated habitat; material: faeces... | reverse complement strand
GGTGAGTGCCGGGCCGAACGGGCCCGGCACTCACCGTTTCCTGTACAAATCCTGCCGAAGTTCCGGCGTCACGGATTCATGACGACGTTCTGGCGGGCAATACTCTCCATATGTATCGCATCGAGTATTGTCCGGATGAATTCGGGACTCAAACCCAATTCTCCGGCACGGGCCACCATATTGTCCACAATTTCGTCCCAGCGCCGCCGCTGCAGGATAATCACGTCATTTTCACGTTTTATCCGCCCGATATCCTCGGCTATTCCCATTCTGCGCGACAGAAGCGCGAAGAGCTGCGCATCTATCTGGTCTATTTCAAGCCGCAGGCGCTCCATATCCGCTTCGAACTGCGGTACATCGACCGTCTCGCGGCGCCACCGTATCCCTGCGAGCAGTTCGCCCAGCTGCTCCGGCGTCACTTGCTGGGCGGCATCGCTCAGTGCCTCGTCAGGACGGACATGGCTCTCCATGAAGAGTCCGTCGTATGAAAGGTCGGCCGCTTTCTGCGCCGTAGCGGCAAGCCCCTCCCGACGGCCGCAGATATGCGAAGGGTCGCACAGCATTTTCAGTTCCGGAAAACGGCGCCTCATCTCAAGGGCCACATGCCACACGGGGGGATTGCGGTACTCGTTGCCGGAAGTCTGCGCAAAACCGCGGTGTACCAACACGAGCCGCTCCGGCCCGACACCTGCCGTAAGCATCCGCTCCACGGCACCCGTCCACAAACCGGTATCGGGCATCTGCGCATTCTTTACCAACACCAGCACCTCCGTTCCACGGAGCGCATCGGCCACCTCCTGTACGCTGAACGGATTACCCGTCGTACGCGCCCCTATCCACACCATATCGGCGCCCGCACCGAGGGCTGCCTCCACATGGCGGGAGTTGGCGACCTCGACCCCGAACGGAAGCCCCGTTTCCGCTTTCGCCTCCGCCAGCCACTCCAGGCCGACCTCGCCCACCCCCTGAAAACACGACGGATAGGTACGGGGTTTCCACACCCCTCCCCTTATCATATCCACGCATCCGCAGGCAGCCAGTCCCCGGTATGTCGCAAGCGTCTGCTCGCGGCTCTCGACACTGCACGGTCCGGCTATTATCACAGGTCTTCTCGCTCCTTCTGCTGCCATAACCATCGAATTCTTTCCGTCGCAAAGTTACGAATAATGCGGGAAAGTGGATAGCGGACGTGTCTCCGGCACTATCGTCCCGAAAGAGCTGCATATGCGACATGCGGTTCCGACCGCGACAACCGAGCCTTTCGGAAAGTACCGGAATGCAAAATAAAAATCCCGTGTCCTTCTCGGATACGGGATTCGGTTCATCTCCAACTTTTCATTACACCCTATAATATTGCAGCAAACCTTTGTCAATTCCATCATCCTTCCCAGAAAGGAAGGAGGCAGCTGTTAAAGAGATGACGTAATAAATGTATTTTCGCATTGCAAATATATACATAAATTCCATATCAACAAGGATTATATGCATTTTTTTCTGGCATTCTTCCTGCATGATGTGTTTTTATTCGTATTTTTATGCTATATGCACAAAATACGGGCACTCTCCCGCAGAAAACTCCCGCAGCAACCGGCCGAAAAGGTAAACCAAACACAAAGAGAGATTTGTAAACGACACCCGGACTTCCCGACCGGCGAGATGCTGCCGACGACAGAAGACGTTTCCCGCTGCCGCAGGCAATACACCCTCAAGGCAGGTCGGACTGTCGTCAAAGGCGGAACGATATCCCCGGCGGCCTCTCTCAGAAAAGCGTCGTGCCGTCCGAAAGCGGAGCGATACCGAGGTGCGAATAGGCGAGCGCCGTTACCTCCCGGCCGCGCGGGGTACGCTTCAGGAACCCCTCCTTTATCAAGAAAGGTTCGTACACCTCTTCGATGGTACCGGCGTCCTCGCTGACCGCCGTAGCGATGGTATTGATGCCGACCGGGCCTCCTCCGAACTTGTGGATGATGGTAGAGAGTATCTTGTTGTCCATCTGGTCGAGACCGCGGGAGTCTATGTCCAGGGCCTTGAGCGCCGTCCGTGTAATGGGCAAGTCTATGACGCCGTCCCCTTTCACCATGGCGAAATCCCGTACCCGCCTGAGCAGGGAGTTGGCGATACGGGGCGTTCCGCGGCTTCGCAGCGCGACCTCCTGTGCCGCATCGTCGTCTATGTCTATACTCAGGATGGAGGCCGAACGCTTCACGATACCGGTCAGCACATCCGTGTCGTAATATTCGAGATGACACTGGATACCGAAACGCGCCCTCAGCGGCGAAGTCAGCAATCCGCTCCGGGTAGTGGCCCCTATCAGGGTAAACGGATTTAGTTCGAGCTGTATGGACCTTGCCGAAGGCCCCTTGTCGAGGACGATGTCTATCCTGTAATCCTCCATGGCGGAGTAGAGGTACTCCTCGATTATCGGACTCAGGCGGTGTATCTCGTCAATGAACAGCACATCTCCTGCATTGAGGTTCGTGAGCAACCCCGCCAGGTCGCCCGGTTTGTCGAGCACCGGGCCGCTGGTCACCCGGAGCGTCGACCCCATCTCATTGGCGATGATGTTGGCGAGGGTGGTCTTCCCGAGCCCCGGAGGGCCATGGAGCAATACATGGTCGAGCGAATCGCCGCGCATCAGTGCTGCCCGTATGAAGACACGCAGATTCTCCGCCACCTTCTCCTGGCCGCGGAAGTTGTCCAATTCCTGCGGGCGTATCCGGTTCTCGAACTCCGAATCGCTCTCCATATTCCTTCTGTCCCTGTCGAATGCCATACCGCAAAGATAGCGCTTATCCCGAACTTTACCTAAGACCGGGAAGATGCGGCGGCCCGCTTCCGTTCCCCGGCCACCAGCTCATCGAACCGTTCACGGACGATATCGCCGAAGTTGCGGCCGGTTATCTTGCTCTTAAGCCACGAGATGAGGTCGAAATAGTAAAACGTGCGGCGCTCGTAAGGATGGTTTTCATAGGGTTTCAACCGTTCGTACAACACCTGGAACTCCTTCTTCAGCTCCAGAGTGGCCAGGTTGTTGAGCTTGCGGAAAAAGGCGAACAGCTCCCGCTTCATGTCGGTCATATCCTTCATCTTGACGATGAAAGTGAACACCGAACGTATCTGGTAGTCGAGGTTGTGGTCGATGCCCGCCTCATAAGAGGCTACCAGATTCAGCATGCGCGCGTAGCACTGCAAATCGCGCCGCACCTGCGGGTCCTTCACGGCGATTATTCCGGAGAGATGCTCCATGCACTTGGCGTAATTGCCGTCGCCGAAATAGAGCAGGGCTATCTTGTAGTCGAGCATCATGCGGTCGTACAGGCTGAGGTATTTGGCATACCGGCGCAGATAGCCGTCCACGCTGCGCGCCATCCACAGTCCCTCCTTGAAGGCCCCCTCCAGAATACATTTATTGATACGGGCCGTAAAAAGCACCTGCTGGGAAATCATGACGGCATTTTCGTTCAGACTCCCGGTAATCCGGCTCTCCCGCTCGAAATCCTCTATCGCCTTCACGAAAAGCCCGTATTTCCTCATCAGGTACATCCCCTCCAGAAAACGCGAATAGCCGTGCAGATAGCTGTCGTACATGACCTCCTTCATACACGGCTGCTCCTCGAACATGTCTATCCACGCCCGTCCGTACCGGTAGGCATAGGCGAAATTGTGGCGGATGTAATGGTACCATGTCATTGCCTGATAGAAATGGAAACGTTCCGTGAAGGAGAGCCTATGTCGCGAATAGACGCAGAGGCGGGGCTTGAAATAGTCGTTCAGCAGGTCGAGGTCTTTTTGGGAACGGGCGTAACCGAGCTGCAGGTGGAGCGAATAGAGTCTGACGGCAAGGTTGGAAATTTCATTGGTACGCTCCAGCTTGTCGCACGTCTCCATGATACTGCGATTGGAGGCCGCGGCAAAATGCGTCATCTCATCGGAGACCTTGCATTCGTACACCTGACGCCGGAGTCCCGTCACTTGCAGCATCAGAGCGTGCTGTTCGAGCTCCGCCGCCATGCGCTCCGCCTTGTCGAGCTGCTTGTCCGCCTGATTGTAGAGGCCTTTGTCGAAGAGAATGCGGGCGAAATCCAACTGCTCCTGCAGTTGGAGAAGGGGCGAATGCTGCACGCCCAGCAGGCGCAGGCTGATGAGTATCTGACGGTGCAGATGCGCCTTCATATTGGGAAGCTGCTCCTTCCTGATGGAGGGGCACCGGCTGAGTATCCGCTCCTCGTCGTAGGATTCCATTCCCTCCAGGCAGTCGAACAGGATGATGAATTTGGATTCACGGGGGTCACCCTGCCTCGCGGCATACAGTTTGAAATTGCGTTTCTCGGCCTTGCTCATCGAGCGTATGAGGTCGAAAACACTCTCCCTCCGGTCGTAATGTTCCATCGTATATCACACTTATAGTCCGTGTAAATATAAGGATTTATTACGACAGCCAAAAACGGACGCGTGCCCGAACGCACTCCGTCGTCGGACAGGTGCACACGCCGCAGTCCCGCAGACAGTCTCAAGATTCCGCGAATATGCGGCGAATCAGAACAATACCGCCTTTACGATAGCGAAAGTCATCAAGAGAGAAACTACGAGCTTCAACCCCGTACCGAGTACAAAGGCGAGAAAAGAGCCGAATGCCACGCGGAACGCCCGGACATTATCGGTACGGTCATGCAGCATCTCTCCGATAAAGGCACCGGCGAAGGGACCGAGCACCAATCCCCAGGGCATGAAGAACAATCCGGCCACGGTGCCTATGGCCGCCCCCCGTGTCGCCTGCCGCGAGCCGCCCAGCCGGCCGGTTATCCATGCCGGAAGCAGGTAATCCGCCAGCGTTACCGCCCCCGTCAGCACCGCCCACAGGGCAAGGTATTCGCCCGAAAACTGCGCATAATCGGTCCAATGCACCAACAGCAGGCCGAGGTAAGCCACCGGCGGCCCCGGCAGTACGGGCAGGAAACATCCCGCGACACCCGTAAGGCCGCACACTACCGCCAATATCGAAAGAAGCGTATCCATCCGTGTACTCTTTTCCGTCTACCATCCTAACGCCCCCGGAACGGAATTATTTTCCCGGCCGAACGGATACGCCATGCAGCGACACGACCGGTCCCGCCGGAAGGCCGGCCTCAACGGACACCCGCCGAAGAGCGGGCAGCCTCCCGCTTCGTCCGCGGCACTTCCCAATGGTAACGGTCATTCAACCGGGAGAAAAGGTACCACATCAGCAGCGCGACGAGCAGGCCGAGTATCCAGCCGAACAATATCTGGAACGGCCAATGGACGCCGAGGTATATCCGCGAATAGGAAGTAAGCAACGTATAGGTGAGCATCATCCATGTAAACCACCGCCTGCGGACGGCGAGCGACGTGAACAGGAAGATGCAGAAACTCGTCGAGGCATGGCCCGACACCGTTCCCATCAGGCCGCCCAGATACCCCTTGACCGTATGCAGATAAGGCAGCATATCCTCCGTATGCGTGGGACGGAGGTAGGGGACATTCCGCTTGAAAAAGTTGCACACCTGGTCGCAAAGTCCTACACCCAACCCCACGAAAAGCAGCGCGAAAAGCATATACTTCCACCCGTAGTTACGGTAAACGATATAAAGCACCGCCAGGTAAAGCGGTATCCAGTTCGGTATTCCGGATGCGAACCACATGACGGCATCCATCACGGGGCCGCCGTCGAAATTAAGGGCGAGCATGACGCTCCTGTCCAATTCATTCATATATGCCTGTCAATTTACTGTACTCTTTCGTTCCGTCGCTCCGACCGCCGCCGTCAGAACTGGAAATAGATGAACGGCTGGATGTCCGCCGACTTCACCTGCATCACCACCCATATTATCACCACGATAAGCAGAGCATTCACTGCGAGCGGATTCCGGATGACGGCATCGCATGCCCGCTCCTGCAGCCGCCGGGGGATGAAATGGGCGACATAGCCGACGAGCATCATGGCGAAGATTTCCCAGTATCCGGTTATTATGTTCGGAATAAGTGAAATATCGAAATTGGTGAAGACCTGTTCGAGGATATCCGCTCCCGTACCCACGTCGCGCGCACGGAAGAATATCCAGCCGAGACATACGAGATGGAATGTCACGAAGATACCGGCGATGCGCCATCCTCTTTTCATATCCGCACCGGTGGCTTTCATCCGGGGAAAGAGCCGCATCAGAAACTTATGCAGTGCGAGCAGCAGGCCGTGGAAACCGCCCCACAGGACGAATCTCGGCGCCGCACCGTGCCACAGCCCCCCGAGCAACATGGTGACAACGAGGTTCACATAAGTGCGGAACCGGCCTTTCCGGTTGCCGCCGAGCGAGATATAGAGATAATCCTTGAGCCACGTCGAGAGCGAGATGTGCCAGCGCCGCCAGAACTCCGTTATCGTGGCCGACTTGTAAGGCGAATCGAAGTTTTTCGGGAACCGGAAACCGAGCAGCAGCGCGATGCCGATGGCCATGTCCGAGTAACCGGAGAAATCGCAGTAAATCTGGAGTGCATAGCCGTAAACGCCCATGAGGTTCTCGAAGCCGCTGTACAGCATCGGATTGTCGAACACCCTGTCCACGAAATTGACGCTGATATAGTCCGATATGACCGCCTTTTTGACAAGACCGGTCATAATCAGAAACAGCCCCCGGCCGAACATCTCCCTCGTCACCCGCAGCGGGTTCTGTCTTATCTGCGGAATGAAATCGCGCGCACGCACGATAGGACCCGCGACGAGCTGCGGAAAGAACGAAAGATAGAAGAAATAGTCCAGCCAGCAGGTCAACGGCGTGAGCTGCCGCCGGTAGATGTCAATCGTGTAGCTCATCGACTGGAACACGAAGAAAGAGATGCCTACCGGCAGGAAGATGTTCCGGAAAGCCAATACGTCGTGCCCGGCAAGGTCGTTCGCTATCTGTATGAAGAGATTGGTATATTTGAAATAGGCGAGCATACCGAGATTTATCAGTACGCTCAGCGCAACAAGTCCCCGCCGGTAAGGCTTCGCCTCGGTGGCAGCCAGCAACCGTCCGATGACAAAATCGGTCACGGATACAAGTATCAGCAGGAAAAAATAGAGACCGCCGGTCTTGTAATAAAAATAAATCGAAAAGAGGGAGACATAGACCATGCGCAGCACGGGTGTCTGGCGCATGAAAGAGTAGAACAGAGTGAACCCTGCAAAGAGAAAAAGGAATATCCCGCTGCTGAATATCATCGGGCTGGCCGGATTGTATCGCAGCAATTCGGCAACGGCCTCCGTTATGCGGGAAATATCGACCATCTGTTCTCTGCAAGGGATTACTATTCCGCTGCGGCATCCGTCAGCCCCGTTTCCGCGCCCTCTTCGGCCGATTCCTCCGTCCCTCGGCCGACATCGGATGAAGCAGCAGCCGTCTCCCCGCCTGCTGCCAAAGAAACGGCATTCCCGCCGGCATCCGGAACCTCTCCTCCCTGCACCCGCGCCGCAGAGACAGGCTGAGAATTCGAATTTCCATCCGGCGATACGAAGGGCATTCCCTCCTTCCGAACGCCGGGAGCAGCGCTGCCGTTACGCACCGCTCCGGCATCTGCCGTGGGCACGGAGAACTCCGTCCCTGCATCGTCGCCGAGACCGGAAGCGCCCATTATAGGTTCCTCCGCGCCATCGGAAGCTACGGCTTCGACGTCGCTCTTTCCATCGGCCGTCCCGAAAGAGAAGGCTCCGCCCGAGACCTCCCGCAGCCTGTCGGAGAGGCTGTCGTCGAGCAGCGTCCCCCGGCCGAGCAGAGTTGCCGCACGCCGCTTCTCCTCCTCCCGTCGTAGCTGCTCGGCACGCCGGGCCTTCTCGGCATCCTGCTCCCGAACGTTCTCCACCGCAGCATTGATGAATTTCACAAACTGTTCGGCGATGTATTTGCCTCCCGGATAACCGATATGGGTATAATCCTTCGCAGCCCAGTGGCGCTCCACGAATTTGGGCATCGAGTTGTCGCCCCCCATGGCCTCGTACGTATTCCAGAAACCGACGCCGCACTCCTCGGCGGCACGCTCCTGCGTCTTCAGCATGGCCTTCACGGCAGGCATGGTGACGGCGGTACCGTTCTGCATGGTACTCCTGTCGCCCACGCTCATGACCACGACGGCGCTGCCCGGGAAACACTGCTTTATGTAATTGATGATTTTGACAAGCTGTTTCTGGTAATAGCCGTAATCGGTCACATCCGCCGACATGGCATTCAGTCCGTATTGAAGGATAACCATGTCGTAATTCATGTATTCGTCGAACTCCCGATTGATGCGGTAATCCGTACCGAGCAGGGCGAGTCCGCTGTTGCTGCGTACCGAAAAATTGTGGACGCTGACGCCCACACTGTCTTCGAGCACCGCCCCGTAACCGATGAAACCGGCCGTATGGGAGAGATTTATCCGCAGCTCCGAAATATCGGGCCGGCCGATGAATATCCGCTGCACCTGTTCGCCCGAATCGGGGGCATAATTACGCCTTTCGTCGCCATTGACGGTAACCTCCAGCACCGTATGTTTCCGGTTGACGAAAAAGAGGGAGGCCGTATTGGTCTTCTCGATACGCCGACGGAACTGCACCCCCTTATACTCCGCCGAGGCGTTCTCCCCGGGAATGGAAAGCATTCCCGACACGAAAAACCACTCCTTATACTCCTCCGGCACGCTCTTGCGCTTTATCAGGTTGTAGTCGGTCCACCCCTCGTGATTGTGCGTCACCGTACCGCGGTATTTAGACAGAGGCGTGGAGAAAGGGACGAAGCCGACTCCGCTACCTCCGTATGCCATCTGCAGCTGTTCCCTCATATCGGCAGTAATGATATCGGCCTCGATGAAAGAATCGCCGAGCACCGCTATACGTACCGTACGTTCGTCGGCTTCGTATGCCAGCGCATGGTAGAAACGTGCCATCATCTGTTCGTCCGGACTGTAATCCGTTATTGGAACGATACCGGGCCCCTCCACACAGGGGACCGACAACCCCTCCGCATCGGTTCCGTCCTCGCCCGGAATTCCCTCCGGTCCCGTAACACCCGTGGCATCCACCACCTCCTGTACGGGCACGGGCTTGAAATCATCGAGGAACGACGTGTCGAGCAAATCCATATCGGAAACGGGCACGAGCCTTTCATCCTGAAAGGTCACGACATCCGAAAGGATATTGGCCCTTTTCACCACCACGTTTCCCACCCGGAAACTCGGAATGAACGAAACGCACAACAGCAGTATGATGACGAGCGAAGTGATATAAAACCCGCTTCTTGTATAATCCTTTGGCCCCGGCATACGATTCTAAGGTATAACGTCGACAAAGATAAGAAAAAGAAAGATTGGCGCACTATCCGTTGTCCGCCTATTATCGCCCCGAACCCTTTCGGTATCGCACCGTTCACGGAACTGTCCCGCAGGCAGAACCGACTGCCCGAAACCGGAAAGCACCGCACCGGCCGCATGCCATCCAATCCGCCGGTGCACCCGACATGCGCTACAACAAGGAAACACCGGACACAAGCACAGGATACCAGCCCCGATTCCGTCCCCGGTCCGCATAAGCAGCCTCCAGCCCGAAGCGTGCATCGCACGACACACATTCCGTCAGATACGCACAACGACACAGACAAACCCGACAACGGTCGTCATGTCCTGCCCGCAGGCAACCGCCAAACGCCTCCCGGCCGGACCGCACGAAAAAAGGCGGCGCCTTCAAAGCGCCGCCTTCATATCATATCTTTTCTGCTCGATTAGAGAGCCTGGAACTCAGGAGAGTTGAAGAGCCTTGCAAACTCAACATCGGTCTTGGCAGCCTCCCGGAGCGACGGTTTGAGAGCAATAGCGTTGCGCAGATAGCTGATAGCACCCTGGCTGTCGCCCTCCCTCATGGCTATGATAGCACGGAGATATTCGGAATCCGCACACTTGCAGTTGCCGAGAGCCTGTTTCGCATTCGCATAGTTGCCGTTCAGCACCTCCACCACAGCAAGGTTGTACCCTTCGAGGTCGCGGGTTGCTACCACGTAGTCGCCTTCCTGGAGAGCAACGAGTCCTTTGTTCATCTGAGCCTCCTTGCTGTTGAGTGCAGAGAGGTACTTCTTGGCAGATTCGAGGTCGCCCTGTGCGATGGCCACGGCTGCGAGGTTGTTGGTCACCGTCGGGTTGCCGTTGATACGCGCAGCCTTGTCGATAGCCTGCTTTGCACCGGCTACATCGCCGTTCATCATCAAAGCGACTGCCAGGTTGTTGTAAGCGGCCACGTCGTTGTACTTCTCGGCTGCCATCCTATAAGCGGCAATCTTCTTGGCCGGGTCGTTGATAAGCGTAGCGCCGTAAAGTATCTCATCGAGTCTGAGGCTGCCGTCCTTGGACTGAATGGCGGCCACAATCTCCTCGTCGCTGAGGCCTACTACATCGGCCGAAGCAACGAGCTGGGTACGGCGGAGTTCCGGAAGAATCTTGGTCTTGAGCTCGTTATATACGGCGGAAAGGTTCTTGATTTCCTGTTCGCGGCGTGCGGAGGAATCGTACATCGAAAGCACCTGAAGGATAAGGTCCTTGTCGGCGATATCGGAAGCGGCAACCAGTTCGCGGAAGCCTTCCCAGTCTTCACCGTAAGCGGCTGCGTCGTACTGTACGTCGATACCCTTGAGGTTCTCCTTGATAGCCTTTTCACCGCTCTTGCTGCGCTCTGCGGAGAGTTTCTGGTTGAAGTTCTCCGGACCGTCGGGCGATGCGTAACCCTTTGCATAAACGGTTCCCATCGTCACATCCTCGGCAGCGGAGTTCTCACGCACGAATGCCTCGAAAAGTTTCACCTGCTCCAGGGAGAGCTGGTTCTTGCGCACTACCGGGCTGTTTATCTGATAATGGATATCGGCCTCGCCGGTAACAGTCCTGACTCTCTTGAAGTTGTGGTCCATAAGAATCATGTAGGGCATATCGGCCAGCGACTGTACGGTGCTGATACCCTGCGCAACCACTACGGAGCCGAAGTCGCCGAAAGTTTTGAACTTGTCACGACGGCACTGGTCGGCCGTACGGCCCTCCACGCGGAGAACGAGCGTCGAAAGATTGGCCCTTTCGTCATACGGGAAAACGACCTTCTGCGTAAATACGCCACCATTCTTCCACGAAACCGGGGTGTAGTTGTCCCTTACGTCCTCGCCCTGGAAATATTTCGGGGTGCCTGCAACCTCGCCGCCCTCGAACACGAGCACCGGGGTTACCTTGAGAATCATTTCCTCATAGAAGTACTTCTTGGGGAAAGTATAAGTGATATCGGCTTCAACGGTCTGTCCCTTAAGCGCAAGCACCTCGGGAGTCGCGTAAGCGTCTATCTTGCCGACATTCTTCTGCATCTTGTTGTACGGATTACATCCGACGAGCAGAACCATCATTGTGGTAAGCGCCAGGCCCACCTGAGCTAATCTTCTCATAATTAATGTATTAAGATAGTTTGTTATTATTTATTGCATCTCTTTTCCCACACGACTAAACGGCGTTAGTAAAGCAAAAATAAGAATATATTTTATTTCCGCATAATTTTCACCTACAATTCTTTCTTTGCCCGACGGAAGTTAAAAACGACACGCTTTCCCGGCAATCCTTCCGTTCGGTTCGAATCAGGCGTCAAAAACTATACCATTCATTTCTTATGTTCACGCCTTTCATGCTTGCCGTCGCGTTTTTCGGACCTCTCTCCCCGGTCGCGCCGTTCACGCTTTTCGGGCTCTTCGTAACCCTCCGGTTTCGGGAGCAGTGCCTTGTGGGAGAGTTTGAGCTTGCCGGTCTTGGGGTCCATGCCTATCAGCTTGACCTCTATCATGTCGCCCTCCTTGAGACCGGTCTCGTCCATCGTCTCGAAACGTTTGTAGTCTATCTCGGAGATGTGCAGGAGCGCATCCTTGCCGGGAAGTATCTCCACGAAAGCGCCGAACGCTACGATGGAGCGTATCTTGCCGTTATAGACCTCGCCCACCTCGGGAACGGCCACGATGGCCTTGATACGGGCGAGCGCGGCATCCATACCCTCCTTGTTCTCGCCGAAAATATCCACGATACCCTTGTTGTCCTCCTCGGTGATGGTGATGGTCGTACCGGTCGTCTTCTGGATTTCCTGAATGACCTTGCCGCCCGGGCCGATAACGGCTCCGATGAAGTCGGACGGAATGGTAATCTGCACGATACGCGGTACGAACGGACGGAAGTCCTCGCGCGGTTCGGCTATCGTGTCGGTCAGTTTGTCCATAATGTAGAGACGGCCTACGCGGGCCTGTTCGAGGGCTTTGGCCAGCACCTCATAGGAGAGGCCGTCCACCTTGATATCCATCTGCGTGGCGGTGATGCCGTCACGCGTACCGGCAACCTTGAAGTCCATGTCGCCCAGATGGTCCTCATCGCCGAGAATATCGGACAGGATGGCATACTTGTCCGATTCGGAGTCGGAAATAAGCCCCATGGCGATACCCGAAACCGGTTTCTTGAGTTTCAGCCCCGAATCCATGAGTGCCAGTGTACCGGCGCATACGGTAGCCATCGACGACGAACCGTTCGATTCGAGAATATCCGACACCACCCGCACCGCATAGGGATTCTCCTCCCCGACCGGCACCATGGGCTTGAGGGCTCTCCATGCGAGGTTGCCGTGCCCTATCTCACGGCGCGAAAGGCCGCGGGCCGGTTTCGCCTCTCCCGTCGAGAAGGGCGGGAAGTTGTAGTGCAGGACGAACTGTTCGGAACCCTGTACGAGTACCTGGTCGATCTGCTTTTCGTCGAGTTTCGTACCGAGCGTCACGGTCGTGAGCGACTGGGTCTCGCCACGAGTGAATATCGCCGAGCCGTGCGCGGCGGGCAGCGGACCCACTTCGCACCATATCGGACGAATCTCGTCCGTGCGGCGGCCGTCGAGGCGTTTGCCCTCGTCGAGTATCATACGGCGCATCGCCTTTTTCAGCACGTCGTCGTGGAAATAGCGCTTGATGAGCGGCAGCTTCTCGGCGAGCTCCTCCTCGGTATAACGGGTGCAGAATTCGGCCTCTATCTCTTCGAACTTTTCGGTACGCTCCTGCTTGCCGGATGCACTCGTAGCCACCGCGTACACCTTGTCGTAGGTCTCCCGGATGACGAGCTGGCGCAGTTCCTCGTCGTTCACTTCGTGGCAATAGGTCCGCTTCACATCCTTGCCGAGCTCCTTCATGAGCTCTATCTGCACGGCGCACTGCTTCTTTATCTCCTCGTGGGCGAATTTGATGGCCTCCAGCATGTCGGCCTCGCTCACCTCGTTCATCTCGCCTTCGACCATCAGGATGTTGTCTATCGTAGCACCGACCATGATGTCGATATCGGCACGGGCGTTGTCGCTGAAAGTGGGGTTGATGACGAACTTACCGTCGATACGCGATACGCGCACCTCCGAAATGGGACCGCCGAAGGGAATATCCGATACGGCGAGCGCCGCCGATGCGGCGAGGCCCGCGAGCGCATCCGGCTGAATGTCCTTCGCCGCCGAAATCAGATTCACCGTCACGAAAACCTCCGCATGGTAATCCGCCGGAAAGAGCGGACGGAGGGCCCTGTCGATGAGCCTCGCTATGAGTATTTCGCTGTCCGACGGACGTGCCTCCCTTTTCAGGAAGCCGCCCGGATAACGGCCGGCAGCGGCGTATTTCTCTTTATATTCCACCGAAAGCGGCATGAAATCCACGTCCGGCTTGGCGTCTTTGGCTGCGACCACGGTCGCCAGGAGCATCGTATCCCCCTGTTTGACCACGACCGCACCGTCGGCCTGCTTGGCAAGTTTTCCCGTCGAGATGGTAATCTCGCGGTCATCCCCCAGCGGAATGACCTTCGTCGTCTCTTTGTACATCATCATATTTTTTATCCTCCAAAAATGTCTTATCCAATAAAAGCGAAGGCAATTACTGTCTAATTGCCTTCACTTGACTCCAGCCTTGCAGGAACCGTATTATTTCCTCAGGTTCAGAGCTTTCACAATAGCCCTGTAACGTTCTATATCAACCTTCTTCAGATAATCGAGCGACTTGCGGCGCTTACCGACGAGCCTCAGCAACGCGCGCTGGGTCCCGTAGTCGTGCCTGTTCCTCTTGAGATGTTCCGTAAGGTGGTTGATACGGTAGGTGAATAACGCAATCTGGCTCTCAGGCGAACCAGTGTCGGTATTGGAAGAACCGTACTGCCCAAAAAGCTCCTGCTTCTTTTCAGCTGTCAAATAGCTCATGACTAAAAATTATTTAGTGTTCCACTTTACGATGCATCCGCCTTACCGGGTGACATCAAAGCGTGGTGCAAAGATAAATCTTTTTTATCTTTACGCAAAAAGACCCCCTTTAAAATTATTTATTATCATTATTTTACCTCCGTATGCGGAGAGACAGCCAGAAGAGGGGTTACTAAAAATATTTAATAACGCATATACACCGAACGGGAATGGACGGCAATCCACCGCAGCAATTCTCCGGTCCGGCAGGCAGGGAAATCCCCTGCCGATTGGTTATATTTGCAGTCGGAACGTCCGCCGATGCGGACAGCCATCCAAAACCATACGCCCATGCACAAGCTCTGTACGGCAATACTGTTCCACCTCCTGCTCTTTGCCGCGGCTGTATCGGTCCGCGGGGCGGAGATATCCGCCCGGGAAGAAGCCGCCCCGTATGCCGGCGCGACGGTCTATCTCCTGCCCATACGCGAAGACATCATGCCCGCGACGGTCAGGCAGGTCACCAGATGCCTGGAAGAGGCGACGGCGCTGAACGCCTCCTGCGTGGTCATCGACATGAACACCTACGGAGGAGTGCTCGACGCAGCCGACTCGATACGCACCATGCTGCTGGACTACCCCGCCCCCACCATCGCTTTCATCAATAACCAGGCCGCCAGTGCGGGAGCGCTGATTGCCCTCGCCGCCGACAGCATCTACATGCGCCCCGGCGCAAGCATCGGAGCAGCCACGGTGGTAGACGGAAGCGGCGCAGTGATGCCCGACAAGTATCAGAGTTTCATGCGCTCCATGATGCGTGCCACGGCAGAGGCGCACGGCCGGGTTCCCTCGGCCGAACGGGGCGACACGGTGTGGCGGTGGCGGCGCGACCCGCAAATAGCCGAGGCCATGGTGAGCCCTTCGACAGCCGTTCCCGACCTTACTGACGGCACGCAGGTGGTTACGCTGACGGCTGACGAAGCCATCGCATGGGGATTCTGCGAAGGGAAAGCCTCCTCGGTGGAGGAGCTTCTTGCACTGGCCGGCATCGACGACTATACGCTTTACGAATACGCCCCCTCCTGGCTCGACCGGTTCATCGGTTTCCTCACCAATCCCACCTTGCAGGCGCTATTCATCATACTCATCATCGGAGGCATCTATTTCGAACTCCAGACGCCGGGCGTAGGATTTCCGCTCGTGGTCGCCATTCTGGGTGCGGTACTCTACTTCGCTCCCCTCTATGCGGAAGGACTGGCCGCCCATTGGGAACTGCTGCTGTTCCTGACGGGCATCGTACTGATAATCCTCGAAATTTTCGTCACTCCCGGCTTCGGAGTTCTCGGCATACTCGGTATCGTCGCCATGATTACGGGACTGGCTTTCGCACTGATAGACACCGCATTGCTTCGCTACGTACCGACCGGGGAGCTTCCCGTATCGGTCGTGCTCGGCCCCTTCCTGATAGTGATTATCTCCGCCGGAGTCGGACTCCTCCTGTCGATATGGTTCGGCAACCGTTTCCTGCGCGGCAAATCGGGTTTGCGCAGGCGCGTCGTACTTGTCTCGGACATGAAGCCCGCCGACGGGTACGTCTCCGTCGCCGCCGACCGGGGGCTGACCGGCCGGGAAGGCATCACCTCCACGCCGCTCCGCCCGGCCGGGAAGGTGGTCATCGGCGGCCGACACTACGAAGCGGCGGGAGACGACGCCGCATTCATCGGAAAAGGCATCGCTGTCATCGTCACGCGCGACGAAAACGGCATCCTCTACTGCCGGAAAAAAGAGGTGTGAGCCCTCCGCCCACACATCGGACGGAGCGTAAAAAAACGAACGGATACCATGCAGACAAGAGAGACATCGGAACAGGGCCGCAAACGGCACCGGAACAACATCGGAAGGAGAAACGCGCTGGCAGTCGGGGCCGCCTTTCTGCTCGCAGCCTGCGGACGGCCCGCCGGAACGGCAGAAACCGTTGAGGGATTTGCCCTCGGCACCGTCTACAAGGTAACGGTATCGGACAAGGCGCCGGACAGTCTGCGGGAGAAGGTAGAAGGGATATGCGCTGCGGCCGACAGCTCCATGTCGGTATTCAACCCCCGCTCGCTGCTCAGCCGCATCAACCGCAACGAGACCGATTCGCTCAACGAAGACATCATCCGCAACATCGAGCTCGCCCGCAGTGTCAGCGAACTCTCCGGCGGCAAGTACGACATCACCGTACAGCCCCTCGTGGACGCCTACGGTTTCATCGACGGCCGACAGGCGGCCGAGGTGAACGTGGATTCGCTGCTGCGGTACGTCGGTTACGAGAAGATAACCATACGCGAAGGACGACTCGTCAAGCAGTATCCCGAGATACAGATAGGTCTCAACTCCATCGCCAAAGGCTACACGGTGGACAAGATAGCCCGCATGTTGGAACAGGAAGGGGCATCGGACTATCTCGTCAATGTGGGCGGCGAGATTTTCTGCCGCGGCGTCAATCCCTCCGGCGAACGCTGGCACATCGCCATCGACACCCCCTATGAGGGAAATTACCTTCCCGGCGCCAGCACGAGCACCGTCATCAATGTATCGGAGGCGGGTATCGCCACCTCCGGCAATTACCGCAATTTCCACACGGGGCCCGACGGACGGAAATACACGCACATCATCGACCCTACGACGGGAGGAAATACCGAAAGCAACCTGCTTTCGGCCACCGTCGTGGCGGAGAGTTGCACGCTCGCCGACGCGATGGCGACAATGTACATGGCACTGGGACTGGAAGGGTCGCTGGCCCTGCTGGCGGAACATCCCGAATTCGCCGTCCTGCTCATCTATGCCGACGGGAACGGAGAGATGAAAATGCACATCTCCCCCGCCATGGAACAATACATGTGACCTCCCCCCCCCGAAGTTTTCCGTATCCATCCCATACATACGCCGCAGCCTGTCCGGACAACGGAGTGCAGGCCGCCCAGGGGCGGGCATACCGTGCGGCCGATATGCTGCGGGAGACATTCCGCAGCAGCCGTCCGTTCCGTATCCATCCGGAAAAGAGGTAATCCTTCAGGTAAAATGTATAAGGCGAGAATGGCACAATCTCTGTATCTTTGTTCATCTATCAATAAAAAACGAAACACTATGCAGAGCGTGACACTGAACAACGGCGTTGAAATGCCGCAGTTGGGGTACGGAGTCTATCTGGTTGCCCCCGAAACGTGCGAACGGTGCGTGCTCGATGCGATTGGTGCGGGCTACCGCAGCATCGACACGGCCCAAGCCTACTACAACGAAGCGGGCGTCGGCGCCGCCATCGCCAAATGCGGCATTCCCCGCAGCGAACTCTTCATCACCACCAAGGTATGGATTAGCAATGCCGGCGAAGAGCGGGCGGCAGCCAGCATCGAAGAGTCCCTGCGCAAGCTGCATACCGACTACATCGACCTGCTGCTGATACACCAGCCCTTCGCCGACTATTACGGAACGTATCGGGCCATGGAAAAGGCTGTACGGGCCGGCAAGGTACGCGCCATCGGAGTAAGCAACTTCTACCCCGACCGGTTCGTGGACCTGGCCGAAAACGTAGAGATTAAACCGGCTGTCAACCAACTGAAGACGAATGTCTTCAGCCAACAGTGGGATTCGGAAAGGGAGATGGAACAATACGGAACGAAAATCATGGCGTGGGCACCGATAGCACAGGCCGATGCCGACCTGTTCGAAAATCCGACGCTCCAAGCCATCGCCGAAAGCCATGGCAGAACGGTTGCGCAGGTGGCCCTGCGGTACCTCATCCAGCGCGGCATCATCGCCATCCCGAAAACCACGCACATCGACCGCATGAAGGAGAATCTGGATATTTTCGATTTCGAGCTCTCCGCCGCGGAGATGGATTCCATCCGGCCGCTCGACCGGCCCCGCGAATTTCAGGGGTCGCACCGCGACCCGGAGCTGGTCCGCTTCCTGCTCGACTACGACAAGAAGTTCAATCCGGCCAACAAATAATCCTGCCCGAAAGGGAGACACGAAAGGGACGGACGGCGTTTTCGTCGTTCGTCCCTTTTCTTTCTCCTCCCGAAAAGGGCCGCCGACGGAGACCATGCAAACTATTCCTGCCGGTATATACCGTTTCCGATATAAATGCCTACCTTTACCCATGGAGAAAGCCATCGGCACAAGACAGGGACACGGCCCGGAAGCACCGTCGGGCTATCCTTCGCCTCCGCCTGCACGGCCTCCGGAACATACTCCGGAATTTCCCGAAGAGCAGGGAAAAGCACGGACCCCGTTCCCGGTACTCCACGGCCTGCCCGGTTCTCCGTCGGAAACATTACAGTATATGTTACGAAAAGTACTCTTCATCTATAATCCCTCTTCGGGAGAGAGCCCGGTAACCGGCCGCTTCGACCGCATCATCGAACTCTACCAGGCTCACGGCTTGCACATGCTGTTTCACCGTCTTGCGTTCGATGCCGGCGACGAAGCGGTCCTCGCCGCAGTGGACGGCAGCTTCGACCACCTGCTGTTGGCCGGAGGCGACGGCAGCATCAATTACGCAGTGAATCTGATAAAGGGGATGGGACTGAACCTGCCCGTCGCAGTACTGCCTGCAGGAACGGCCAACGATTTCGCCACCCTACTCGGCATGCCGACCGACATCGAAGAGGCATGCCGGGCGATACTCGCAGGACGCATTCACGCCATGGACCTCGGACGGGCAAACGGCCGCTACTTCGCGAATGTCTTCAGTTGCGGTCTCTTCACCGACGTATCCCAGAAAACGCCGACCGCATGGAAAAACAACCTCGGCAAAATAGCCTACTACATCAACGGGATAGGCGACCTGCCGCGTTTCCGTAAGATGGAGCTCTCCATCACCTCCGACGGAGGCGACTTCCGAGGCAATGCCATCATCTTCTTCGTCTTCAACGGACGCACGGCCGGCACACTGCCGCTCGCCTATCTCTCCGAGGGGGACGACGGCCTGCTCGACATTTTGGTACTCAAAGGCGATACGCCGCTCGACACCCTGCACACGGCCATCCGGTACCTGCCCCGGCTGCTTCACCGCCGGCGCTACCCGGAAGGCATCGTTCACATCCGGTGCAGCCGGCTTCACGCGGAGTGCGACAGAGACGAACATACGGATGTGGACGGCCAGCCCGGCCCATCGTTCCCCATCGACATCACATGCGAGCACGGTGCGCTGCCGGTCATCCTTCCCGACCGAAAACGCTAAGGGCCGAACGATACGGCTCGCCACCCCGGCGCCCAGATAGGGAAAGGTGCCGCAACACTATTTTAACCCCATTTTTTGTAAAAACAAAAAAGTATATTACATTTGCATCCGCGTATCCGCTGAAGGATACGCTATATGGTGGATGTAGCTCAGTTGGTTAGAGCACCAGATTGTGGTTCTGGGTGTCGTGGGTTCGAGCCCCATCTTCCACCCCGAAGGCCTTCTTAGAGGAAGGCCTTTTTTATTGCCGAACGGCTTCCGGAACATACGGTCCCAGCAGGCCTACCAGCCCATCCGGAGTACCTCACACCGCCCGATTAGCCCTTTCTCCACACAATCGTCCCGTCCCGCAGGCCATCGTCTTCCGAGAAGCCCCCGGCCATTCCTTTTAAACTTTTTTCTTACACAATACCTCTTCCCGCGCGCACGCCAGTCCGTACTTCGGATTCCACACTTCGTTTTTCCGTCATCCATAGCCCTGCATTCCGGTTTGCTAAACCAGCCCCATACATTGACTTTCTCCGTCACCCGTAGCTCCGGCCCCCGGCCGCCCCCGCTATATTACGACAGTTGTATCGCCATACCGTTCCCGACCGACACGCCCGAAAACCGTTCCGCAACGGCCGACGGTTCCTGTCCGCCTCGTCGACCCCTTCCTTGCTTTCCCATCCCCCGTCTCACTCCTGCGGCAGGAGAGGGAACGGTTCCGCAGCGGCAGGCAACAAAAAAATGCGGGCGCCCTTCCGGCCGCCCGCAAAAACTACGTATATATTCTACGACTAATTGTATCCCAGCGATTTGGACGCCGCATAAGTCACACGAAGGGCATTCGCCTTACGAAGCTCCTGCTTCACGTCGGTGATGATACCCATCTTCGTATATCTGTCCGCCTTGATACAAACCGACATGGAACTGCGGTCGCTCTCGTTGAGCTTGTCGCGCTCCGATGCGATGAAGTCCAGAATGTCCTGGGGCGTACGATACGAATCGTTCAACTGGATACGCGGAGCGGTACCGAACTGGGCCTGAAGCTGTTTGGTAGGCTGTCCCACGTAAATGTAACTTACGAGGCTCTTTTTCTCCAATTTCTGAATCTCGGTAGCTTCCGGCAGCGTGAACGCGACCCGAAGTTCCGTCTCCTTCATGGATGTGGTAGTCATAAAGAAGAACAGAATCATGAAGATAACGTCGGGCAGGGATGCCGTGGAAATGGGCGGCACTTCCTTATTGCCTTTTTTCCTTATAACTGCCATATCAATTTCCTCCTATGTTTTTAGGTTCGGCCTCGGATATCTTGGTCTGAACCGCTTTCTGTATCGCCTTGCGTTTCGCTTCGTCGAGTTCGTTGAACGAAGCGCCGAAACGCTCGCGGGCCACGGCATCGCGAATTTCGTTGAAGGCACGGGTCAGTTCGTTCTGCACCTTGATATACATTTCGTAACTCGTACCGCGGTCGTTCTGGAGCGAAATCACTCCCTCGCTGACCGGATAGGGGCCGATGAGCTCGATGTCGGTCATTGTCTTCTCCGGCAGGTCTTCGCTGTTCCCCACGTTCAGGATGAAGTCCTTCGCAAGGTCCTTCACCATCGACAAATGTACCAGTTTGCCCTGCACCTGAATCTGGTCGTACTGATTGACCTTCACCTGCATCAGGTTTCGCTCCTTGATGGGAGGCGCGTCAGCAGTTTCGACCCAAGGCGGCAGGACACGCTGAATACCCGTGTCCGTGTTCATGGTGGTGGCGACGAGGAAGAAAATCAGCAACAGGAAGGCAATGTCGGCCATGGAGCCCGCATTGATTTCCGGGATTTTTCTTTTATCTAATGCCATATTATCACTCTACTTTTCAAATCAGCTTCTCTTAACCGCACTCCTGATTTCACCCCAGAGGATGACGAGGATAGCAATGACGAAAATAGCATATCCCGCGAACAAGCCGACATCGGTCATTTTCAGCACGGCCGAATTGGTAAAGTAGCCGTTCGCCGCAGGATTCGGCACCGGAGCGTCGCTCGCCAGGAGGTAGCTCACGAAGAATATCACCAACATGGCCACCAACCCGATGAGGGTACGCATAGCGCCCCTCGGATTGCTGACGATATTGACAAGAGGGAATACGATGGCGAGAATCAGGGCGATGGCGAATACCACATAGGCATATATCAACATGACGTGCACTCCCATCGCATTGCCTACGGTTCCCACCGGGAATTCCGTCGAAGGTTCGGGATAGAGCACCGACGCGACGACGAAATATATGAATACCCCTGCTCCGAGCAGTAACATCACGTAACTGAGGTATTTGATATATTTGAAAATCTTATTGTTCATATTCTGTAAAGGTGGTGTGAAACTGATTATTTCTTATTGTACTCCGTAAGCATATCCACCAGGATAATCGAGCTGTCCTCCATGTTGATGACGAGCGTATCGATTTTGGACACGATATAGTTGTAGAACAACTGCAGGATGACGGCGGCGATAAGACCGGCGAGCGTCGTCAGAAGGGCCACCTTGATACCGCCTGCCACCAAGGTAGCGGACACGTCGCCTGCTGCCTGAATGGCGTCGAAAGCCTGAATCATGCCGACCACGGTACCCATAAATCCCAACATAGGGGAGAGGGCGATGAAGAGCGAAATCCACGTAAGACCCTTCTCCATGAGACCCATCTGTACGGAACCGTAGGAAGCCACGCTCTTCTCAACGACCTCAAGTCCTTCGCCGTAACGGCTCAGTCCCTGATAGTAGATGCTGGCAACCGGACCGCGCTGGTTGCGGGCAATCTCCATAGCGGCAGGAACGCCGCCCTTCTTGAGGGCCTCCTCAATCTGCGCCATGAACTTCTTGGTGTTGATGGAAGCGAGGTTGAGATAAAGTATACGTTCGATAGCGATAGCCAGACCGAAGATAAGGCACAACAACACCGGCGTCATCCAGCCTGCACCGCCCTCGAGGAATTTCTGCTTGATGGCCTGGTGCATCGGAGTACCCTCGACTTCGGTTTCGGGGTTGATGCCCACCACCTCGGTCTCTACCTCGGCTGCCACCTGCTCCGTAGCTTCAGCTTCGGGCGCCTGGGTTTCTGCCTCCTGAGCGTAAACATTCACAGCCGAAAAGCCCATAACGCCTACCGCTGCCAGAATCAAAAAAAGTTTTTTCATAGCTTTAATTTAGAATTGATTAGACTTATTGTTTTTATCGTTAGTCAAATAAAAGCTCTCCCTTTCCGTGCGGGCCGTTCAGACCGCACTGCATCGCAGTCAAAAAAACACTGTCCGCCTCTCCGAAAAAAACGGGCCGGACGAACTGCGGAGAAAGCGGGATTCGAACCCACGATACCCTTTTGGGGTATACGCACTTTCCAGGCGCGCACCTTCAGCCACTCGGTCATTTCTCCCTTTTTGCAGATAAAAAGCAGATTTTCAATTATTTAAACATCAAATCCGCTTGACACCCAAACCGGCATGTCAGTAAAAAGACATACTGCCAGCTTAAAAACCTCCGAAATATAGAAATTTTTTTTCTTCTAAAAAAATACACCTATTATCCCGGTCAGACCCTGTTCCCGCTGTTTCCGGGGCATCCTGCCATTTGCCGGAACGGTCTCCCCGCGGCGGGCGGGCCTCACTCCTCGGTCATCTCACCCCGGACGGAGTGCCTCATGAGCTCCACGAACTCGGCCGTACCGCAGCCGCGGCCGAGCAGGCACATCATTTTGGCAAGCGCCGCCTCGGTCGTGATGTCGCGGCCGCTGATGACGCCTGCCTCCTGCAGGCGCCGACCGGTTTCGTAAATATCCATATTCACCGAACCGCTCACGCACTGCGTCACGTTCAGCACATGTACCCCCCGCGATATGGCCTCTTCCAGCGCTCCGATGAACCATCCGAACGTAGGTGCATTTCCCGCCCCGTAGGTTTCGAGCACCACGCCCCTCACCCCTTCGGCCGAAAGCATGGCCCGGAAAACAGGCTCGGTCATGCCGGGAAATATCTTGACGACCGCCACGTCCTGCGATACGGCGGTATTCACCGAGAAGGTCTTCCCGGCGTCGCAGCGGCATATTGCGCCGTAACGGTAGTGGATGCCCACGCCCACGTCGGCGAGCGCGGGATAGTTGTGCGAAGCGAACGCGCTGAGCTCCTCGGCGCTGTGCTTTTTCGTCCGGTTCGCCCGGAACAGCCTGTTCTGGAAATAGAGCGACACCTCGGGTACAATGGCCCGCCCCTCCTCCTTGGCGGCCGCAATCTCGATGGCGGTAATCAGATTCTCCCTGCCGTCGGTGCGCAGCACTCCGATGGGTATCTGGCTGCCGGTGAACACCACCGGCTTGCCGAGGTTTTCGAGCATGAAACTGAGGGCGGAGGAGGAATACGACATGGTGTCGGTGCCGTGCAGCACCACGAATCCGTCATAACGCTCGTAATTCTCCCGGATGATATCCGCCAGCCTCACCCAGAGTTCGGGGGCCACATTCGACGAATCGATAGGCTCGAAAGGCAGCACCTCAAGGTCCACGTCCAGCCGCCGGAGCGACGGAAATTCGTCATAAATACCGTTAAAGTCGAACGGTACGAGCGTCCCCGTAACGGGGTCCGTCTTCATTCCTATCGTACCGCCGGTATATATCAAAAGCACTGACGACCTTCCCATAGACCAATAATTTCTTCAACCACTTCAACAAATATGCTGTAAAAGACGCCGCACGGCCCTCCGTGCGCTGGAAACGGGGTGCAATTTAATGACTTTTTCGTTATCCGCGAAGCTGCGGAGGTAACGAATTCGTTAAAAACCGGGGAGGGAAGAATCAGATGCCGAACATCCGGCACGCATTGGCGGATGTCGCCGCAGCCACCTCCTCCGGAGCGATGCCCTTCAGTTCGGCCACTTTCCTGCAGACGTGGACGATGTAGGCCGGCTCGTTGCGCTTCCCCCGGTAAGGAACCGGCGGCAGATAGGGGGCGTCGGTTTCGAGCACCATATCGCCGAGCGGCATGCGCGACACGACCTCGGG
>ENA-OPEA01000393-OPEA01000393.1-human-gut-metagenome-genome-assembly--contig:-NODE-393-length-25673-cov-8.203607_pt1 | contig 25673 bp, 20 predicted proteins | sample MGYA00241623_ERZ501509 | MGnify/ENA primary metagenome ERZ501509 (study PRJEB25962, sample SAMEA2042571) | human gut metagenome | biome: human gut; feature: human-associated habitat; material: faeces... | reverse complement strand
CCACGTGGAAAAAGAAAATTCTCCACGTGGAGAAGAAATAAAACTTCGGAGGAATGAAATGAAACTTCGGAGGAATCATTTCGCCGCCACGTGGAAAAACAAAAATAGCCACGTAGGAAATTCAGATTTCCTACGTGGCTATTGTATTATAAGCGTTTGTCTGTCGTAACACACTTCCGTGGAAACCCTCTTATAAATGGGCTAAGTGGTGCGGGCTTAAGGCTTTCCTGGCTCATTCTTGTGGGCGATTTGGCGATTGATTGACGGAACTGTTTGGTTCGAATTGTACACTGATGCGTTTTTTCTATTGCAGATTCAAATATTTGTACTACCTTTGCAGTGTACTACTTAAGACAAACGCTAAGCAAACAAGCTTATGAATGCTAAACCGGTCATATCGCTACGCAATCTGCACAAGACCTACCAGGGCGCGCAGCCGCTACATGTCCTCAAGGGGATTAACCTCGACATCTTCCCAGGCGAGATGGTCGCTATCATGGGAGCTTCGGGCTCGGGCAAGAGTACGCTCCTTAACATCCTCGGGCTCCTCGATAGCTACGACGAGGGGAGCTACCATCTAGGAGAGGAGCTACTGAGCAATAGCCTCTCGGAGAACCGCGCCGCCGAGATCCGTTCTAGACAAATAGGATTCGTCTTCCAGTCCTTTAACCTTATCCCCTTCAAGAATGCGCTGGACAACATTGCCCTGCCACTCTTTTATCAAGGAGTCGGTCGCAAGGAGCGCACCAAGCGTGCTGCCGAGTTGCTCGCCCGCATGGGACTAGCCGACTGGGCGGAGCACCTGCCGAGCGAGATGTCGGGAGGACAGAAGCAGCGCATAGCAATCGCACGAGCCCTCATCACCACGCCCTCAGTCATCCTAGCCGATGAGCCGACGGGAGCTTTGGATAGCAAGACCACCATCGAGGTGATGGAGCTACTGCGAGAGATCAATCGCGAGTCGCACCTGACGATGATTATCGTGACGCACGAGCCTGGCGTAGCCGAGATGTGTGACCGCACGATACATATCAAGGATGGGCTGATCGAGGGCGGCGGTCTGACGAGCAGTCTGCCCGAGGAGGTGTTTGAGTAAAGAGGATCACACATTATGCGTATAGGACACGAATACTTCTCCGAGATCATAGACAATCTCAAGCGTAACCGCCTGCGCACCTTCCTGACAGGCTTTGCCGTAGCGTGGGGAATCATCTTTCTAGTCATCCTCCTTAGCATCGGCGTGGGGCTTAATCGTGGTATCTCTAAGAGTGCCAACGCGGGCGACACGGAGCCAAACTACGGCATATACTTTGGCGTCTGGATGACCAACCTCCCTTACCAGGGTTACCCAGCCGGTCGGTGGCTGTTCCTCGCTGAGTCGCAGTTCGCACAGTTGCAGGAGATGGTGCCGGCTATTGAGGACATCACACCCAGATTCAGATCTTGGAATAAGATAACCTACGCATCACAGGTGACCGAGGGGTCGGTAAAGGGTATCGGTGCCAACTATTTCGGACACTTCGAGACTCGTGTCAAGATGCTGGCGGGACGTAGCATCAATGGCAACGACGTATATAATAGGGAGAAGACACTCCTCATTAGCTCCTCCGATGCGCTCAAGCTCTTTGGCACAGATCAGTACGGTGAGGCACTAGGCAAGATTGTCTCCGTCGACAATGTCTCCTTTACCGTGGTGGGTGTCTACGAAGCTCAGCAAAACCAATCGGCATCCTATATGCCGAGCAGCACCTTTACCATGATTGATTCCAATGATCAGCGTATCGATGGTGGCTATATCTATGCGCCTACGATACGGAGCAAGAAGGATTTCGAGGCTTTCGACAAAGAGCTCCTCAAAGCACTCAGCTCGATACTCTCCTTCTCGCCCGATGACGACCAGGCGATGTACTCCTACTCAAACTATGTCAACAACGAGCGGTATAATAAGGTAGTCAACTACTTCTACCTCTTCCTCTGGATCGTCGGGCTGAGCACGCTTCTCATCGGAATCGTTGGCGTGAGCAACATCATGCTGGTCACGGTGCGGGAGCGATACAAAGAGATCGGCATACGCAAGGCTCTAGGCGCTAAGCCCCGTGACATCTTAGCGATGATTATGGTCGAGAGCCTCCTCATCACGGCGGTGGCGGGTGCTATCGGTCTGGTCATTGCCGTGGGGCTCGTCGCTCTAGGCGACTACCTTGTGACCGCTTACCACATTGGCGAGTTCTCCATTATGGGCGAGACGATCCACCTCTTTGACACGCCAGTCCTCTCGCCACAGATGGCGCTGGGCATCCTCGTTGTGATGATCATTGCGGGGATCGTGGCGGGCTACACGCCAGCTCGTAGAGCGATACGTATTTCGGCTATTGAAGCGATGAGAGATTAGTGACACACCCTAGCGTAAAGACTGTACTATGAGACTATTTGATCGAGACATCTGGGGTGAAGCTTTTCACTCCTTACGAACGAATCGCAAGCGTTCCATTGCAACCGCCTTCGGCATCTTCTGGGGCATCCTGATGCTGGTCATCTTGATGAGCCTGAGCCAAGGCTTCTCCAACGGCATGCGCAAGCAGCTAGGCGGCATCTCAAGCAATACCACGCTGCTCTACTGCTCCACAACCAGTAAACCGTACAAAGGGTACCCCACCGATCGCTGGTGGGGCTTCTCGCTGAGCGACCTAGACAACCTCCAGAAGCGTTTCCCCGAGATAGAGACGATATCTCCTATCCAGCAAGGTGCATGGGATACCGCCGTCAGCTACGGCACCAAGAGTACGACAGCACCGCTCTACTCCGCCTGGACCTCTTATGACCAGATCGTCTACTCGACCCTCCTGGCGGGACGACGGCTCAACGAGAGCGACGAGCAGCAGCACCGTCGCAACTGTACCATCGGTGAGGAGGTGAGCCAGAAGTTCTTCGCTTCGCACGAGGAGGCCTTGGGCAAGGTTATCAATATTGACGGCTCTTACTACACCGTCGTGGGAGTCCTCAAGGGCAAGTCTAAAGGGGTGAATATTAGTGGCCCTGAAGAGCAAAAGGTGCGTATCCCCTACACAATCCTTGCCGCATCACTCGGCCAGAGCAATGAGGTCTACCAACTCTTGTACTCGCTCCATGGCGATGGTAAGGATAGCAAAGCAATCAACGACCGCATCAAAGCTTACATCCGCTCTACCCACGACATAGCACCAGACGATGAGAGCGCCGTAGGTGAGTTTAACCTCTCAGAGATTTTCACCGCCCAAAACTTCATGCTGTGGGGTGTCAATGTCTTCGTCTGGTTCATCGGTATCGGCACGCTCCTCTCGGGCATCATCGGCATTAGCAATATCATGCTCGTCTCGGTCAAGGAGCGCACCCGCGAGATCGGCATACGTCGTGCGCTCGGAGCGCAGCGCAAAGACATCATACGACTCATCCTCCTAGAGAGTGGCATGCTGAGCCTCCTCGCGGGACTCCTAGGCCTACTCCTCGGTGTGGGGATCATGTCTATCGTTGCACAGATCGCCGCCTCCATGGGAAACGGGATGCTGGTCAATCCGCTGATTCCCTTTGGCACAGCGATTGGCGCGCTCCTCTTCATCATCATCGGAGGCGTGGTGGGCGGTCTCTTGCCGCTCAAGAAAGCACTCGAGATTCGCTCTATCGAAGCGATTCGTGAGGAGTAAACCAACAATCAACTACAGGTAAAAACAAACACAACATAAAGAACTATGAAAGCTAAGCGTATCTTCAAACTTTCCCTTTGGGTCATCTTCGGCCTGCTCGTCATCATGACCTTCGTCTTCCTCTATAAGAAGGCACAGCCCCAGGCGACCATTTACTCGGTAGAGACGGTGACCCGCGTCCCCTCTATCCAGCGCTCTATCATCCTCACTGGCAAGATAGCTCCTCGCAACGAGGTGATGATCGTGCCACAGCTCAACGGCATCATCGCCGAGATCATGAAGAAGCCCGGCGACCTCGTCAAGGCGGGCGACATCATCGCTCGTATTAAGGTGGTTCCCGAGATGGGTTCGGTCAATCAGTCAGAGTCGCAGGTCGAGATAGCAAAGATAGCTCTCGACGAGGCAGAGCAGAAGTACAAGATAGCGACCGAGCTGCACCAGCAGGGGATCGTAGCCGAGGAGGAGTATGCCACAACCAAGGCTAACTACCTACAGGCTAAGGAGCGCCTTGCGAGCGCTAAGGATGCTTACAACATCGTTCTCACTGGTATGAGCCAGCGCAACGCTCAGGGCTCTACGACACTGGTGCGCAGCACGGTAGACGGGACGATCCTCGACATACCGGTCAAGGAGGGTAACTCGGTCATTCAGGCCAACTCCTTCAACGCTGGTACCACCATCGCCACCATCGCCGACATGACGGAGATGATCTTCATCGGCAAGGTGGACGAGGTCGACATCGCTCGTGTCGCTACGGGACTACCTGTCACGGTGCGCATCGGAGCGATCGAGGGTTCCGCCTTCTCGGGCGTCGTCGAGTACATCTCGCCCAAGACGATCCAGCAGCAGCAAGGCACGCAGTACGAGCTCAAGGCTGCCATCACCATCGATGACTACAGCCGCATACGCTCCGATATGAGTGCCAATGCGGAGCTTATCACCGACCAAGTCTCCAACGTCCTAGCTGTCCCCGAGGGCGCACTTCAGTTTGAGGGTGACAAGGTCTATGTCGAGGTGGTCACTTCCGACGCTGACCCGAAGCATCTGCAGACGGAGCGCCGTGAGATCAAGACCGGCATCAGCAATGGTAGCCTCATCGAGGTCAAGAGTGGTCTCAAGGAGGGCGAAAAGGTCAAGGGTACTCCAGTAGCTGCCTAACAAATCATTTAGACAAGACAATCCTATGCTTACACTTCGTCATATCTTTCCCTTAGCCCTACTAGTTGCAGGGAGCTTTACCCTAGCAGCACAGCAAAGCTGGACGCTGCAGCAGTGCATCGACCACGCCGTCGCTCACAGTATCACGGTCGAGGAGGCACGCTTACGCTTGGCCGGGAGTGAGCAGCAGCTCGCCACCACGCAACACAGTTACCTCCCCTCGCTCTCGGCGAGTGCTAGCCAGAGCGTTAGCCTCGGGCGTAGTGCCGACAAGACGGGCGTCATCGGCGATCAATCCTCGAGCAGCACCTCCTTTGGGGCAAACCTCTCGTGGGACGTTTTCTCTGGTATGGCTCGTCCTAAGGCAACGGAGATAGCGCGTCTCAATCTAGACGCTGCGACCGCTGGACTCTCCTATGCCAAGGAGCAGATCGGGCTACAGGTGGCTGAGGGGTACTACAACTTACTCTTCCGCCAAGAGCTAATCCATGTAGCCGATGAGCAACTTAAGCTAACCCGTGAGACGCTCACGAAGACGGCGGCACTGGTCCGTGCGGGCAAGTGGTCTCGTGACAAGCTCGCTGAGGTGGAGGCGCAACTCGCTAAGGACAGCGTCAACTACCTCCGTGCCTGTAGCGATACGGAGCTGGCGCGTCATCAGCTGGCGCTCATCATCGAGTTGCCCGACTATACGGCGCTACAGATCACCTTGCCCGATGTTAAGAGCCTCAGCGCTACGCCCGCTCCTGAGCTGGCTCTGGCTGACGATGCGCTCCTCGAGCAAGCGCGCACGATGCGTCCCGAGATGGAGCAGGCAAGGCTACAGCTACAAGTGGCGGAGCGACAGATCGGACTGGAGCAGACGGGCTACATACCGAAGGTCTCCTTTGGCGCAGGCTACAACACGGGCTATTACTACATCCTAAATAAGGAGTTACGGCAGTATAACCAGCCTTTTGGGGATCAGATGCGCAACAACGGACGATACTTCGTCGGGCTTTCGCTCTCTGTGCCCATCTTTGATGCGATGCGCACGGCAGACAATGTGGCGCAGGCTCGTCTCCGCTACTCCGATCAGCAGATCGCTCTGCGCAAGGTGGACAAAGAGCTCACGCAGCAGCTCTACACGGCTCAGATCAACGCCCGTGCCGCTTACAGTCAGATAGCAGCTGCCGAGCGGGCAACCGAGTCGGCCGAGACGGCGCTGCACTATGCGCAGATCAGCTACGAGGCGGGACGTGCCTCTTCGTACGAATTGGCCGAGGCGCAAAACCGTCACTTCGTCGCTCAGAGCGAAGAGCTCCGCGCTCGCTACGACTACCTCTACCGTGTGCTCGTACTGCACAGCTACATCTCTCCCGCAGAGGAAACTAAGTAATGTCTTCACAACACTTACGAGTAACGATTTGTAGGGACGCACGGCTCGTGCGTCCGTCCCCGAACAGAGAGACGAGTAACCCTTTGTAGGGACGCACGGTCGTGCGTCCGTCCCCGTTAAAACCACGATGCCGTAACCTTTGACACAACGGACGCACGACCGTGCGTCCCTACAAAGGGTTACTCGTCTCCTCCATATCGCTACACAACATATAGAATAAGCTCCCTAAACTTCGCAACAGTTATGTATTCGAACTCAGATACCCACCTCACCGCAGAGCCTCTGGTTCAGGCTCAGGAGGTATGCTTCTCTTATGGTCGGCACCCGCTCTTTAGGGGTGTAAGCTTTACCCTGCCCGCAGGCTCTATCACAGGGCTTCTAGGCAAAAATGGCGAGGGTAAGACGACCCTCCTCAAGCTGCTCTCAGGACTGCTCCTAGCTAAGGGTGGTGAGCTCTCCGTGCTCGGGCACTCCAGCAGAAAGCGCTCGGTGCCACTTCTCCGAGAGCTCTACTACCTTCCCGAGGAGGTGCAGCTACCCGCCACCTCTGCCGTCCAGTACCTCGACGGCGCAGGTCAGTTTTACCCAAACTATGATGCCACACTGGCTCGTCAGCTGCTGCAGGACTTTGACGTGCCACCCACCAACAATCTGCGCCGCCTCTCGATGGGACAGAAGAAGAAGGTAGCGCTCGTGCTGGCGCTCTCTCTGCGGGTGCCGTTGCTCCTCCTCGACGAACCGACCAATGGACTGGACATCCCGTCGAAGAGCAAGTTTCGCCAGCTCCTCGTGCAGCACATCTCTGACGAACAGACCGTGCTGATCAGCACCCACCAGGTGCGTGACCTAGAGCAAATGATAGATCGTCTGGTCGTGCTACACCAAAACCAGATCATCTGCAACGAGACGATCGCTCGCCTCGAGAGCACCTTCTATTGCGGCACCGCCGCCGAGGCGCCTCACGTAGCGCCGCTCTATAGCGAGCCCTCCGTATGGGGAGAGGTCGTAATGACGCCCCGCACGCCAGAGACTGCCGAGACGGGAGGCTTCTCGATGGAGCTCTTTTTCAACGCTCTGATGTACAACACCCAAGCGGTACTACAGCACTTATCCCAACCCGCAAACGATACACTCACCCCACAAGCCCCTCTCTCACTATGAACCAATCTGCTAATCTAACGACCGCTGCGCCTAAGACGGGTGACAGCTCCTTTAGCTTCAAGCGTCTCGGCCAGCTCCTGCGACTGGACTTCGCCTTTCACCATAGACAGTGGATACAGCTCCTGATCGGTGGCTTCCTCGCAGCTTCTATACCGGTGATCGTGTCGGCACTGAGCGGCTTGCTCTTTGGTATGGGATGGAGTGCGAATGAGGCTCGAAGCCTTTACTTAGCCTGCCTATACTGTAGCTTCCTGGCGGTCTCTCTCGGTGCGATGATCAGCTACAACCAGCGTGTCAATGCTTCGCTCTCGCCGCTCTACCTACAGATACCCGCCTCAGCAACGGAGAAGTACATATCGCTCCTCCTCCTGACGCTGGCACTGCAAATCATCACACCGTTTCTAGGAGCGGTCGCCTGGACTGTCTACATGCTTATATGGGCACTGGTAGATGGGAGTCAGGTACTCGCCCTCTACTCAGAGGCCCTCACAGATCCGCTAAACTACGACAATACATTGCTACAGTATGGGTGGTCTCTAAGCCTGATGATCGCTATGCAGCTGGCGGGCTATGCCACTTACCTCTACTGTATCATATCGGCGCGCAAACCCCTACGTGCAGTCCTGCGCTTTATGGGCATCGGCTTTGTTATTTTCATCGTCTCGGTGCTTGGCGTGAGCATGCTGATGCATTTGCTAGACATTGGTTCTATACGTCCTGACGATACACTGCGTTATCTTGTCTTCTATTTGGGCAATGGCGATGAGCTCAGCATCTCGCTCCTCGCCTTGACGATACCGATCTACCTCTACGCCTTTGCGATGGTCTGGCTCGGCCTGCGCTCGCTACGACGCAAGCAGGTCACGGCGTAACCCTTCTAACCTAATGATCATGATCACACCACGTTTTAATCCGCAAGTAGTCATCTACGCTCAGATAGAGCAGCGCATCAAGGAGAAGATCCTCTCGGGAGAGTACCCCGCAGGGATGCAGATCCCGAGCGTGCGCCAGCTAGCTGCCGAGCTGGAGACCAATGCCAATACGATCTTCAGAGCTTATGAGAACCTGCAGAACGAGGGTCTCATCTATCCGAAGAAAGGGCTCGGTCTCTATGTCTCCGAAACGGCCGAGATGCTCCTACGTGATGAGGCTTACCGCGTGCTAACCGAGGAGGAGCTCCCCGAGCTCTTTGCTCAGCTCAAAGTGCTTAACATGGACATCCTAGAGGTGGTCAGACGGCACGCCGACTGGGTCAAGCAGCAGGGAGATCCTGACGCTTAGTGCGCCTGCCTCCGCTTTAATCAGCAATCTTCACTTTTTCAAAAACAGCGTTAGTTAAAACAAGAGACTGCTACTCCTAGGAGCGGCAGTCTCTTCTTATTATTACTGGCGGAAGGCTGAGAGCCTTTGCCGCTGTATGGTTGCTAACTAGAGACTATTGACTTTTGCAACAGTCTCAACTAGAGCGTGTCGATCAGATCGCTGAGCGTCTTCTTGGCATCGCCAATGAGTAGCGTCACGCCTTCACCACGGCTGTAGAGTGGGTTCTCGACACCAGCGTAACCAGGCTTGAGGTCGTAGTTACAGATGATGACCTGCTTGGCTTGATCTACGTTGAGGACCGGCATACCATAGATAGGCGTTCCCTCGGCATTGCGTGCAGCAGGGTTGAGCACGTCGTTAGCACCGATGACGATGACTGCGTCGGTATTGGCAAACTGATCGTTGATCGCCTCCATCTCGTAGAGACTATCGTAGTCTACATTAGCCTCGGCGAGAAGTACGTTCATGTGTCCAGGCATACGACCAGCCACAGGGTGGATCGCATACTTAACATCGGCACCACCTCGAGCGAGCTTGTCGGCCAGTTGCTTGACCTCTTGCTGTGCTTGCGCTAGTGCCATACCGTAGCCCGGCACGATGATGACGCTCTTAGCGTTGTGCAGTACCTCCGTAGCGGATTGGAGTGGCGTTGCGCTACTGGTAGCTGAAGAAGTGGACGAAGCCGCAGAAGCTGCGGGGGCTGCGGGGGTACTCTCCGCATGATCCAAACGATCCATCAGGTTGGAGAGCGTTGCCTTAGCATCGCCTAGGCAGAGCGCTACGCCCTCGCCACGGCTGTAGAGCGGGTTCTCGACACCAGCGTAACCAGGCTTGAGATCGAAGTTGCAGATGATGACCTGCTTGGCTTGATCTACGTTGAGGACCGGCATACCATAGATAGGCGTTCCCTCGGCATTGCGTGCAGCAGGGTTGAGCACGTCGTTAGCACCGATGACGATGACTGCGTCGGTATTGGCAAACTGATCGTTGATCGCCTCCATCTCGTAGAGACTATCGTAGTCCACATTAGCCTCAGCAAGGAGTACGTTCATGTGTCCCGGCATACGACCAGCCACTGGGTGGATGGCGTATTTGACATCGGCACCGCTCTTGGCGAGCTTATCGGCCAGCTGCTTGACCTCCTGCTGTGCTTGCGCTAGAGCCATACCGTAGCCTGGCACGATGATGACACGCTTAGCACCACGGAGCATACCTGCTGCCTGTGAGATAGGATCGCTAGCTGAACTGCTACTAGCGGGCTGTGCGGTCGCTGCTGAGCTCTCTAGACCAGAGAGGATCTGATCGATCGTTGCCTTAGCATCGCCTAGGCAGAGCGCTACGCCCTCGCCACGGCTGTAGAGCGGGTTCTCGACGCCAGCGTAACCAGGCTTGAGGTCGAAGTTGCAGATGACCACCTGCTTGGCTTGATCTACGTTGAGGACCGGCATACCATAGATAGGCGTCCCCTCGGCATTGCGAGCGGCGGGGTTGAGCACATCGTTAGCACCGATGACGATGACTGCGTCGGTATTGGCAAACTGATCGTTGATCGCCTCCATCTCGTAGAGACTATCATAGTCCACATTCGCCTCGGCAAGGAGTACGTTCATGTGCCCTGGCATACGACCAGCCACAGGGTGGATCGCATACTTAACATCAGCACCGCCTCGAGCGAGCTTGTCGGCTAGCTGCTTGACCTCCTGCTGTGCTTGCGCTAGTGCCATACCGTAGCCCGGCACGATGATGACGCGCTTAGCACCACGTAGCATCGCAACAGCCTGATCGATAGGAGAGCTCTCTTGCTTAGGCTGAGGCGCAGCGGAAGCTTTGGGGGCTGGTGCGGCAGCCTTGGCGGGAGCCGTTGCCTTGCCGGGAGCTTTTGCCTTGCCGTGAGGGATGAGGATGTTGATGAGCGAGCGGTTCATCGCACGGCACATGATCTGCGTGAGGAGGAGTCCCGAAGCACCAACGACACCACCGACAGCGACGAGGAAGATGTCGCCAATGGCCATACCGGCGATAGCTCCAGCCACACCGCTCAGAGAGTTGAGCAAGCTGATGGTGATAGGCATGTCAGCACCGCCCACACGTATGGAGAAGTAAAGCCCGAAGAGCGCACTGAAGAGCATCGTGCCGATCATGGCGTAGATGAGAGCCGAGGGAACAACGTAGTTGAGCGTGCCGATGAGTAGGAAGAAGACGGCGACAACGAGCGTGAGTGAGGTCGCTACATTGTGAAAAGGCCAGACGACTGACTTCTGTGGCAGGACTCTGTGGAGCTTGCCCGCTGCCACGAGACTCCCGACGAGTGTGAGCATACCGATGATGATAGCGAGGAAAGCAGTGACCAGTGTGAAGTAGACATTGCTCACAGGAAGCTGGAAGAGTGTCAAAGCACCGACGAGTGCTGAGGCACCACCGCCGATACCATTGAGCAGAGCCACCATCTGCGGCATCTGGATCATCTTGACTCGTGTGTAGAGTAGGGTACCGATGATACCCCCGATGATGATACCCCCGATGAGCCAGGGGAAGGTGACGACCTGTAGCTTGAGTAGCGTGACGAGGACGCCTAGTCCCATGGCGGTAGCACTGAGTGCGTTGCCACGAGCAGCGGTTTTGACCTTGCTCATCATAGCGATGCCTACGAGCACGAGGATGCTGAGGACCGCGCAGATGACGTAGTATACGGGATTAGAGATCTCTATGAGTGTATTCATGCCTTGCCTCCTTTCTTGTTTTTGGTAAACATACGGAGCATGCGGTTGGTCACGCCAAAGCCCCCGACGACATTGATGGTGGCTAGGATGACGGCTATAACCCCAAATATTTGCTGGAAGAGACTACCGTCTGGAGCTATGATAGCTGTGGCAGTAGCTGCGAGCGCTCCCGTGATGGTGACGCCACTCAGGGCGTTCATCCCCGACATGAGGGGGGTGTGCAACAAGCTAGGCACATTGCTGATGAGCTTGTAGCCGACGAAGGTCGCCACAAGGAAGATGGCGACGAGGATCAGTGGGTTCATTGAGAAATTAGAAATTAGAGATTGGAGGTTAGAGATTTAGAAATTAGAGGTTAGATGTCAGAGTATGACCCCTTAGGACCATATGCTCTGACGTCTAACCTCTAGCGATAGGGAAAAGTCAAGTTCTTGTAAACTAGGCTACTTCTTGAGTCCCATAGCCTCGAGGGTACCCTCGTGGATGATCTCCCCAGCCTCCGTCGTGACGACGATAGAAGAGGTGATCTGATCGCTCATGTCGAGGTGCATCTTGCCATCCTTGACCAGGTACTTGACGAGGTTGTACATGTTTTGTGAGAACATCCAGGTAGCACTCTGAGGCAGCATACCAGGGATGTTCTTGATACCCTCGATGACCACGTGGTGCTTGACGTCACGCTCGCCTGGAGTCGTGATAGCGCAGTTACCACCCTGGTCGATAGCGATATCGACGATGACAGAGCCGGGCTTCATAGACTGGACCATCTCCTCGGTGATGACTACGGGAGCGATCTTGCCTGGTACGAGTGCACTACAGAAGATGACGTCCATATCCTTGACATGCTCAGCCAGCACCTGACGCTCATGCTCTAGTAGCTCGGGGCTCAGGTGTAGTGCGTAGCCACCAGGAGCGACAGCCTTGTCAGCGGGGATGCCCAGATCAATAGGCTTAGCACCTAGACTGGTAGCCTGCTCAGAAGCTGCGGGGCGAATGTCAGCTGCGTAGGTGATACAGCCTAGACGACGAGCCGTAGCAAGTGCCTGTAGACCAGCCACACCGACACCGATGACGAGTACCTTGGCGGGCTCGATCTTGCCGACAGCGGTAAACATCTGTGGCATGAAGAAGGAGAGGTCGTTGGCAGCCATCAAGATACCCTTGTAGCCAGCGCAAGTACTCATAGAGGTGAGTGCATCGAGGTTTTGTGCACGAGAGATACGAGGTACACCATCTAGGGTGAGACCTACGACGCCCTGCGCAGCCATCTTGCGTACCATGTCATGGTTCACAGGAGAGGCTGGGTGGATGAAGGTGATCAGGTACTGCCCCTTGTGCATCATGTCGATCTCATGCTTGCCAAGCTGCTCGTTGAAGAGTGGCTCCTTGACCTTGATGATGATCTCCGCACGGCGGTAGATCTCCTCGGGTCCTTGTATCAGCTCAGCACCAGCTGCCTGATAGTCCTCGTCGTGATATGCTGCGCCTTCGCCAGCTCCACGCTCAAATAGTACAGTGTGTCCATCAGCGACATACTGCTTCACTGCCTCGGGGCTCGCTGCGACACGAGCCTCATCGTGCATGATTTCTTTAGGTACGCCTATTATCATAGTTCAATTATATAGAGAATGAATAGTCATAGGTATAGAATGGGGCGCACACGAAACAACCGTGCCGCACCTACATTCCTTCATTTCGCAAATATACATACTTAACTTCAAAGTCACAAGAGCGCGCCCGTGACTAGGATAGAGATTCATTTCTAGTACGGAAATGCGAAGCCTGTTTGTTTAGAGCCTGCTATAAGTCGTCTAGAAAACCTTGCTTAGCATTCTCTCCATTTAGATAGTCCTCATACTCAACTCCAACAAATCCTTTGTTTTCTCCAGAAATACTCATAATCTCTAAATGGACTGACCCCAGGAAAGTGCCGTCTAGAGTGCTGGCTCCATATGTACTCCAATAGCTACAATCGCCTAAAATGAGTTTTGTCATCTTACTACTATCTCTCTCTGGAGAATAACCTTGGAATTCCTCTTTACTTTCAATCAGCAAGTATTTTTGAGAGAGCCAATCTTTGAATTTGCTATACCTCATCTCAAGCTGAGACCAACTGTCTTGTTCTGGGAACGTAACGCGTACTCTATACACATTGGCTGAGGATGGAGACTTATATATGAATATATCAGAGTTAGATACTCCAGCAAATGTCCCCGTCATCCATATAACATTAGGAGAGGGGGAATCCTTAAGTGTAAATCCTTTACTCTTTAGTTTATTTGCAAAGGCTGTAGGAGATCCATCAATGGGAATCCCCATAAACTTCAAATGCTCTGTGGTCTTTGGCTGACTTTGGATCTTATCTTGCTGAGCTGTAAGACCAGTGAAGGAGATTAAAGCTACAAAAAGAGTAGCTAGGATCATTCTGTAGTGTTTCATAGTACTGTTTGCTTGTATGCTCCAAAGTTAACAAAAACTAGAGAGATGATGCAAGTAGCATTCGCCACGAAAAACAAAAGCAGAGGTCTCACTCACGGGGAGTGGACCCTCTGCTTGTTAGGTATAGGTTAGCTCGATTAGAGCTTAGGACCTGCGTCGACGAGCTTCTTGCCGTGCTCGTTGGTGGCAAACTTCTCGAAGTTCTTGACAAAGCGCTTAGCTAGATCCTGAGCCTTCGTCTCCCACTCAGCGGGATCGGCATAAGTGTCTCGTGGATCGAGGATAGCGGGGTCTACGCCTGGCAGCTCCGTCGGGATGGCGAAGTTGAAGTGGGGTAGCGTCTTCGTCGGAGCCTTATCGATCGAGCCGTCGAGGATTGCGTCGATGATGCCACGGGTATCCTTGATCGAGATACGCTTGCCCGTGCCGTTCCAGCCCGTATTGACGAGGTAAGCCTTAGCGCCGACAGCCTTCATGCGCTTGACCAGCTCCTGACCGTACTTGGTCGGGTGGAGTGAGAGGAAAGCTGCACCAAAGCATGCCGAGAAGGTAGGCGTAGGCTCCGTGACGCCACGCTCCGTACCAGCCAGCTTGGCCGTAAAGCCTGAGAGGAAGTAGTACTGCGTCTGCTCAGGGTCGAGGATCGAGACTGGAGGTAGGACGCCGAAAGCATCTGCCGAGAGGAAGATCACCTTGTTGGCATGACCCGCTTTAGAGACCGGCTTGACAATGTTGTCAATATGGTAGATAGGGTAGGAGACACGTGTATTCTCCGTGACAGACTTGTCCGAGAAGTCTATCTTACCATTGGCATCTACCGTCACATTCTCTAGGAGGGCATTACGGCGGATGGCATTGTAGATGTCAGGCTCAGACTCTTTGCTCAGGTTGATCACCTTAGCGTAGCAACCGCCCTCGTAGTTAAAGATGCCATTGTCATCCCAACCATGCTCGTCATCACCGATCAGCTTACGCTTGGGGTCGGTACTCAGCGTTGTCTTGCCCGTGCCCGAGAGACCGAAGAAGATAGCGGTCTCCGTCTCATCCTGATTCGTATTAGCAGAGCAGTGCATCGAGGCATTGCCACGGAGCGGGTTGAGGTAGTTCATATAGGAGAACATACCCTTCTTCATCTCACCACCGTACCAGGTGTTGAGGATGAGCTGTATCTTCTCCGTTAGGTTAAAGACGACAGCCGTCTCGGAGTTCAGCCCCAGCTCCTTATAGTTGGTCACCTTAGCCTTTGAAGCGTTCATCACGACAAAGTCTGGCTTGCCGAAGTTTGCCAGCTCCTCCTTAGTGGGGCGTATAAACATATTGGTGACGAAGTGAGCCTGCCAAGCTACCTCCATGATAAAGCGGATCTTGAGGCGCGTGTCTGGGTTAGCACCGCAGAAGGCATCGACGACGTAAAGTTTCTTGCCCGAGAGCTCCTTGGTGGCAATCTTCTTAAGCTCCTGCCACGTCTCCTGACTGGTGGGCTTGTTGTCGTTGGGATACTCGGGAGTCGTCCACCAGATAGTGTCACGCGTGGTGTCATCGAGGACGAAGAACTTGTCCTTTGGTGAGCGACCCGTGTAGACGCCCGTCATCACGTTGACAGCACCTAGCTCGGTAAGCTGTCCGCGGTCATAGCCTGTTAGATCTGGTTGTAGTTCAGCCTCGTAGAGCTGATCGTACGAGGGGTTATAAATGATCTCAGCAGGCTCTTTGATGCCATACTGGGAGAGATCAATGTTGTTCTGTGCCATAGCTATAGAGTGTTTGTTTGTAGATTCTTTATATATCAGATGTCGTCCCCAGCCCTCTGAGGAGAGGACTTAGCAAAAGTAATAAAAAAACAGAGATATCGCAACCTAGTCGCAGAGGAGACCTCAGAAGTCTTGAGATATCTGAGCAAAGAGCGCCCAGCAGAGTGCGATGCAGACCCCTATGCAGACTAGGATCAAGAGCGCATTGATATACTTCGCCTGCGGCTTCGAGTCTTGATGTAGGTCTAAAGCGAAGTACTCTCGGAAGAAAATGTAGAGAGCCGGTATCGCCGTGAGTACTAGGATGAAGTCCTCTGGTATCCCGAAGAACCAAGTTTTCGTGACCCCCACCATAGCCCAGTTGAGGAGGAGTAGGACGATAAAGATGTTGACCCGACTTGTGAAGAGTAGCAGCAGTCCGATCGTATAGATAGCCACCGTGCAGGGCATCACAGGCGTTGTGATATAGGGGAAGGATAGACCCCTCATAATCGAAGCGAGGGGGTACATCAGTGGCAGTATGAGGACGAAGACCCCAAAAGGCTTGAACTTATCTCGTAGGGCAAACTGTGTATCATCCTCCACGAGATCCTTAACCCACGCCAGAGCCAGTATGCCCCAGTATATGCTGAGGAGGACAGAGTAGCTACGCTCTGCACAATAGATAGCATAGTATGCCACAGCGATCCATATATATAGGAGTATCAGATAGAACTTAGCAATGATCGTACTGCTACGTGATGGACGCTTTACAAGGAGGTACAAGACCACAACGGCAGAGATGACTAGGAGTAGCTGTATCGGCCAGGTTGCTGTATTGTACTTGGCGATAGTATTCCAAAAGGTATTCATAGAGCTCAGCACCTATTATTTCTTACGTGTTAGAGAGAAGGTTCGCTTAGGGAAGAGTAGGATAGGAAGTGTAGCCCCCGCAGCTAGGACGAAGATGACCGTGATGGCTACGATACTATTGAAGAAAAACATCTCCATATACCTCTGCTGCCCCGCTATATTATCTAGATTTTGGAGAAACATAATCTGCGCAAAAAACATATTGTACGCATACTTCCCCGGGATCATCGGTAGGAGTGCTGGGATCGAGAGGACGGTGATCGGCGTCTGTATCCGCTTCCCCAACCAGAGTGCTCCAAAGCCGATCGTCAGCGAGGCGCAGAGAGAGCCGATAGCGATATTTATCCCACACTCCGTCATCAAGACGAAGCGTAGCGCATGCCCCACGGCTGCTAGTATAGCGATACTGCGATAAGCCCTCAGCGGAGGGTCAGAGATCGCACCAAAGCCCATGGCAGCCATCGCTGCAAAGAGTCCATCTAAGACTATGTCGACAAGCATCATCATAGCAAGCTACTCCTAAAGATGAAGAGTGTGATCGAAAAGCCCCACCCGATACAACCTATTAGCAAGAAAGCCTCCACAAGTCTTGAGAAGCCCGTCTGTATGTACCCCTCCACGATGTCTATCACACCATTGATGAGCGGCACCCCAGGCACTAGATAGAGTACACTCGTAGTCAGAGCGATCTCACTGTCGGTGTTGAAGATCAGAGAGATGCTCGTGCAGAGTGACGCTACAAAGGCTGACGTCATAAAGGCTATATAGTGGTTTACGTGCTCCTGGATCAACTTTTGCTTGCAGATGAAACCCACGACCGTAGCCCAAAAGACGATCCCCATAGCAGGTAGATCACCTCCGAAGAGTCGGCAAAATGAAGCGTTTGCCAGCCCCACCAAGATCAATACAAACAGCGGATGAGTACGAGGCGCAGCTAGGATCTGCTCATACCGCTCACGTAGCTCGTCCAGCGTCAGATGCTCATCGACCACCTCCCAGCTCAAGGCACTCAAACGAGCGTTGTGCTCGAAGCTGATCGGTAGCGGAGGTATCGCCTCTTGGATAGCAAAGTGTATATTGCTCTTAGGGTCATACAGCTTGATCAGGACCCCTTTCTGTACCATCATCGTCACAACGGTATAGCCGTAGCTCTCGCCTATGCGCTGCGTACAGCGCACGACACGAGAGGTGTGCACGCCACAGCCCATCATGTGTGTCGCGTAGGCTGAGAGAAAGGTCCCGACAGCCTTTAGACTATTACCGTGAAGATCGTTTTCCATAGTCGTTCTTCTCTGAGAGTCGGTTTAAGTGCCATCACGAGCAGCTCACCTGACTCTGTAATGCATGTTTTTCGTTCCCCTAGTGTCACGACCCATCTTCAGAGCAGGTGTGATCACCTGCTGATGAGCCTATACACCAGATGGCAAAGGTACGAAATTAGAGATTAGAGGTTAGAAATTATCCATTAGAAGAGACGGAGTAACGATGAGTAGGGATGTCCTCTCGCTAGACACTAGTCCAGCGTCCCTACACCTCGCTACACGTTTATGCCGATTTTACTACCGCTTGTTTTGGCAATGGGGACAGACGCCCTTGATGACGAAGGAGATGGCGTGGGCACTGTATCCCTTGGGCAGGCGTAGCGGAGGCACCTCGAGCATCTCCATGCAGTAAGAGTGCTGGCATCGCTCGCAGTAGAAGTGTATGTGCTCATCCTCACCGAGACAGACACCATCGCTGGCGCAGAGCTCATAGTTGCACACACCCCGCCCGTCCTCAAAGGCGTGGACGATGTCATGCGCCAGAAAGAGTGTCAGCACCCGTGAGATGCTCGACTTATCCATCGGATAGAGCGTCGTCTCAAGTTCGTTGAGACTCATCGGTTGCGTCGCTGTCATCAAGGCGCGCAGCACCAAGATGCGGTTTGCCGTGGTACGTACTCCCTTTTGCTTGAAGTACTCTGCTAAGTCATCATGTCTCGTCATCGCTTAGTAGCTTTTGCTGTGAAGATCTGTCACCCCAAAGGTACGAAATTAGAAGTTAGAAGATAGAGATTAGAGATTAGAAGTTAGAGATTAGACTCTAGAAGCACTAGACCTACTAGGAGCACTAGTGCCACTAGCCACCCATCCTCCCTCTAATTTCTAAGCTCTAACTTCTATGCTCTAACAAAACAAGCGGGTGAGTCAACCATCGTTGACCCACCCGCTTGTTTTGTAAGGGATCGGAGATTACTTGATCTCCTCAAAGTCTGCGTCAGCTACATCGCCAGAGTCGTTGCCCTTCGCAGAAGAGTTGTCATTAGGCTGTGCGTTAGCACCTGGCTGAGGACCAGCCTGCTGCTGAGCGTTAGCCTGATTGTACATCTGCTCGGTAGCTGCGTGGAAGGCTGTGTTCAGCTCCTCCATAGCCTTGTCGATAGCGGGGATATCCTCCGCCTTGTGTGCCTTGCGCAGATTCTCCAGAGCAGCCTCGATCGGTGCCTTCTTGTCAGCAGGGATCTTGTCGCCCAGCTCCTTGAGCTGCTTCTCTGTAGAGAAGATCATGCTGTCTGCTTGGTTGAGCTTGTCGATACGATTCTTAGCCTCCTCGTCAGCCTTAGCGTTTGCCTCAGCCTCTTGCTTCATACGCTTGATCTCGTCATCGCTCAGACCGCTCGAAGCCTCGATGCGGATGTTCTGCTGCTTGCCAGTAGCCTTGTCGACCGCCGTGACGTTGAGGATACCATTTGCATCAATGTCAAAGGTGACCTCGATCTGCGGCGTCTGGCGAGGTGCCGGTGCGATACCATCTAGGTTAAAGCGACCGATACTCTTATTATCCTTAGCAAGCGAACGCTCACCCTGTAGGACGTGGATCTCTACTGAAGGCTGGTTGTCCACAGCTGTGGTAAAGATCTGACTCTTCTTCGTTGGGATCGTTGTATTCGCATCGATCAGACGAGTCATCACACCACCCATCGTCTCCAGACCGAGTGACAGAGGAGTCACATCAAGGAGTAGGACATCCTTTACCTCGCCCGTCAGGACAGCACCCTGGATAGCTGCACCGCAGGCGACCACCTCGTCAGGGTTCACACCCTTAGAGGGCTCCTGGTTAAAGGTCTTCTTGACGATCTCCTGGATAGCGGGGATACGTGTCGAGCCACCTACGAGGATCACCTCATTGATGTCGCTCGCCGTAAGGCCTGCATCCTTGAGAGCCTGCTCACAAGGAGCTACGCAAGCGTGGATCAGCTTATCAGCTAGCTGCTCAAACTTAGCACGTGTCAGCGTACGAACGAGGTGCTTAGCGATACCATCTACAGGGATCAGGTAAGGGAGGTTGATCTCCGTTGAGGTCGAGCTAGAGAGCTCTATCTTGGCACGCTCAGCAGCATCCTTGAGACGCTGCAGTGCCATATTGTCCTTGCGCGGATCGACACCCTCGTCCTTCATAAACTCCTCAGCGAGCCAGTCGATGATCACATGGTCAAAGTCGTCACCACCGAGGTGCGTATCACCATTCGTGGACTTCACCTCAAAGACGCCATCACCGAGCTCTAGGATAGAGATATCGAACGTACCACCACCGAGGTCGAAGACTGCGATCTTCATATCGGAGCCCTTCTTGTCAAGGCCGTAAGCTAGCGAAGCAGCCGTAGGCTCGTTGACGATACGACGTACCTTGAGTCCAGCGATCTCGCCAGCCTCCTTAGTAGCCTGACGCTGTGAGTCGTTGAAGTATGCGGGCACCGTGATGACAGCCTCCGTAACCTCCGTGCCGAGGTAGTCCTCAGCCGTCTTCTTCATCTTCTGAAGGATCATCGCCGAGATCTCTTGAGGCGTGTAGAGACGTCCGTCAATGTCTACACGAGGAGTGTCGTTATCACCCTTGACCACCTTAAAGGGGACGCGCTCAGCCTCCTTCTGTATCTGCTCATAGGTCTCACCCATGAAGCGCTTGATAGAGTAGATCGTGTTCGTTGGGTTCGTGATAGCCTGACGCTTAGCGGGGTCACCCACCTTGCGCTCACCGCCCTCTACGAATGCTACTACTGAGGGAGTCGTCATACGTCCCTCGCTGTTGGGGATGACCTTGCTCTCGCCACCCTCCAGAACTGCTACACATGAATTTGTAGTTCCTAAGTCTATACCAATTATCTTACCCATAGTATTGTGTTGTTTGTTGATTTCTTATTTGTTAATGTCTCTGTCGGCTGACCTGGTTCATCCGTAGGTCAGACGCTTACATCACATAGGTATCAAACATTGTGCCACAAAACTATTCCTTGCGACATTATGTCAAAGTGCCACCAAGTCCAAGCGAGACGAGTAGCTGATTTGTTTGGACGCACGGACGAGTAACCCTGTGTAGGGACGCACGGCTCGTGCGTCCGTTGTGTCAAAGCGAGACGAGTAACCGCAATAACGTTCAGACGAAGTAACTTTTAACGGGAACGGACGCACGAGCCGTGCGTCCCTACAACGGGCTACTCGTCCTGTTACTACCCCAACGGGGTTAGAAGCGGACGATGAGCGAGGCGTCGTACTGGCGTCCCGTCAGGTAGTTGGGTACGGCGTATTGGTTGCGGTAAGCGTCCGAGAGCCAGTAGTAAGAGCCGATATTGGTCATGTCAAAGAGGTTGAAGACATTCACCCCGATAGATACCTTGCTGAGTGCTTGTAGCCAGCGCCACGCACTGGGCTTTGCCTCAGCACGATCCCACAGCGTGTACTGCATACCGATGTCGACACGCTTATAAGCCGTGCCACGGAAGAGGGGGCGTCCAAAGCCCTCGGCAGCGTTAAGCTGTGGGAGTCCTCCCGTTAGCACGCCTCGCAAGCTGAGCGTGATACGTTTGTAGCCGGGGAAGTAGTCCTGGAAGAAGAGTGACAAGTTGTAGTCTGGCACGTGTGGTAGTGGCATCTCGCCATACCCCTCGATGGTCTGCCGGCCACGCATCACCGAGGCGGTAAACCACGAGTCTACATCAGGAACAAACTCGCCAAAGAGCTTGACATCTAGCCCCACGATGTAGCCAGTGCCGAGGTTTTGACCTAGGTAACGCTGCTTGACATTGTCCACATAGTAGGGATTGATGCGAAAGAGATGCTTGTAGTAGCCCTCGGCAGTGAGGCGAAACTTGCGATCCGCCACGAGGAAGTTGTAGTCCACACCGACCAAGGCTTGTGCCGATCCTTGCGAACGAAGCTGATCGTTGAGCAGTACCGACTGATTGCCCATAGCGTCAGCCTCGATGATGCGTATCTCCTTGTAAAAGGGGCTCTGGTAGTAAAGTCCTCCAGCTGCTCTGACCAAGAGGTCGGACAGCTCCTTCGGTCGCCACGAAGCAACCAGACGAGGTGAGAAGTCTGCCTTCTTATTGAACGACCAAAAGCTTCCCCGCACGCCAGCCGTCAGGTGATAGCTTCCCGAGGGCGTCTGCCACTGCATCTCATCTTGCAGGTAGAGCGAGGCGCGGGCCGAGCGCAGCGAGACGTTGGAGTAGAGATTGCTCTGCATCTTGATCAGATTGGGGTCACGCGGTAGGTTGTAGCCAGCCGAGTCGAGCTTGACCCACTCAGAGATGTAGTCTGCTATCTGCTCGCCTCGCAGCTCCGCACCCCACATAAGGCGATGCGTCTCGCTGAGACGCTGGTTGCCACTATAAGCGAGTGCCGCGACCGAGTAGCGGAGTAGGTTGCGGGCATGCTCATGGTTGACACCCGTAGCGAGCAGTTCCTGCTCCTCGTCTCCAGTCGTCGGGTCAGCCTCCTTCTGCAGATAGTAAGCGCCCGTTATGTCGTAGCTCTCCCGCTCGTGGCTGTTGTAGAGGCTTAGGTCCAGCCTGTGCGCTCCTCGACTGCTGGGACGCCAGTGTAGCGTCAAGGCTCCAAAGAGGGTGGAGAAGCGATCCCGCTCCTGTCCATCGAAGTAGACGGTAAAGTGCTTCGCATTTTGCAGGGAGCCGACAGTCGTCTCACGCTGCTGCGGACGAAAGCGGTACTGCGTCCAGGAGTAGTAGCCGATGCCCTCGATGCGCCAGCGATCATTAAAGGTGTAGGTCAGATAGGTCTGCGCATCCGCATAGAAAGGGTTGTACTCCCCGCGGGTCTCCATCTTCGAGAGCATCTGCTGCGTGGTACGCGTGCGGATGCCTGTGACATGGGTGAAGCGCCCATGCTTGCCCCCCACGTAGAGACTATTATTCATCAACCCGAGGGTGACAGCGCCCTCGAGCTTCGTGGGACGTTTATATTGTATGTCTAGGACCGAAGAAAGCCGGTCTCCATAGTGCGCATCGAAGGCTCCCGCCGAAAAGTAAACCCGCTCCACCAGATCGGTATTGACAAAGCTCAAACCCTCTTGCTCGGCAGAGCGCACCAATAGCGGACGGTACACCTCGATGCCGTTAACGTAGACGAGGTTCTCATCGAAGCTGCCCCCACGCACATTGTACTGCGTGCTCAGCTCGTTGTGCTGCGTGACCCCCGCATAGGTCGCCACCATCGACTCGATGCTACGTGTCGGCGAAGCCTCCATGGCGAGCGTCTGTGTCGTGATCCGCTCCATACTGGGCGGACGCGCCTCGCCCCGCACTGTCACGGTACCTAAGGCTATAGCACTCTCACCCAGCATCGGGTTAAAGTGCATGTCACGTGAGATACCCTGCGGGTACACTTGGCGCACCGTCTGATAACCGATAGAGCTGTAGGTGACTACCACGCTGTCGGTCGTCGGGGATAGCTCCAAGCGGTAAGCGCCCGTGAGGTCGCTCCAGGTGCCGATGGCCGTACCCTCGACACGCACCGAGGCAAACTCGATCGGCTCACGGTCACGATCTAAGACGTAACCTGTGAGTGCCACACGGTGGGGCGTCGCGACGGTCGTCGTGTCGGTCGTTGCGCCGGTCGACTGTCCTGTCGTCTGGCCGTAAAGAGCCAGCACGCTACCCTGTAGTAGGAGGCAGAGCAGTAAGACGATGTGGTAAAGTGATCTCATCGCTTACAAAGGTAGACAAAAGTCGCAAGTTGTGAGCGATGAGATCTCTAGTTTCAAAGCTGAAGATCAGCGAAGAGACGTTTACTTGACAGGGCGCAAGGCGCGCATAGCATTGAGCACAGCGAGGACGGTCACGCCTACATCGGCGAAGACCGCCATCCACATGGAGGCTACACCGAGCAGCGCAAGGAGCAGTACCAATATCTTGATACCTATGGCAAACCAAGCGTTCTGGAGGGCGATGCTGACCGTACGACGAGCGATCCGTATGGCGGTAGCGATCTTGAGCGGATTGTCGTCCATGATTACCACGTCGGCTGCCTCTATGGCAGCGTCAGAGCCTAGGCCGCCCATAGCGATACCCACATCGGCGCGCGCTAGGACAGGCGCATCGTTGATACCGTCGCCTACGAAGAGGACGGTGCCACGAGCTGGCTGCTCGAGGATCGTCACGAGGCGTGCCAGCTTGTCCGCAGGGAGCAGATCCGCGTAGTACTCGGTGATGCCCACCTGCTGCGCCACCTCACGGGCCACCTCCTCGTGGTCGCCTGTGAGCATGACTAGCTGGCGAATGCCTAAGTGGCTCAGCTCTTCGATCGTTTGTTTAGTCTCCTCCTTGATGGTGTCTGAGACGACGATATGTCCCGCATAGTTGCCATCGATAGCGGCGTGTACGATGGTGCCCGCATGGTCACAGGGCTGCCACTGAGCCCCGATGGACTCCATGAGCGCTACGTTGCCTACGTGAATTTCAGAGCCGTTGACACGTGCCTTGATTCCTCGCCCGGCCAACTCCTCGACCTCCTCGATAGAGCAGTCGTCTTGTTCGTTGGGGTAGGCGTTACGCAGCGAGGTTGCGATCGGGTGTGTGGAGTGACGCTCCACGTGAGCTACCATGTGCAGCAGATGGTTCGCCTCGCAGTCTGTCGGATGCACCGCATTGGCGGTAAAAGAGCCTTTCGTCAGGGTGCCTGTTTTGTCAAAAAGGACGGCACGCGCCTTGGCCAAAGCGTCCATATAGTTGGCTCCCTTAACCAAGATGCCAGCCCGTGAAGCGCCTCCGATACCGGCAAAGAAGGAGAGCGGGATAGAGATGACTAGAGCGCAGGGGCAGGAGATGACTAGGAAGGTCAGCGCACGGTACAGCCAGGTGGCGAAGTGGTCGGTGAAGCTGCCCGTCAGAAGTGGCGGTATGAAGGCGAGCAGGAGCGCCACGATCACCACAACAGGAGTGTAGACCCAGGCGAAGCGACGTATGAAAGTCTCGCTCCGTGACTTATGATCGGTAGCGTGCTCGACCATCTCGATGATCTTAGAGGCGGTGGAGTCGCCCGCGGTCTTGGCGACACGGACGGTGAGCAGACCCGAGAGGTTGACGCAGCCAGACATCACCTCGTCCTCGACAGCAACGCTGCGGGGTACGCTCTCGCCTGTGAGTGCGACCGTATTAAGAGCTGAGGAGCCCTCCACGATGAAGCCATCGAGCGGAACCCTTTCGCCAGGCTTGATGATGATGGTCTCGCCCACGGCTACCTCCTCAGGTGCAACTGTCTGCTCGACTCCGTCACGCAGCACGTGTGCCGTGTCGGGACGTATCTCGAGAAGGTGGGAGACGGCACGACGGCTCTTGCCCTCGGCGTATCCCTCGAAGAGTTCGCCTAGCTGGAAGAAGAGCATCACAAAGACCGCCTCGGGGAACTGCGCCTCGGCACCCGGCAGGAAGCCTATGCAGAGTGCCCCGATGGTGGCGATGCTCATGAGGAAGTGCTCGTCAAAGAGTTCTCCATGCGCCACCCCCTCGACCGCCTCGCCGAGCACGTCATACCCTATAATAAGGTATGGCACGAGGTAGACCAAGAGGAGCTGCCACATCGGGAGTGCGCAGGTGCGCTCGACGATATAGGCCCCGATGAGTAGCAGGGCTGAGAGTATGATACGGATTAGTTTCTTCTTCATAAGATATAGATGTACTGTTACGGAGGCAAAGGTAGAGCTATCTGGGTGCAACTCCGTTGCAAAAGTGCCGCCCCCACGTTTCCCAAAAACTTTCCAGCCTTGGAAAAATAAATTTCCTCCGCTGGAAATTTTATTTTCCTCCGTTGGAAATTTCTTTTTCCTACCTTGGAACCGAAAAGTTCCTCCGTAGGAACTAAAAAGTTCCAAGAGGGGAACTGTCCTCTTCCTGAAAAAAGTACACAGTTGGGAAGGTATTACTGAGACGATACAC
>ENA-OPEA01000379-OPEA01000379.1-human-gut-metagenome-genome-assembly--contig:-NODE-379-length-26313-cov-3.047757_pt1 | contig 26313 bp, 25 predicted proteins | sample MGYA00241623_ERZ501509 | MGnify/ENA primary metagenome ERZ501509 (study PRJEB25962, sample SAMEA2042571) | human gut metagenome | biome: human gut; feature: human-associated habitat; material: faeces... | reverse complement strand
AAACTCGCAAAGCTCCTCGAACTGTTCCTTAGTTTCCCCGGGAAAACCTGTGATAAGAGTTGTCCTCAGCGTAACGTTCGGTATCTTTTCTCTTATCTTCTTTATAAGCGCCGTAAGGGTCTCTCTGTCCCCATGGCGGTTCATTCTTTTAAGTATGGTCTTGTTGCAGTGCTGTATAGGCATATCAAGATACTTTACAAGCTTGTCCTCTTTAGCGATAACGTCCAGCAATTCGTCCGTTATCCTCTCAGGATAGCAATAAAGCGTTCTTATCCACTTGAAGCCGTCTATCTCACAAAGTGCCGTAAGCAATTCAGGGAGCATAGACTTGCCGTATATATCCTCGCCATAGCGTGTTGTATCCTGCGCCACAACTACAAGCTCCGTCACGCCGTTCTCAGCTAGCCATCTGGCTTCCTTGACGATATCCTCCATGCGTCTGCTTCTGTATTTTCCTCTTATAGACGGGATAGCGCAGTAAGTGCAGTTGTTGCTGCAACCCTCGGCTATCTTTATATACGCATAGAAAGGCTCAGTAGAAATAATTCTTCCGCCCTCCATGGAAAGTTCAGTTTTTGCGCCATAAGAACAGACCGCCTGCTTATCCAGCAGTATCTCTCTTATGATATCGCAAATTTTTCCGTTAGAGCCTATTCCCACAACAGCGTCAAGCTCAGGGATCTCCTTTTTCATTTCGTCACGGTATCTTTCAGCAAGACAGCCCGTAGCTATTACCGCCTTTATCCTGCCCTCCTGCTTGAGAGTACAGAACTCAAGTATAGTGTCTATAGCCTCCTGTTTAGCCGACTCGATAAATCCACAGGTATTTATAATGACCACATCAGAAAGGGCTGCATCAGAAACTATCTGAAAACCCTCTTTGCGCAGATCATAGAGCATATGCTCAGCGTCCACCTGATTTTTAGGACATCCGAGAGAAACCATTCCCACTCTAGTTGCCATGAAAAAATCTCCAATCCTACACCGCCAACGGACGGCATAAAGTATCACAATAATCTATCTTATTATCTCACTTTTGCACAGTTTTGTCAAGCCCTTTTAGTCACTATTGTATGACAAAAATCAAAATATTTATGAAATTTCCACAAAGCCAAAAGCATACAGAAAGTAAGTCCGGCATGATCCCAAAAGAAATCCCCGAAAGCTGCAACTTTCGAGGATTTCTTTTGTATGTCACTGTGAACACAATCAATCTCGTGGTTACCTATATCATACACCACGCCATATATTTTGTCAAGCACTTTTGCGCCGTCAGTTTTTCTTCTCAGGGTAAGTAACAGTTATCTCAGCCCCTGCTTCCTGCGACCAAACAACATAATCAAGCTTTCCTTCATCAATAAAAACAGTGAAATATGTATCTTTAAGCTCATCAGGAAGCTGTTCCTTTATCTTTTCTATGAACTTATCCGTCTCTGTGGAAATGTAGTTCATGTACTCGAACTTGTAGCTCTTGTCTTTTGAAAGCTCCTTGACAGCCTTTTTTGCCGCCTCATATACCGCCTGAGCGTTAGCCTCTGCCTTTTCCGAGTTTTCGTCAGTGATTATGCCGTCAGCGTAAGCCTGCGCCTTTGAACCTGCAAAGCAAACTTTCCAATCATTGTCCTTGTCAAGCACCATAAGAATATACTGCGATGACGTGACCTCTCCCTCAGAGCTGTCATAAGCTATGGTCACATAAAGCTCCGCCGCCTTTGAATACTCCTCCGAGATGTTCACCTTGTCGATAAAGCCGCACTTATCCTTGTCAAAGCTATATCTTACTCCGCTTATCTGCTCGTCCTCACCGTATTCATTGTCGCCGCCCATGTTCTTTTTCATATATTCATAGTCAGCGGCATAATCGTCTGTCATAAGCTTAACCATTGATTGGTCAAACTCAGCGTTTGCGGCTTTAAGATACATTGCCGCAACGTCCTTTGCCTCTTCAAGCGGGTCAGCGGCTTCTTCGCTTTCCGTATCAGTTCCCTGCGTTGTCACAGCATTCTCACTGCCCTGAACATTTTCCGCAGGCTGAGAGTTATCTGTGCCGTCAAAGCTCAGCGAACAGCCTGTCATGACCGCCGCACTCAGTATAGCCGCCGCAAAAATGATCTTTTTCATTCTTTGCTCCTTTATTCGTCGCCGTACTCCTGTTTTATGTCAGCAAGCACCTCTTTTACTATGTCGTATGAATACCCCAAACGCACAAGGGCGTTTTTTACCTTTATGTCACCCTTTTCTCCGTCAAGATATCTGAGATACTTTCGCTCCACAAGCTCATACAGCCGCTCGTATGTACCCTCACTGTATTCCTCCAGAGCCTCCTCTATTATAGGCTTCGTAAGCCCTTTCTGTCTCATCTGCTGATAAGCACGGTAATATCCGTATTTACGCACTTCCACATAAGTCCTCGCAAGCCCCTGAGCATACCGCCTGTCATTGACCGTCCCAAGCTCCAGCATCTTATCCATTACAGCGTCGCATATCTCCTCGCTGTAATTTTTCTCAAGCTTTTTATAAAGCTCCACATAGGAATAGTCCCTGTAGTCAAGAAGATACAAAGCTCTTTCCTTTGCCTTTCTGAACTCGTTGTCAAAAACTATCTTCTCCCAAGCAGACTCAGGCATATCAAGCCCTGCTCTCAGACCATAGGCAGACACTATCTCGTAGTTGAGAAAAGCCGTTTCGCCCTCCTCGAACTCTATCATGTATGTGCTGCCTTTGTATTTTGAAACGCCCGTTATTTTAAGCATTTATCAGTCACCAAGCTCGCTTATGTCCACAGGAGCGAACTCCTCGAAGTCCTCCTCAGGCTTTGCCACAACAGACTTGTCGCTTGCCGCCTTGCGTATCTTCTTTTCAGGCTTATCAGCAGCCATATACTCATTTGCACTCTGAGCCGCCGCACCTGCGTTAGCCTTTTCTTCAAGCTTCTTGGCTTTTTTATCTTTCTGCGCCGCAAGCACAAGCTCCGCCTGATGTTCCTTTATCTTGGCTTCTATCTCGCCCATGATATCAGGATTGTTCAGCAGGAACTCCTTAGCGTTGTCACGTCCCTGACCAAGCTTCATATCGTTGTAGCTGAACCAAGCTCCGCCCTTCTTCACAACATCAAGATCGACCGCCATGTCAAGCACCTCGCCCACACGGGAGATACCCTTGCCGTACATGATATCGAACTCGCACTCCTTGAACGGCGGTGCTACCTTGTTCTTTACCACCTTGCACTTTGTTCTGTTACCAATGACCTCAGAGCCGTTCTTTATCTGCTCTCCACGTCTGACCTCTATTCTTACTGAAGCGTAGAACTTCAAAGCACGTCCACCAGGAGTAGTTTCAGGGTTTCCGTACATAACACCTATCTTCTCACGGACCTGATTGATAAATATAGCAGTTGTATTGGACTTTGCGATAACAGATGTGAGCTTTCTCATAGCCTGAGACATAAGTCTTGCAAGCTGACCAACGTGAGTGTCGCCCATTTCGCCGTCTATCTCAGATTTTGTTACCATAGCCGCAACCGAGTCGATAACGATACAGTCGATAGCACCTGAACGAGCCAGAGCCTCGGCTATCTCCAAAGCCTGCTCACCACTGTCAGGCTGAGAAACAAGCATATTGTCTATATCAACGCCAAGCTGACCTGCATAAACAGGGTCAAGAGCATGCTCAACGTCGATAAAAGCTACCTCGCCGCCCATTTTCTGCGTTTCTGCGATAACATGAAGTGCGACCGTTGTCTTACCTGATGACTCAGGTCCGTATATCTCAATAATTCTTCCTCTCGGCACTCCTCCAATACCAAGCGCCATATCAAGGGTCATTGAGCCTGTGGGTATAGCCTCGATATCCATAGCCTTAGCCTCGCCAAGCTTCATGATCGCACCCTTGCCGAACTGCTTTTCTATATATGCTATCGCTGTGTCAAGAGCCTTTTTCTTTTCCTCTGCGTCTGTTATTTTTACTACCGTCTTAACGGCTTCTTTTTTCTTCTTGTCTATCGCCATTTTATATGACCTCCCTATCTTATCGGTGTTTTATCCGTATCTATATCATATCATACTAACTGTCCATTTGTCTGTACAGTAACCGCAATTTATCTATCTGTACAAATTTTCGTACTATTTCTCATAAAAGCCCGAAACACAGCGGTAAACACCGCACAAGTCTTTCCTGCATCTCACGTTCTTAAAGCCGTGCTGTATCATCAGTCGCATTACCTCGTCCTCCTGACCGATACCGATCTCAAAGAGCATAGCACCGCCGCTTTTAAGCTTTTTCTTCCACTTGCGAACTATCTCACGATAGAAGTCCAAGCCGTCCTCACCGCCGAAAAGAGCTTCCGCAGGCTCAAAAGTGACCTCACGCTGTAAAGCGTCCATGTCCTCTGTTGTGAGATAAGGGGGATTGCACACTATAAGGTCAGCCTCAGGCATATCCTCCACAAGCTTTTCGTCTGTAACGTCGCCCATGACTATCTCAGCCCCCGAGCCGTTCAGACTTATATTCTCACGGAGATACTCTGCCGCCTTTTCAGACTTTTCCACACACACTGCCCGACCGCAGTCAAGCTTCCTTTCGAGGGTGATACCAATGCACCCCGAGCCTGAACAAAGGTCTATAACAGTGATATCCTTCTTGCCTGCAAACATCTTCAAAGCCGTGTCAACAATAGTTTCCGTGTCCTGACGTGGTATCAGCACGCCCTCGCCCACCTTGAAAGGCAGACCATAAAACTCCCACTGTCCAAGGAGATACTGCAAAGGATAGCCCTCACAGCGACGTGTGACAATGTCGCTTATACGCTTTTCCTGCTCAGGAGTGATATTCTCCCCCTCAGCCACATCTTCAAACACCCATGTGACCTCGCAAGCAGCGTTCTCACCAAGACCGCTCTCCTCAAGCAGTCCCACGCATTTATCAAACAGTTCATTCCTTACCATTTGTCATCTTCCTTATTTTCAGGTATACAAGCTTTCAGTGCCGCTATAGCACATTCTATCTGACTTTCATCAGGCTCGCTTGTAGTTATCCTCTGTATCCACAGACCCGGTGCAGAGATTATCTTAGTGAAAATATTGTCATATTTTCCCGCAAGCCTTATAAGCTCATAAGCAATACCCGTAACGATAGGCAGAAGCGCTATCTTTATAACAACTCTCAGCAAAATGCTTGCCCATGATACTCTGAATATTGTGTTTACAAAAATGCTTATGAACAGCACAAGGAAAATAAAGCTCGTTCCACAGCGAGGGTGAAAACGTGTGTATTTCTTCACATTCTCAACCGTCAGCTCTTCTTCATGCTCATAGCAAGCGATAGTCTTGTGTTCAGCACCGTGATATTCATACGTCCGCCTTATATCCTTAGTAAGAGCAGTCAAAGCCGTGTAGCCTATGAATATAGCTATCTTCAGTATTCCCTCGATAAGATTCTTTCCGAATGCCGACAGATGAACGAACTTGCTTATGAATTTAGACACAACCGACGGCAGATACATAAACAGCAATATCGCCAGACCCACACCCAGCACCATAGATATCGCCGTGATGATAGGACCGAGCTTTTCCCCAAGCTTATCGTCCAGCCACTGTTCAAACTTGGTCTGCTCCTCCTCATCGTCCTCCGTCATCTGCTTCTCAGCCGACCTTGTAAGGCACTTGTAGCCGTCTATAAGAGAAGTAAGGAAGCTGAAAATGCCCCTCACAAAAGGCGTTTTCCTGTACCAAGGCGTATCTTTTCCGCCTTTTATCGCCCACTCCTCTAGGTCTATGGTGCCGTCAGGCAGACGGCAAGCCATAGCCGCCTTATCGATGCCACGCATCATAACGCCCTCGATAACAGCCTGTCCACCGATCTTTGACTTAAATTTTTCCTTGCTTTGTGCTTTACTGCTCATTTTCTTTCCTTTCAAGGCGGTGTGTGCGTCTACTGCACGTTGTCGTTGTTTTCGATAGGCTCAGAAGAAATAAGCTCCACGTCTACAGTTGCCTGATTGTCAGGCTTTTTCTTCTGCTCGATACAAGGGAGCGTTATCATCACTGTTGTACCTACTCCCTGCTCACTGTTTATCTCCAGCGTACCGCCATGCCGCTGAATGATCTCGTCTGCCACCGCAAGACCTATTCCCGAACCACGTCTTGTGTGGTTCGCCTTAAAGAATTTCGTCTTGACCTTTGGCAGGTCTTCCTTTGATATTCCCATACCCGTGTCGGAAATGGAAATACATACCTCATTGTCCTCCTCATAAGCCTCCACTGATACAGTGTCGCCCTTGTTGGAGTATTTGATAGCGTTGTCCACAATATTTATGAATACCTGACGAAGCCTGTTCTTGTCGCCGTAAACAAACGGCAGCATTTTCGGCTCGTAGTAATTGAGTGTTATACCAAGCGCCTTTGCCCTCTCCTGATAGATAAGCACAGTTTCCCCAAGCTCCGCAAGAATATCTATAGTATCCATAATAAGCGTGAGTCTGTTGTCCTGTATCCTCGAAAAGTCAAGAAGCTCCTCAACCATTTGCGAAAGCCTCTCCGTCTCACTTGTGATGACTCTCATACCCTTCTTGAAGGTTTCCTTGTCCTCATACATACTGGTAACAGTTTCCGTCCAGCCCCTTATAGCGGTAAGCGGAGTTCTCAGCTCATGGGATACAGAAGATATGAACTCATTCTTCATCTGTTCCGTATTAGAAAGCTCCTGCGCCATGTAGTTGATAGAGTCGCAAAGCTCGCCAAGCTCGTCATTTCGTTTCTTTTCAAGACGTTCGCTGAAATCTCCCGTAGCATACCGCCTTGTTATGCTGTTTATGCTTCTTATAGGCAAAACAATAGATTTGATAAAAAACATTCCCGAGAAAAACATGAGCATTATGACAGCCACAACGATAGCCGTGATTATCATAGACATAATAAAGATCTGATGGTCGATATTTTTCATGGAAGACAACATTCTCAGTGCTTCATATTCGCTTCCCTTCGGAGATATGACCGACGTTATCGCCATGACCTTTTCCCCTGTTGACAGCTCATATATCTGTGTGCCTATTCCCGTGTCGGACTTCTTTGCGTCCTCATAATCGGTCATGTTGTCATTCTCCGAGGGAGAGAAGCCTGATGATGTAACATCGACCTCACCGTCGGTCTTGATAGCCATAAGCTCTATCTTGTCTTTCTCGTCATAGCTTTCCACAAGGGAGCGTATCTGAGAATTATAGTTAGTCTGCTCGTCACCTGAAGCGTTCACTACCGCCGTGGTGACTATCTTCATTTTAGATGTAAGATACTGCCTTGTGGAGCTGTAGTAATAATTCCTCACCACCACGATAAGCAGTATTTCAAGCACCACAAGTATTCCCACGACCACCCCGAGATTGTTCCTCAGCCAGTGCTGTGTGATACTGAGTCTGCCGCTTTTTCTTTTTTTTCCGCTCAACTGATAAAAACTCCGTTCATCATGTTTTCACAGCTCAGTTAGAGCCGCCTGCCCACTTGTAGCCAAAGCCCCATATAGTAAGGATATACTTAGGATTAGAAGGCTCGTCCTCTATCTTCATTCTTATTCTTCTGATATTCACGTCCACTATCTTATCGTCGCCGTAATAGCTCTCGCCCCATATGTGATTGAGTATACTTGAACGGTCAAGTGCAGTATTCTGATTTTTGAAGAAATACTCCATTATCTGATACTCCACCTGTGTAAGGTCTATCTGCTCACCGTTCTTGAAAACAGTTCTGCTCTTAAGATTAAGCGTAAATGGACCTGAAACTATCTGTGAAGCCTCCTCAGGCTTAGAGCCTGAACGATTTACACGCCTGCAAACAGCGTCAACTCTTGCAATAAGCTCAGAAATAGAGAACGGCTTTGTGATATAATCGTCAGCACCGCTCATAAGGCATGATATCTTATCCATTTCCTGTGATTTTGCCGAAAGCATGATAATGCCGATAGTGTTGCTTTTCTCTCTTATCTTCTTGCACACCTGCATTCCGTCGATGCCGGGCATCATAATATCAAGCAGAGCAACGTCAAAACCGCCGTCCTTTTCGTCATAGGCTTTGAGAGCGTCCTCACCGCAGTTTACGTCAACTACCTCGTAACCGCTTCTTACAAGGTTTATGACCACAAATTCTCTAATTGAATCTTCGTCCTCGCAAACCAAAACTCTTTTCATTACATTTACTCCTCTCCAAGATCAGTTTATTATGTAAAAATTATTCTGAATTTCGTCAATAGTCGGTATGAGCTTTTCACGCCTGTCAAGAGGAAGCTTCACAAAATAATCAAGCTGACCCTTGCTGTCGATAAGCTCATATCCGTCAGAGATATAATCCTCCGAATCATTCTTTGAAGACACAGCGATACGCATTATCTCCTCGTTGCTCTCGTTTATATCTCCCGTGTATTTATAGAAAACAAGCTCGTTTGTGTCGCTGTCCTTTTTCACCGTAACAGAACTGTTCCAGCGTTTTGGGAACGTTACAAAATATCCGTCAGATATGGCATAATAGCCTGTGTATTTTGTTTTCAGATCATAAAAATCCTCGTAAACGCTCCATGTAGTCATATAGAGCATTTCGTCTGCCACAGCGTTTTCATAACCCACCATAGGCGAAGTTGACGGTATCTCCACATCACCGTCGCCGTCCATGTCCTCACTGTAGTAGCCCGCAGGTCTTGTGCATAAAGGCAGCAGCTTTTCGCTTCTAAGCTGCATAGGATTTTGAAGTCCCGAATATCTGTAGTATATTATCTCCGTCTGCAATTTTCCATCAGCAGTCAGTCCGTCAATAAAAATAGCACGCCTGCCGCTGTCAAGCATTCCCGTCTTTGATGACACATAAGAAGTCACATTATCGCACATATCAACGTTCTCGCCACGGGTTATCTCATTGTTTTTCATGTTGAGCATAGAAGCCTTTGCCGTCACCGCACCTGTATCATTATTGGTGCTTCTCTGAATGGTGATAAGCTCTATATAACCATCATTGTTTATATCCAAAGGCTCCAGCACCGAATAAGTATCAAGCGCCACACGCTTGAAATCTCCGTCGGTATAGCTGTATATCTCCATAGTCTTTTCATCATTAGTAAGATTTTGATATCCCACAAAAACGTCCGTCTGGTTATTGCTTCCCATAGGCGAGATAATGACCTGATCTATGTCCGTGCCTGCGCCTGCAAGCTCTTTCACAGAATACCACTTGCCGTCCTCGTCCTTGTCGAGAATGTTCACCCTCAAGCCGTCCTCCTCAGATCCGTTTGAAGTGTACTCATAGAAGACCATAGCCTCGTCCGTAGGCTCATCGTCGATATTTGCGATAACATAAGCCGAGCGATATTCACCGTTTTTAGGATATTTCAAAGTTATGTTGCTGCCCACGCTCTCGATAAGCGCCTGATGTATCTCGCTTTGCTCAGAGGTAAGCTTCGGGGCGTTTATAAGACCCTCAACAGAAAAATTCAGTGCCGAACAGCCTGTCATAGTAAGACAAGAAAGACAAACAGCAGCCAATTTAAGATTTTTCAAGCGATCCCTCCTGATACACCAAACAAAAAATAGAACCGGGCATATACCCGATTCTATTATATCATATACACAAAAATATTTCAAGCCTTTTTCCGTCCATAGGAACAGGTAAAAATTATTTTGCTTATCTTTCGTCCAATGGGATATACTTCTTCTCACCTGAGATAGCCTTGTATGCAGGACGGATTATCCTCTTGCCTGTTACAAGCTCTTCAAATCTGTGTGCGCACCAGCCTGCCATTCTTGAAACAGCGAACATAGGTGTGTAAAGATCCTCAGGAATACCCAGCATGCTGTAAACAAAGCCCGAGTACATATCAACGTTAGCGCACATCGCCTTGTCACTGCCCTTGATCTTCTTGAACAGCTCAGGAGTAAGTCTTTCCACCGCTTCAAGAAGCTTGTATTCTCTCTCAAACTCAGTGTTCTCAGCCATTTTCTTGGCATTCTCTCTGAGTATGACAGCTCTAGGGTCAGACAATGTGTAAACAGCGTGACCCATGCCATAAACAAGACCTGTGTGGTCAAAAGCTTCCTTGTTGAGTATCTTTGTAAGGAAATCAGCGATCTCGCCCTCGTCCTCCCAGTTCTGAACGTTGTCCTTTATGCACTGGTGCATTGCCGCCACTTTCAGGTTAGCGCCACCATGACGTGGACCTTTCAGTGAACCGATAGCCGCAGAGTATGCAGAATAAGGATCCGTTCCGGAAGATGTAAGCACACGGCAGGCAAAAGTTGAGTTATTTCCTCCGCCATGCTCAGCGTGGAGCATAAGTAACAGATCAAGTATCTTAGCCTCTTCCTCAGTGAACTGTCTGTCCGGACGCAGTGCCGACAGTATCATCTCCGCAGTAGAATGTGTAGGTATCAGAGGGTGCATGAACAAGCTTTCACCGTCATAACAGCGTTTCTTTACCTGATAAGCCGAAACCATGATGTTAGGCAATTTAGAGATTATAGAGATAGCCGTAGCCATTTCATACTCAGGAGAACGGTTCTCAGGGTTATCGTCATAAGAGTAAAGAGCCAGAATTGCTCTCGCCATCTTATTCATGATGTTCTTTGACGGAGCTTTAAGTATCATGTCCTCAAAGAAGTTGTCAGGGAGAGGTCTGTTTTCAGCCATCATTCCCTTGAACGCAGTAAGCTCCTCCCTGTTAGGCAGATCGCCCATAAGAAGAAGATAAACTATCTCCTCATAACCAAAACGGTTCTCCTTCTGAGCGTTGGACACCAGATCATTGATGTTGTATCCACGGAAGATAAGCTGACCTTGAATAGGAGATTTCTCACCCTCGTTTACCACATATCCGTGTACGTTACAGATATTAGTAAGACCAGCCATAACACCTGTACCGTCAGAGTTTCTCAAGCCTCTTTTTACCACATATCTGTCATAAAGCTTAGGGTCAATAGTATTGTTTGCTATAAACTGTTCGCATAAAAGCGACCTTGCTGCATTATTTATCATTGAATAGATCATCTCGCTTTCAAGTATATTATAAATATAAGTTATATTATACACCTTTTTCAGATTTTTGTCAAGTATTAAGATAACCTGTCAAATTAAAACCGCATATCTCCGCCATTTAAAAATTTGCAGTACAAAAATTCACCCTGTATGAATATTTGCTCCACTGCATGAATATAATATAGTACCCCAAAAAAGAAAGGACAAACCATATGAAAGACCTGATACAGATAATGGCAGTATTTGCTGTTATCCTTATAATAATACCGACCATAGTATTTCTTCGCCCAAACGAGTCCGCATCGAAACCTGCATTTTCAGAAAAAGAAAAAATAGCCGTATATTTCACCGAAAGCGGCAAGACCGAAAACTTCACCCTTGAAGAATTTATGATAGGCTCAGTGCTTGCACAAATGCCTGCGGACTTTGACGAAGAAGCCCTGAAGGCGCAAGCCGTCCTCGCTCATACCTACATATGCCGCCGACAGCTCTCCGAAGCCCAGTCGCCTACTCCCGCCTTAAAAGGTGCACTCATCAGCGATGACAGCACCCTCTACCAAAGCTTTTTCACCGAAAAGGCAGCCAAAGAATATTACGGCAACGACTATGAAAAGGCATACAAAAAGGTAAAGTCAGCCGTGCAGTCAGTGGAAAACGAAATACTCACATATGACGGCGAACCGATAATCGTCGCCTTTCACGCTGCTTCAAACGGTCATACCCAATCCGCCAAAAACGCATGGGGAGAGGATATCCCATATCTTCTGTCAGTAGACAGCTCCGCTGACAAAGACCTTGACACCGCAGAATGTACCCAGACACTCACCGCCAAGGAATTTCAAAACAAGCTTCTTGACCGCTTTCCCGATATTAATTTCACTCCCCTCGCCAATGCTGATAGTTGGCTCAAAACAAAAACAGACGGCATAGGCTATGTAACGAACCTGACCGTCTGTGGCTATGATATCCAGCCCAACACATTCTGCGATATCCTTGATATCTCCTCGCCATGTTTCGAGTTCACCTTTGCCAACACAAAATTCACTTTCACCTCTCACGGCTTCGGACACCTCGTAGGAATGAGCCAGTATGGTGCAAACGCCATGGCAGAAAAAGGCTCAGACTACAAAGCCATTTTGACCCACTATTTCACAGATACAAAACTGCAAAAATCTACTGAGCTGGCACAACTGCAATAAACACAAGGTCGCTGTCGCCGTCATTGATAAAGCTATGCTCATGACCGTCGGGGCAGTAATGGAAATCTCCTGCCGACAGTCTTTCCTCACCGCCGTCATAAAGCATTTTGCCACTGCCCTCAAGAACATATATCATCTCGCAGTTGCCCTCATGTCTGTGCAGACCGATAGAAGCCCCCGGCACGAGCCTGCCTTTCATCATCTTGTTCTTTCCGTCAGAATAGGCCCTGCTTGCAAAGCTTTTCTCGCCGCCCTTGAAATTCGGTGCAAGGCTCTCTTTAATATCATCAAAAACTATACGCATAAAAACACCTCCGCAGTTTATAAATCAATTATACCACTACCTCGATAAAAAAGCAATAAAAAAAGACCCGTCCCGAAAGACAGGTCTTTAATTATTCTAAGTAAGAATTATCTGAATTACAGATTACTTTCTCTTCTTAGTAGCAACTACAGCAGCACCAGCAAGTGCAACACCTACAGCAGCAAGAGCAGCAGCGCCTGTGCTTGGGTTTGTGTTAGATGCGTTGTTAGCAGCCTTAGAAGATGTAGCAGCAGAGTTAGTCTTAGAATCTACAGAATCTGTGTGAACATCATTTGAATCGTCAGAATCTGTTGAATCTGTAGAATCAGCTGTTGACTCAGAAGGATCTGTTGGCTCAGCCTCACTCTTGTTGAGAACTACAACCTTCTTAACAGCCATCTTAACAGCAGGATCTTCGCCGTCTGTACCAGCGAGGTCTGTGTTGATGTCAAAGAACATATTATTTGCGTCCATTTCAAGAGCTGAAGGGAACTTAACGATAAATGTGTATGTGCCGTCAGCGTTTACTGTAACAGCAGGGTTGTTATCAGAAGCTTCCCAATAACCAATGCTGTTCTCAATACCATTTGAGAAGCATGGATAAGCATTGAATGCGTCAGTTACATTTGAGATATCAACTGTAACAGCAATAGCGTCAGCACCTGTAAATACGCTCCAATCATCAACAAGGTTGAATGTTGCATCATCTACCCATGGGTGCTTAATGTTGATTCTTACCTTACCGCTGTCAGTTACAGATCTGCCTTCACCGTTAAGTGTAACCTCTGTCTGCTTCTTGTATTCGCTGAGGTCAACTTCGTTTCCGCCCTTTTCAGGAGCCTTGTAAAGGTCAATTCCGTCGCCTGTTACTGAGCAAACGAGTTCGCCAGCAGCATCGTAGCAAGCTACGTTGTCAACTGAAAATTCGCCCCACCAGCTCTGGAAAACTACCTGAGCATATGACAGAGCGTCCTCGCCACTACCTGTGAACTTGTCAGCATCAGTAAGAGTCTTTTCCATTGTAGCTGTTGAAGAAGCTTCGTCAACTACGAATGTGATTGGCTTGTCAGCACCGTCGTTACCGAACTCTGTTGACTTCCAGTTATTTCCGTCGCTGCTTGTGATAAATCCGCCGCCTGCGCCGTTAGCCTTAAGATCATCAATGTTCTTGAAAGAGAGCTTAGCTCTTACGCTTGAGATAGTAGCTGCCTTTTCAGCACCTACTGCTGCAAATACGTCAAAGCAGTAGTCCTTGCCGTCATTGAAATTTGCATTTGAAATTTCTGCGGAAGCGCCCATAGTCATCATTGAAGCTGCGAGAGCCATAGCTGACATACCAGCGAGAATCTTAGAGATTTTCATTTGTTTTTCCTCCATTTTTATTAATAATTTTTTAGATACATATTGAGCGATATCTCCTCAACATACACCTTGCCTTTATTGTAACACACATTTACAAGTATTTCAATAAACGTTTTTCACAAATTAACCGCATATCTTTAGCCATTTTTCACAAATCTGTATATTATTTTTGCTATATATAACCAGATGTGTTGCCATAGAATGCACAAGCATTTTACATAACGTTAATATTTTTATATTTATTCAGATTTTGTTGTAATCGTATTCAGCCTTTCACGCTCTTTTTTTGAGAAGATACAGCCGCAGTAATCCTGCCTGTAAAGCCCGTATTCCGCTGAAAGCTGAATGGAACGCTTGTAACCCTCACGCTTCTTGAAATCCGCAGGAAGTGCCTTTACATCATATATCTCCCCAAGCTCCTCCGATATCTCGTTGAGCTTCTGAGCATTCTTGTATGGTGAAATAGACAGCGTTGTGGTAAAATAATCCATACCAAGTTCCTTGGCAAGATGAGCCGTCCGTTCAAGCCTGAGCCTGTAACATCGAAAGCATCTCTCCCCGCCCTCAGGTATATCCTCAAAGCCCTTAACAGCCTGAAAAAACTCACCCTCGTCATACCCACGCTCCACGAACGTAACAGGATTTTTCATAGGCATTTGTGCAATAAGCCTTTGAAGCTCCGCCACACGCTTATCGTACTCCTCACGGGGATAAATGTTCGGATTGTAGTAAAACACAGTTATCTTAAAATACTGCGACAGATATTCAAGCACATAAGACGAACACGGCGCACAACAGCTATGCAAAAGCAAAGTCGGCACTTCGCCATTTTCCTCGTGTTTTTTTATAATGCCCTCCAGCATTTTCTGATAATTTACTTTCTGCATTCCTGCCGCTCCCTTTTTGCAAAAATCGTACCTGACACACTTCCGTAGGGGCTGGCGTCCTCGACAGCCCATTCCCATTGTCCTTGCACCCCTACAGTATCATACTATATTATATAGTATAGCACATTTCCGCAAATTCCGCAACAGGTCAGATCTTCACCTTGAACTTATTTGCACAGTTAGGGCATTTCACAGTATGTTCACCCTTTACCTTTGGAAGCCTTAACGTCTTTTTGCATACACCACACTTTATATAAACATGGGTCTTTCTATCAGCGAATTTTCTCTTCCAGAATGAAAATTTCCTGCCAATTCCCCCGAAAGCCCTCTCAAACTTCATGTTCTCCTCGTATCGCTTCTGGCAGTTTCTTGACATCGCCCTCACTATCGCCAGCACCAGCACAGCGTATACCATAAGCTGTAAAATAAGCGACCTTACAAACAAATTCGCCGCACTAAGCACCACAGCCACACCGCAAATGCCGTAAAAAAGCTTGTCTATACCATATCTGCCCTGAAAAAATCTCGCTACCTTATACATAAATCCGTTCATAAGCTTTTACCTCTTTTCTTTTTTATATTATAAATAGTACACCCGAAATTTAAACTGACTATTAACTTTTATCAAATTTCACCTACCTTTCACAAAACTTTCAGCGTTCACCCTCAAACAGTGAACGGCATATACTGAAGTGTATTCGTAAAAGCGTATACGGACAAGTACAGCATAAAGGAGCAACAAAAATGAAAAAGAGTCTTATAGCCATGACTTCCATAACCTATGCAATGAAAGCAAAAAACTTGCTGAACAGTTTAAAATACTACTGCGAAATACAGCGCACCCCGAAGGACCTTGGCACAGGCTGCGGCTACTCCATAGCCGTCACCGCACCCACAGAACCCGCCATACTTGAAAAAGAGCGCATACCATTCAGAAACGTGATATTCGAGCAAAAGAGGTGAGAAAAATAAACACCCGAAGCATAATAAACTTTGATAACTCAGCCACCACCTACCCCAAGCCACCTGCCGTAGCAAAAGCCGTCGCTCAGGCAGTAGAACGCTATGGCGGCAACCCGGGCAGAAGCGGTCACAAGCTTTCCATGCGAGTGTCTGAAAAGATATTCACCGTCAGACAGCAGGCGGCAGAAATGTTCGGCGCACAGACCGAGAACGTGGCTTTCACCGCCAACTGTACCCATGCCCTTAACATGGCGATAAAAGGTGTCATGCAGTACGGTGGTCATATGATAATCTCAGACCATGAGCATAACGCAGTAGCAAGACCCGTCTATGCCCTTTCAAAAACAAGAGGCGTGAAATATTCTATTGCCCGAACAGGGGAAACAGACAGCGAAACAGTAGAAAACTTTCGCCGCCTTATAACCCCCGAAACTAAGTGTATCTGCTGTACAGTGGCTTCAAACGTCACAGGCAGGCTCATGCCATACCGTGAATTAGCCGCCCTCTGCAAAGCCCACGGCATATGCTTTATAGCCGACGGCGCACAAGCCTGCGGGCTTTTGAAGCTTTCTCTCTCAGACGGCTTCAACTTTCTCTGCACCGCAGGTCACAAAGCCCTCTACGGACCAACAGGCACAGGGCTTCTTATCTCAGACGGCGAGTATTCTCTGTCTACCATAATCGAGGGTGGCACAGGTGCGACCTCCGCCCTCCTTGAGCAGACCCCTTTCCTCCCCGAAAAGCTTGAAAGCGGCACAATTAACACAGTGGGCATAATCGGTCTTGGCGAGGGACTAAAGTTTGTCCGCCAAAAGACCCCTGCCGTAATAAAAGCCCACGAAGAAAAACTCTGCAGACAGCTCTACGAACAGCTTTCAGGCATAGACAAAATAAAGTTCTATGAAGCAGACCAAAAGAAAGTCCCCATACTTTCATTTAACATCGGTGATATCCCTTCCGCTGAGATCGCCTCCTATCTCAGCGAAAAAGGCTTCGCCCTCCGTGGCGGACTTCAGTGTGCCGCCGTCACCCATACCACCCTCGGCACAATAGAGCAAGGCACAGTGCGTTTCTCACCCTCTGCATTCAGTACCCCTCAGCAGGTAACAGCACTTTCACGAACAATAAAAATATTTGCCGCAAATAACTAAGCATAAGTGGCAGGTCTGATGTAAAATATCACGTCCTGCCGCTCATTCTATTGCAAAAAGCACCTTTAGGTGCTATAATAAAGCATGAGCAAACAATTTTTCACGAAAGAAAGTGGTATTATGTGGTTCGTGTTTGCGCTTCTCTCCGCTGTTTTCGCAGCGCTCACCTCTGTCCTTGCAAAGGTCGGCATTGAAGGAGTAAACTCAAATCTTGCCACCGCACTGCGTACCTGCGTTGTGCTTGCTATGGCATGGCTCATGGTGTTCATCACCCACACACAAAGCGGCATAGGCTCTATAGGCAGAAAAAGCTGGGTATTCCTTATCCTTTCAGGACTTGCAACAGGTGCTTCGTGGCTATGCTATTATAAGGCTATCCAAATGGGCAGCGTTTCAAAGGTCGCCCCCATAGACAAGCTCAGCGTTGTCATAACCCTTATCCTTGCAGTGATATTTCTCCATGAGGACTTCACAGTAAGATCAGCCATAGGTGCGGTGCTTATCACTGCAGGCACAGTATTAATGGTACTATAAGGAGAACGCCATGATAATAAGAACAGTTACCGAGAAGGACGCTCACGAGCTTCTTGAAATATACCGTCCCTACGTTGAAGACACCGCCATAACATTCGAGTATGACGTCCCCTCCGTTGAAGAGTTCGCAGAGCGTATCCGCCGCATATCCGCAAATTATCCCTACATAGCCGCAGTAGAAAACGGCAAAATAGCAGGCTATGCCTATGCAGGCGTTTTCAAAAACAGAGCCGCCTATGATTGGTCGGTCGAAGTCACAGTTTATGTAAATAAAGGGCTTCACCGCAAAGGCATAGGTGCAAAACTCTACTCCGCCCTTGAAAAGCTCCTTGCGGCACAGCATATAACAAACCTCTATGCCTGCGTCGCCTATCCCGAAAAAGAAGACGAGTATCTCACCTTTGACAGCGTAAGGTTCCATGAAAAAATGGGCTATACTATAATAGGTACGTTCCATAGATGTGCCTTTAAGTTCAACAAGTGCTATCATATGGTTTGGCTCGAAAAAATACTCACCCAGACCGATATCACCCCTCTGCCCGTTATCCCATTTTCCAAACTCGATAAAGCCTTAATTAACAAAATAGTTCTTGAATAAAGGCAGAAAATATGATAAAATAATGTCATTCTGTCTGTTAAGGAGCGTAAAAATGGATCTTCAGGAATTAAGAAATGAAATAAACGATATAGACAGCCAGCTTCAGGAGCTTTTCAATAAGCGTATGCAGATAAGCTTCAAGGTGGCTGAGTATAAGATAGCAAACAATATGCCTGTTTTTCAGAGCAAGCGTGAAAACGAGATACTTGACCATGTAACAGAAAGCTCACCAAAGGGCTTGGAAAGTGCGTCAAGAGTGTTCTTCCAAAACATCATGGATATTTCAAAGTGCCGTCAGTATCAGGAGTTTTTTGCAGACTCAGATAAGATAGGGTACAAAAAGTTAGACTTGACAGGTCATAAAAAAGTCGCTGTACCTGGTACCACAGGCTCATATTCACATATAGCCTGCAAGCAGATATTCAGCGACTTTGAGCCAATGTTCTTTGAAGATTTTGAGGACGTTTTTTCATCAGTTGAAAACGGCTCAGCGGATTTCGGCATACTTCCCATAGCAAATTCCACCGCAGGCTCAGTTGGTCAGACCTACGAGCTTATGAAAAAGCATGACTTCAAGATATGCGCAGCAACTAAGGTAAAGATCTCCCACTGCCTTGCCGTAAAAAAAGGCACACGCTTTGAGGATATCAAAATAGTCTATTCCCACGAGCAGGCGCTCAGCCAGTGTTCTGAGTTTCTTTCTCAGAACGGACTTAAAAGCCATAAATACGCAAACACTGCCCTTGCGGCGTGCTACATAAAAGAAAGCAATGAACCATATGCCGCTATCTGCTCAGAAGCCTGCGCACAGCAGAACGATCTTGAGATACTCAGGCATAATATAGCCAACGCCACCGAGAATTACACAAAATTTATTCTCATTTCAAAGGAGACTCTCTGCTCGGAAAATGCTGATATCGTGTCAGTGTCCTTGGCACTGCCACATACCTCATCTGCACTTTACAGACTTCTCACCAAATTCTCCGTGGCAGGCCTTAACCTTTCCATGATAGAGAGCCGTCCTATCGCCAACACCGATTTTGACGTTGTTTTCTATCTCGATTTTGAGGGAGCAATAACCTCTCCGGACGTGGCAAAGCTCATGAGCGAGCTTAATTCAGAGCTTTCATATTTCAAATTTTTAGGCAACTACGAGGAAATATAACAGTACGATTTTTAGGACAGGAGGAATAAAAATGCGTATAGGACACGGCTATGACGTCCACAGACTGACCGAGGGCAGAAAGCTCATTCTCGGCGGCGTGGATATACCATATGAAAAAGGACTTTTAGGACATTCCGATGCAGACGTCCTTGCCCACGCCATAATGGATTCCATACTTGGTGCATTGGCACTGGGCGATATCGGCAAGCTTTTCCCAGATAACGACCCCGACTATGAGGGTGCAGACAGTATGAAGCTCATGGAAAAAGTCATAAGCGTTATGACCGAAAAAGGCTGGAAAATAGGCAATATAGACTCCACCATCTGCGCACAGAAGCCAAAGCTTGCCACCTATATCATCTCCATGCGGGAGCGTATAGCAGAAGCCTGCGGCTGCGATATTTCACAAATATCAGTTAAAGCCACCACCGAAGAAAAACTAGGCTTCACAGGCGAGGAACTAGGCATATCCGCCACCGCGGTCTGCCTGCTTGAAAAAATTTGATACAAAACCAAAAGGACTGCTGTCTTAAACCACAGCAGTCCTTTTTATTGCTACTTTGCCTTATGCGCAACTCCATCATTGTCAATGTTATATCCGTCAACAGTAGTGTTTATGAGCATCATGCCATAATCATTGAAATAATATCGCTTTCCGCCTATCTTCTTCCAACCTGTCACAACAGTGCCGTTCTTGTTGTTGTAGAACTTCTGCCCACGCCAGCTTACCCAGCCGGACTTTAGATATCCGTCCTCACCGAAGTTGTAATACTTGTCGTCAATGTACACAGGACCTCTCAGCGCAACACCATTCTGCAGGAAATATTTCTTTCCTGCAATAGTCGTCCATTCATTCTGCAAAACATGATCGCTGTCAAAATAAAACTCCGTTCCGTCTATTTCTCTCCAGCCTGAAACTGCCTTGCCATCGCCGTCAAAATAATAGGTCTTGTCACCGGCTGTTACCCACTTGTCTTTCTGAGCGCCGTTCTTGTCAATGTAGTAAAGCCCTGAATCATCACTGAACAGCCCCTTTGAAAGCTTGCCGTCATTGTCAAAATGATACAGCTTGTCTTCAATAGTGTGCCAGCCTGTAAGTGCAGCCTCGTCCTCACCAATGTAGTAAATTTTTCCCTTTGAAGTAACAAACTCCGACTTAGCCCAAGAGCCGTCCTCTTTCTTGAACTTCCATTCAGCGTCTATCTTAACGATCCCGTCTGCAAGCACGCCCTCGTTTGAGAAGGTGTATTTCTTGTCCCCGTCCTCCTCAAATTCGCCAACAGCCGCCGCACCTGTCAGACCAAAATAATATCTCTTTCCGTCAATGGTCTTCCAGCCCGTAGCCTTCTTGCCGGTTTCCTCATCAAAATAGAAGTAATAGCCGTTTATTTTATGAAATCCAGTGCAAAGAGTGTGATCAGAGTAGAAATAATACTGATAGAACACCGCCACGCCGAACTTTTCATAAACCTTTCTGTCATAAGCATTGAATGTCTTTTCTCCGAATTTGTCCGCAAGCTCCTCAAGCTTTTGGGTCTCTTTTTCGTCAGGCTTCTCGTCCTTTTTGTAATAGCCCTTCTCAAACTTCACAAGCTTTGAAACATTGGATTTGAACTCTTTTATTTTCTTTTTCTCATCATCAGTGTACTGATCCGTATTCGTCCAACCCGTTGCCGCCACATGGGTCTTTTTATCAAAATAGTAAGTATCTTCGTCAATATCCTCCCAGCCGTCAGCCACAACACCGCCTCTGCCGAAGTAATAAACATTTCCGCCTATCTCGTTCCAGCCGGAGAGGAGGCGATTTTTCTTATCAAAGTAATAATACTTGTCCTTGATCTTGGTAAAGCCCTTGCCTGCCGAGCCGTCGCCCTTGAAATAATACTTCTCAGGCGGTTCTTCATACCAGCCCTTAGTCATTTTACCGTCATCAGCAAAATGATATCTGTTCTTGTCAATTGTTATCCAGCCCTTGACCATTTCACAGCTATCATTAAAATAATAGCTCTCACCGTCTATCTCCGCAAAGCCCTGAGCGCAAGCCCCTGTAGCTTCATCAGAATAATAATACTTCTTTTCAAGTTCCATCCAGCCCTTGTGAACAGCACCGCTCTCAGAAAAATAATACTTCTTTCCGTCAATGTCCTGCCAGCCTGTTGCCATGTGACCGTCGTCATCATCAAAATAGTATATCTTGCCCTCTATCTCAACAAAGCCCTTAGCCATCTCACCGCTCTTGAGAAAATAATACTGAACATTGTTTATCTTTGCCCAGCCTGTCACACGCTTGCCACTCTCGTCATAGTAATAACCGCCGTCGCTGTCAAAACCCGTGTCAGGGAAGCCGTGATCGTCAAAGTAGTATTCACCGCCGTTTATCTCGCAAAGGCCCGTCCTGAAAATGCCAGACTCCTCAGAGAAATAGTATTCCTCTCCCTTTATTTTCATTTTTCCACGCTGAACAACACCGTCCTTGACATAGTAAGTGTCCCCACGATACTTATGCCAGCCGTCAGCCATAGCGTTGCCCTTGTCGTCAAAAAGATAGCAGGTGTTGTCTATTATCTGATAGCCAAGCGCCTTTTCGCCCGTCTCCTTGACAATATAATAAGTCGAGCCGTCATGGGTGTGCCAGCCCGAAGCATAATAAGCGCCGTAGTATAAATATCCTCCAAAGCCTGCTCCCATAACGATAGTGCAAGCTGCAGCCACAGCGATCATTTTTTTCTTATCGCTTTTCAGCACCTCATTATATCTGTTGCAAAAATCATTGCCCTCATTGCTGTTTATACTCATAAAGATCCTTCCTGAATTTACACAGTTCTAGTTAGTACAATTATATCACAACAAAATAATAATTTCAATACCGCCGCCCCAATTTTCACACCCCTTACACATAAAAAGCTGCACAGTCCAAATAACTGTACAGCTCATAAAATAAATACCCAAGATAAATGGGCTGTCGAGGACTCCAGCCCCTACAATTTCTCATGACCGCAATTTATCTGTAGTGGCGAACAACATTCGCCTGTCCACCCCCACAGTATCAAAGCCACATCAAATCTTATCCCACAGCCGACTCACCGCTTGAAACATTATCCCCCACCGATCCGACTTTCAAATTACATATCACGATATCCTGAACATTGTTGTAATCAACAGGCGATTGTGCCGTGTCATAATACGCCGTATATGTTCCGTCATCATTGTCCATGATATCAAAGATCGTGTGAACAAAAGCAATGTCACTGCCGTCCGAACCCGTCAGCTTAACAGGCTCATAGTTCTTGTCTGGGTCATAATCCTCAAACCACGCCTTTCTGTCAGCCTCATCAAATAGTATGACATCAGGTTCAAGTGCCTTCCTCAGCGTGTCAATATCTGCCTTAGAGCTAAACGTGAAGTTCAGCCCCGATGCGTTAAAGCTGACCTCCTGTATATCCAACTCAAAAGGCTCAACACCGCAGGTGTACCAACTCGTCTTGCCATTTTCGATCGTTGTGCCTTTATACTCACCCTCGCCGTATAAGGTCAGATCAGCGGAATAATTAAGCTCATATTCCTTTTCACCAACACGAAAACTTGTGGCATAAACATCATAATGTGTATCTTCCACATATCGGTCTACCATATTGCCCTTATCATCTGTGTAAAGGAATGAACAGCTCAGAAAAGCAATAGCATGATCGCCATAGTTGTAAGCATTGCCCCACGCCGTATCATACCAATCATCTGAAAAATAATCAGGTGCGTCACGGTATGGCGGGTTAAAATCAACCGTCAGTTCTTTATCATCTGCACCCTCAAGCTCCCTGTTTTTCGGTATAAACACCACCACCACAGTAGCAAACGGGTCATGATCTATCACGCCGGCCACACGCACATCAAAATGCTCTGTGTCATAAGCATATCCCACCGCCGTGTCAAACACCGTCAGCTGTTCACCGAGGGCACTTATGTCATAGCCCCTGTCGCTGTAAAACCTGCTGAGATAATCGTAATTTTCCTTGTATATCTCCGTCTGCTCCACCTTTGCAATAGCTTTTGAACTGTCGTCTGCCGCAAGCTCCACGTCATTTGAACTTCCGTCCACCGCAGTCCCAACGTCACTATCTATTCCCGACCTGAGCATAAAAGCACCGCCGCCAATGCAAAGCACCACAGCCGCAGCCACCGCCGCAAAACTTCTCTTCCTGCTGACCCTCGCCGCCTTTATATCTTGTATCTCACTTGTCTTTTCATTAAATACATTCCGTCCTGTTTTCTCTTTCATATCGTCCGCCCCCTTCAAAGCGTCAAAAATGCGTTTCTTTCCAACGTCGGAGCATTTCACAGCACTGAATTTTTCTTTTATGATATTCTCAAATTCTCTGTCAGTCATAGCTGTTCCTCCAATCGCTTTTTAAGCCTCTTTCGTCCTCTGTGAAGATATGAAAATATCGTTGACTCCCTGCACTTTAAAAGCCTCGCTATCTCAGCCCCCGAGTAACCCTCGTAATAGTGAAGATAAATAGCCGTTTTCTCTTTTTCCGGCAGTTTTAAGATCTCCTCCATTATCCCGTCAGCCTTGTCCTCCACCATAACGTTTTCCGCCTCAGATAAGCTGACGTGCCTGCGATAAACACGCCTGAGCATACTTTTGCAAGTGTTCTGTGCCGTCACGATGAGCCAAGCCTTTTCGTGCTCGCCGCTGTCAAAGCCTCCGCCATGTTCCATGTATTTCAAAAACACCTGCTGACAAGCGTCCTCGCTGTCCGCTCCGCAGCCATTCATGTATAAATAGCAAATGCGGTATACCATGTCAAAATACATCTCATAAGCCGCCCCGATATTTTTCTCTTTCATCAAACCACCCCTTGCAAAGTGCCGCCAAAGGGGATAACAGCACTTTTATTTGGTTTCATATATAAAACGCATCACAACCCCGAAACCTTGCAGCTCTCCCACAATTTTTTCTAAAATCAGACCTAAAGTATACCACATCTCCCCACCCCAAACAACCCCGCACCCAAAAATTTATCACCCTGCCTAACCCCACCCCCTCCCCTTTGTCTATTCTGACAGATAAATTACTCATTTCTAACATCACAATACTTGCGTTCATACAGATAATATGTTATAATATATTATGTATATTTATAAATCTAAAGGAGGCTTATTTATGGATCAGCTTATAAAATTACTGAAAAACAACGCCCGTATCACAAACAGCGAGCTTGCCGTTCTTCTTGATAAAACAGAAGAGCAGGTTGCAGCGGATATCGCCAAGCTTGAAGCAGATGGCGTAATAAAGGGCTATTCCGCGATCGTTGACGAAAGTGCCTATGACCCTAATTCAGTTTTCGCTCTTATAGAACTTAAAGTCACCCCACAGTCACAGTCAGGCTTTGACGAGATAGCAAACCAGATCGCAAGCTATGAGCAGGTGGAGTCCGTCCGCCTTATGTCAGGTGCTTATGATATAATCGTTGCCGTGAACGGTGCAAACATCAGGGATATCTCACAGTTTGTTTCCCAGAGACTTGCAACTATCGACGCTGTCCAGTCCACCGCCACACACTTCGTGCTAAAGGTCTATAAAGACAACGGCATCATGATAAGCACAGATGATAAAGACGAAAGAGGTTTGATCTCCCCATGATAGATTATAATAAAGTGCTTTGCCCTGCCATAAAGGAAATGAAGCCCTCAGGTATCAGAAAATTTTTCGATATCGCACAGCAGCTAGAGGGCGTTATCTCCCTTGGCGTTGGCGAGCCTGACTTCAAAACTCCGTGGCTAATACGTCAGGAAGCTATCTCAACTTTGGAAAAAGGCAAGACCTGCTATACCGCAAACGCAGGTCTGATCGCTCTCCGTGAAGAGATAGCCAAGTATTTTCAGCGTACTATCCACACAAGTTATGACCCTAATAAGGAAATAATCGTCACCGTTGGCGGCTCTGAAGCTATCGACCTTACCATAAGATGCCTTATCCAACCCGGTGATGAAGTCCTTATAGTCGAACCGTCCTTTGTCTGTTATCGTCCTATCGTCTCCCTATGCGGCGGCGTTCCAGTGGTCATAGAAACAAAGGAAGAAAACGAGTTCCGACTTACAGCAGACGAGCTTCGTGAAAAAATAACCGACAAAACCAAACTCCTTGTCCTGCCCTATCCTAATAACCCAACGGGTGCGATAATGCGCCGTGAAGATCTTGAAGCTATCGCAAAGGTGCTTAAAGATACCAATATCATGATAGCCTCAGACGAGATATATTCCGAGCTTACATATTCAGGCAAGCATTGCTCTATCGCAGAAATAGAGGGTATGCGTGAGCGTACTATAGTCATAAACGGCTTTTCCAAAAGCTTTGCAATGACAGGCTGGCGGCTTGGCTTCCTTGGCGGACCAAAAGAGATAGTGTCCCAAATGCTCAAGCTTCATCAGTATGCTATCATGTCCTCCCCTACTGTCAGCCAGTATGCCGCTATCGTTGCCATGCACAGTTGTCAGAAGGATATAGACGCCATGCGTAACGAGTATAATATCCGCCGTCGCTTTGTGGTGGATTCTTTCAATAAGCTTGGTCTTAAATGCTTTGCACCGCAAGGCGCATTCTATGTTTTCCCTTGTATCAAAAGCACAGGCATGACAAGCACCGACTTCTGCGAAAAGCTTGTTTACACCAAAAAGGTAGCCGTCGTGCCGGGAGATGCTTTCGGCGAGTGCGGAGAGGGCTATGTGCGTGTCTCCTACGCCTATTCCCTTAACCACCTGAGAGAGGCTATCAAACGTATCGGAGAATTTTTAGAGGATATCAAAAATGGTAACGTGCAGTAATTTAAAAATAAAAGCCTACGGAAAAATAAATCTTGCATTGGATATCGTTGGTAAACGTGATGACGGCTACCATATGCTAAATACTGTCATGCAGTCAGTGTCCTGCTTCGACCTCTTGGACTTCACACTCTCTGAGGGCGAGGGCATAGAGCTTACCTGCAAACTTGACAGCTTTCCAAAAGGCGAGGATAATATCATCACAAAAGCCTACCATGCCTTTGCCGACTTCACCCATATTGACTTCGGCTGTAAAATAACAGTGAACGTGGAGAAAAATCTCCCCTCACAAGCAGGCATGGGCGGAGGAAGTGCAGACGCCGCCGCTACC
>ENA-OPEA01000295-OPEA01000295.1-human-gut-metagenome-genome-assembly--contig:-NODE-295-length-30097-cov-6.992211_pt1 | contig 30097 bp, 24 predicted proteins | sample MGYA00241623_ERZ501509 | MGnify/ENA primary metagenome ERZ501509 (study PRJEB25962, sample SAMEA2042571) | human gut metagenome | biome: human gut; feature: human-associated habitat; material: faeces... | reverse complement strand
TTAGATTTAAGGTTAACAAAGGTTGGAGTACAGCGGTACTCCTTTTTTTATGCCCGTAAATCAGATATTCCCGGAAAGCCTCTTCAGTCCCTTCAATACAGATTTATCTTTCACCTCCATGATGCTGATGGCATAGCCGCCACCGGAAGCAGCTTTCAGTTTCAAGACCGTTTTGGGAGAAACGATACCTTCACGGATAACATAAGCTTGCGGATTTGTCTTATAATCGGCATCTTTTGCATCGGCATAGACGGTTGCAATATACTGCTTGTCTGCATCCAGGAAGTCCAGTTTCAGAGTTGAAGCATGTCCGTGCTCACTGCTGGTACAACCGATAAACCAGTCATTCGTACCTTTTGCCTTACGGGCAACAGTGATGTAACGTCCCGGCTCAGCTTCCAGATAGCGGCTGTCGTCCCAATCCACAGCCACATCTTTGATGAACTGGAAAGCATCCATGAAACGCTCATAATTCTCAGGAAGGTCGGCAGCCATTTGTAGAGGGCTGTACATAGTGACATAAAGTGCCAGCTGACGCGCCAAGGTAGTATTGGCATGCGTATGGCTGTTCGGATTCAACTTATTGATGTCCATTTCAAAGATACCGGGCGTATAGTCCATCGGACCACCCTGCAAACGGGTAAACGGAAGTACCGTTGTGTGGAAGGGCTTGTTACCAGCAAAAGCCTCGTACTCCGTGCCTCGGGCAGATTCATTGCCTATCAGATTGGGATAGGTACGGCATAAACCAGTCGGACGTACCGCTTCATGGGCATTGACCATTATCTTGTGTTTGGCAGCTTCGGTCACGGCGTATAGGTAATGGTTGTTCATCCATTGTCCATAGTGATGCTCACCACGGGGAATCATATTGCCTACGTAGCCACTCTTTACCGAATTATATCCATATTTATTCATCAGACGGTAGGCAGCTTCCATGTGCCGCTCATAGTTACGGACGGAAGCCGATGTTTCATGGTGCATCATCAGACGGACACCCTTGGAATGAGCATATTCATTCAGATACTTGATGTCAAAATCGGGATAAGGAGTCACGAAATCGAAAACATAATCCTTGGAATTACCGAACCAGTCTTCCCAACCCGTATTCCAACCCTCCACCAATACCTGGTCAAAACCGTGTTCGGCAGCAAAGTCTATGTACTTCTTCACATTAGCCGTGTTGGCCGGATGAATGCCGTTCGGTTTCACCTTGGAATAGTCCGTATCATCCAGTTTCACAGAAGGGAGGTCAAAAGTATATGCCCAGGGCTTTCCCCCTGCAATCATTTCCCACCATACGCCGACATATTTCACCGGCTTAATCCAGGAGGTATCATCATACTTACAAGGCTCATTCAGATTGAGAATCAAATTGGAGGCCAGTATCTCGCGGGCATCATCACTGACTATGACCGTACGCCAGGGAGTATGGCAGGGAGACTGCATATACCCTTTATTTCCTTGAGCATCCGGAGTCAGCCAGGATTCAAAAACGAGGTTCTTGTCATCCAGGTTGAGATGCATGCAAGAGTAGTCCACCAAGGCTGCCTCGTGCAGGTTAAGGTACACTCCATCAGCTGTTTTAAGCTGTATGGAAGTCTGGACACCTGTCGGCGAAAAGACAGTTTGTGACGCATTGTCACTCACAGCTCCCTGCAGCAGTCCACGGATTTCAGAGAGTTTGGACTCCGTGTAATCATATTCCTGGGTATCATAATCTCCCGGAATCCACCAGGCAGTATGGTCGCCGGTCATGGCAAATCGGGAATGCTCTTCCTTTATCACAAAATAAACCAGATTCTTCTGTTGCGGAAACTCATAACGGAATCCCACGCCGTCATCATATACCCGAAAACGGATATTCATAAAACGAGTGGTAGACGGTTGTTCAAGTTCTACCAACAATTCGTTGTAGTGGTTGCGGATATCTTTTGTCTCCCCCCACACCGGTTGCCAGGTTTCATCGAAAGTGGAAGTAGAAGTCTTTACTACTTTGAAACCATCCATCAGGCTGGTAGCTCCTTTCAGTTCCAATCCCAACGTACTGGGATTGATGACAGGAGCCCCTTTATAATCCACCTGATAGGCTAGTCTCCCGTCTTTTGTCAGTTCAAAATCCAGCTTCACCATGCCCGAAGGGGATGAAATGCCTTCAGCATTCCCCGCCAGGGCAGAAAAAAGCAAAGCTGCGCTAAGTACAAATTTCTTCATAATAATGATATGTTTTTTGTGTTAATAGATAAACTCAATGATATGTTCCTTTCCATCATCCGGCAACCTCAGCAGGCAAGTCCCCAGCTTCTTGTCAGGACACCAGGTAGTTATCGTAAACTCTGTCTCCCGATTTTCTTCCAGCTTTCCGACATTCGTTTTCTTGATTTTCTGACCGTCCAGCAAAGCTGTTTTCGGCATCTGTTCCGTATAGATGCAGAACATCAGGTTTCGTTGGCCGGGTAAGCTATATTTCTCACCAGTCCGTGTACCTACTTTCAGCGTATAGCCTTTGTCGGTAGTCTGGCAAGTAATAGGAGTGCGCATGAACTCTCCACGCAAATATCCTAAATCAGTTCCTGCATCTTCATAAAGCGAGAAGGTAGTTTCACTGCCCGCTGCAGCAGGAAATATCTCAAACGTAACCGGATAGACCGGTTTCTCATCCGTATAGTTCATGACCGGCATTTGAGGTATGATACTTCCCTGCTTTACAAACATAGGAATAGTATTGAGGGGAGCATCCACCGTCATCCATTGCTCACCGCTATATGCTGTGTGTTTGTTGTTGTAGTCAATCCAAGTTCCTTCAGGAAGATACACATTCTTGTTTCGCGCTCCTTTCTTTACCACCGGAGCAACCAGCAGTTCGCTGCCAAACATGAACTGGGCATCCGTAGAGAACGTTTCCATATCTGCCGGATATTCCAGAAACATCGGTCGCATGAGAGGCAACCCCGTTTCGTGTGCTTCGCGGGCATACGTATAGATATAAGGCAAAAGGCGATACTTCAATTCGATGGCCGCCTTGGCATTCTTCTCGGCCTCTTCGCCGAACAGCCACGGCTCCACAGCCACGTTGCCCTCATGATGAATGCGGCTCAGGGGATTGAAAGCGCCCATCTGTATCCACCGCGTATAAAGTTCAGCCATCGCAGGATAATCCTCTATATCTCCGCAATAACCGGTAATGTCACAAGTAGTAAAAGGAATAATTCCCAAACCGGCAGACAACAGTACCGGAATCTGATTGGCCATCTGTCCCCAACCCTGCGTCACGTCATCACCGTTTCCACAGTCACCGGTCCAGCCGAAGGTATAGCGTTGCAAGCCCGCAAAAGCGGCACGTGTCATCTGAAATACGCGACGGTTAGGATTCCGTTTTTCAAACTGCTCCTTCACCACCTTATCCCACGTAAGACCATAAACATTGTGAATCTCATCATGCATGCCCAAATGGTGTTTCATCACCAGGCGTTCCGTCTGCTCCTCATTGCTCCAGGCAGGTTCACCCATATCAGTCCAGAAACCGGCAATGCCATCATCAATGGGCTTCTGCTGATAAGCTCCCCACCAGTCTGCCACAGCAGGAAGGGTGAAGTCCACTACGCCACAATTACCACCCCAGGGCCAGGGCATGTCATAACTCCTGCCGTTGGTGGAGTCCTTTACCAGATACCCTAACCTATCAGCTTCCTCCCATTGCCGCTTATTGGCTTGTGAAATGACCGGATCTTGCGAAACCACCACCTTGAAGCCCATATCCTTGAGGTCTGCAAGCATCTTTTTCGGATTCTCGTAGTTCCCTTTCCGCCACTCAAAATCCTGCAAATACTGTGTCCAGCCTATGTCCTGGTAAATAACATCACAAGGAATTCCGCGCTTACGATAGCCTTCAGCTATTTCATAAGACAATTTCTCGCTCGTCAGCAGTCCCCGGCATTGTGCAAAGCCCAATGCCCATTTAGGAGGCATTATGGGTTTTCCCGTCAGGTCGACATATTGTTTCATGATTTCCTTATAATCCTTCCCGAAGATGAAATAATAAATCATCTCTCCCCCAGGAGCCTCGAAACTGTAGTAATCGCGGCTTTCCGTACCAAACTTAAATTCGGTCTTATACGTATTGTCCAGGAAAATACCATAACGATAACTGCTCATAAAGAACGGAATACTCTTGTAGAGCGGGTCCTCAACGGTACTATAACAAGGCTTGTCACTGTTCCACATCTTGTAGGCTTCGCCGCGACGGTCCAGCTTGCCGGTCTTTTCTCCCAAGCCGAAGAAGTGTTCGTCACGACGGAGGGTCTTGTATTCCAATTTGCGCTGCCCGTTACTGATATGCCCCTTATCGGCATAATCACTGAACAGCAGTTTCTGATACTTGTCGAATATCTGTAAGTTAAACGGAGACTTGTTTACCCGGATACGGAGTTTAGGGGTAAAAATCTCGTAGCAGGCATTCTGTTCGTCCACATGGACGGTACCGACATCCTCCAGGTCCTCATTGACGACGGCAAAGGAAGGATTACTCCGCTGGAAACTACCGTCGGGAGAAAACCATATACGTACCGTAGACTGGCTACACAGACGTAATTGTATGGCAGAACTGTCATTTAAATAGAAGGTCACACTGCGGTCGTCACTGGTATAGGAAGTGCAGTCTCCGGTGCGGTTCTGTGCATTCGCATATACTGAAAATGCACAGACGGCAAAAAATAAAAATATATATTTCTTCATTACTATAATCTGTTTGTTCCTTTATTGGATATTCTTATTCCATCACAAGCATGCTCCAGTACTTCAGCAAGGGCAAGGTAAAGGTAACCGTGCCGTCCTTCTGTTCGAATGACAGTTCCTGCGAAGCACCGGCATGGAAATCGGGCGATGCAACCCATATCTTGTTCACTTTACCGGAAACATTCATCTTCAACGGCACGTCGGACACCAGACGCGGTTCGGGCATTGTTCCGTTCAAATCCCTCCAGCTTAAGTTATCCGCATTGAGGAAGTTGAGCAGATGAATGACTTGCCTGCCATTTACATTCTTGGCATATACAGTGATGGCAGACTTCTGCGGCGGCCATGCATTCAGAGAAAGATTCCGCGCAGCATCCGTACAGTTCAGAGAAACGGAAATCTCCGCCTCCGTATCTTTATCACGAAGCAGGTTCTGATAAGCCGTCATAAAGTCATAATAACGAATCATGGCTGTTTTCAGTACATCGTTCATCTGCAAAGCCGTGCTTGGAAAGTACTCGCGGCATAGCATGTGGTCACCCAATTCCAAATGAGAGCCTCCCAAAGCAAATATCACAGCATCCGTCAGCAGCACACCCGGTGTATTGAACTCACCGGTACTGCTACCTGCCTTGTCATAGTTCATATATGCGGCAAACACCGTTTTCAAGGCATGGTTGCCATACTGGTCGTTCGCTTTGATAATGGTGTGCAGATCCTTGAAGCCTGCCTCATCGCCCCATACTTCATTATAAAGGAAATCCACTTTACCCGTACCAGCTATCTGGGAAGCTCCATAGCTGGAGACGGCATTCATCACCAAACGCTTGTCCGGATGCTTCTGTTTCATGGCTTCGATGAACGAGGCATATCCCTTAGGCAGATTTACCTTATTGCCATCATAGTCATAGCGGTCACCCCGGTTTCCCAGTTGGTCTATCTGATAACCGTCAAAGTCCAGATTGGCATAAACATCATCGTTTTTCTGGGCAATATATGCCTGCCATTCCGTATTGGTGGGATTGAGCAGGAAGATATTACTTTTCCAACTGGAAGGCAAGTCATGCGAATCCTTATCCATGCGTCCCGTGTTCTTGAATATGTACCATTCTTCCTTTACTCCGTCGGAAACGGCATCGTCCAAAGCTCCGAAACATAGATTGTAAAACATGGACTTCATGCCCAGGCTGTGTTGTGTAGAGATATACTTCTTCACTACCTCGGTATAGACCTCCCGGTTGGCAATGTCCTTATAGACCTCGTCCAGATGCTCACGCGTACCGCCCAACGGCCAATGATGCTTGTTGTGCCAATCCTGAAACTGTACCCCGTTAATGTGGCAACGGTTCAGGAAAGCCATCTCCTTCTCTATCACTCCATCCACCTTTTTCGAAGCATCAAAAGTGGCAACGAAACCATAACGTGGAAAACGTGTCCAGTCACTGGATACATCTACGGCAATAGTACCAAGAATAACCTCTGTTCCATTCTCTTTTGTACGGTATACATCCACCAGATAACCGGTATAATCGGTTGCCGGAGCAGTCCAAGTCCAAGTAGTACCGACAGCAGCCTGCTCCGATACAACCTTGTCCATTGTCCGGTAGCGGATTTTAGCTCCGGCAGGAAGGGCGTCAGCTGTAAAAGAAACACTCTCGCCCGGCCGGTAACATGCCTTGTCGGTAGTGAGATTGACCGTCAAGTCCGAGGTGACTGGGGTTACTTCCGTAACCCCTCCACTCTCTCCGCCTCCACCGGTACCGCTACCGGTATCATCACTCTCCTTGCTGCATGCAACCAGCAGCAAGGCTACCATTGTTGTATAAACTATCTTCTTCATCTATTGTAGATACCTATTGTTTCACGATTGAAATTGTCTCTTCCAGCTGATTCAAAGTAATCAGATAGGAACCTGCTGTCGTAATCTTCCACTTCTGGTCGATGCCGCCTACCATCACGTCCAGATATTGCGCTTTGAACGCTTCGTCTGATTTATCAAGGAAAAGCATCGGTTCTGTTTCTCCTGCAGGCTGTTTGTCTGCTACAGCCGGCATGAACCAAGCTCCATTCCAATCTTCCTGCTTATCACAAGTAAATTTCAACTCACCGGCATTCAGCGTACCTTTCCAAGTAAACACATACGGATTATCCGTTGTCTGCATCGGCGTAGCATCACCAATCGTCCAACCGGCCGGAGTAGCATCACCTACCATATAAATCATCTCATACGGAGTAAATTCGCTCATCATCATGCGTTCCTTACCACTACGGATATCCATGCAAATCTTGTAGGCCTTGCCGCATTCCCCGTCTTTCAGCACCCATTTATTGTCCGGGTCGAACCCTTTCACAAACACCACTTCTGTATCGGTATAAGCAGCATCGGCATTCTTGGCCTTATACATGTTCTCCCAACTTCCATCGGAGGTTCCGAACTTGAATTCCCCTCCTTTGCCCACTTCAAAGAACTTGCCGAAGCGGAACAAGTATGGATCGAGCACATCTTGTTTCATCTTCACGAATCCCCAATCCGTAGCGTTACCCACAAAATAAAGCTGGTCGTAGGCAGGTGCCAACGTCTCTGTCTGGGTCAATGTAAGAACACCGGTAAACAGATTGGCCTCGACGATGTAATTATGGTCTTCTTCGACAACAAAAGGTTCATCCGGCTGGTCATCACTGCTACGAAGAACCAGCAATCCATCTGTTCCTTTGTTGTAAGAGGGCAGGAATGAGCCTAAGGTCGTGATGAACTTAAATTCACCGGCCACAAGCCGGCCCGTCCATGTAAAGATACCATTGTCCTTGCGGGTCATCTCTGTCGCATCATCGGCACTCCAGCCGCCCGGAGTGGCACTACCTATCAGATAAAGGGTGGATGTGAGCGGTTTATAGGCTGTAACACTGAAAGCAGTGGTAGACACCTGTTTTTCGTCCCGTTCCGTTACAGTAGCTGTCAAGCGCGCTTCCAACGAAATGTTCTCCCCGGCAGTTGCCCCAAAATGGTTGCGCAGGATGTCATTCAATTCCTCTACGCTCTTTTTCCATGAGTATTCTTGTACGGCATTCTCCACAGCTACATAAGAATCTGCAAAATCACTGCCGGTCTTGGTCAATTCCAGCGTATAGGAAATTTTATTACCCGTCCCATAATTGGTTCCCGTAGTCCAGGAAAGCTCCAGGGCATCATCGGCATGTGCCTGCTCATTCAAAACAACTTCCGTCTTGCTGGCCGTCAGTACAAGTTCATTCTGTCCTTTATCCAATTCCATGTAATCATCATCTACACAAGCAGATAAGGCTGCACAGCCCAGTAAGGCAAATACAAGGTGTGAAATATATTTCTTCATATTCTTCTGATTAAATTAATTAATAACCCGGGTTCTGCACCATTAAGGTATTAGCATCCATCTCCGTCTGCGGAATAGGGAACAGCAAGCGGTTCTTGTTCACGTTGCTCTTTCCAATGGAATGCAGGAATTTAATGGCATACTCTCCATTGTTGACACGAATCATGTCGAACCAGCGATGCCCTTCGAAAGCTAGTTCCATGCGGCGCTCATGGATAATCTTTTCACGCATGGTTTCCTGTGACAAGCCCGAAACCTCCGGCAGTCCGGCACGCTTACGTACAATATTCAAAGGCACGGCAGCCTGGTCAGGGCGTCCCATTTCATTCAAAGCTTCGGCCTTCTTCAGCAGGACGTCCGCATAACGATAAATCACGAAGTTGGCAGGATTGGTATTGTATTCCGGAGAAACCGTTTTCGACACCAGAAACTTGCGTACATTGTATCCCGTATTGGAATAAGAGCTTTTGTAAGCCTTACCGTCAAAATCCGGACATCCGGCATAAAGCACGGTCAAATCCTTACGTTTGTCACCGCTCTCATATTGACCCACAAATTCTTTTGTAGGCTGGTTCCAGCCATAACTGCCGGCAACAAAGTCCGAATTACGGGGACCCATGAAAGTAGAAAGCCAGGAAGACTGCGGATTGTTTCCCCAAAAATCATATTCCGTATTGCCCGAATACTGGACCTCGAACAAAGATTCCGGCCCGTTATTGACCAATGCATCGAAATTGTCCTCATACTTGCAGGAAGAAAGGTCATACCCCAAATTTGTTATCTCATCACACAAATCAGACACCTCCTGATAATATTCCGTATGATTAGGAGCCAGCGTCAGATAAATATCTGCCAACATGGCTAAAGCTGCATCTTTGCAGGCACGTCCCACGTTCTCGTCGTCGTAAGAAGACTTGGCAGGAAGCAGGTCAACCGCATTCTTACAATCGGAAATTATCTGGGCATAAGTCTCTTCGACTGTAGCGCGTGCAATGTCTGTCGGTTCTCCCGGATTATAAGGAGCCAAACGCAGTGGAACACCACCGTACAGACGTACCAATACATAGTAATAATGTGCACGGAGAAAATAAGCCTCTCCCAGACAGCGGTTCTTGATTCTCTCTGACACGGCTTCAGCCTCCAGAAGACTATTCAACACAATGTTGCATTGTCCTATCCCCACCCAGGGAGAACGCCACATGTACAATGCCATGCCATTGTCGCTCTGCGTTATGAAGTTAGAAGCTTGTATCGTTTCAAGGCCGTCGGTACCGCCACCGGCACCCACCAAACTGTTACCCGCCACAATATCCAGTGTCCAGATACGCTGGTTGTACATATTGGAAGACTGAAGGGTGCGATAGCAGGCATTGGTCAGAGCAATGGCCACATCATCGGTCACCGTCGTTTCCGGGTCAACCGTATTTTTAGGAGACTTGTCCAGAAAGTCGTTGCAGGAAGCCAGCAGCAATACTGCCAGCATATATAGTAAATTTGTTATCTTTTTCATATCCGAGTCAATCATTAAAAGTTAAAGTTTAATCCTAAGCTGAACGTACGGGAAATGGGGTAACGGTTCTGGTCTATTCCGTTAATACCCACTTCAGGGTCGAAACCGGAATATCCGGTGATGGTAGCCACATTCTCACAAGATAGGGAAAGGCGTGCATTCTCAATCTGGGCTTTCTGTAACCACTGCTTCGGGAAAGTGTATGAGAGTGTGATATTCTTCAAACGCAGATAAGAACCATTCTCCACAAAGCGGTCTGACACGCGTGTATTCTGATTGGGGTCGCCGAACACGGCACGCGGCATCGAATTGCTGGTCCCCTCTCCTTGCCAACGCTTCAGTACGTCGGTAGTCTGGTTATAGGCAGCTGCCATACCGGTATTGTCGATATTGTTGGCATTGTATATCTTATTTCCGGCTATACCTTGTAAGAAAACAGAAAGTTCGAAACCCTTATAGGAAAGGCTATTGTTCATGGAGAACAGCCAACTTGGGTTCGGGTTACCGATGACGGTACGGTCACTATCATTGATGACACCATCGTTGTTCAAATCCCTGAAACGGATATCACCCGGCTCAGCTCCCGGCTGCACGGCATGTGTATTCACTTCAGACTGGTTCTGGAAGATTCCGTCCGTAACATAGCCGTAGAAGACATTAATGGGATAGTCCTTTGCCAGCATCGTTACATAGGAGTTATTGATTTGGTTAATGTAATAAGGAACGTCGCTGTTCAAATCCTTAATTTTATTCTTATTGTAAGTGGCGGTCAGGTTCGTTTCCCATCCCAGTTCACCGGTAAGATTGATGGTATGCAGACTCATTTCAATACCTTGATTACGTACTTTTCCGGCATTGGTATACGTGGTTGTAGTATCTTCAAATCCCGATGTGATGGGGATAGACGCCTTTACCAGCATGTCTCTCGTCTCCTTCAGATAAGCATCGAACGAGAACATAACGCGTGAATTGAACAGTGAGGCATCAAAACCGATGTTGGTTTGTGCCACCTCTTCCCAATGGATATACGGGTTGGCGAGAGTAGAAGAAACCAGCGCTGTCTGATTGCCGCTCGAAATGCCGAAAGGATATACACTGGTATTGTAGGATGCCAGATAGCTGTAGTTTCCAACACTTGCCTGGCTACCGGTCACACCGTATCCCGCACGCACTTTCAGGTCATTGATATAGTCGTTTTTTGGAAACCACTTTTCCTGAGAGGCACGCCATGCCACAGATACGGAAGGGAAAGTACCCCAGCGATGTTTCTTACCGAAACGGCTGGAACCGTCACGACGAATGGTTGCAGTCAGCAAATAGCGGTCTTCGTAAGAGTAGTTGACACGTGCCATGTAAGAGAGCAATGCCCACTCTGTCTCGTTTCCACCGATGGCATACATTTCCTCGCCATTATCCATTTCGTGCACATTGTCGAACATAAACACATTCTTCTGCGCATTCAGGTAGTCGTTGGTGTTCCATTGGGCAGACATACCGGCCATCAATCCCACACGATGTTTTTCTGCAAAAGTATGGTCGAATAGGAAATAGTTGTCCCACAAATAAGTGAACGACTTGTTATCGCTCTTATAACGTGAAGTCTCCTCTGTGGGAGTGGGTTTCCAGTTATACTTGGGGGTAAAGTTGTCTATGAACCAGAATTTGGCATCGTAGCCGAAAGTACTTTTAAACTTAAGCCATTTGGTAAAAGTAAGTTCTGCCGTCAAGTTGGCCAGGAAGTTATATCCATCAGTCTGACTCTTGTTCAGTTCCGTCGGTCCAATGGGGTTGCGCGTGCTGCCATACCATTCCGAGTTACCATCAGGGCCACTCCAACTGCCATCTTCATTCTTCACCGGATAAATGGGGAGCGCTTTCAGCGCATCACCTATATTATAGCTGCCCGACTTCTTCGTATCGGCACTGAACGTAATGTTATTGGAGAACTTCAACCATTTCAAGACTTGCGCATCACTGTTGGACTGGAATGTGAAGCGACGGTAATTCACACTCTTCACGATACCGGACTGATCCAGAAAACCACCGGACACATAATAATGGGATTTCTCGTTACCGCCGGAATAACTTACCGTATAGTTCTGCATCACACCCGTACGGAGCAATTCATCCATCCAGTCGGTACCTGCACCCAATTCAGAAGGATTGGCCCATTCCGGATTAGGATTGCGTCCACTGTTCACCATCATGTCATTACTCAACTCGGCATACTGCGCCGCGTTCAATAAAGAAGGTACGTTCGTAGCATTCTGGAAAGAGTAATTGGCAGATACAGCAAGTTTTCCTTTTCCTTCCGTACCGCGTTTGGTGGTAATCATCACAACTCCATTAGCTCCCCGGGAACCGTAGATGGCTGTGGCCGAAGCATCCTTCAATACATCCAAACGTTCCACATCGGCCATATTTAAGGAAGACAAGCCCAAGTCGGTAGGCACTCCGTCAATCACGACCAGCGGGTCGCAGTTGTTGATAGAACCCAAACCACGAATCTTGATGGATACATTGTCTCCCGGTTTACCGGCATCTACAATCTGCACACCTGAGATTTTTCCCTGGATGGCTTGTCCCAAATTGGATACGGGGGAATCCTTGATATCCTTGTTACCGATGGAGGACACTGCTCCTGTAAGGTCGCTTTTCTTCATGGTGCCATACCCTATCACCACCACTTCATCCAGCATTTCGGCATCTTCAGACAAAACTACCTGAAGCTGTTTCTGTCCCTTCACCTGCACCTCTTGAGTCTTATAGCCTACAAATGAAACGACAAGAGTACCGTTCGGAGACATGTTCAAAGAGAAATCACCGTCAATACCGGTTATTGTCCCATTTGTGGTTCCTTTTTCCATTACACTGGCGCCAATAACCGTTTCACCGGTCTGGTCTTTCACTACACCTTGTACTGTAATTTGCTGTGCGAACATGCACATCGGAAGTAACATTCCTATCAGACAAACCATCATCCGTAGCCTGCTGATTGGCATTTTGTACTTTTGCATAATATAAGAATTTAAAGTTAATAATAAAAACATAAATCACATGTGTCACTCTTTCCGAAGAGGAACAATGCAAATGTATCAGATAAGAGAAGCCAATAGTGGAGGAAAGAGTAAAAAAGTAGTGGTTTACATCATTCAAAAAGGCTTAAACCACTATATACCAATAATATATAAAATTATTACCCAACTAAAAAAGTAGTGAAAATATAAGCGTAAAAGAGACACTTCCAAGCTTCAAAACCCCTATTCTCAGTTCTTCGACTTGCCAATTGTCATCACTTCCTGTTCCAACAAGTCGCGGTCACCGGCAGCCTTGTTGCGAACCTTCGTACGATAGTTATAAATGGTGGTAACAGAATATCGAAGGAACTGGGCTATCTTCACGCTGTCAGTAATGCCCAAACGTATCAATGCAAAGATGCGCAACTCTGTATTCATCCGTTCGCCGGCTTTCAAGGATATTTGCTCATCATCGGCAAGCAGGGCATTGAAGTCTTCTACAAAAGTAGGAAACAGCTGCAGGAAGGTATTATCAAAGTTGGTATAGAATTCCTTTAATTCCCCCTCTATGAATTTAGAAGACTTGATGTTCTTGTAGAGTTCCTCCACATTTCCGGTAGCGGCAATCTTTCCCAGCGACCGGCGGTAATTGTCCATCTTTTCCAAATAGACCGAGCACTGGTCCATATAACGGCCGATATACTCCTCCTTCAGATAGGAGTTTTCGGCAATGCTGTGGTTGGCCTCCTTGAGTTGTGCATTGGAAAGGTGAAGCTCATCATTCAGCTCCTTCAACCGTTTGTTGGCGTCAATCACTTCCCTGCGGGCGGCAGCCACTTTCTTCATCTGCTTGTATACATAAAATATGGCAAGCAACAGAAAAAGTGAAAGCAGGCTGATAGATACCAGTGCCCATTTCATCTGCTCCTGCTGCTTCTCCGTCTTTTGCTGGTAAGCATCATTAATGATGGGAAAGATTTCCAGAATCTCCAGCTTGCGCAACCGGGCATTGCAGGCGGCTGCATCTTCCATACATATCTTTACATAAGAATAGGCACGCTCGATGTCTCCTTCCTGGTAAAGCAGTACGGCGAGCTTGCGTAAAGAGATATATTCACGGACAGCGGTTTTCATATCCGCCATAGCAGAAACAATCAGGTATTCCTTTTCCTTCTCTTTGTCCCCTTTCAGCCGGTAAGACTCTGATAAAGTATAGGCACAAATCGCAACGTCGTGTTCATAGTCCTTCTGCAGCGCCAGATAATCCGTCAGCAAACGGATGGCCTTGTCATATTCATTGCGTACATTATACTGGTCGGACTGAATCAAGGTATGTATCAGAAGATTATCTTTATTGACCAACAGCAACGAATCACGATATTTGTCCGTAAGCTCCGTATAAAGCTTCTTTTCATATGCCGTCACGGCATAATCGGCCATAAGGCCATAGACCGTACGGTAGATATGGTAATAATATGGATGGATATCCACCGGTAACCGGTCTATATGGATATTCCGCATCAAATCCATAACTTCCTTATACATACCGGTCATTCCCAAAACATCTGCTTTATTCATGCGGGCATTGTCTATGTATTCCCGGTTTCCAAGACGTATGGCTATCTGTTCCCTTTCCTCGGCCATGTGCAATGCAGAATCCGTATTGAACGAACGGTACTCATCCAGCAATGTGCCAAGAATGGCAAAACGTTCTTCATCCGGTATCTGCCGATGCAACTGTCTTTTCAGTTCCACCAGTTTCAGCTCTTTCTGCTCCATGTATATGGGACGCTCCTTTATCGCCTGGTCCAGTTTCAGCAGCAAAGAATCCGCCCGGCTGCTGTCTGCAGCATGAAGGCGGCACATACAGATGGTACAAAGACACAAGAATATGATTATATTTTTCATCCGGCTTTCCGATTAGTTAAAGGCAATACTTTTTGAGAATCCTCATGCAAAAGTAATTAAAATACCATAAAAACCTATTCTACTATCATTAAAAGCTCGAAAGCAGAGTGATAAAAAGGCATACTGCAAGCAAAAGAATCAAAATATTGAATTACCTTTACGGAAAATCCAAAGAAAGACCATATCATAAATATCATCCGAGCATCATGGATATACACACATTTATTGCCAATTATCAGGAAGCTTTCGGCCAACACGCCGAACTCCCCATCGCCTTTTGGTATTCAGACCGAATGGGGGCATCTACAGAGAAAGTAACCGGTTGTCTCTTCAAATGCATGAAACAAGTCAGAGACGGCAAAATCGTCAGTCTCAGCAACGAAACAATTACCTGCGGAGGAGGCAAGTTCTATACCGGATTTACTGAAATGCCCGAGCGCGTCCCGGGGTTTGTCTCCTTGAAAGAGAAATACAAGAAGACTCCCGAAATGGTGGTAGATTTTGTCAATGAGCTACAGATTTCCAGAACTGACAAAGCCTATCTGCATTTTGCCCGCATAGACAAGATACCTTCCTTTGATGAAGTGGAAGGACTGCTGTTCCTGCCAACTCCCGACATTCTATCCGGACTGGCGACATGGACCTTCTTCGACAACAATGCATCGGATGCCGTAGCAGCCCCATTCGGCTCCGGCTGCTGTTCCGTCATTACCCAAACCATCATTGAAAACCGGAAACAAGGGAAACGTACTTTCCTGGGATTCTTCGACCCCTCCGTCCGCCCATACTTCGAAGCGGACTTATTGAGCTTCACTATCCCCATGTCCCGATTCAAGGAAATGTATCACACCATGCGCGAAAGCTGTCTGTTCGATACACATGCCTGGGGAAAAATCAAGGAAAGGATACAGCTGTCCCAATCAGGAGACGTACATATCCTCCCCTCTCCCATTTCCTTCCCCATCCTTCCGGACATTTATCTGCAGGAAATCAGAATAGAAGATGCCGCAGCCATCTACCATGCCATCGACACACACCGGGATTACTTAAGAACATGGCTGCCATTTGTGGATAATATGCGCACAACAGCTGATGAAGAAGCTTTTTTACGTCAGGTACTATCTGCTCCTGCCGAACGAAATGAACCTATATTCGGTATTTGGAACCAGCAGCATGAAATCTGCGGACTGATAGGTTTCCATTTCTCCGATTTCGACAACCACCGTACAGAACTCGGCTATTGGCTACTGCCGGAATACCAGCACCGGGGCATCATTACTGAAAGTGTCCGCAAGCTGTGTCTGTGGGCCGTACAAGAAAAAGAGATAACGCGGATACAAATTCGCTGTGCCGTGGGCAATGCAGCCAGTAACGCGGTACCGGTTCGCCTCGGTTTCATCCATGAGGGAACAGAACGTTGCGGAGAACTGCTGGCTTCTGGAGAATATACAGATATACATATATACAGCATCCTGAAAGAAGAAGTGCTGGCCAACCTCAAACGATAAAATATCAAATTATATATCAACTATTGAAATTATACATGGAACAACAACCTCATCTCAATGACCACAACAAGCAGGAGTACCCTCCTATGCACACCACGGAGCACATCATCAACCAGACCATGATAAGGTTATTCGGTTGCGGCCGCTCCATATCAGCACACATAGAACGGAAGAAGAGCAAGCTGGACTATCGTCTTGCCGCCTGCCCCACGGAAGAAGAAATAAAGAAGCTGGAAGAGGCCGTAAACGAGGTAATCGCCCGACATCTGCCCGTCACAACAGAATTCATTACGCAAGAGGAAGCTCAAGGACGCTTCGACTTGGAACGCCTGCCCGATGATGCTTCGGAAACGGTACGTGTCGTGAAAGTAGGCGATTATGACGAATGTCTCTGCATTGGAGTACATGTAGAAAACACATCAGAAATCGGAACTTTTAAAATCATCAGCCACGATTGGGACGAAGAAGCAAAGCGTTGGAGAATGCGTTTTAAATTAGTCTGAAAATCTATCAAAATTAAATAAATAAGATAGCAAAATGGCATTAAATAGGCAAATAAGTCAGTTTTTCAATGACAAATAGTCAATAAAGTCAGTAAAAACCGGTTGGCATAAGGTTTGCAATATTATTAGCGAACGACGGTTCAAGAAACGGACGGTGAAAACCCAAAAGGCAGACACCCGAAGACAAAGAACCGGAGTTCAAAACTAAACAGCATGTTTAACTTAAACAATAGGAGACTATAACTATGATGCCTGTAAGAAGAAACCAAAATTGGTTACCGAGTATTTTTAATGATTTCTTTGACAATGATTGGATGGTAAAAGCAAATGCCACCGCCCCTGCCATCAACGTATTCGAAACAGAAAAAGAGTACAAAGTTGAATTGGCTGCTCCCGGTATGACAAAAGAAGACTTCAACGTTCACATCGATGAAGAAAACAATCTGGTCATCAGCATGGAAAAGAAAACAGAAAGCAAGGAAGAGAACAACAAGGACGAAAAGAAGGAAGGCCGTTACTTGCGTCGCGAATTCTCATACACCAAGTTCCAGCAAACCATGATTCTTCCGGACGATGTCGATAAGGAAAAGATTGGTGCCCATGTAGAAAACGGTGTGTTGAACATTACATTGCCTAAGTTTACGGAAGCAGAAAAAGAAAAGGCCAAGAAATTCATCGACGTAAAATAACGCCCGGCCATTAAAAGAAAATCTCCCGCTGCACAAGATAATGCAACGGGAGATTTTTTTATATCCACATCTATATGGAATTATTTCTTTTTCCCTTTCAGAAAACGGTCTGTCAGCCACTTGCGCACCGGTTCGTCGTACAGTTTCAAACAAGCATAAGCAAGGACAACAGCTCCCACGAAAGTAAGTATCATATAAGGGATACCTTCTGCCATTGTAGCGTTATTGTTGCATACCCAAGCCGTATAAGTGTATACCAGCGGATAATGGGTGATATAAATCGGATAGGAAATATCTCCCAGGAACTTGCATACGGCAGTAGAGCGCTTACCGGTCACCTTGCCGCCGGCTCCCATCGAAACAATGACCGGGAAGATGCAGATAATACAGAAAGCCTCGTAAAGCCCGTTCATCCAGTAACCATCCTCACCTCCGATACGGGGAATGGAAAGAACCACCACAATCAGCAGGCTGCACCACCAGAAAGCACGCTTTTCAAGCCGTATCAGCCAGCCGAGGCGTGACAGAAGCAATCCGCCGAAGAACGGATACATCAGCCGGACCATGCCCACATACTGCTGTTCCCAGTTCAAGGCCCAACCACCCACAATATCGCCGGCAGGAGCAGTCAGACAACGGTACACCGTAAAACACCCTGCCACAACTACCAGCACCGACAGGGCCACCTTATTGAACTTGCGTACAAACAACGCATACAGAATATTACCGATATATTCATAATAGAGCGACCATGCCGGACCATTCAACGGATGCATTTCCGTCCAGCCGCGAATGTCGAACTTCAGCGGAAGGGGAAGCAAGGTACAGCCCAGCAACATCACCAGCAGCATTGTTCCGATGGACGTATTCTCGATAGGTGGAAAACAAGGCGACTCCTGAAAATAGAAAAAGGCAGCGCCCACAATGCTTCCCATAATCACCATAGGATGCAGGCGGATGATACGGCGTTTGAAGAAAGTGCCTACGGTCATCCGGTTCCAACGGTCATCATAAGCATAACCGATAACAAAACCGGAGAGCATGAAGAAAAAATCCACTGCCAGATAACCATGATTGATAATTTGAGTAAGATGGCTGCCACCTGCATGTGCTTCAAAAAGATGGAAGATAATAACCATGACAGCCGCCACGCCACGAAGTCCGTCAAGAATCTCATAATGCGGTTTCGAGGCAAGATAAGTAGTCTGTGTATTCATTTTGGTATAAAATATTTATTAATTTGTGCGCAAAGATAAGATTTTTTTCCAAGTGCTTCATGTTCTCAGAAACCAAAATGCCATTTACTATATTTTCATGAAGCATCAAGCAGTGAACAAAAGCAGCCGGAACCACCTCTTTCGAAGCAATCCCGGCTGCCGCCTAAAACAGTAACCGCTGTTACCAGTCATTATCTTTGCTGACGCACCATCATGGGGGCGCCCAGTTCCTCCCTCTCCGTCACTTCCAGCCATCCGCTTTGCTCCAACTCGAACAGAGCGGGATAGACACGTAACTTATCAGCACCAGAGTGACGGATTATATCCTCTACGAGAACAGCCTCCGGGCAAGAAGATATATAATCCATGATGCGCCGGGTATCAATAATTTTATAATTTACGCCCATATATTTTTTTCATCAATGTTCAATTACAAACTATTTCTTAGAACTTCTTCCCAAACGTTATCCTCATGAACGTCATGAAAAGTATCTTGAAGTCAAATCCCCAAGAGCGGTGCTCCAGGTAGAACAAGTCATACCGCAAACGGCGGAGCATCTTCTCCAACGTATTGGTATAGCCATTGTAAAGGGTGGCATACGAAGTCACTCCCGGACGGATCTGATAGAGATAACGGTATCGGGGATCTTTTTCCATAATCTGGTCTATATAGAATTTCCGCTCGGGACGAGGACCGATAAAAGCCATGTCACCGCGAAACACGTTCCACAACTGGGGAAGTTCGTCCAAGTGATGGTCGCGCAGGAAACGTCCTATCTTGGTCAGCCGATGGTCGCCACCGGTGTTGTACAAGGCAGGACCATGCTTCTCGGCATCTGTCGTCATGCTGCGGAATTTATAGATGTAGAAAGGACGCCCGAATCTGCCGATACGCTCTTGCTTGAAAATAGCCGGCCCTCCGTCCTCGCGCTTCACGGCAATATAGCAGAACAGAAACAGAGGTGAGAATACGATAAGGGCACAAAATGCAAGAAAGCAGTCCATTATACGCTTTACATTGCGTTCGAAGCCATTCATGCCATCGGGGATGAAATGGCTGTCTTTTTCAATAAGTTCCATTTTTTAGGTAAATAGTAATTAGTATAGAATATGTCCAATGAGAAAAGTAGAATGGTCTTATCTCAAAGATTTCTTATATATAAAACTCCTCACACTATTGGGCGCTATCCTTATGGGAAACCTCAATAATACATTCAGACAAAAGCGTTTCCATGATATGAATCCCATCTTCAACATGCAATGCTGGAAACGTGCTTCATTCCATGCATATTTCCACCCTCCGCGGCGTTTGAACATATCAGGCGAAATGCGGAAGTAAAGCAGGCTTTCCTGCATATTATAGAATTTGGCTCCTGTCATCAGCATACGCACCCATAAATAATAGTCTTCAAATAGCGGAAAATGTTGATATTCCCCCGCAGCAAGAACCGCATTTTTGCGGAACATCACCACCGGATGATTCACCGGGTTTCTGCGTTCGGCAAACTGCCGGATTTCTTCATGCGATTCCGGTAATTTTCTTGCAGATCTTATTTGGGAGATATCATCTTCAAACTCGTCAATCCAAGCCCCTACTACATCAATATCCGGGTGTTCTTGAAAGACGGCCAACTGCTTTTCAAATCGTTCCGGTTTTGCAATGTCATCCGTATCCATGCGGGCAACGATGTCGTAAGAGCAATACTTCAATCCTTCATTCAAAGCTTTTCCCAGTCCCACATTAGTGGCTAAAGAAATAATCTTCAGATTAGTGATTTTATGTTTATATTTCTCGACAACTTTCTCTAACTCCAGAGGTAAATCTCCGTCTTCTACCAGCACCACTTCATCCGGCATCCTTGTCTGCGACAAGATGCTATCCAGACACTGCTTCAGTGCCCGGGGATTTTCTTTATAATAAATAGATAATAAGACAGAGAACACAGTTCACATGTTTAGGTATAGGTTTTCTTCAAGAACAAGCACTCTACTGATGCTTCAGTAATTTCAACGTCAATCTTAAGGGTACAAGCATCATCATTTTCATGGCAATCCAGTGAAAAATGTTTCCCACAAAATTCTTCTTGCAACGAATATTTCCATCAGCAATGAAACGCTTGTTCAGCTCCTTGCTTTTCACATCAGAACGCAGGTAATATCGTAAATTGGATATATATGTAAATAATAAAAAGAAGTTTACATAGTTACGAATAGAGCTATCTTTCGCCGCTATAGGGTTCAAGAATTTCTTCCATTCCGTATACGCTTCGTATTGGGTATTGCTATATGATTTATATCCCTGCATTGCCGAATCATCCCGTATCTGGTAAATAAAAGAGAGTCTTGCCGAGTAATATACTTTATCAACCTTGAACATTAATTGCATAAGAAAGAGTACATCTTCTCCTATTTTGAGCCCAGGCTTCAATGTTAATTCGTTTTCCAATATAAAAGCCTTGTCATATATGCAACTGCATATATGACAGCATAATTTCTTTGACAAGAAATTATATTGTAATATACGTCCGGAGAAAGTTAATCTATCAAATTGCGGAAATATATAACTTTTGTATGTTGCATTGTTTCTACGCATCTCATAACCGAATAGAAACATTTGACAGCCGGAATATTCTGTTATCACTTGTTTAAAATGACTGATAGTCCCTTCTGTCAGCATATCGTCACTATCCAAAAAATAGATATACTTTCCTCGTGCTGCAAGCATACCATTATTGCGGGCAACAGATACTCCTTGATTAGGTTGGTCTATCACACGGACATTTTCATTAGTTGCTTCATATTGTTGCAAGATGGATAACGTATTGTCTTTCGAACCATCGTTTACCAATATCAACTCACAGTCTGATATATCTTGCCGGATCAGCATCTCAACAGTAGGAGCAATGAAACGCTCGCTATTATAGCATGGGATAATAATTGAAATAAGGAGATTCATGAGAAAGAATAAAGATTAGTCCCTATTTTGACGAACACAGTTATTAATTATCTTCTTCGAGAGAAGAAGGATTCATGTTTCTGTTCCTGATATTCGCAATAATAAAAATAGCCCAATAAAAATACGATGGAAACAGCCATCTTATTAAAGCCGATAGTCATGGCTTTAAATTCCATCAAAAATAAATAAGTAGTTAAACACAATCTGTATATTGTTACATTCCACTTATACTTTTTATCCTCAGATATTACTTTTATCGGGCTCAAAAGAAAAAGTTGATATAAAATCAGCACCATATATCCTACAATACCCCAATAAAACAAATTACGCATAACGCCGATGTCTATATGTTTATAATAGGAACCAGTCAATGGATCTGTAAAATATCCGGTACCGATTAGCACTTCTATAGGAGTAATAGTTACCTCCCACATTTCTTGCAATCGATCCGTAGAACCGGTAGAAAACTCATCATTATAAAATAGCTTATAAAAGGGCTCGAAAGCGAAGGGAAACACATTCTCGACCAAGTGTATGGATATAGCAGGGAATAAAATATAAAATAATAGACAAGTAACCACTATAAACAGAAGTATCTTTATTATTATAAGTATCTTGTAAATTCCTCCACGATTGGCATTTAGAAAAAACAGAATGACACCAAACAGTGCACCGACAAAGCCAGTCCTGCCGGCAAACATTGTTCCTGCCAAAAGAACAACCCCTGTTATGATTTTATATACATTGATTCCATCCAACAAATATCTTTTTACATAAATAATATATAGCAATCCAAAGGCAAGCCCCAAACTCCACCCGGTTCCCGCTGCCAATGCCAGTCCCCGTCTTCCCGCTTCATTTGTTTGCAATTCATAAGCCCTATTGAAAGGCAGCAAAGCCGAGGCAAAAGGAGGGGTAACCGAAGCTACTATTTCTATAATGGACTGTACGAAAAATGCATATACAATATATTTCTCAATGTCAAAAGCAGTTATATGATAGCGTCTTCTCAACTCGGTCACAATAACGATACCCATTGATAAATGAATCATCTGTGCGAACACCGTTTTCACATAAGAATAATCAAAAGTGACATGTAAAGCACTATATGCTAATCCTGCAAAAATAATGAAGGTAAGAAATGATAAAGTACGTACCGAGTAAATATCTTGATGAAAATAAGCCTTATCATGCAGGTAAAGATATAGAAAAGGGACGGCTATAATGATAGAACTAGTGATGGGACCAATTATATAAAATGAGAAAATATAGCAAAATACAGTAGCCACACATGCTATCTCTTTCAGAGCAATTATCTTTTTAAATTCAAGCATAAACTTTAGCCAAACAAATCTTTATCCATCTACTCCCATAAGCCATCACATTAAATGCGAATAGCATTCTCCAAGATGCGAGTTTCAATGCGATACGCCAATAACAGGACATTTCTTTATAGGTCAATATACAAGCGTTTGCTTCTGGATATAAATCACTCCAATTTTTTTGTTGTTCCCCTTTGCTATTTAACAACAGACATAGTCTTACAGTCAATTTCATATAACACAGCTCATGATTCAGTTCTTCTAAATCATTATCGTATAAAAAGATTTCAAGCCTTTTTATTGCTTCTATCTGGTTTCGGAGAGATTTTTCAGACATACGTCGCGTATATGAGTTTACATTGAACTGTACATAATGATAATAAGCTTTAGGCAAATACACAATTTTCGCAGAATGGAAGCAAAGCGAGATGGTTGTCAATACATCCTCCCACATATTCACACCATCAGGAAAAGATATATTATTCTCTACATAAATTGCTTTTCTGACCAATTTATTACAAGTTCCACAATGCAACTCTCCAGCCAGCATTTTTTTTACACAAAACAAAGGATTGTCCGGATAATTCTGCTTTTGAATAGAAGTATGGTTTGCGTATTCATAATAATAATCTGTAACTACAATGTCCGCATCCGTTTCTTTAGCTTTGGCATACATTGCCTCATACATATCCGGTTCAACCCAATCATCACTATCACAATGTATGATATACTCTCCTTGGGCTATCTGTAATCCCGTATTTCTTACAGCTGCTGAACCGGAATTCTGTGTGTGATGAATTATCCGTATGTTTTCCAGCCGTTCAGGATAATCTGTCAGAACCCGTTGAAGAATTTCCATACTATGATCGGGAGTACAATCATTTACAAAAATATATTCTATATCCATTAATGTTTGTTCCATCAAAGAACGTACACAATGCTCTATATACTTTTCTACATTATAAACCGGAATGATAACGGATACCTTAATCATATTATGCTTCTTCAAAATGTCCTATAAATTTTAAAAACTTCATTGTTGACAAACGTGGTAAATTGAGTAATTTCCATTTCAGACTTTTATTTCTGCCTGGCTCTACATTGACAGTGGTTGTCAAATCACCATCCCATAGCTGATTTATCAGGTGTGGTAAAACAGCTTGTAGTTTCACACCTTTATGGCGGATGTAATACCAGTCATCCGCAGTGATATAAGGACGTGTTTCTATCAGAAGTTTTGCCGCAGCAAGGTTTATTACATACGAGTGAGTCAAGAAAGCATCATACACATTAGCCAGCTTGTACTCTCCTTCCAGATGAGTTATATTGCCATACCAATACCACCCCGACAATAAAACAACCGTAGGAATGTCTGTCTGCATCATCTCTCCTATCTTTTCCAATACGGTTTTAATATCCACAGACAAAGAAATATCATCCTCCAATATGAGGGCATACGGAAGACGTTCCTCCACAATCTTCTTATAGCATTTCTGGTGGCTGAGCGTACAGCCTATTTCGCCCGGACGGACTTTTACAGAGTAGCGCTTCTCAAATTCCTTTTCATCAAACGCTATAGTCCGTTCCTCTGTGTTCATGCTCCTCCCGTCTACGGCATTGATATATTCGATGCTTAAAAAAGGAAGTTTGCGGCATTGTTCTTCCATATATGTTCTGCGATCTATGGAATGCTTCAAGTTTATAATGTATGCTTTCATTTTGAGTAGTCATAGGGTTTCACCGCATCCAAATCCTTTAGCCAAGTATCATAAAAACTTCGGCATTTTCCATAGTTATTATCCAAGAAATATATCTTGTCTTTTCCCAATAATATGGATAGTATCATAACATGCAGGCGTGTAGTGTTGATTTCCTGATAACAACCAATAAAACGAGCCCCACTCTTTATCAAATGAGGACGTAGTATTTGATTGCAATAAAAATCAATATTTTTTTTTGACCATTCCGCGCGGATAATCCTATTCAATTTAAACAACGCATAAAGAAAACGCAATTTCGGTGTTGCTTTCTCACAAGTTGGCCAATCCCGAATATCAACCCCATGCCATTCCTTTAAATTTATAGGTATAGCTTCTTTGTCCATACGTGCTACAAGCAGACGGTTTGATGTTGTTGGTATTTGATAGTTCTTCAATCTTTTTTTCGATATATAAAAAGCCATATCCGGCAATAGCAAAATATGATTATTAAATGAATTTTTCAATAGCTCAAAAGAATTTTTATCACGAGCGCATATAGTTAATTTGTGATGTTTTCTCATTACATCTGCATCCATTTCTATCAATGCCTTATTTGAATAATAAACCGTTTGGGGGAATACTATGACTTTATTATTCGGATACCTTCGTATGACTTCTAATCTGAATATTTGTGCATCACGCCAAACATCACCGAAATTTCCACCTCCGTGAAGCAGAATGATGACATCGGATTGCAATTTAGGAAAGGTACAAGTTTTAGCATTCGCAAAATCCAAGCATTTATATTGCAATGTTTTTAAAAAACATCTTTCCCCTTCCCAAATAAGAGTGTCGCCAATATTTTCATGATAGGGCAAATCCCATAGTACATAATCATTGTCAATCAATGGTATTAGCGCATTTTCTATATAAGATTGTAGCTCTTCTATTTTTTGTATAAAGTTCATAAGTGCATAACAGATTTCAGTTTTCGGTAAATTCTTTGTGAAAAGACATAAATCCTTTTTTTGAAAGTCATTTTGCTCATCTGGTCTATATCACATGTATATATCCATTGAGTTGATGCCATGCTAAGGGCTTTTTCATTGCAAATAAACCTTGCCTGTATAGGTTTGAAACGGAAGCTGATTTGATATTTCAATTTATTATAAGACTTTTCTAAATCTTCATCTGTATAGTCCATCCCATAATCTTTCGGATCCACCCCCTCAGCAAATAGTCCAAACATCGTACGATAGCATTTCTCACAATGACAACAATTCTTGCCACCTGAACTAGTCCAACATACACGCAAATGTATAGGTATAGAATTCTTCTGTACAAATTCACAAATATGCCGTATCTTTTCCTGCCGATTATATTCATACTGATCATGTACAATCTGACTCCCGCAAAACCTAACAAAATTATCGATGCTCGGATCACTGGCACAAGTAACTAAACCTTTTTCTCTGAATGTAAACGAAGAAGCAATATAGATGGTAGATATTCCCAAACAAGATGCTCCAGGAGCACCAAGTCCCAGTAACCCAATGCCATGCTGAAATCCATGCCACCAATTATCTCCCGTTTTTTTTATTAAATGCTCAAGTGTTTTATAAGCCAGGAATTCCCGAAAATTACTTTTTATATATAGTTTGTTCAAATGAAAATTCTCGCAAGTCTGCTCCACATGTTTTTTCACATTATCCCAACCTTGCAAATCATTCAATTTAATATCAGCTCCCCACACCGTCAATAAAATGGGGTTTTCATCAACATGTGCTATCAAAGTAGCAAAAGCATCTACACCGCCACTAAAGAAGGCTGCTGTGTTATGCCCTTGGCTACTATATTTCTCGATATTGCCTACATGGACAGCTCCCTTAAAGTGCAACATAGGGTACATGTTCACATAGCCTTTCTTGAACTCATTTATACTATCATAGAAATTTTTATCCAAGGATGGAGTTTCCAAAACGGCATCAGTCAGCCATACGATAGGCAATACATTGCATATAAAAGGAATAACGGCAACACCAACAGGAGTTTGCTGTATGTTTTCCGAATATTCGGTGAAAAAAGAAGTTTCTGCTTTGAAAAACTTCCGCAACCCTTCCGAAACATCAAATGTAACTTCAATCCGATGCGATTCTATGTTCACATGCCGGATGATGATTTTATTACTCATATTTTCTATATTTTAGGAGATATGCTTTGACTATATTTCTTTCTTTGGCATTCAACCCGAAGAAATAGCTTGTTATAATCATTGAAAAAGAAGATGCCAATGTGACTCCAACCAGCCTCATAAAACTTTCGCTGAAATAATGCGTGATAAGAACCGGAGCAAGACTGGACAGTAGCATGATAAATACACACAAGAGTACAGTTTGCTTTAAATACGGAAAAACAGGAAGTTTAATCATCCGATGCAAGAAGAAAAGTCTGCAAGACAAGGCTATTATATTGGCTACTATATCTATGATAAAAACGGTTTCTGCTGGAAATCCCCGTTTTAGCAAGATGTATGAAAAAAGCGGAATCATCAAGAACAGGATGGATAATGTCAATTGATACTTCTTGATTTTTCCAGTAGCCAATGCTCCTTGCCCCAAGTTGCCGGAAAAAGTATCAGCCAACAGAGACAATAAGGTCAGTTTGGCAAAAATTGCAGTATGTTCCGGCACAATATTCAACCATAAATGCAAAACTTGTTCCATCTCCACATAAAGAGGGATTAATATAAAAGCCAATAATAGGCATGAGTATCTCGATGTATCAATGATTAGGCTTCTTAACTCGCCATAATCTTTCTGCGCATATAGTTTCACTATTTGAGGGTTAGCTGCGAGTTTGAAGTTGGAGACAAACGCCGTAGTGGCCGAATGTACTTGAACCGCTATTCCTCGTGCGGCATTCACCGTAGGTCCGAAGAAAAGATTCAGCAGAATGTTCAATCCTTGTGTTCTACCAAGTAGGGCAACATGTGCAGACAAGTTCCAACCGGCAAAGCTAAATAGCGACCTGCCCAATTTACTATCCAATGCCCATTTAAAAGGATGTTTAAATTTATACCTACAATAGGCTACATATAGGCATGAGGTAAGACTGGTAGAAACAAATATCAAACAACCATAAAGTTTCAGTTTATCTACCATGAACCAACCCAATGAAAGGGCGACTAATAACTTTAACCCTACCTCTATTATGCTTAAAAAGGCATACATACTCATCCTTTCTTGAGCTATAATCATTGCATTGAAAGGAACTTGGACAATAGTTGCCGCCAATGATAAAATCGCAAAATGAAACACCCATAGAGTGGAGGCAACTCTATGGGTAGGAATATTCAATTTTTGCAGGATAAACCAATAGCCTACACTCTCACTCAAAACGATTATGGCTAACGCAATGCCACAATGAATAATAATACTTTGATTAAAGACTTTCTGGAACTTATCTATATCGTTCTTTCCCAATTCGTAAGACAAAAAACGCTGAGTGGATGCAGCCATTGTTCCATTAAGAAATGAAAACATGGATACAACACCTCCCACAACATTGTAGATACCAAAATCTTCAACACCTAAAGCCGTTAATACGATTCTTGATGTGTATAAGGTAATTGCCATTGTTAGCAGCATCCTTATGTACAAGAATAGTGTATTCTTTGCTATCCGCTTATTGTTTGCAGTTACAAGAGCCATTATTAATCGTTGTTTTTGCTAATAGTTTATCCTCCCGCCATCCCCATCCAAAACTCGCGGAATTCTTCTTCCGTCATGGCTTCTTGCAGATAATCAAGGAGTTTCAGGACACGGTCGTGTCTTATACCAGCCCTTTTTTAATCTTCTGATACGTACTGAGGCTCATGTGTACGGCTGCGCAAAGCCCCTTTTGCGTGATGTGCAGCTGCATGCGTGCATACTCGATTTTCTCTCCCCACAGAAGGGAGTCCAGCGAATGTTCAATCAAACAATTCATAATTTTAAGTTTAATATAATTAAAAATAACACAAATAGTGTATCAAGGTTACAGTAGAGGTGTAATACCTTACGAAAAAGAGTGTCTAACTTCACCGGAAATTTTAAAACAAAAAGCAATAATGAATGAATTCAGAATGTCTCTCTTCCTCGCACCCATATCACCGGTGAAGGACGATGAGACGGGAAAAGTAGTGAAGCCTGCAACACTGACTCCCTACAAAACAACTGACTTACAAGAAGTTTACAAAATCATCACCACAAACGAACAACTAAAGCAACTTACCGGGCAAGTGCGCATGGCTGTAGAAAGCGGCGACACACAAGCCTGCCGACGACTGAAGCAAGAGAACCTCCCCTACGTTACCCCCTGCGGCGTATTCACCCGCCGACGGAGCGACTGCCTGACGGAGACCTCCGGACTGGTGGTAGTGGATGTGGACCACCTCCAATCCCTCGCCGAAGCCGAAGCTTTGCGGCAAAGACTGTTCGATGACCCTTATCTCTATCCCACCCTGGTATTCGTCAGCCCCACCGGAAGGGGGGTAAAGGCATTCGTTCCCTGCCCGCACGGACAAAATCCTACCGAGGGGATACAATGGGCCATGAACTACGTGCACTGCATGTACGACGCCGAAAACACGCAACCCGGACAAGGGGTGGACACGTCGGGAAAGGACGTGGTACGGGCGTGCTTCCTCTGCCACGATGAGGGGGCGCTGATGAAATTATAAATTACTAATTACTAAAACAATGGAATCATTATCTTCATTGCATCTGCTGACCGAAGCCGTCAGAGGTGCCGGAGCCGACATAGCCCCAACCTATCAAGAGTACATCCAACTTGCCTTTGCCATTGCCACAGATTGTGGAGAGGTCGGACGGCAGGATTTCCTGACCTTGTGCAGCCTATCGCCCAAGTACGACCGACGTGCCGCCGACAAGCTCTTCAGTAACGCCCTGCGTAACGGACGGAACAACGTCCACCTGGGCACCGCCTTCCACCTGGCCGAGCTGTGCGGCGTAAAGCTACGTTCCGATGTTCCGTCCGACACATACACTGCATTCGCTCAAAAAGACACTGCTTCGCAAAAAGGTGCAGGTGCAAAGGTGCAACCTTCTCCTCACACACACACGTGTACGTGTAAGGAGGAAGAAAATTCCGAAATGCCGGGCAGCGACCCGCGCGTCTCGCTGCCCACCTTCGACGGGCACTCCGGCTGGCCTTATCCCCTGGAAGAGATTTTGAAGGCGGGCACTTCACCTGCGCAGCGCGACGTGCTGCTCTTGGGCGCCCTCACCGTACTGGGGGCCGGCATGGGGCGCAACGTACGCAGCTCCTACGGAGGCAAGATGGTGTCTCCCAGCCTGCAGACCTTCGTCGTGGCGCTGCCGGCAGCAGGCAAAGGCATCCTCTCGCTGGTGCGGCTGCTGGCCGAACCCATCCACGACGAAATACGCCAGGCCGTCACTGAAAGCATGAAGAGCTACCGCCGCGAAAAAGCCGCATACGACGCCATGGGCAAAGAGCGCGGCAAAGCCGAAATACCCGAAATGCCGCTCAACAAGATGTTCCTTATCTCCGGTAACAACACCGGAACCGGCATCCTGCAAAATATCATCGACTCCGACGGCACCGGACTGATATGCGAAAGCGAGGCGGACACCATCTCCGCCGCCATCGGCTCGGAATACGG
>ENA-OPEA01000280-OPEA01000280.1-human-gut-metagenome-genome-assembly--contig:-NODE-280-length-31176-cov-9.808522_pt1 | contig 31176 bp, 26 predicted proteins | sample MGYA00241623_ERZ501509 | MGnify/ENA primary metagenome ERZ501509 (study PRJEB25962, sample SAMEA2042571) | human gut metagenome | biome: human gut; feature: human-associated habitat; material: faeces... | reverse complement strand
TGGCAACAAAATCAAGCATACATATCAAGCCTTGCAACATCGCATCGAGCGAGGCACACAACCGAAGGACTGCCGAGTACATACGCAACATCGGAGAGTCCAGAATCTATGTCGTTTCCAAACTTTCCACCAATAACGAGCAGTGGGTAAATCCTGACTTCGGCACTACCGAATTGCGGACACATTACGACAACATCAAACGGATGGTCAAGGAAAAGACCGGACGTGCCATGCAGGAGAAAGAACGTGAACGCAAAGGCAAGAACGGAAAAATCATCAAGGTGGCAGGGTGTTCACCTATCCGTGAGGGGGTGTTGCTCATCAGAGCGGACACCACATTGGCAGATGTGCATAAATTTGGCGAGGAGTGCAAACAACGCTGGGGTATTACTCCGCTGCAAATCTTCCTGCACAAAGATGAAGGACATTGGCTGAGCGGACAACCCGAAGCTGAAGACAGAGAGAGTTTCCAAATTGATGGAAAGTGGTTCAAGCCGAATTATCACGCTCATATCGTTTTCGATTGGATGAACCACGATACAGGAAAAAGCTGTAAACTCAATGACGAGGATATGACCGAAATGCAAAGTTTGGCTTCTGACATTCTCCTGATGGAACGAGGACAATCTAAAACCGAAACAGGCAAGGAACATCTGGAACGTAACGATTTCATCATAAAGAAACAGAAAGCCGAACTGCAACGTATAGAGGAAACCCAAAGGCACAAGAAGCAGCAGGTAACTCTTGCTGAGCAAGAACTCAAACAGGTAAAATCGGAAATACGCACCGACAAACTCAAAAGCGCAGCTACCGATGCAGCCACAGCCATAGCAAGCGGTGTCGGTTCTCTTTTCGGAAGCGGAAAATTGAAAGATTTGGAACAAACTAATGAGAATTTACGTCATGAAATTGCCAAGCGTGACAAGGGTATTGATGAATTAAAAGCCAAGATGCAACAAATGCAGGAACAGCACGGCAAGCAGATTCGTAACCTGCAAGGAATACATAATCAAGAGCTTGAAACCAAAGACAAGGAAATATCACGATTGAACACCATTCTTGAAAAAGCGTTCAACTGGTTCCCTTTACTCAAAGAGATGTTGAGAATGGAAAAATTCTGCTATGCCATCGGATTTACCAAAGATATGGTAAACAATCTTTTGACAAAAAAAGAAGCAATCAGATGCAATGGGAAAATCTATTCCGAAGAGCATAGACGAAAGTTTGACATAAAGAACGATATTTTCAAGATTGAGAAAAGTTCGGTTGATAATAATAAATTGGTGCTTACAATAAACAGGCAACCGATAGGCGAATGGTTCAAAGAGCAATGGGAGAAACTCCGGCAAGGTTTACGACAATCAGCGGAAGAGCCAAGAAAAAGTAGAGGATTCAAGCTATAATTCCACTCTATATAATGCAAAACATCAATAAAATAACTAATTTTGCATTCGGATAGGGGCAACTCTTTCCAAGACATAAGAAAAAGAAGCGTTATGCTCATCTTGTAACTTGAAAACCTGAGAGCCTTTCAAATTTGATGCAAGAGATAGCATAGTGGTTCTCACGCATATAGCGTGGGCTGCTATCGTTGTATCTGCATCATAGGCTTTCTCAGGGCCGTCAAGTTAGATTGACATAGGTAGTCCACGCTTTTGTATTTAATAACCTACCCTGTTGGACTGATGGGCGAAAAGGAAAACGATATGGGACAAAAATTCTGTCAAAGCTGCGGAATGCCGCTAACAAACGAAATCCTCGGTACGAATACCGATGGCACACTCAATGAAGATTATTGCATCTACTGCTACAAAGATGGCAAGTTTGCGCAGGATATGACTATGGAGCAGATGATTGACCACTGCGCCCAATTCACTGATGAGATAAACAAACAGTCAGGACAGAACTTGACACAGGAACAGGCTAAAGACATGATGCGTCAATTCTTCCCTCACCTTAAACGCTGGAAAAATAGACTCGTTATGTTTATTGCAATTCTCACATACAAAAAGCCGTTGAGCGAGGTTGATAACTATCTGAGTGCGCACCGTGAATATCTCGCCAAACATTATGCCATCGGAGATTTCATAACATCTGGGCCACAGATCCCTCGCATTGGTGGCGTGATAATGATAAAAGCCAACAACCGTGAAGCGGTTGATGCTATTATTTCCGAAGATCCGTTCCACATCAACGACATTGCCAACTATCAGATTGTGGAATTTACCCCGACAATGTTTTGCAATGAAGAGTTGAAAACAATTCTATAATGATGCGCCTTAGTCTTAGACCATATCAGCCCACAGATGCCAATGTAATTACTACTTGGCTAAAAAACGAATATCTTATGCGCCAATGGTGCGCTGACAGATATGAGTGTTACCCGGTCACACCAGAAGATATGAATATCTATCACGAGCGGTATATTGACGGACAAAGTCAACGCGCCCTGACAATGTTGAATGGCAATAACATTGTGGGATATATCACCCTGCGCACTCCGGCAGATGATTCATCGGAACAACGCTTGGGATTCGTCATTGTCGATGATTCAAAACGTGGTCAAGGTTTTGGTAAAACTCTTGTTTCAATGGCAGTCAAATATGCTTTTGAGACGCTTGGTGCTACGAAAGTATCACTCGGTGTCTTTGAAAATAATCCGTCAGCCATCCATTGCTATAAGTCTGCCGGATTCAGGCGCGTGATTGTTCCAACAACAGAAAGCTATTCTTGCTTGGGCGAAACTTGGAATTGCATTGAAATGGAACAATACAAAGGACTATGAAAGTAATTGGAATTAACGGCAGCTCACGGAAAGATGGTAATACAGCTATCATAATCCGCACGATATTTGAGGAACTGAATAAGAGAGGTATTGAAACCGAGTTTATCCAATTGGCCGATGTCGATATAGAGCCATGCCGTGCTTGTTTTGCCTGTAAAGGTAAAGGTAATTGTGTATTCCGCAAAGACGGTTTTGCCGAGGTATTTAGCAAAATAGTTGGAGCTGACGGGATAATTCTCGGTTCGCCGGTTTATTCAGCAGATGTTTCCTCTCGAATGAAAGCATTGTTGGACAGAGGTGGCGTTGTCGCTGCTGTCAATCCGGGAATATTGAAACACAAACTGGGCGTGGCAGTTGCCGCCGTTCGTCGTGCCGGAGGTATGACGGCGGTCGATACAATGAATCATTTTTTCTTAAACAAGGAGATGATAGTTGCTGGTTCCACATACTGGAACATGGTTTATGGGCGAGAAATTGGCGATGTTCTTAAAGATAATGAAGGAATTGCCAATATGCGCAATCTCGGTCAGAACATGGCTTCAATCCTGTTCAAATTAAATTAATGGTAACGAATCCGATAGCAAGTAACCCATGATTGAAATAAAAAACCTCGAAGGCATTTCATTCGAGCAAATATATACGGCTTTCAAGTCAGCTTTCTCGGATTACGAAATCAGCGTGGATAAGACAGAATTGAAGTCAATGCTGAAACGGCGAGGCTTCAATCCGGCTTTATCATTCGGTGCATTCTATGATGACAATATCGTGGCGTTCACGTTTAATGGTATTGGTAAATACTATAATGGCAAACTTACTGCATACGATACGGGAACAGGTACAAGAAAAGAGTTCAGAGGGCAAGGACTTGCCAAAAGAATATTTACGCACTCTATGCCATTCCTGAAAAATGCCGGTATAGAGAATTATTTGCTTGAGGTGCTTCAACATAATAAAAGAGCGTTAAAAATATATGAAAGTCTCGGTTTCGAGATTTTACGAGAATTTAATTTCTTCACTCAAAAGAAGCAACTGGTTGTTAACCATCTATCTGACAAACCTGCCAAATGCTCCATCGTCGCGCTGAAGTCTGAAGATATTTTGTCAGCCCAATCATTCCATGATTTTACCCCATCCTGGCAGAATGACATTGAATCTATTAAGAGAGCAGGTGATGATTTGGTGACGTTGGGAGCTATGGTTGATTCTGTTTTGTCAGGATACTGTGTTTTCTCTCCAAAGTCCGGTGACATTACCCAGATAGCTGTTGATCCGACTTTCCGCAGAAAAGGCGTCGCATCTTCCTTGCTAAAACAAATGATTGAGATGACTGAATCTGAAATAGTAAAAGTAATCAATGTCGAATCTCCAACTCCTTCTTTGGACGCATTTCTCGCGTCCAAAGGTGTTTGCCTCGCCGGTAAACAATTTGAGATGGTTTTGACATTATAAAAATGTAACATCAAATGACACCGAAAGAAGTACTGGAGAAATGGATTGATTGTTTCAACGCGTCCGACGTGGAGGGAATCGCCGCGCTATATGCGGACGATGCCGTAAACCATCAGGTGGCGAACGCTCCCGTGGCTGGAAAAGAAGCCATACGCCGGATGTTTGCCGGGGAGTTCGCAACGGCTAAAATGGTTTGTATTGTTGAAAATATTTTTGAAGATGGAGAATGGGCTATATTGGAATGGAAAGACCCATTGGGGTTGCGTGGTTGCGGCTTCTTCCATATCAAAAACAATCTTATTGTATATCAGAGGGGCTACTGGGACAAACTTAGTTTCTTGAAGCAACACAATCTTCCAATCGAATAGACGTTTTGTAATGCCAAAACACTTTTACAATGCCATACATATCAGTTGAAAGCGGAGCATTGACCGCCGAACAAAAGAAAGAACTTATTGAGCGGCTGACAGCGACAGCCGCCGAAATAATCCATATTCCGGCGCAGTTCTTCACCGTAACCATTAAGGAATTGCCGGATGAGAACTTTGGTATCGGCGGCAAGTCGATTGACGAAATCAAGCGAAATTATAAATCTTGATTTGCAAATAGATGGATAATGAAATTCGAAAATAAGAACTATATCTATTGGCTATGCGCCACAATTATCGTCATGTTCATGCTACCTTTCGTTGAGGCTCAGCTCGCATCGGAGTGTAGCGGCATGGTGTTGTGTATGATTTTGTTTCATGACTTCATAAGGTAATTGTAAATGGAAAGAATCACTGATCAATGCATAGTCGCTCGGCAGTTTTCTTAAATAATACAAAAACACCCAATTTTACATTATTGGGTGTAAAATTGGGTGTTTGTTTTGTAATTTGCTGATTTCCAACATTTATTGCGGAGAGAGAGGGATTCGAACCCCCGGACCCGTGAAGGTCAACGGTTTTCAAGACCGCCGCGATCGACCACTCTGCCACCTCTCCTTGCTTGACGACTGACTGAAGGAGTAATCCTCCTCAGTTCGCGAGCACACATCTCCTCCGATGTGGTTGCAAAGGTACTACAATTTCTCAAATAAACAAGTCTCCACCTTTGCAATCAACTGGCTAGTTTTCATTTTGAGGTGCTGGGAAGAAGGTAGATCCCCACGTGGAAATTCTCAAATCTCCACGTGGAGAATAAAAAATCTCCACGTGGATATGAAATGAAACTTCGGAGGAATCAAATGAAACTTCGGAGGAATCGTTTCTTCCCTACGTGGAGAATAAAAAATATCCACGTGGAAAATCAAAAATCTCCACGTGGATATTCTGTTTTATAGCCTCAGTTGATTAGAATACGTCATCCTAAAGTTTTCCCAGCACCTCAAAAATAGACTTATAGGTCAAAATGGTGGGTGAGTTAAAGGTCTTTTCTAGGTATAGAGAGACATATAAGGGTTTGAAAAGCTTTGAAGTGTTAAAAGTGAGCCAACGCGAATGTATAGGTCAAAACGGTGGGTGATACAGGGGGATAAGCCAGTGTTTATCGTATCTTTGAGCATTTGAAAAGGCGAAAAAATGAACCAAAAAATGTCCGAAGTGTGGGAGCCTCAGTGTGATTAGTCATGGACGCAGGGGTACACACAAGAGATATTTGTGCAAGAACTGTGGCTCATCGTTCACAGGAAAAAGGCACATAAGTAAGGAGCAGATATGGGACTTGTACCAGAGTGGCTTATCGCAGGCTAAAATCGCGGAAGCACTTGGAGTAAGTCCGAGCACGATAAAACGGAAACTTCAGGAGGTCTCAGTTGACTTTAAGACGCCCATATTAAGCGAGGGAGTTATTCACATAGATGCGACGTATTGGGGTAGAAACCAAGGACTAATCGTTGCGTTGGACGATAAAAGTGGTTGCGTACTCTATCGGGAGTGGATCTCTCACGAAAGCAAAGTGGACTACGCAACAGCCCTTAAAAAGATAGAGGAAGGGGGCTATAAGATATTGGCAGTGGTAACTGATGGAGGAGTCGGTCTTGACGTGGCACTGAAGCATTTTCCCACACAAATGTGCCAGTATCACTTTATCGCAATCGTCCGACGAAAACTTACTCTTCGACCCAAACTACCTGCGTCTCAAGAGCTTCTGGCACTTGCTATGAGTGTAGGAAAGATATCCCGTATCACATTCTGCTCGCAGCTCAAAAAGTGGGAGACCAAGTGGGATACTTTTCTCAAGGAGAAGACCATAAATGATGAAAACGGCAAATGGCAATACACGCACAAATCACTTAGATCAGCCCACTTTTCCTTTCGTCAATACCTCCCTACACTCTTTACTTACGAGGAACATCCGGATATACAGATCCCTAAAACCAATAACGCCATTGAAGGGCTATTTACTGCACTCAAAAGCCGTCTTAGAGCGCATAATGGAATGTCCCAAGCTCACAAGAAACGATTCGTGGATGGGTTTTTTAGGCATAGGGATATCGCCCAGTTTACATCCAAAAAAGAGGAGGGGCAATAGTACCCCTCCCCTGTCAGTGTAAACTGTTCTGACTCCATTGACCGTATCCCTCACCGGTTGCACCCCTGCAGAGCCGGCTACGTTTCAGGTCAACGAACAAAGGTATCTGTTTTTTTCTTCTACTTCGCCCACCATTTTGACCTATACTTCAGTACGAAAATGGCTATTAGGCTGTTTTACCCACCATTTTGACCTATACGCCTTATTTTATTACCTTTGTAACGTGGTTATTGAGTTGCAATACAGGTTGCATAGATAGCCGATTACCTATCCTATTCATTTCGTTATTATTATGAAACTGGCATATAACTTATCGATCCTGATCGGGCTTATGATGCTTCTCTCAGGCTGTGGCTTGATGAAGCTCTTCACCTCGGAGCCAAGGGATGTCTGCAAGGCGCAATTGGAGACCAAGGAAGGAGCTACCTACACAGGGTATCTTAGGATGCCTATGTCGGGGGACAAGGAGCTCAAGCTCTTCGATGACCTCGCCCTCGCCCATTCAGCCGGCACCTTCAAGTCCGAGGACCTGAAAGGCATCGAGCTAAGCAACCCCAAGAAACCGGACTCGAGCTATCGCTTTGAGTACAAAAAGTTCTCCACCTTCCTGCAAAGCAATGCCGCATGGATGACTCTCGTAGATAGGGGACCTGAGCTTACGGCCTACCTCCTGGCCTCTTCGTACAAGATTGATGAGAATGGGGACATCTTCTTCATCGGCAACGAGCAGCGGATCATACGTAGTGGAGGAAGTATGGCTGTGGTAAAGCCCAGCTTCCCACTATTCTTGGAGAAACGCGGAGGTATCCTAAGAAAGGTTGCTCTGGTACACGGGATCAACTATGAAGGATCTCAGTTTAGAGGCGGAGTGGTCAGATTCCTTGCCGATGATCCGGAGCTCTGTAGCTATGTGAGAGGACTGAAGTGGGAGTTTGAGGACATAGATAAGGTGGTGAAGTACTACGATCCTCACCGCAAGGGTGAGCTGGTCATTAAGGATGACCGGGGTCAAGTCCTCGCTCTGCCACCACATAAGATGGTCACGGGTGCGCTGTCAGGCGAGCTTATCTACACTGCGGATCTGGCTAAAAACCTAACGCCACACTTTGGGATGGCCTCCTACCTCGGGCTCCGCTCATCCCTCGGGACGTACTTCACTTATGGCGGGTCTGTAGGGTTCAATCAGCCCTGCCTCGTGGATGATACGGCACTGATAACGGAGGATCCGAGCTTCTTGTCGAAAGATCGCAAGGAAGTGGAGGTACCTCAGGAGTTCATCAAGCGAGTGACCCTTTTTAGCTTCAATGCTTTTGCGGGTCTGCAGGTGCCGCTTGACCTAAAGTCTGTATATGTCATTCCTTCCCTGAGTGGATGTGTTACCGGTGACCTTCACTCCGACTACAGCCTGATCAGTGCTGGACCGCTCGTAAGGTGCGACTTTGGCATCCCCTTGAAGTATGGGAATATGCTCTTCTTCGGTGCCGGATACAAGTATGGCTTCCCCATCAAGGATGCAGATGAGATGGCAGCTGACAACTACAAGAATGTGACCCCTTATGGTCAGTCTCATACCGTCTTTCTGTCCATCGGTTATATGTATTGACCCGTAGATCTTCCTTAAATAAGGGAGCGAAAGAGATTCTCTTTCGCTCCCTTATTATTATAGACTTATAGGTCAAAATGGTGGGTGAGTTAAAGGTCTTTTCTAGGTATAGAGAGACATATAAGGGTTTGAAAAGCTTTGAAGTGTTAAAAGTGAGCCAACGCGAATGTATAGGTCAAAACGGTGGGTGATACAGGGGGATAAGCCAGTGTTTATCGTATCTTTGAGCATTTGAAAAGGCGAAAAAATGAACCAAAAAATGTCCGAAGTGTGGGAGCCTCAGTGTGATTAGTCATGGACGCAGGGGTACACACAAGAGATATTTGTGCAAGAACTGTGGCTCATCGTTCACAGGAAAAAGGCACATAAGTAAGGAGCAGATATGGGACTTGTACCAGAGTGGCTTATCGCAGGCTAAAATCGCGGAAGCACTTGGAGTAAGTCCGAGCACGATAAAACGGAAACTTCAGGAGGTCTCAGTTGACTTTAAGACGCCCATATTAAGCGAGGGAGTTATTCACATAGATGCGACGTATTGGGGTAGAAACCAAGGACTAATCGTTGCGTTGGACGATAAAAGTGGTTGCGTACTCTATCGGGAGTGGATCTCTCACGAAAGCAAAGTGGACTACGCAACAGCCCTTAAAAAGATAGAGGAAGGGGGCTATAAGATATTGGCAGTGGTAACTGATGGAGGAGTCGGTCTTGACGTGGCACTGAAGCATTTTCCCACACAAATGTGCCAGTATCACTTTATCGCAATCGTCCGACGAAAACTTACTCTTCGACCCAAACTACCTGCGTCTCAAGAGCTTCTGGCACTTGCTATGAGTGTAGGAAAGATATCCCGTATCACATTCTGCTCGCAGCTCAAAAAGTGGGAGACCAAGTGGGATACTTTTCTCAAGGAGAAGACCATAAATGATGAAAACGGCAAATGGCAATACACGCACAAATCACTTAGATCAGCCCACTTTTCCTTTCGTCAATACCTCCCTACACTCTTTACTTACGAGGAACATCCGGATATACAGATCCCTAAAACCAATAACGCCATTGAAGGGCTATTTACTGCACTCAAAAGCCGTCTTAGAGCGCATAATGGAATGTCCCAAGCTCACAAGAAACGATTCGTGGATGGGTTTTTTAGGCATAGGGATATCGCCCAGTTTACATCCAAAAAAGAGGAGGGGCAATAGTACCCCTCCCCTGTCAGTGTAAACTGTTCTGACTCCATTGACCGTATCCCTCACCGGTTGCACCCCTGCAGAGCCGGCTACGTTTCAGGTCAACGAACAAAGGTATCTGTTTTTTTCTTCTACTTCGCCCACCATTTTGACCTATACTTCAGTACGAAAATGGCTATTAGGCTGTTTTACCCACCATTTTGACCTATACGCCCAAAAATAGGAGGTGCCCAATCAATGCCGCAAAACTCACGAGTGACGATTTGTAAGGACGCCCTCCGACTAAATAGCAGCCGTGCATTCCTATAAATCGTTGATCATCTCATCGGGGCACCCGCCTGTGGCATTTAGGTAACCACAAACTTTGAGATACTACTAGGATGTGGAGATGTTACTTGACAACTTTCATAGCGATATCTCCTGCACGCACGATGTAGACGCCTTGTGGGATCGTGCTGATGTCTATGCTGTGACTCTTGGAGACCACGAGCGTGCGACCTGTGGTATCACAGATGCTAATCGGAGTACCATCTTCGAGTCCACTGATCATAAGTGATGCCCCATGATCCATGAGACGTATAGAGATGCTGTCTCGTGTGATGGATTGCGTGCCGTTGTATATAGCGACTCCGACCTCGGTGTCTTTCTCTACGGTTAGGATAAAGAGGGCTTTATCTTTTGTCTCTGCTACCGCATTTCCATCTACAATCCAACTATCTACAAGCCACTTAGAGTCACCTTGTGTATAGACGAATACGATGTCGGTGCCGGCTGCAATGTCGGTACCACTCAGATAGGGCTCTCCATTTGCTTTTACAGTTATGTGGTCAGCCACTTCACTAGGGAAGGAGTAGGTAACCTTATAGGTGTCTACGGCACTCTTGCGAAAGAGGGCGCTGATAGTCGTTGGCTCTGAGACGATTATATTCTCTAGTAGCACTATTCCGAAGGCATTAGGCATTAGCGCATCGCCCTCATAGACTTTGTCACCGATGGTTACGGAGGCGGTCTCGTATCCGTCCTCGTCAGGGATTGCTTTGACCGTTATGCTACTTCCTTTATCCACTTGATCTCCACTAGAGAGGAGTTGCTCTCCCTGAAGCACTTCGAGAGAACCATGTTCGCAGGGCGCAATCGTGATGGGGACTTTTTCGACCTGTTGCTTCTTGTCAAAAAGCGCGGAGATGGTTGTAGACTCGGTCACCTCCAGTTGCATCGTAGCTATACCCTCTTCATTAATAGTTAGTCCGTGACCCTCGGTGTACTCTGTGCTGCCTACCTTGACGTAGGTTACGTCGTACTGATCCATAGGTATAGCCGTTATGGTGATCTGCTGCCCCTTTTCGATGGATAGGATTCCATTGACAGGTCTTAGGTTCGCGCCATTTGAAGAAATGATCAGCATACCTGTTTCAAGGTCTGGGGTGATGACTGTTATGTCTACGTTGTTCGGCTTATACTCTTCGAAGAGAGCACTAATGACCATCGAGGCATTGACAGTCTTGAACTTGGTCACGACACCTGTCTCTGCGTCCGGGTGTAGTGCGTCCTTGCTGTAGAAGTCGTCACCGATCCTTAGGAGAGATACTTTGTACCCTTCGTCTGGAGTTGCCTTGACGGTGATTACGGAGCCGTCTTTGACAGGCGAGCCTGACGCAATAGGTGTGATACCGTCGTAGTCAAAAAGCTCTATGTGACCATTCTCTGAGGGCTCTATCGTGAGGATTAGATCTCTTGGCGTATTAGGATCGCTCTCTTCAAAGTCAAGGGAGATGGTCGTGTCATAGGGCTTCATCGTCCAGTGCTTCAGATAAGAGCCGTAGAAGTCGTCTGCAGCTGTAATGGGTAGCTCTTCCGACTGTGGGGTGCCGTCTTCGATCCATGTGACATGGAAACTCTTAAGTTGGTACTTGCCACCTTTTACGGTAGCCATCAGGTTGAGAGAAGTCCCCGCAGGTACTAGATCTCCGCTCTGAATTAAGTTGTTGCTGGCATCAAAGACGTTGATCTCGATGTTGTTGTCAGCATAGTTCTTTTGGAAAGAAAGTGTATTGCCAGCTGCGGTAATGCTTAGTTCCAAATGAATTGCGTCAGCTTCATTGGCTGCCAAGAGGGTTGCTCCCCCCACCAGCAGTGCGGTGACCCAAAGCAGTAGTTGTCTCATAATCTCTTATATTAATGTTGTTTACAGGATCATTTTCGACTATGGCAAGTTTGATCGCGGATCTTGCGACGGGATCTCGGCACCAAGTTGTAGCAAATGTAGTTCTTTTTCAGAAAAATGTCAATAGCGTACGACTCTTTTGGTAAAGCGTGTTTAGTTTGTAGCTGAGATCAGTGTACTATAGACAACTTGTAACCTAATCCTTCGGGATTGCGCTCACGAAAAGAAGGATCCCCTACGAAGGAATTCGGAAATACCCACGTGGAGATCACCCATTTCCTGCGATGCCATGCCGATGTGGTCTGATCGTCATGCCGAGCGTCTTGACCTCCACCATCTCTTCGGGTGTCAGATGGGTGTGTCGTCTGGAGGGGAAGCTATTCGTTTGCACCGATTTCTCTATCTTTGCACAGAGAGCGCATTGGGAACGGGGTGTGTCCTTTGGGATAGGTCTCGGACTCTCGGATGTGTGGGCGTCGCACACTTTATTTTATACCCATTAGGTTAGCAGCAGTTATCGTGGCAGTATGAACTATCTCTTGCGATCGGATCGTTGGCTTGTCTCGCTCTATGCGAGGGTACGAGGATGGAGACCTTCGGGGCGTCTGGTCTCGTCGGTGTCTCTATTGCTGGTGCTACTCGTGGGGTGCGCTGGTGCCGATACGGCGGCACAGCAACTGCCGACCCATCTACTAGATATATATGATCAACGCACCGACAGCCTGCTACAAGAAGCGACGCGACAGATCCAGAAGATGACGATCGAGGAGCAGATCGGGCAATTGATCATCCCGATCTGGGAGCCTCGCTACGACTCGGCTTCTCAAGCGCGCTATCTGCAGCTTATCGACAAGATTCGTCCAGGTGGCATCCTTTTTCGCAAGGGAGAGGCCTACGATCAGTATCGGCTCACCCGTCTCCTTCAGGAGCGCTCACGCATACCGCTGCTGATCACGGCCGATGCGGAGTGGGGACTGGCGATGCGTCTCCAGGGGACGATACGCTATCCGCGTATGAAGCTGCTGGCCGATCACTGCACGCCAGAGGAGATGTACACCCTCGGGCAGCACATGGCGCTGCAATGCCGTGTGATGGGCATCCAAGTGAGCTTTGCGCCAGTGCTGGATGTCAATAACAATCCGAAGAATCCGGTCATCGGCACCCGCAGCCTAGGCGCTACTCCCGACATTGTGATCTCGCATGGACTGGCCTTGGCGAGGGGCATGGAGGATGGCGGGGTACTATCGGTCGCTAAGCACTTCCCGGGGCATGGCAATACGGACAAGGATTCGCACAAGACGCTCCCCACCGTGTCGGGCAGTCTAGAGGAGCTCGAGCAAGTGGAGCTAGCGCCCTTCCGCGCCTACATAGAGGCCGGTCTCGGGGGAATCATGGTGGCGCATCTCTCGGTGCCAGCCCTGGAGCCTGATGTGACCTGTCCCTCCTCGCTGAGTCACGCTGTCGTGACGGGGTTGCTGCGTGAGCAAATGGGCTTTAAGGGGCTCATCTTCACCGATGGACTAGAGATGCGGGGCGTACAACGTGCTGAGGGTTTGCCCATATCTGTGGCGGCTATCTTAGCAGGCAATGACTTGCTCCTCGGGCCACTAGACCCGCTACAGAGCTACAAGGAGCTACTCTCCGCTTATCATGCTGGGATCCTCTCAGAGGAGACGATCCGGGATCGCTGCCTGCGTATCCTCTGCTACAAGCTCTTACTTCATGCGGGAGAGATGCTAGAGCGTCCTATATATAATAAGGAGGAGCTATACGAGGCGCTGCACACGCCTGAACTGGTCTCTTTTGCCGAGCAACTACAGAACAAAGTATCTCATAAGAAATAACATACAGCGCACACTTAGCTATCTAAATAAGCCTAGTACGATGAAAAAGAACACTCCAAGCAGTACGACTACAACGTGTCCACCCTTACAATTTGACACCTCCACCTGGTTTGCCCCTGAGCTCACGAAGCTCTCAGAGCATCTCAACGATCGCATGGTCGAGATGATGCGCTTCTATCCAGAGAGCGACTACAAGACACTACGGACTATGATCTCCAAGCGCAATGCGCTACATATAGACAATATAGTGATCACGGCTGGCCGTACGGCAGCTTTCTACGCTATTGCAGAGGCTTTTGCAGGAAAGAAAGGAGTGATCCTCGTCCCCTCCTATCAGCACTACGAGCTGGCCACCAAGCGATACGGATGGCAGCTAACCTATCTGCCAGAAGATATTGAGACGCAGGAGATACAACTCGAGGGTCAGGAGTTTTGCTGGATCTGCTCGCCAAATAATCCTACGGGACGCTTGCGCTCTCGCGCTGAGCTGCTGGAGCTCATAGGGCGCTACCCATCGGTCTACTTTGTGATCGATCAGTCTTACGCAACCTTTACGACCCAGCCGACGCTTACACTGAGCGATGTAAAGGGACACCCTAACATTATTTTCGTCAGTTCGTTCACGCAGACGTACGGTCTGCCAGGACTACGCATCGGCTACGTAACAGCCGACAAGAAGATTATCAAGGAAATACAGAAAGTGGTCGACCCGTGGTCGGTCAGCACGATGGCCGTCGAGGTGGCTAAGTATATCCTGATTCACCCTGCACAGTTTACGCTCCCGATCCGCAAGTGGCAGCGCAATGCGCTCGAGCTAGAGACCAAGCTTCGCCAGATAGATGGCCTCGAGGTGATGCCGAGCGATGCACCTTTCTTCTTAGTTCAGATACACTGTGCCACAGCCGCTGAGCTGATCAAATACCTGCTCGAGGAGCACAATATAGCGCTCTACGATGCGACCAATCTACGAGGGGTCAAGGGCGAAATGGTGCGTATCACCTCTCGTGATGCGACAGACAATGCGAAGCTCTTAGAGGCTATCACAGCCTTCTGTGAGTCTAGGTAAGAGGCTCTGAGAGGGCTTTTCGGAGGAATGTGCGATAGCATTTTGTACCCGACTACCATACTTAGACTAATTATTTATTGCTACCTTTGCGATTGCGAAGGTTGCAGCAATGTGAATCCATAGAGTCGATGAAGTCTGAATGTATAGAACGAAATGCCACCGTAACTGCCATACAAGGCGGAGAAGTGCGTCTCACGGTGCTACGTCCATCAGCCTGTAGTAACTGCGAGGCTGCGGGGCATTGCCACGCCTCAGAGAGCCGTCTGGAGACGATCACGATCGATCGCTCACAGCTACCAGACGAGGTGGCTGTCGGTGATCAGGTCTCTCTAGAGATGCGTAGCTCGCTGGGTATGCGTGCCGTACTCCTCACGATGATCATCCCTACGATTCTAATCATTGCTATAACCGTCCTCCTAAGCTACCTAGAGGTAGGTACGCTGGCTCAGATATTGATCGCTCTGGGTGTAGCCGCCGCATATATGCTCCTGCTATGGCTCTTACGTGACCGGTTTGAGCGAACCTTTGCCTTTACCGTGCGAAAAAAGTAAGTTCATACACACTCCTATGACAATACTACCCACCATACTTGTCCTTGTAGTGATAGCACTCATAAGTGCCGTCCTACTCTTTATTACCTCCAAGAAGTTTGAAGTAAAAGAAGATCCGCGCATCGGCGAGGTTGCTGAGGTCCTTCCTCAGGCCAACTGCGGTGGCTGTGGTCACCCTGGCTGTGCCGGCTTTGCCAAGGCTTGCTGCGAAGCCTCCTCTCTCGAGGGGCTCTGGTGCCCCGTGGGCGGAGAGCCCGTTATGACCAAAGTGGCAGCGATCCTCGGTCAAAGCGTTGCCAAGAGCGACCCACTCGTAGCGGTCGTGCGCTGTAATGGTACCTGCGAGGCACGTCCACGAGTCAATACTTATATAGGAGCTCGAAGCTGCAAGATCGAGTCGACCCTGTACAGTGGCGAGACGGGATGTAGCTACGGCTGTCTAGGCAATGGCGACTGTGTCGCTGTGTGCGACTTTGACGCGATCCACATGAACCCCGAGACGGGGCTCCCCGAGGTGGACGAAGATAAGTGTACCGCCTGTGGAGCGTGTGTCAAAGCTTGTCCGAAGATGATCATCGAGCTGCGCAAGAAGGGTCCCAAGGGACGCCGTCTCTACGTCAGCTGCGTTAATAAGGACAAGGGTGGCGTGGCACGTAAAGCCTGCGCCAATGCTTGTATCGGATGTAGTAAGTGCTTTAAGGTATGCCAGTTTGAGGCAATCACGATAGAGAACAATCTCGCTTACATAGACCATCAGAAGTGTCGTCTATGTCGCAAGTGTGCGGCCGAGTGCCCGACGGGAGCTATCCATGAGATCAACTTCCCGCCACGCAAAGAACCTGCAGAAAAGGCAGCGCCAGCCGACAAACCTGCTCCCGCCATGGCAACAGCCGCTGCCTCTGCAGCTCCTGCTGCTACCTCCTCAACAGCATCTGTACCTCAGAAAGATTAACACGAAGCTATGGCAAAGACATTTAGAATAGGGGGTATCCATCCCCATGACCATAAGATCAGCGCCGGGGTACCTATCACCGTTGTCGCTCCTCCAGACGAGGTGGTCATCACATTAGCACAGCATATTGGTGCGCCCGCCACCGCTGTCGTCAACAAAGGCGACAAGGTGCGCGTAGGTACGCTCCTAGGCAAGGCTGGCGGTTTTGTCTCCGCAAATATCCACTCCTCGGTCTCTGGCACCGTTACTAAGGTAGATCAGATCACTGACGCTAGCGGCTTTAAGAAGCCCGCCGTCTTTATCAAGGTCGATGGTGATGAGTGGGAGGACTACATTGACCAGACAGACACCCTTGTCACAGACATTGAGCTTGATGCCAAGCAGATCATCGACCGCATCGCTGAGATGGGCATCGTCGGTATGGGCGGTGCGACCTTCCCGACGCATGTTAAGCTGTCGCCACCTCCTGGTCAGAGTGCCGACTACGTCATCATCAACGCCGTCGAGTGTGAGCCCTACCTCACGAGCGATGATGCGCTCATGCGTGTCAAGGCGATGGAGATCATGGTAGGCTGCGCGATCATCATGAAGGCTGCCAATGCTCCTCGCACGCTCATAGGCATTGAGAATAACAAACCCGACGCTATACGCATCATGCGTGACGCTGCGGAGCGTGCCAAAGAGTTCCTTCCCGAGGGACAAAGCATCGCCGTCGTACCGCTCAAGAAGCGCTACCCGCAAGGTGGCGAGAAGCAACTCATCGATGCTCTAATCCGCAAGCAAGTTACCTCGGGTGCGCTGCCTATCTCCACGGGTGCTATCGTGCAGAACGTGGGAACGGCCTTCGCCATCTACGAGGCGGTGATGAAGCACAAGCCGCTCATCGAGCGCATCATCACAGTCACAGGACGAGCTATCGCACGTCCGTCCAACTTCAAGGCACGCATCGGTACGCCTATGCAGACGCTTATCGACGCTGCGGGAGGTTATGCTGAGGAGCCTGGCAAGATCATCGGAGGTGGTCCTATGATGGGACGAGCACTTGTTAGCACCGACATACCCGTAGCCAAGGGATCGTCAGGACTACTCATCCTCACCGCCAAGGAGTCGACACGTCCCGAGATGCACGACTGCATACGCTGCGGTAAGTGCGTATCGGTCTGCCCGATGGGCCTCAACCCCGCCTTCCTCATGCGTGACACGATCTACAAAGACTGGGAGAGTACCGAGCACAACTACATCGCCGACTGCATCGAGTGCGGCTCTTGTAGCTACACCTGCCCAGCAGGACGACCGCTCCTCGACTACATACGTGTCGGCAAGCAGACCGTCATGGGTATCATGCGAGCCCGCAAGAAGTAATACACACTGAGACAGATCACCGATCCTCATCATCGACTACGATATATAGCTTATGGCACAACAAGTCATCGTATCACCCTCACCGCATATTCATAGCGGTGACACCATTAGCAAGAATATGTATGGGGTGCTGATTGCTTTGATACCAGCATTCCTCGTCATGCTCTACCAGTTTAGGACAGACGCCCTACTTATCACCGCCATCTCGGTAGCCTCCTGTATGCTCACGGAGTGGGTCATCACCCGCTTCTTCCTGCATCGTCCCTGTCGGCTACTAGATGGGTCAGCGCTCCTGACAGGCGTCATCCTAGCCTTCAACCTTCCTGCCTCGCTCCCCTGGTGGCTCGTCCTCATGGGGGGTGTCGTCGCCATCGGCATTGGCAAGATGGCTTTTGGCGGACTGGGCAATAACATATTCAACCCCGCACTCGTCGGACGTGTCTTCCTCCTCATCTCCTATCCTGCGCAGATGACCACGTGGAAGCTCCCCGCCCGTCTTGCTGAGCAAGCTCCCGATGCGGTCTCTGCAGCGACGCCTCTAGGCATCCTCAAGTCAGGAGCTATCGATCAGCTACCCGACTCATTGCAGCTCCTCGTCGGCTTCAACTTCTCCTCCATGGGAGAGGTGAGTGCCATCGCTATCCTCCTCGGCTTAGCTTATCTACTCATCCGACGCATCATCACGTGGCATACGCCCGTGGCTATCATCGTCTCCGCCTTCGTACTGAGTGGCATCATGCACCTCTACGACCCAGCGATGTATGCTAGTCCCTTCTTCCACCTACTGACTGGTGGTCTGCTCTTTGGTGCGGTCTTTATGGCGACCGACTACGTCACCTCGCCTATCTCGCATCGTGCGCAGCTCATCTACGGCTGTATGATCGGACTACTCACCGTCGTCATCCGCTTGTGGGGTTCTTACCCTGAGGGTATGTCCTTTGCCATCCTCATTATGAATGCGTTCACCCCACTACTCAACAACTACATCAAGCCACGGCACTTCGGTCATGTGGTCAAATCTAGAAAGGAGGCTAAAAGATGAAGAAGCTACCCTCTACACTCCCCAATATGATCCTCTCACTCGGGATCATCTGTCTGATCATCGCTGGTATCTTAGCCTTGGTCAATGTAGCGACCAGAGACACCATCGCACAGGCCGAGACGAAAGCTAAGGTCGAAGCGATCAAAGAGATCGTCCCAGCCTTTGACAATAATCCTTACGAAGAGCAAGACACTGTTGCACTCGAGAGCGAGCCTCGTCCACTCATCGTTTATCCCGCCATGCAGGGCGGTCAGCCCGTCGGCTATGCCATCGAGACCTATACCGATGCCGGCTTTGCTGGTCACATAGATATCATGGTAGGCTTTGATATGCAGAGCCAGATCGTCGGCTTCAAGGTGCTCAAGCACGAGGAGACGCCAGGACTAGGTGCTAAGATACAAGAGTGGTTCACCTCTCCCGCTCCGAATGCTGATCTCATCCGTGACGTGCGCGGATTAGATATGAGCCAAGCTTCGCCACTCAAGGTCTCTAAGGACGGTGGTAAGGTCGATGCCATCACCGCAGCGACCATCTCCAGTAGAGCCTTCATCGATGCCATCGAGCGAGCTTACCGAGTCTATCAGAGCGTTGTCGGCGAGGGCGGCCCCACGGCACAGCCCACCGAGAGCAACTGTTCGCTCCCCGAGCGAGAGGTCATCGACAGCCTCTTCAACACGCTGCTCCCCGCTTATCGCCTTGTGAACAAGGAGAAGACCGGCACCGCTGACGACGGCACTCCTTGGCTGATCCAGAGCTACGGCACCAACGATATGAGTGAGACGATAGGTCTACTCGTTGTCACTACCAGTGATGACGACTACGAGGGGCGTTGTCTCCCTATGCTCGTCTGCTTTGACAATAGCGGCGCACTCACAGCCTTTGCCATAGCTGATGTCAATGCCACGGGCAAGCTCATCTCCATCAGTGAAAATTACGGAGGCAACCAAGACCCCGCTACTACCAAGCCCTCGAAGAAGTCACTCATAGGCAAAAAGGTTACCCCTTCTAGTCTCAAGCTACGTGAAGATGGCGGATCCATAGACGCTGTCTCAGGCTCTACGGTTTCTTCGCGCGCTATCCTACAGGGCATCGCCCGTGCGCAGCGCATCTTTGTAGAGGCTTCTGCCAACGAATCAACTAAGTAATGCACCGCCATGAATAAGTATATCAAGACAATTACCAATGGTATCATTACGGAGAACCCCACCTTCGTGCTTCTCCTCGGTATGTGTCCTACCTTGGCGACCACCACGTCGGCCATCAACGGACTCAGCATGGGACTAGCCACCACCTTTGTGCTTATCTGCTCCAATGTGATGATCTCCCTTCTGAAGCGACTCATACCCGATGCGGTACGTATCCCCGCCTTTATCGTTGTGATCGCAGGCTTTGTGACCGTACTACAGATGATTATCAAGGCATACCTACCAGCACTCGATCAGAGTCTCGGCATCTTCATCCCGCTGATCGTGGTCAACTGTATTGTCCTCGGACGTGCCGAGTCCACCGCCTCCAAGAGTAGCGTCGGCATATCCTTCTTCGACGGTGTCGGTATCGGACTAGGCTTCACCATCGGATTAACGCTCCTAGGCATCGTACGCGAGATGCTCGGAGGCGGTTCATTCTTTGGTCTGAGCGCTTATCCCAACGACTTCTCCGCACTACTCTTCGTGCTGCCTCCAGGAGCCTTCATCGCTCTAGGACTACTCATCGGTATCTATCACGCTATCACTAAGAAGCAATAGATCAAGATCTATGAGATGCAAAGGCTAACCCGTAGCCACTGCTAACCACACAGACACTTACTACTATGAAATTTCTTATCATATTCATCGTTGCTGTCTTTGTCAACAACGTAGTCCTCTCCCAGTTCCTCGGCATATGCCCCTTCTTAGGAGTCTCTAAGAAAGTCTCTACCGCCACGGGCATGGGAGCAGCCGTCACCTTTGTCTTGCTTCTAGCGACGATGGTTACCTGGCTCGTACAGACCTATATACTGGTTCCTCTAGGACTCGAATTCCTACAAACCATCGCTTTCATCCTCGTCATCGCCACGCTCGTGCAGATGATTGAGATGATCATTAAGAAGATCTCCCCCGCGCTCTATCAGGCGCTCGGTGTCTTCCTCCCGCTGATCACGACGAACTGCTGTGTACTCGGTGTCGCCATCCTCGTTATCCAGAAGGAGTTCACCTACGCTGAGTCGCTTATGTACGCCGTTTCCATCGGTATCGGCTTCCTCCTCGCTATGGTCATCTTCGCCGGTATCCGCGAGCAGCTCGCCAAGACTGGTAGCACGCCACGCGCTATGAAGGGCACCCCCATCGCCCTCATCACCGCAGGCATCCTAGCGATGGCCTTCATGGGCTTCTCAGGTCTAGCCAGTCTCTAATATCTAACTTCTAGTATCTAACCCGATAGCCACGTGGGAAATTGAAAATTCCTACGTGGCTATTTTTTATTCTCCACGTAGGCGAGAATCATTTCCTCCGAAGTTTCATTTGATTCCTCCGAAGTTTCATTTCGTCTCTACGTGGAGAATATTTTATCTCCACGTGGAGAATCGAAAATATCCACCTGAAGACCATTCGCTGAGGTGGCGAAGTGTGATGACAAGCGTCCAGTGATGAAATATTGTTGCTGAGAGAGGAGTTACTTGGTAAGATTTGTATATCTTTGCGGTAGGTACATTTTCATCACCCATCATCTAACGAATCTATTATTGACATGTCACAAGACAAGACTATACGCTGCCTGGTCATCGGATCAGGGCCTGCTGGATATACAGCTGCTATTTACGCTTCACGGGCTAATCTCTCCCCCATACTCTATCAGGGACTACAACCTGGAGGACAGCTCACTACGACCACTGAAGTGGAGAATTTCCCCGGCTTCCCCGAGGGCATAACGGGTCCTCAGCTCCTCGAGCAGATGCGCCAGCAAGCAGAGCGCTTTGGCACAGACATACGCTCAGGCGAAGTCACACGCATAGACCTATCGGCGCGCCCCTTCAAGGTTGAGATCGATGGCTCTACAGAGCTGACAGCTCATTCCGTCATCATCGCCACGGGTGCTCGCGCTAAGTATCTCGGGCTAGATGACGAAAAGAAGTATGCCGGCATGGGTGTCTCGGCATGCGCTACGTGCGACGGCTTTTTCTATCGCAAGAAGCGTGTAGCCGTCGTAGGTGGTGGCGACACAGCTTGTGAGGAGGCGCTCTACCTAGCAGGCATTGCAGAGCATGTTTACCTGATCGTGCGCAAGGATCATCTGCGCGCCTCTAAGGTAATGCAGGAGAGACTCTTCGCACGGGAAAACATTGAAGTGCTCTTCGAGCACAATACGGTCGGACTCTTTGGCGACAATGGCGTGGAGGGTGCCCACCTTGTGTATAAGAAGGGGACACCCGAAGAGGCTAAGCGTGATATAGCAATCGACGGTTTCTTCCTAGCTATCGGACATAAGCCCAATACCGACTTCCTTGCAGGGCAGCTGGAGCTCGATGCGGCAGGCTATATCGTAACCCGAGAGGGTAGACCGCTCACCAGTGTCGATGGCGTTTTTGCTGCTGGCGACGTCGCTGATCCACGCTACCGACAGGCTATCACCTCTGCCGGTACTGGCTGCCGCGCTGCGCTCGAGGTAGAGAAGTATCTCCTTGAGAAGGGTCTGTAATGCTACACCAGCTAAGCTCATCGCTCTAACTAAAAATCATCTAACACAATCGATATGGATATGAATAAGCAGTGGACCTTTTGGGCAGCCTTGGTACTGGCTATCGCCTTTGTCCTAGGCATTTGGATCGCAGGCTCGACTTACCTATCGGTGCGCAAGCAGCGTATCGTCTCGGTTACGGGCAATGCAGAGCAAGACTTCGAGAGTGATCTGATCGTGTGGAGTGCTTCCTTCCGCGTGCAGCGTGCTACGCTGAGCGAGGCCTACACGGAGATAGAGCGTGAGCGCACGGTCGTACAGGATTACCTCCAGCAGTCTGGCTTGAAGCCTGACGGCTACTCCTTCGGGAGCCTAGATGTATCGCAAAACTACAGCAGTGGCTACGATACGCATGGCAACTATCAGCAGGTACCCAACGGTTATGTTCTCACGCAGAGCGTGACCATAACGAGTGGCGACCTAGATGGTGTCGAGGAGCTCTCCAAGAGTATCTCCTCGCTCATCTCGCAGGGGGTGGAGATAACGAGCCAAGCGCCCGCCTACTACTACACGAACCTCGACGACCTCAAGCATCAGATGCTACGTCAAGCCTCTGAGGATGCACTAGACCGTGCCGAGGAGATCGCCTCAGGGAGCCGTGGTAAGGTGGGCAAGCTACAGAATGCCTCGATGGGCGTCTTCCAGATCGTTGGCAAAAACGCTGGTGAAGACTACTCGTGGGGTGGCGCTTTCAACACCTCCTCACGCCAGAAGACGATCTCCGTAACTGTCCGCGCTACCTACGCTCTGCGCTAGGAGCATAGAGAGATAAAAGGATAACGGCATAGGCGCAGTTTGTTGGGGCGCTCGTTGTTGACAAAACAGAAATATCCCGTTGTAAGGGCACATAATTCGTGCACCCCTACAACGGGATATTCACGTTTACAGTGACATTTAGACTACACGTCGCTAGACCTCAGCTCTTTGAGCATTCTTATGGTGAGACTTGAGCTGTCGAGCGGTATGGCTAGATATATCGTTGCACGTCACTATTTAGTACCTTTGCCAGCGGTTGATGCATCATCACAAGCCAGCTCGCGTTATTATTGCTCATGTCTAGCTCTGTCATAGTCCCTCGCTCGCTCTTGCGACTGCTCCTCCTACTCTGCGTGGGTGTGGCGGTCGTGTCGTGTGCGACGCAAGTGCGACGTACTGAGCCGCCTGCAGCTACACCGTCACAGACAGAGTCGCTAGACACGATCGTAGCAGACCTATCGGCAGATACGACCCGCCAGCAGGATACCCTACCCTCACCCCTAGCTAGAGACTCTGTGGCAACGACCGTCGACAGCCTCGCCATCAAGGCGGATACGACGCTGACGCCTACCGCTATAGATACGTTGGCTAGTGACGCTGAGACACCTGTCGCAGAGAGCGACTCGGTAGAGCTTTTTAGGCTGGAGGCGCCTGTGACCTTCTCGGCAGAGGATTCGCTCGTCATGACGGGCGATAATATGATGTACTTCTTCGGTCCGAGCGAAGTCAAGTACCAGACGATGAGCATCGAGGCGAACTACCTCAAGATCGTCTCCGATAGCTCTGAGGTCTATGCTCAGTATGTCCTGGATAGTCTAGGGCAGCCGACGGCTAAGCCGAAGTTTGCCGATGGGGATCAGAAGTTTGAGAGTACGACGATGAAGTACAACTTCAAGACGGGGCAAGGCTTCATCACGGACGTAACAACCCAACAGGGCGAAGGCTATCTGACAGCTACGCAGACGAAGCGTCTCAAAGACAATACGATGTACCTCAAGGATGGTCGCTACACTACTTGCGACCAGCACGAGCATCCGCACTTTTACATCAACCTGACTCGTGCCAAGGCTAAGCCTGAGGACAAGATCGTTACGGGGCCTGTCTACCTAGTCATGGCTGACGTGCCGCTCTACTTCATCGGATTACCGTTTGCCTTCTTCCCCTTCAATGAGAAGCAGACTTCGGGCATCATCATGCCGAGCTACGGTATCGACCAGACACGAGGGCTCTACCTGACGCATGGTGGCCTTTATCTCAATCTGAACGACTACTGGGATCTGACGCTCACGGGCGATGTCTATACAAACGGCTCCTGGGCGCTCAATGCTTCATCAAACTATCGCAAGCGCTATAAGTACAACGGTAGCGTGCAGGCGGGATACATATCGACGGTCCAGGGAGACAAGGATATCCCCTCGACCTACAGTCGATCGCAGGATATATCGCTTAGGTGGACTCACTCACAAGACCCCAAAGCAGATCCGCTACGCAACTTCTCGGCATCGGTCAACTTCTCGACCAGTAGTTACAATCACAACGCCACCCAGGCGGTCTACGACCATCAGCGGCGTGCCGAGAATACTAAGGGCTCTAGCATTAGCTACCGCCGGAGCTTTGCGAGCATACCACTCTCACTAACGGGAGCCTTCAACATTGATCAGCGCTCACGCGACTCGACCATCAGTGTGACCCTGCCGAACCTCTCGCTCTCGCTCTCGACGATCTACCCCTTCAAGCGAAAGAACCGCGTCGGCAAGGAGCGTTGGTACGAGAAGATCTCGCTCAGCTACAACGGCTCGCTACGTAACAGCATCACCACCAAGGAGAATCTGATCCTCAAGAGCAATCTGATCAAAGATTGGCGCAACGGTATGCAGCACTCGATACCTATCTCCGCCTCTTTCGATCTCTTTAACTATATCAAGATCTCTCCCTCGATCAACTATACTGCCTACTGGTACACCTCACGTGTAGAGAAGCAGTGGGACGAGGCGCAGCAGCGGATCGTCGATGCCGACACGACTTACGGCTTCTACCACCTGAACAACTTTAGTGCGTCACTCTCAATGAGTACGAAGCTCTACGGCTTTTACCAACCATGGCGGAAGCTCTTTGGCGATCGTGTGCAGATGATCCGTCATCGTCTGACACCCTCCATATCGCTCTCGTATGCTCCAGACTTTGGCGATCCTTTCTGGGGCTATTATCGTGAGGTAGACTATGTCGATACGCTGGGGCAGGCTCACAATTTCGTCTATACTCCTTACGAGCGTGGCATCTTCGGATACCCAGGACGAGGCAAGACCGGGGCGATCAACTTCTCCTTTGACAATAACGTGGAGATGAAGTGGCGCCTGCCGAGTGACTCGACGTCCGATGAGGAGCAGTTTAAGAAGATCTCGCTCATCGATCAGTTTGGTCTTCGCTTCTCCTACAACATGGCTGCCGACTCCTTCCGCTGGAGTAACCTCAGCACCAACCTGGCGATAAGGCTCACGAAGACTTTCGTGCTGCGTCTCTCCGCCGCCTTCGATCCTTACGAATGGGACTACTACACCGACCCGCAAGGCAACGTGAGACCCTACCGTGTGGACAAGCTGCGTCTACTCAATGGGCACGGTATCGGCGCCTTCCTAGGCACGGGGACGAGCTTTAACTACACCTTTACACCGCAAACCTTCGAGAAAATCGGTAACTGGATCGGTGGAATCTTTAATAAGAAAAAGAAGCCGTCCGCTACAGACGATGAGGCTGCTAAGTCGCCAGCGGATGCCCCCACCGCAATGGGCGATAGACCAGGGGTCGACAGGATGGGATTCGATGGCTCTTCTGGTGGCAGTCCACGCAGTAGCTACAACCAAACGGATAGCTGGGACGACGATGGATACTTGAAGTTTGACGTGCCGTGGAGCTTCTCCTTCAACTATAGTATTAATGTAGCGCAGGATAGACAGAAGTTCAACACGCACCGACGGGAGTTTGAGTATAAGTTTACCCAAAACCTCTCCTTCCGCGGGCAGCTACAGCCTACGCCCAACTGGAACTTCTCCTTTGATGCCAACTACAACTTTGACCTGAAGAAGCTGACGGGTATGACGATCAATATCACGCGTGACCTGCACTGCTGGTCTCTCACGGCGAGTGTCATCCCCCTCGGAGCCTACAAGTCGTACAACGTCGTGATCGGTGTCAACGCCTCCCTACTCCGTGATCTCAAGTGGGAGCAGCACAGCCTGCCTACCTATGGTGGCGGTGGCTGGTACTAACACTTTATACAACGCAACGATTAGAACATAACGCTATGCACTCATTCGATACAACACCTCGGATACAGATTCCGCCCGTGACACTCAACCTGCTCATCATCAACGCAATCTTCTACATTGCTCAGCAGGTACTGCCCCGAGTGGGGATCGACCTGACGGGACTCCTCGGGCTGCACTACGTGACGGCTCAGGGCTTCCACATCTGGCAACCCGTGACCTATATGTTCCTCCACGGGAGCTTCACGCACCTCTTCTTCAATATGTTTGCGCTCTTTATGTTTGGCGTGACCATCGAGCGCACTTGGGGTGCTCAGCGCTTCCTGCTCTTCTACCTCGTCTGCGGACTGACCGCTGCGCTCTCGCAGGAGCTCGTCTGGGGCTTGACGACCGTCCGGGAGGTGGCCGGGTATGAGGTGATCGCCTTCCCCGACGGCACTCGTATGGCTACGGAGTTCTTTATCAATCAACTCCTCACGATAGGCGCTTCGGGAGCAGTCTTCGGACTCCTACTCGCCTTCGGCTGGCTCTACCCCAATGCTGCGATCTACCTCTTCTTCATCCCCATACCGATCAGAGCTAAGTACTTTGTCATCGGCTACGGAGTGATCGAGCTCTTCCTCGGCGTAGCAAATCTACAGAGTGACGTAGCTCACTTCGCCCATCTAGGGGGTATGCTAGGTGGTCTGCTCCTCATACTATTATGGCGTAAGCAAGGCAAGCTGTACAATGCGTTTGGCGAAGCGTATAGATCCTGACAAACGAATCCTATGGAGCATCACGCTCCTACTGGTAATGTTTTGGCTGGTGGACTTTATCGTTCGTCAGCTCCCTGCTCCGCTACCCACGCAGTGGACACGCGGGGTCGTGGATCAGCTCTACCTCTCCTGCTCGCCTGATGCTCTGTGGCACCGACCCTGGACCATCGTTACCTATACGCTTCTACACAATAGTGGTCTGCACCTCCTGCTCAATCTACTTCTCCTATGGCTCTTTGGCGAGATGCTGCTACGCCTCAGCGGATGGCGACAGTTCGTCTGGAGCTATCTCGGGGGAGCAGTCGTAGGTGGAGGCGCCTTCGTCCTTTTTACCACGCTGCTACGTACTGGTGGGGTGCTTCTGCTGGGACTGCCGCTCGTGGGAGCCTCTGCGTCGGTCATTGCCCTCGTAGGCTATATGGTGGGGGCTGCTCCTCGTGAGGAGATGCCGCTACCCTTGATCGGCTCGCTCCGTGTGTGGCAGGTAGGGCTATTCGTCTTCCTCCTGCTACTCCTAGCCTATGGTGGGTACAACGTAGGCGGACTGATCGCCCACCTCGCCGGTGTCCTGTGGGGCTGTGGCTTAGGACTGTGCCAGCGTCGGCGCCAGCGCACTACTCGCCAGCAGGCGACCCTACAAGATGCTCAGACGGCTCGCTATCGCCAGCTCCTAGAGAAGGTGCAGCAGTCTGGCTACCAGAGCCTATCCGATGAAGAACGGAAGCAGCTCATCGATCACAACAATCAGTGGCTTGACTCGTCAGACCACAACTAATCATGCAGTCTCTATGGATAGCACAACGCCCACGCCCGTAGCTCCTAGCCAGAAGCATACGCAGCAACCCGCGAAGAGACGTACCCTCTGGGGTATAATCCGCGGCTTCTGGCACACTTTCGTCTCCTTTGGCAATCTGCTGCTCTTGCTGCTCTTCGTAGGAGCGCTGCTCAGTCGCTATATCTCGCCGACGACGATGACGCTCTTTGCTTATCTAGGCTTGTTCTTTCCCCTGCTCTTTGCACTGGTCGTGCTGCAGGCGATCTATTGGTTTATCATCCGTGCCTGGAGTCGCGCCGTGATCAATACGGTGATGCTACTCATCTCCCTCCCGACGCTCCTACTATACGCCCCGATACGAGTGCTTCAGACGCCCCCGATCGATCGTGAGAACTGGATCAAAGTGGTGAGTCTCAATGCCAACGCCTTTCAATTTGCCGAGCTAGGAGCACACGATCAGCACCCAGCCACCGATTACCTCGCCGAGAGCGATGCCGACATCATCTGTCTGCAGGAGGCGTGGCTCAGTGACAACGACTCGAAGTATATGTCTGAGCGTAGTCTGCACCACACCATGCAAGCGTATCCCTACTACAGCTCCGCCTATGCCGTCAAGGATCACGGCAGCCGCCTCATCGTACTCTCCAAGTACCCTATCCTATCGACACGTCCCATAGATCTGCACTCCAAGTTCAACGGAGGAGCGGTCTTTACGATCCTCGTTGGGGAGAAGAAGCTCGTCCTCTACAACCTTCATCTAGAGTCTTTTGGCTTTACAAAAGAGGAGCAGAAGCTTTACTTTCAGCTGGCGCAGGAAGGCAACCCCAAGGGCTTCACCCAAGCTGTCGGAGGGCGCTTCTCCCCGCCCTTCGTACGTCGGGCTAAGCAGGTCGAGCAGATCTATCAGGATGTCAACTACCAGGAGTCGCCCTACGTGCTGATCTGTGGAGACTTCAACGACACCCCGATCTCCTACACGCACCATCGGCTTTCGACAGGGCTGCACGATGCGATCGCCACGACAGGGCGAGGGACCAACTACAGTTACTACTTTAAGTCACTCATCGGTGTACGGATCGACCACATGCTCTACAGCGATCATATAGAGGCACGAGCAGCCTACGTAGACCGCACCGCAGAGATCTCAGATCACAAGCCGATCATCTGCTACTTCAAGCTGAAGTAGTAGAGCGATTGAGGAGGTCTTCAAGCTCATCTAGAGCGTTATGGTGCGTGCGTCTTGCCTTACGACTAGAACATATTGCCCAGCAGGGAGCACTCTCACATCTAGTGTAGTAGTGCCGTCTTGTGTAGTCCCCTGTGTGAGGATCTCGCCCGCTAGACTATATAGGCGGTAGGTCTCGCCCGCGGTCGTGCCGTCGAGGATGAGCTGATTGCCACTCCTATATATTATAGGTGTTACTGCCGAGGGGCGCTCGCTTATAGAGGCAAACGATCGCTCATTGATAGAGCCAAAGTCTCGCCACACGTCACGGGCTTCATAATCTGCCCGAGCGCCTGTGGGGACGGTGAGCGTAGCCTGTCCCAGCGTCACACCCATAAAGGGATTATTTCCGAGGTCTGGTGGTGTCGTACTGGCTGAGGTGAAATTAGTTAGACCGACGCATAGCGCAAACGCCTCATTACCTATTCTCTCTACATGCGCTCCTATCTGAATGCTCTTGAGAGCGGGGCATCCATAGCACACGGCAGGGGGGATCTGCGTCAAGCTATTGGGGAAATAGATCTCTTCAAGCGCATCGCAGTAAGCCAAGAGCTGGCTGCCTAGACTGTCGGGCTGCTCGGGGAGTGTGATGGTGCGCAGGGTCGTGCAGTGACTGAAGGCTCCCTCACCAGCATAGCGCAGACTCTTCGGTAGCTCGATACTATCGAAGCCCACACAAGCTCTGAAAGCTTCACGCTCTATGACGCTGAGCTGCGTCGTCTGAGGCAGTGCTGTCAAGGCTTGACAGGCTCGAAAAGCTTCCGCACCAATTGTGTCTAAGCTCGTGGGGAGCTGCACCTCTCGGAGCGCTGTGCAGTAAGCAAAGGTCTCAGCGGGTAGACTAGACAGGGCTGCCTGCATATCGACTCGCTCGAGGTTACTACATTGCGACCATACGCCTTCGCCAAGTTGCTGTACGGAAGCTGGTATAAGCACCTTGGTAAGTGCGAGGCACTCTTTGAAGCACCCTTTTCCGATCTTTTCGATGCCATCAGGGAGATCGGTTTCACCGAGAACTTTACAGCCGCTGAAAGCGAAGTCGCCGATCTGCTTGAGATCCTTGGGCAGGGGTACTGTCGTAATAAGTAGTGGATTTTGGCTAAAAGCATACGCCCCGATCTCCGTCACGGTACGGGGTAGTATCACACTGGTCAGGCTAGCACAGTTACAAAAAGCTCCATCGCCGATGCTTAGTAGCCCCTCGTCAGGTAGGTCGACCACAGTCAGAGCTGAGCAATCTCTGAAGGCATCCCGACCGATACTATCTACCGATGAGGGGATCTGTACTGAGACAAGCTTTTTGCAGAGACGGAAAGCTTGATGTCCGATCAGCTTAGTCCCCTCGCTGATTGTCACCTTGGAGAGGGTACGGCAGTAGTTAAAAGCGTTGTCCCCGATGGTGATGAGGCTTGCCGGCAGCTCTAGCTCGGTAAGCTTACCACAGTAACTGAATGCGGTACTCCCTAGTTCTTGTAATCCAGTACCAAACTGTATCGTAGTGAGCCCACCACACTTATAGAATGCTTTGAAGCCGATCCGCTGCAAACTGTTCGGGAAGGTAAGCTCCGTAAGCTTCGAGCAGTTCATAAAAGCCTCGTCGCCGATTTCCTCCAGTCCATTGGAGAAGGTTACAGCTGTGATATTTCGATTTCCTTGAAACGCCTTGTTTCCAATTTTCGTAACCGACTGAGGGATGATTATTTCGCCTGTTGCCTCGGGCCACGCAGTGAGTACACCCTGCTCGATCGTTTGTGCTGAGAGTAGCGTACTACTCATGGCAAAGAAGGATACAAAGAGGGATACAAACCCGATAACCCTTTGCTTGCTAGATAGTCTATCGGATAGATGAGATAGTTGATGCTGTTTCATACCTTGTTTGTGTGACGGGATCTGCTAGTGACACAAATATACAAATTCTTCCTCGTATCTCAGAGCGATAGCTCTGCTCTCCGATCTCTAATTTCTAATCTCTAACTTCTAGCCTCCAATCTCTATCTACATATCTTTACGGGGGGATTCGTCCGATTTCCTCCTTTCTCGAATATCCACGTGGACAATCTCAAATCTCCACGTGGATATTTTTTATTCTCCACGTAGGCGCAAATCATTTCCTCCGAAGTTTCATTTGATTCCTCCGAAGTTTTGTTTCGTCTCCACGTGGAGAAT
>ENA-OPEA01000232-OPEA01000232.1-human-gut-metagenome-genome-assembly--contig:-NODE-232-length-34730-cov-9.647700_pt1 | contig 34730 bp, 33 predicted proteins | sample MGYA00241623_ERZ501509 | MGnify/ENA primary metagenome ERZ501509 (study PRJEB25962, sample SAMEA2042571) | human gut metagenome | biome: human gut; feature: human-associated habitat; material: faeces... | reverse complement strand
ACCGAAGCCGAATCCCGAAAGCAACACAGCGATTCGCCTTTATGCAACAGTCTCATCGGGACCTAATAGATCCTCAACGGGCTATACGTAACATGTCGCCTTACGGACACACAAAAGTGTGCGTCCGCAAGACGACATATCGCATTTGACTCGTTACGAGGCTTAGCGCCCTAGGGGACGACGCTCACGCGGACGTGTCGTAGCCTCCTCTTCGATACGCTTGATCGGGGGCTGATAGTCGGGGTAGTGCTCCTCCTTTTCGGCTGGCTTGATGTAGGCTAGCTCATCGCCCTTGCGGACGGTCTGACCCTGACCTACACAGACCTCGATGAGCTTGCCCGTGAAGTTCGTATTGACACGCTCTATCTGACCAAATGGAGTCTCGATGTAGCAGAAGGGTTGACCCGTTACATACTCCGTGCCTGTGGCTGGAGCCATCGAACCCTCTGTAGGATCGACCTCCCAAAGGACGGTACCCGTCGTTGGGGCAGGGATCATCTGCGTACCTGCACGCATAGCCTTCTTGATGTCGCTCTCGTCGAAGCCCTTCTTAGCTAGAGCATCAGCCTTAGCCTTAGCGAGAGAAGCCTCAAACTCACGACGCAGGTCGCCACTCTTGTAGCGTCTATACTGCTCGGGGTGCATAGCGAGCTCGAAGAGCTCCTCGTCGTCGGGACCAAACTCCCAGCCATTCTCCTTCATCTCCTTGCGGAACTCATCCAGCGCATCGGGGTAGAACTGCTGTGGGTCGGCATCGGAGAACTCTAGTCCCTTCTCCTTGGCGAGTGCTACAAGCTCTGGATCTATCTTGCCAGGGATACGACCAGCCTTGCCGAGGATCATGTTCCACATGTTCTGGTCTATGGCGAGCCAGCGACCCTTGCCCTGCGTCATGTTGTAGACGTTCATCAGAGCGATGTTCTTGACATACTGGCTGAAGGGGGTTACTAGTGGGGGGTAACCGACACGTGGCCATACGTAAGCGACCTCGTTAAAGAGCTTGACCAGTAGGTCATCGATCGATAGCTCAGGCTGGTCGTGATTGCGCAGGTACATATTGATACCTGAGTGAACGCCCTTGAGGTCGGCCATCATCGAGCCCATCATACCGCCTGGCAGACCGCAGCCGACGAGTAGCGAAGAGGTCTCCTTATTGGTCGAGCCCATGAAGTACCCAAGGAAGTCATCGATAAAGCTCTGAGTCATAGTACGAGCGCGCATGTAAGCGTCCATATTGATCTCAGGTACATCAAAGCCCGCATCGTAGAGCATCTCACGGATGGTGATCACGTCTGGGTGGATCTTACCCCAAGAGATAGGCTCCATGGCAACGTCTATGATGTCAGCGCCGTTTTCGCACACCTCTAGCATAGAGGCTACGGAAAAGCCTGGACCCGAGTGTCCGTGATACTGAATGATCGTATCGGGGTGCTTAGACTTGATCGACTTGACGAGCTGCCCGAGGAAGTGAGGACGACCGATGCCGGCCATATCCTTGAGACAGATCTCATCAGCGCCAGCCTCGATGAGCTTGTCGGCTAGCGTAGAGTAGTACTCGATCGTATGTATCGGAGAGTAGGTGATACAGAGTGTCGCCTGAGCGGTCATGCCCGCTTCCTTGGCATAGTGTATGGAGGGGATGATGTTGCGTGGATCGTTGAGTCCATCGAAGATACGTGTGATGTCTACCCCCTGCGCATGCTTGACACGATACATCAACTTGCGGACGTCGGCCGGTACGGGGTACATGCGCAGTCCGTTGAGACCACGGTCTAGCATGTGCGTCTTGATGCCCGCTTCGTTGAGCGGCTTGGTGAAGGCGCGTACAGCGTCATTAGGGTTTTCGCCCGCGAGTAGCTTAACCTGCTCGAAGGCACCTCCGTTGGTCTCGACACGTGCGAAGCATCCCATCTCGATGATGAGCGGTGCGATCGCTGCTAGTTGCTCAGCACGTGGCTGGAACTTGCCAGAGGATTGCCACATATCTCTATATATGAGGCTAAACTGAATCTTTTTCTTTGTTGCCATATCTAGTGTATCTGTTGTTTTACCTACAAGGCTTGATGTGTCACCACCTGACCTCACCCACAAAGATACATATTTTACTCACATATAGCGACTCTCTCTACGCTCTTATCTGGAGAGACGCTTGTGGAGAGAGCTAGGCCGAGGAGGAAGAGCATCCCGATGAGGTACTCGGGGAGGTAGCTGACGAGGTCTACATTGCAGAGGATGATCCATAGCGAGACCACAACGATGAGGACACTACGGTGCTGCCTGAGTACTATCCAGAGCATCGAGCCGAGGAGTGAGAGCCAGAGCAGGAGTCCTATGACACCACTCTGCACGAGCGTCTGCATATATTGATTGTGAAAGTGGAAGAGGTGTGGCTCCTCGGGCGTCCCGATGGGTAGCGTCTGCAATAGCGTGTAGGCGTAGTCTAGCCCGCCTCCGATTAGTATCGGTACCTCTTGGGCTGCTTGATAGCTAACCTGTAGAGCTTCGTTGCGCACCGTGCCATCGAGATAGCCGCGCATGAGGTAGGGCGAAGTGGTGTAGATGAGCGTCAGGAGGAGAGCTCCCGAGAGCATAACGTAAGCTGCTAGACGACCCGTATGCTTGGCTCCTTGTATCCGCGCTGTGATTCGATAGATGAGCGCATAGCCTTCGACAGCGATAGCCATGAGTAGGAGGTAGCGCGACTGCAGAGCACAGGCGTAGAGGAGGGAGACAAGCAGCACAGCGTGGGCATGAAGGCGCTGTGAGCGCTCACGACTACAGATATTCATCACGACGGGGATCAAGAGGTAGACGCCTAGATAGGTGTAGTGCGTGAAGGTAAAAGGCATCAGCATGTGGGAGCTATCGGCAACGAAGCCCGCCTCCACGAGATAGCTCTTGTTGAGTGTGAGCGTGATGAGCGGACTAGTGCCACAGCTGATCAGGACGCCGTAATAGAAGATGAGGAAGACGAGCAAGTAGACCCATGCGATGCGCAGGGCGGCTAGCCAAAAGCTCTGCGTGAGACGCTCCGACGGGCCACTATAAATGAGGAAGTAGAGCGGGATCACGAGTAGCCAGACCTCGCGGCGCCAATAGTTGAGCGCTATCTCTTCATTTGTGGACCAGCCAACGGCGACGACCACTGTATAGAGGATATAAAGTGCGGCCGTGAGAGCCAAGGGGAAGAGAAAGCGCTGGCGGAGTGGACGACAGAGGCTCGCTCGCTCCTCCCAGCGGTTGTCTACAATCATCCCGATGAGGAAGAGCGTCTGCAGTCCGAGGTAACTATCGACCACCCCGAGCAGTAGATTGGCATAGCCTAAGCCAAAGCAGAGGAGGGGAATGTAGTGATGCCGGTAGTCGAGCTTTGCTCCAGTAGCACGGGTCGCCCCTTTTGCCACAAGCCATGGGAGTAGTACCGCCCCCATGGAGAGGGTCACAGCGACCGTCAGCAGTAGAGGTCGGTAAGTCAGTATGTCTCGCGCCAGTAGCGTCTCGGGAGTACGGTGAGGATAAGCTCCCGTAAGGGCGACGACGAGGGCGACGACAAGGGCTACCGCTACGACGATCAGCAGGAAGTAGCGAGAGGCAAAGCGCGCTAGGCGACTAGCTAGAGAAGGCTCTCTGGCGATGGCAGTGTGTGAAGGCATCAAAGTACTATAGAGATAAGTCGTCGCATCGTGGTGAGTAGACCATCTGCGGGAAGTCGTGCGGATCAAAGCGCCAGCGCTTGTGGCTCCAGAGCCAGCGGTGTGGCGCCAAGCGAATGTTTTCCTCTAGCAGTGTCACATAGTCGTCGACGAGCTGATGCTGTAGCTTGTCGGTCGGATGCTCACAGAGCAACCGGAAAGTGCCGACCCACTGCTTGGCCTGGTCGTCATGGCGTATCTCATAGAAGAGGAGCGGGATCTGTAGCTTGATAGCTAGATGACTCCACCCTGTGACAAAGGGTGTAGTGCGTCCGAAGAGCGACGATACGTAGCGCATCTGCTCATAGTCAGGCGATTGGTCTGCCAGTAGACAGTAGAGGTGCATACGCTCATCGAGCTGTTCGGTCTGTTTGCTCCGATGACGCATGAGCGTACGAGCTAGCTGCATCATCTCAATGCAGTAGGCGTAGTGCTGCTCCCGCATCTCATGGGTGAGCTGATCGGCGATGGGATTGTGCAGTCGCTTGTAGATGACATGCAGCTGATAGCGACTCCGGTCTAGGTGCAGCGCTGAGGAGCCCATCAGTTCCCAGGGACCTATGTGTCCCAAGAGGACGAAGAGCTGTCTATGTCCCGCCTCGTAGAGCTGATCCAGTAGCTCCGTCTGCTCCAGACGAAAGAGCTGGCGCACCTGTTCATCAGACCCGTAAGCGTAGCGCGCCTCGTGAAGCATCAGCTCCGCAAGATGACGGTAGAAGCGTCTGCCGACCATCTTTTGCTCATCGGGTGAGAGATGTGTCAGGGTGAGGCGTATGTTTTCCTCCACCACCTGACGTCGGTACTTAAAGAGATGATAGAGGAGCCAGTCCAGTGTAGGGACCAGTACGCTATCAACGAAAGAGCGGGGTAAGCGTGCCAAGCCCCGCAATGTAGAGCGCATCAGCCGAAGCCGTAGTCGCTGCCATCGTGTGAGCTGCTTACTCTGCTCCATCGTCCAGCAGGTCGCTATAGTCTTGGTAGAGGAAGTCGTTGTAGGGGTAGCGCTGTATGTGGATCGCCTTGACACGCTCATAGAGGAGGCGTCGCAGCTCGTCCATACCCTCTCCCGTACGTGCCGAAATAAAGACGCAGTCGTTGCCCATACGCGCCATCCAGCTCTTCTCTAGCTCCTCACGTGTGCGGTTGAGCTTGGTCGCTGGTGTCAAGTCGTCGGGGTCTTTGGGGATATGCTGGTAAGCGTCGATCTTGTTGAAGACCAGTATCTGAGGTTTGTCACCTAGAGCCTCGATCTCTCGAAGCGTCTCGGTGACCACTGCTATCTGATCCTCAAACTCAGGGTGCGAGATGTCCACAACGTGCAGGATCAGATCCGACTCACGCACCTCGTCGAGGGTACTCTTGAACGACTCCACCAGCTGTGTCGGGAGCTTGCGTATGAAGCCCACGGTGTCGGCTAGGAGGAAGGGCAGATTACCCAACACGACCTTGCGAACGGTCGTGTCGAGCGTCGCAAAGAGCTTGTTCTCGGCAAAGATGTCGCTCTTAGCGAGGACATTCATCAGCGTAGACTTACCCACATTGGTATAGCCAACGAGTGCGACACGCACCATCTTGCCACGGTTCTGTCGCTGCACGCTCTTCTGCTTGTCGATCTTCTTGAGCTGCTCCTTGAGCTGTGAGATCTTGCGCAGGATGATCCGTCGGTCAGTCTCTAGCTGCGTCTCGCCCGGGCCACGTAGACCGATGTTACCACCACGCTGGCGCTCGAGGTGCGTCCACAGTCGGGTCAGACGTGGGAGCATATATTGGTACTGCGCCATCTCTACCTGCGTCTTGGCATGAGCCGTCTGCGCTCGTGTGGCAAAGATGTCGAGGATGAGGGAGGTGCGGTCGAGGATGCGTATGCCTAGCTGACGCTCTATGTTGCGCAGCTGATTAGGCGCTAGCTCATCGTCAAAGATCGCCAGCCCTACCTCATGGGCAGAGACATACTCGGCGATCTCGTCGAGCTTGCCTTTGCCCACAAAGGTGGCGGGGTGCGGCGTGTCAAGACGCTGTAAGAAGCGCGCCACAGGCTCTGCACCCGCAGTCTCTGAGAGAAAGGCCAGCTCATCAAGATACTCCTCCGCCTGCGTCTCCGACACGTCGGGAGTGATGAGCCCCACGAGGATCGTGCGCTCACTAGATTGAGAAGTCTTGATAAACTCTTTCATACAGAGGGGATGTAGGATTAATAGATCGCGTAAGACTTCTCACGCATGGCCTGATCATCGGCAAAGAGATGTACCCAGGGTATCTTCGCCGCGAGGAAGTTAGCAGGATAAGCTTTCGCCTCGGGCAAGAGATTGACGATGTGTCCCACCGCGTGGCGCACGTCCTGACCGAGTGCGAGGAAGACCAGTCGCTTAGACTCTTCAAGTGCCTCGAGCGTGACCGTAACCAGCTGACGCTGCTCGCCTTGCTCGGTGGTCATCTCATTGGGTGCAAAGACGTCGTCTGAGATATACAGCTCCACCTGGTCGGGATAGACCCCAGCGAGGTGACCATCCACACCCATCTCGAGGAGGGCTAGGTCAAACTGCGGACGACCGTCTAGATGGCTTACACGCTCCGCTACATGCTGCTGCAGAGAGGCCGCAGCCTGTGCGGGCTCTTGTGCAGACTCCTCCACAGCGTGGATATGCTCCGCAGGGATCTGTAGCGGATCGAAGAGCAGACGCTGTAGCAGCGTGCGATGCGCTAGATCGGCTTCGCCCAGCTGCTCGTGAAGTAGGTAGAAGTGTACTCGATCCCATGCGATACGACTACGCCAAGGCTCTGACGTGAGTGCCTGTGCCAAGACCTCCGCATGCTCTTCCAATGAGAGTGCTAGATGAAAGTCGCCTTCGGTCGCCTCGACCGCTTCGGCAATAAACTGTGCGAGCTGTGTCGTGACTAGCTCGGGGGTACTGTATTGATGATAGTTCATAGGGTATATGCTAGGTTAGTAGTTATAAGATAAAGTGTCGTGACCATCATCCTTGTAGGCAGTTACTCCTCCCAGATGATGTCATCTATGAGGTCATGCTCCTCCTCCACCTTAAGCTTAGGCAGCGGGTTATCAGGATCATCGTCCTCTTGTGTCGTGCGGTCGTTGAGCGGTTGGCGTAGGATCTCGTTCGGATCATGTAGTGAGGGGGCATTGATCTCTCGCCATATCAGATCCTTCAGCTCGGTCAGTCCTCGCTGCGCCACGGCAGAGATAAAGATCGTCGGGACCTCTTCGGGTAGTGTCTCTGAGACAAGATCGATAAGCTCACTGTCTGCCAAGTCTATCTTGGTGATAGCTAGGATGTGTCGCTTGTCGATCAATCCTGGATTATACTCCTCTAGCTCGCGACATAGCATCCGATACTCGGCGATGATGTCGGGGCTGTCTATAGGCACCATAAAGAGCAGTATCGAGTTACGCTCGATGTGTCTGAGGAAGCGTAGTCCCAGTCCCCTACCCTCAGCGGCACCCTCGATGATCCCTGGGATGTCTGCCATGACGAAAGAGCGATTGTCACGGTAAGAGACCATCCCTAGGTTCGGTTGTAGCGTGGTAAAGGGGTAGTCCGCAATTTTAGGCTTAGCCGCTGAGAGGGCTGCTAGGAGTGTAGACTTACCCGCATTGGGGAGTCCTACTAGTCCCACGTCCGCCAGCGTCTTGAGCTGCAGTACGACGAGACGCTCCTGACTAGGTTCGCCAGGCTGTGCGTAGCGAGGTGCTTGATTCGTCGATGTCTTGAAGAAGTTATTACCCTTGCCCCCGCGTCCGCCCGGGAGGAGTAGGTGCCGCTCACCATGCTGCGACACATCTAGGATAAATTCGCCCGTCGTAGCGTCATGCACGCTCGTCCCGCAAGGGACCTCGATCACAATGTCGGGCGCATCGGCACCCGTCTGTAGCTTAGCACTACCCGCCTCGCCATTCTCGGCGATGATATGACGATTGTAGCGCAGGTGTAGGAGCGTCCAGTAGTTTTGGTTGGCCTCTATATAAATGCTACCGCCACGACCACCGTCACCTCCGTCGGGACCACCCTTGGGGATGTACTTCTCACGACGAAAGTGTGCTGATCCTCTTCCGCCCTTGCCTGAGCGAAGGTAGATCTTGACATAGTCTACAAAGTTGCTCTCACCTGCCATTGGTTTACTTATTATGCTGTAAGCTCTTGTCTATAGCCACAAAGATAGCCCCCGTGATCTCCTCTATGGAGCCGGCGCCAGGCACCTCGTAGTGTACCCCCTTGCGGTGATAGTAATCCACGATCGGGAGTGTGCGCTCATTGTAGACGCGTATGCGGTCTGCGATCACCTCGGGCGTGTCGTCAGCACGTCCCTCGATCTTAGCACGATTGAGTAGGCGTGTCCGCAGCTCCTCTTCGGGTACCTTGAGTTCGATCAAGCAATCCACGCTCCTTTGATCCTTCTCTAGGAGAGCATCGAGAGCCTCAGCCTGTGCTACCGTACGGGGGAAGCCGTCGAAGATAACGCCATCGACACCCTCGGGGAGGTGGTGCAGCTCATTGGCTATAAGGTCGATAATCGTATCGTCATCTACGAGATGCCCCTGAGAGATGATACTCTGTACGCGCTTGCCTAGAGGTGACTGGCGAGCGATCTCCTGTCGGAGTAGGTCGCCCGTAGAGATGTGCTCTAGATGGTAATGCTGCTCGATGAATTGGCTCTGTGTACCCTTGCCAGCACCCGGTGCGCCGAAGATTATTACGTGGATCATTGCTTTTAGTAGTGGTTTAGATGGTCTCTCTGGACCGTATGATTATTCCTGTATGATTACTCTTTTAGTATATAGATATCATCGAGCATACGCCCCTGCTCGTTGTAGTCGAGCCCGTGCCCGACGATGAAACTGTTATGGATCTCCATCCCCACATAGTCGGCATGGATAGGACACTGGAGCGCTTCGGGCTTGAGTAGCATAGTAGCTATGCGCACCTCGGCAGCGCCATCAGCAAGAAACTTCTCCTTGAGCTTCATCATCGTAAAGCCCGTGTCGATGAGATCCTCTATGATGATGACCAGACGACCCGCTAGAGGCGCTGTCACGGGCATCACCTCCTTAAGCTGGTAAGTACTCCCCATGCCAGAGTAGCTAGAGTAGCGTGCGAAGGCCACCTCCGCAGAGGTATTGATCGCCTGCAACAATTCTGCGGCAAACATGAAGGAGCCGTTCATAATACAGACGAAGAGCGGATCATGTCCCTCCGTGTCTTGGCGTATCTGCTCCGCTAGTCGCCATGTGGCAGCACGTAGCTGCTCTCCCTTGATGTATGGTACAAAGGTCTTGTCGTGTACTATAATCTCCTGATCAGTCATAGTGAAAATAACAAGCTGGCGGTCTCGCATAGCGGAGGCCGCCTCTTTTTTTTACTGTAGTGTGTAGCACAAAGGTACAAAAATAGGTGATGTCCCACCTCCACCTCCACTTCGCAAGTCTCACGAGTAGCGATCTGCGTCCGAGCCGTGGCGTCCCTACATGTGTCATAATCATCTCCACGTGGGAAATCGAAAATCTCCACGTGGATATTTTTTATTCTCCACGTGGGGACGAAACGATTCCTCCGAAGTTTCATTTGATTCCTCCGAAGTTTTATTTCTCGCCTACGTGGAGAATTTTTTTTCTCCACGTGGAGATTTTCGATTTCTCACGTGGAGATCGTCCCGTCAATAGGAAATGTGTCCAGAAACTTCTCCTGTAAAAGAGTTTGTTAACTTATGGAATAGTCTCCTTGCATACGTTAGCGGGGGCGGTTTTCTTTGCCGAGCTAGATAAGTTTCAGTACTTTTGGTGAGATAACTCCATACAGGACAAGTTATTCGCATACACTACAAAACAAATATTCCCCCCTATGAAACCAAAACTACTACTAGTCACTCTACTGACGCTACTATGCGCTATGAGTGCACGGGCTGACTACCCAGCCGAATCGTACCAGCTAGATGGTACCCGCCTCGTCAAGTGGCGAGGTAATGAGCAGGTGATCGACTTCACTTCTGATGCGAAGCTGCGTCAGGTGACTGAGATCGCCCCTAACGCTTTTGCTTACAAGGGAGACATACAGCGTATTGTCTTCCCCGCATCGCTACGTAAGATCGGCTTCAACGCTATCTACGAGTGTGGCGGTCTGACGGAGATCGTCTTTGCGGAGGGTCTCGAGGAGATTGCTTCGGAGGCTTTCTACCGCTGTCCCCAGCTACAGACTCTGCGCTTGCCTGCCTCTGTAAAGTCTATCGGTGAGGCTTTTGTGGTCAATTGTCAGGGGATCAAGAACTATCAACTGGCGGGTGCCAATAGCTACTACAAGGTGGTGGACGGTGTCCTCTACAACGCTGCTGGTACGACACTGATCGCCTACCCCGCAGCAGCTGAGAGAGAGAGCTTTACGCTACCTGAGAGCGTGACCCGCATCGGGGACTACGCTTTTGCCTACACGGTGTCGCTGCAGTCTATCCAGTTGGGCCGGAAGGTGACGGAGATGGGTCGCAAGGCATTCTACACGAGCAAGGCTCTAGCGGGTTCTATCTCGATACCTGGTACGATCCGTGTGGTGGCTGACTCGGCATTCTACCAGTGCGACTACATTACGGAGGTGACCTTTGAGGAGGGTATCGAGGTGATCGGCCAGGATGCCATCAGTCACTGTGCCCGCATCGAGCGTGTCTCTATGCCGTCTACCATTACGGAGCTCGGGGAGGGTTGCTTTAGCTATATGAGTTCGCTCCTAGAGTTTCGCAATCATATGACTACTCCGATACAGGGACGTATGACCTTCTATCAAACACTGAAGTACAAGGCGACGCTCTATGTCCCTGCGAAGTCTGTCGATACCTACGAAGCTCAGACGACTACGTGGAATGCCTTCAAGAATTACCTACCCCTAGAGGATGATAGTCAGATCAACCCCTCCTCTTACAAGCTCGAGGACGATGGTCGCACACTAGTCGCATGGAGTGGCTCGGAGAAGGATATAGATATGTCTCAGGATAAAGTGCTGAACCGCGTACGGACGATCAAGGCGTTTACCTTCCTCAATAAAGAGGTGGAGCGTATCGTCCTTCCAGAGGCTCTAGAGACGATCGAAGAGGGCGCTTTCCAAAATTGTGAGGATCTAGCGGAGGTGGTCACCAATGAGCGCCTCAGATCTATCGGCAGTCGTGCCTTTTGGAATGACTTTGCACTACGAAGCTTCACCTTCCCACAGAGCATTGAGTCGGTAGCGAGCGATGCTTTCGGCTACTGCACGGGGCTATCGAAGTTTGTCATGGCTTCGGCCAATGAGTACTACCAGGTGGTGGACAATGTGCTCCTCTCAGCCGATGGTATGCGTCTCATCTGCTACGCTGCACTACGTGGCGAGAGCTACACGGTTCCTGCTAGTGTGACGAAGATCGAGAAGGACGCCGCCGCTGGTGCCGTAGGGCTTGTGACGCTGACGCTCCCCGAGGGTCTCAAGGAGATCGGTGAGAGTGCTTTCCAGGGGTCGAGCAAACTCAAGAAGGTGCATCTGCCAGCTTCGCTAGAGAGCTTTGGACCAGGTGCCTTCATGCGCTGTAAGTCGCTCGAGAGCTACTCGATCACTACGGGCAATGCACACTACGCTGTACAGGGTAATACGCTCTACACGGCTGATCTGAAGACACTGGTGGCATATCCTGAGGCGTTTAGCTCGGTAGCCATTATCCCCGAGCAGGTGACGGCTATCGCTGCACGTGCCTTCCAGCGCAATGAGTCGCTTATGGAGGTGATCCTGCCTGCCAAACTGAAGGAGCTAGGCGACTACGCTTTCTACCACTGTACTAACCTACGCAAGGTGATCGCTCTGATGCCAGAGCCTGTCAGTGTAGACTACACGGGTGAGAGTCCTTTTGGAGAGATCAATCTCAAGCTTGCTACACTAGTCGTGCCTATTGGCTCTGCTGATAAGTACAAGAAGGCGGCTATGTGGAGCGACTTTGGCACTATCATGGAGGGGGATACGCCCGTGACTGAGGGTCTCATCACGATGACGACCACGATACCGGTGGGTGAGAAGATCTTCTTCGTAGCTCTCAATGTAGATCACAACGCCTCCACGATCGAGGGTGTACGCATCGAGGGCAAGGATATGATCGTCGAGCAGCCTACGATCACGATCCGTGGCGACATAGCTACGCTCGTAGCTGCTCAGTGTCACCTCACACAGATCGATGTGACGGGTGCTCCTCACTTGACGACGCTATACCTACAGGAGAACGAGCTCACCGAGCTAGACCTCTCCCAGTCGGCACTCCTAGAGTCGGTCATCCTGGCTCACAATAAGCTACAGACTATTCACTGGACGGCTATGCCTAACATGACGGCTCTCTTCCTCTATGACAATAAGCTCACCTCTGTAGACCTAACGGGTATGTCACAGCTCACGACGCTACATATCTACAACAACCAGATCGGAGCTAACGCTATGGAGCAGATCGTCAACGCACTGCCTCAGCGCAATCCTGAAGACAAGGCAAACTTTATGGCAATCGATACGCAGAACGCTAATGAGGGCAACCGCTTTGAGGATCGCTTCTTCAGCATCACAACGCCTAAGAACTGGACGATCTACGACTACGCCGGAGGTGCCAACGAGGGCAAGGGTGTCGTCTACACCTCTATCGAGCCACAGCCTCTCACGGGTGCTCTACGTCTCATCGTAGATGGTGCTATGCTACAGATCACGGGTGCCTCTGCGCATCAGATGGTCAGACTGTACGATCTCGCTGGAGGTCTCCTCTACAGTGGACTATGCAGTACCGAGGGTAACTGTACGCTCTCTCTAGGCGACTACCCCGCTGGCGGCTACATCGTCACCGTAGGCGATCACGCTGAGCGCATCTACATAGCTAGATAAGCGACGCCCGCACGATAATACGACGCTAGCACGATACACGATAAGAGGGGGCACCCACTGCTGGGTGTCCCCTCTCTTTATATATATAAGGTGTATCAAAGCGAAACGTGCAGCCCCCTGGTATGGACACCGAGCGTCCGTACAGATCGAGGTTACAGCGTTTGATGAATGGAATTGTCGTGCTGACGTAGCTTGTGTAGGGGCGGACCTACGTGTCCGCCCGCAGAATAGACTGCGCTCAGGTGAGGACGGGCGGACACTCAGGTCCGCCCCTACGGTGGAAGCTTCCACCCCGCCGAGCGGTTCACCCGAAGAGAAGTCGACTGAGTTTCCGAAACGAGAAAAAACTTCGCATTTTACTTGTATATGAACTTAGAAAGCAGAGCGCAGCTCGCTGTTAGCTAGAGGCACTAGTGCCACTAGGAATACTAGCTCCCCTCTAATAATCTCTAACCTCTAATCTCTAACCTCTAAAGTCTAATCTCTCTCCTCACTAATTGCTATCTTTGTCGTGCATAACGACTGATGACACTATGGATACAAGAAGACAACAGAAGATAGCACGACTGATACAAAAGGAGATGGGAGAGATCTTTCGCCCACTGACACAACAGCTGCGTGGGGTGCTGGTGAGCGTCACCCTAGTGCGTGTCACCTCCGACCTGAGCAAGGCTTACATTTACCTAAGTATCTTCCCCTCGGAGCGTGCTGACGAATTACTTAAGTACATACAGGACAATGCTGGTAGCTACCGCTATGAGCTGGGACAGCGCACGGGCAAGCAGCTACGCATCATACCCGAGCTGGAGTATCGTATAGATGACTCGCTAGACTATCTGGAGCGTATCGACAAGTTACTAGAGGAATAACTTCCCCACGCTCGCATACTTTTTCGCTAGCTCCACACGATGCGTCTGCCTCTCTTTATCGCTTGGCGATACCTCTTTGCTCACAAGAAGCTCGGTGCTATTAATATAGTCACCCGCGTGAGCGTGCTGGCCATCGCCGTGGTGTCGATGACGATGATCTGCGTGCTATCCATCTATAATGGTTACGAGCAGATGATCCTTGACAAGGTGGTCGGACTGGATCCACAGCTACTGATCACGAAGGGAGATGAAGCGCCCTTAGACCAAAGCGTGGTGACCCAAGAGATCCGTTCGATAAAGGGGATCAGATCGATCGCTCCGCTCGTATGGGGCGAGGGACTGGTGAGTCGTATGGAGGGCGAGAGCTTCTCCGCGGCGCATCTATACGGTGTCGACAGCGCTTACCTGCGCATCGCTAATATGGAGCGCTACCTATACAGTGGCGACATAGCGATACACCCTGGACAATACAATCTAGGTGCCTCGATAGCGCTCAACCTAAACACGATAGCGCACGACACAGATCCGCTCGTCATCACGCTCCCCAAGCGCAAGGGTTACATCAATCCGATCATGCCGATGACTTCGCTGCGGCGATCGCAGGGAGTACCCGTGTCGGTGCTTTTTACAGACAATGTGGTCTACGACAACTCGATCTTTATCCCGCTCTCTGAGCTACGTTCGCTACTGATGCTTGACGAAAACCAAGCGCACGGTCTGGCTCTACAGCTAGATGAGGGAGCAGATGAGGGGGCTATCCAGAAAGCTATAGCGACGAAGCTGGGTGAGGAGTACCTCGTTCGCAACCGACCTGAGCAGCAGCCGCACTTGATGCGCCTTGTGGCTATCGAAAAGTGGATCACGTCGCTCATCTTTGCCTTTATCCTCTTACTAGCTGCCTACAATGTGATGGCTAGCATCTCGATGCTCCTCATATCGAAGCAGGAGGATATAGCGATCCTCCACGCACTCGGCGAGACGCCACGGGAGATCAGACGTACCTTCCAGCTGCAGGGACTGATGGTGACACTCATCGGTGCTGTCGGTGGTATAGCTGTCGGCATCGTCCTCTGCTTGCTACAGATGCGCTTTGGGTGGCTTACGATGGATCTCGTTGTGGAGTCGCAGCCTTACCCAGTAGCTGTACGACTGACGGATCTACTGGTAGTGCTCTTACTGGTCTTTGCCGTTGGGTACCTAGCAGCTGTCTATCCCGTACGCAAGTTGATCGCTCACCGCAACGCTTCACGCTAATACTATGACAAATCAAGCTAATACTCCTGGTCTACTGCCTGACGTACCTGAGTACACGGCTCAGATCATACATCTATGGATCGCCGAGGAGAGTATACGTATCCTCACGCGACAGCAACAACCTCTGGAGCTACTCCAGCAACATCTGATGCAGTCCGATCCTCTTCGACAAGGTCTGATGAAAGAGCTACTCAGCGAGGAGTCGGTCGCACAGATCCTCAGCGGTCAGCATGCTCCCGTCACTAAGCAGCTACTTGCTGAGTGCGAAGCGATACACAAGAAGGTGAGCCAAGATGAGCGCAACATCGTCTACCAAGGGTGCTACATACTAGTCCTGCCGACGATCGTTGCCTTTAGAGCGAAGGATCCACATGCTAAGGAGATGGGCGAGATAGAGATCCTCTGCACGATCCTCTACAACGCCACCATGCAGGGACTCATAGGGAGCAGCACGGCGGGAGGAGCTGAGCACTCCCCTACCGACACGCGTGTTTATCAGCAGATTAGCGCACTCTTTGCACTACTTGATCAGGAGTACCATCGCAAGCATCACCAGGAGGAGTCACAAGAGAAGCCACAGTCATGAGCAGAGGTCGCATCATCTTACTCGGTGCCTCGGGACAGCTAGGGCGCAGTATCACACAAGAGCTGGCAGAGCGTGGTAATCCCTACGAACTGGCTAGCTACACGCATGAGCAGCTCGACTACACCGACACAGAGACTGTATCCCGAGCGATCAAGCTCTGGGAAGAGCAGGCTGTCGCTTACGACTGGACGATGGTGGTCAACTGTGCTGCCTTCACACAGGTAGACCTAGCCGAAGATCCATCACACTATCGTGATCTCTTAGCACTCAATGCGCTACTGCCGGCACAGCTAGCGGAGAGCCATCTGCCGATCATACAGATTAGCACAGACTATGTCTTCGACGGGAAGCAGGGTACGCCCTATCATGAGGAGGATAGGGCCAATCCACAGAGTCTCTACGGTCGCACCAAGCGTCAGGGAGAGCTAGCACTCCTAATGCACCCGACGCATCCCGCTGAGCAGCATCTAGTCATTCGCACGCAGTGGCTCTGGGCTCCCTGGGGACACAACTTCGTTCGCACCATGCTACGACTGGCTCGTGAGGGGAAGTCGCTGCGCGTCGTCAACGATCAGATCGGTTCGCCTACGTCGGCACCTTCGCTGGCACGAGCTATTTGCAAGATCATCGCTTGCTACGATACGGAGCGCAGCTTTCGCACGCCCCTACTCCACTATGCCGACCGAGGTATCTGCTCGTGGTATGACTTCGCCTATGAGGCGATCGCCACACACCTGCCTGAGTACGACTTGTCGCAACTGACTCCTATCCCTACGGCTGAGTACCCTACGGCTGCCGAGCGTCCCGCTTACAGCGTACTGGCCACCGATAGGATAACTGCTTGCTACGGTATCACGCCCCCTCAGTGGCAAGATGAACTACAGATAGCTATAGACTGAATGCGCGCTAAGATAGAGGATCCACAACTGAGCCGTCAGATCAATCATCAGATCTTACGGCTAACGATCCCCAATATCATCTCCAATATCACCGTCCCGCTGCTCTCGCTCATCGATGTAGGGCTGGCAGGACACATGGCTCACCCCGAAGCTATAGGCTCGGTCACCGTGGCGGCTACCATCACCAACACAATTTACTGGCTCTTTGGCTTCATACGACTAGGCACGACGGGACTCGTAGCTCAGGCTTATGGCAGACAAGACAGCTCCGACATCAATCGTCAACTGGCTCGTGGTATCACGATGGCACTCCTCTGCACGATCGTCGTACTGATCATCTCCCCCTTTGCCACGCTCCTGAGCGGTGTCGTCACAGGCGGTGCTGCTGAGCGTCTAGGCGCAGAGGCTGAGCAATATATCCAGATCATTTTTTCGGCAGCACCTGCTGTCATGATGATCTATGCGCTGAATGGATGGTTCATCGGAATGCAAAACACCCGCATTCCAATGATTGCCTCGATGAGCGCACTGGTGGTCAACTTCCTCGTCTCCTATACGCTCGTCGTCTACTATCAGATGGGTGTCGAAGGACTCTCCATCGGTACCTGTGTGGCGCAGTATAGTCAGGCACTCCTACTACTCGCCACCCTACTCATCAGGTATCGCCATCTCGTACGTCATATGACGCTGCATCAATTCACCGATACGAAGGGTTACGGACGCTACCTCATCCTCGGACGTGATCTGATGCTCCGCTCCTTGCTGCTCAGCAGTATCACGCTCTTCTTCACCTATGCCGGTGTGCGTGAGGGTGCAATCGCTGTGGGAGCTAATGCATTGCTGATGCAGTTCTTCAGTATCTTCAGTTACTTTATGGATGGCTTTGCCTACGCTGGTGAGTCGCTCTCAGGGCGCTACTTCGGAGCGGGTCGTATAGACCTACTTAACGCAGTGATAGGTCGTCTCTTTGCCATAGGCATCGTCCTCTCACTCCTAGCTGCGCTCCTCTTTGCGCTCTATCCTGATGGCTTGCTCCGCTTCTTAAGTAGCCACGACGAGATCATCGCTTACGCTAGGCAGTACCATCTCTGGGCAGCACTGATCCCACTGGTAGGCTTCGGTGCTTTCCTCTGGGATGGTATCTACGCCGGCACGACCCGCTCGGCAGGTCTCAAGTGGTCTATGATAGGGTCTAGTATAGTCTTCTTTGCACTCTACTATCTGCTCTATAATTCGCTCGGTATGAACGCCTTGTGGGTCGCTTTCGACAGCTATCTACTAGTACGTACAGCGATCCTTACGATGATCTGGTATAGGCGTCCGCTGAGGGTGTCAACAAGCTGTTCATAACCCCCATTATTCTGTCGAAAAGTCTGTTCATAACTCATCAATAACTCACTGCTAACTTATTTGCTTATCTCGAGAAGTTGTATAGCTACAAAAAGATTTCAATTATCCAAATAAGTTACCGTTGAGTTATCAACCAGTTTTGATCAAGTTATCAACAGGTACAGATAGAGAGCGAGACGACCGTAACTGCTCACGATCGTCTCTCTTTTTTATACCCTCTAAGTAGCTACCAGAGCCGACTAGAGCGGATTGGATAGAAGTGTCATTAGCCCCTGCACAGCGGGAGTTATGAACAGATTTGACGTACCATCATCATCATCATAAGTAGATATAAAAATAAGCTATACAGATATCATATATAGATGATGATATATGAGGTGTCGGCAACCGAGGGGTCCTACCCCAATGAGAAGAAAAAACGCATTTCCTCGGTGGCTATTTTTTATTTCTCACGTGGAAAAGAAAAATTCTCCACGTAGGAAAGAAACGATTCCTCGGACTTATCGTTTGATTCCTCCGAAGTTTTATTTCTCGTCCACGTGGAGAATTTTTTTTTTCTACCGAGCTATTTGCAAATCCCTACGTAGGAATTTACTCGTCCAGTCGAAAGGTGTCGGGAGCGTGACTAGAATTTGTACTGAGCTCCCAAGGTCACCATATGCAGTGGCTTGGCAGCGACGAATGCTTGCTGCTCGATCTGCTGACGTAGGAAGCAGTCGTAGTGGAGCGAGAGGCGCAGGTGGTCTTGCTGTATGAAGTAGTTGACACCTGTCGAGAGCTGATGTGAGCGTCCCTCGGTCAGTGCGGTCAGATTATTTAGCTTGAGATCTTGCTGAGCCTTTGGGTCGAAGTGTCTATTGCGATCATAGTATGCGTACCGACCGAAGAGCTCTAGATTAGCTGGTGTGATGCGCTCTACAAGCTGTGCCATACCAGCGATGAATTGACGCTGTACGAGGATATTATTTTCAAAAGTAGCAGGCGCCTTGGGACCCACCGCTAGGTTAGCGTTTTGCCATCCTGGCTGCAAGCCCATAATGCCCTCAGCGGTGAGCATCAGCTGTCCGCCTTGATGCTTGATCGTGCTGGTGAGGAAGGCACCGCCGTAAGCACGCAGCATGCGATCATTCTTGCGCGTAGCTGTTTCCTTGTCAAAGGCGTAGTAACCATCCGTCGCTGGTAGATATCCGCCATATCCCGATAGTCCGAAACTTATGTTGTGGTTACTTCCTTGCTCCGTAAGTGCTAGGCGTAGAGCTAGGTCTGGGATATTCTTCATCATTCCTTTGCCTCCATTGCCAGATAGGATAGAGAGTGTCGACTCCAGCTGCCACTGCTTGCTTGGGTCTAGTGCTCCTTTGTATCCGACCATCAGTCCCATATCGGTATCTCCAGGGAAGAGATCGGCCATATAAAGAGATCGCTCGAAGGCTGCTCGCTTGCTAGAGCTATAAGGTAGCTCATAGCCGAAATCGATCGTTGCTAGTCCCCCCTTGACGAAAGCTCCCTCAGCCCAGTGGGGCTTGTACTCGGCATAGGCGTTGAAGATAGAGAGATTTTTGTCTGTGGCGTTGATTTCGATCTTGGCGCCCAGGTCACCATAAGTTGCTTGGGTAGCGAGTCGTCCACGACGTATGCCCATCCTCGTGGTGGAGTGGTCGTAGGGAGGTGTGACGTTGCCCACCTTGATGTAGTCTGCCTCAGAGCCGTACTGTGCGATAGCCTGTACGAATCCGCTGAATGTGAAGCGTACCTGCTCCTGCGCCTGCATCGCAGTGCCACAGAGGAATAGGGTCAGAGCAAAGAGTGAAGCGAAGAGTCGCTGCTGCATTGTAGAAGTCATAAGATTAGAAGTTAGAGATTAGAAATTTAGTGCAAAGGTAGGGATATTTGCACCGACTGATCGCTACTTAACAAAAGATTAATCAATGGCTGGTCTCTGGTTCTGTTGGAGTTAGAGCGACCATTTCGTCAGAAAGCTATATATTTGTAGCATTGGAACCATAGATTGACATGATAGATGACGAGACTAAGCGTTAACATCAACAAGATAGCGACCCTCCGCAACGCTCGTGGCGGAGACACGCCTAATGTAGTACTGGCAGCACGCCGCTGTCAGGAGTTTGGTGCTGAGGGGATCACGGTACACCCGAGACCTGACGAGCGACACATCACTTATCAAGATGTGAGAGACCTCAGGGAGGTAGTCACCACAGAGTTCAACATCGAGGGTTACCCCTCTGACTCTTTTCTCGACCTCGTCTGTTCTGTACGCCCTGAGCAGGTGACGCTCGTGCCTGACAAGCCTGATGCGCTCACCTCCGATAGTGGCTGGGCGGTGGATGATCGTCGTGACTTCCTCAAGCCGATCATCGAGCGTCTGAAGCAGGCAGGCATACGTGTCTCGCTCTTCGTCGGGACCGACCCACGACATATAGAGGCAGCCGCAGAGATCGGTGCTGATCGTGTGGAGCTCTACACGGAGCCTTACGCGTCACAGATGGCGCAGAGTGGCGATCCGAAGATGATTGTTGCTCCCTTTGTAGAGGCTGCCCAGGTGGCACACCGTGTCGGTCTAGGAGTCAATGCGGGGCATGACCTGAATCGTGACAACTTAGCTTACTTCGTCCAGCATGTGACGCCACTAGATGAGGTTTCCATAGGACATGCACTCATCAGCGATGCCCTTTACCTAGGCCTCGAGGAGACGATCGCACAGTATCTCAAACAGGCTCACTCTAACTCATAAACATACTCTTGCAAGAATAACTTATGTATCCTATACTTCAGATTGCTAACACAGTAGCTGAGCAGACAACTACCGAACCCGCTACGATGTCTCTATGGGAACTGGCGTGCGCTGGTGGATGGATTATGATCGTCCTCCTGCTCCTATCGCTCGTTGCTATTTACGTTTTTGTAGCTAAGTATATCGAGCTGCGCAAGGTCAATCGTCCTGACGACTCCTTTATAGCACGCATCAAAGACTACCTCCAGATGGGGCGTAAAGATAGTGCGATAGCTCTCTGCAAGGAGAAGAATACCCCCGAGGCGCACATGATCGAAAAGGGTCTCAAGCGACTCGGACAGCCTGTCTCTGAGGTACTCCCAGCTATCGAAAACGTAGGCTCCTATGAGGTGGGACGTCTCGAGCGTGGACTACCCCTTCTAGCGACGATCGCTGCGGGTGCTCCGATGATTGGTTTCCTAGGTACAGTGACCGGTATGGTGCAGGCGTTCTTTGATCTAGCTAATGCGCCTGGTGGTATCGATGTATCGCTCCTCTCGAGCGGTATCTACCAAGCGTTGGTCACGACTGTGGGCGGTCTGATCGTCGGTATCGTGACGCTTTTTCTCTACAACTACTTGGTCGGACAGATCAACCGCATCGTCAATCGTCTAGAGGCTAATACGCTAGACTTTATGGATGTGATCAACGAACTGTAAGCGACCGTGCTACACCACTTAATGCTAAGCTCATGAGTATCAAGAGACGCAGTAAGCATATATCTGTATTTAGCATGGCATCGATGACCGATGTCATCTTCCTGCTGCTGATCTTCTTTATGGTGGTCAGCACGCTGGTGGTACCGAATGCGATCAAGGTCAATCTGCCCTCCTCGCAGTCGACCGCCACAACGCAAGAGCCGGTGGCACGCATCACCATCGATGCTGAGGGCTACTACTACATATCCACAGAGAGTGCACCTGAAGTGACGATGCTACCTGTCGAGGAGCTGGAGGCTAGACTCTACGAGATAGGAGCGGCACACGACGAGGAGGAGGATCCCTACGTAGTCCTCTACGCCGACAAATCCGTATCGTATGGTGAGATCGTCAAAGTGCTCAACGCCTCGGCTACCGCTGGACTACGTATGATCTTGGCGACAGAAGCTTTACAAGATAACAGTACCGAGAGAGATGTCTAAGGTTCGCTATGATAGATGGATCGCTGGAGGTGTAGCTTTGCTGCTACATCTACTCGTCGTGGGCTTGCTCTTTTGGCTCAGTATGGATGCCTCTGAGCAAAAGCACACGAGAGACAAGGAGATATGGATCTCCGTCGGTGTAGATCCAGACTTTGGCGACAAGATCGAGCATCAAGGAGACTTGGTAGCTGCCGCATCTACCTCTGCTCGTCCCTCCTCTGCGGCATCCAAGAGTGCACAGCCAGCGCCTCCTCAGCAACCAGCACCTAAGGCTCCTGAAGCTACCCCTACGCCACGTCCTACCCCTACTCCTGTACGAGCTACACCAACGAAAGAGAAGCCCAAGGCCGTGCAGAAGCCTACTGGACCCTCTGAGCGTGATGTGGATAACAAGGTCTCTGGACTCTTCGATCGTAAGAAGCCAACGGGCGCTGAGTCTGGTACGGGCAAGAGCGACGCAGGTAGCGGTGTCGCTGACAAGGGGAGGGCTGGTTCCTCTGCTGGATGGTCGCTCGATGGTCGCTCGATCGTGGGCAATGGTGGACGACCGGTCATGCCGACACGCGTACCTGACATACGTGGTACGGTCGTTGTCGAGATCACGGTGAACGCCGCTGGACAGGTGACCAACGCTAAGGTCCGCCTGCGTGGTACCAACGTGGTGGACAACGCACTCCGCAAGGCAGCTGTCGATGCAGCTCGCAAGACACGCTTTAACGCTTTGGGTGGTGTGCCTGACCAAAAAGGCACGATCACCTATCACTTTGATGTCAAGGGCTAGCTTGCTGAGCAACCTTGACAAGAGACTCTTAATTACCTACTAACTTCACAACAAATAGCATGAGTAATATGAACAATATACTAGTCTTCCTCGCAGAGGGCTTCGAAGAGGTCGAGGCACTCGCCATCATTGACGTACTCAGACGTGGTAATCAACCCGTCACCACAGTATCTATCACAGGCTCTCTCGCTGTAAGAGGCTCACATGATGTGACTATCCAAGCAGATATGCTCCTCGAGGAGCTACATAGTGGAGTACTCCCCAAGGCTATCGCACTACCTGGCGGGATGACCAAGCTCAACGAGTGTGAGCCACTCCTCGAGCTGATACGTCGTCAGCACGAGGCGGGCGGTACGATCGCTGCTATCTGTGCCTCTCCACGAGTACTGGGCGCTGCTGGTATCGGCGATGGTAAGATGCGTGCAACCTGCTATCCAGGCATTGAGGAGCAGGTACCAGGCTTCGTCTTGACAGGTGCCGATGTAGAGGTGTGCGGACATATCGTCACGGGACGTGGTCCAGCACTGGCACTACCCTTTGCCTTCAGACTCCTAGAGGAGGTAGCAGGTCGTAAGACCGCCGAACAAGTCGCCGAGGGCTTTCTGTATAGCCTTTAGAGATTAAAAATTAGAGATTAGAAGTTAGGACAATGACTAAGAGACTCTTCTCCATTCTAATCTCTAACCTCTAATTTCTAATCTCTAACCTCTAAGTCATCATGCGCGTCTTCTTCAAGTTCGTCCGCAAGGAGTTCATCCACATCTTCAGGGATCCGCTTACGCTGATGCTTCTGATAGGTATGCCCATCGTCTTGGTGCTAGCCTTCGGCTTTGCGCTCACCTCTGAGGTAAAGCAGATAGATGTGGTCGTGGCGACACCGACGCGTACGCCCTTTGTCGAGAGACTCTTCACACACCTTGACGAGAGCGATGCGGTAGGCTCCGTCAGCTTGATCACACCATACAAAGATATGGACGAAGCGCTACGCACAGGAGCAGCGCACGTCATCATCGTCTTACCAAGCAACATAGACAAAGAGCTGCTCGCAGGCACTGAGCCTACCGTGCAGCTCCGTCTTGATGCGAGCGATCCCAATACTTCGGCACTCATCAGTGCGCAGGTACAGGGGATCATCTACACGACCGTGCAGCAGTATCTAGAGCAGTTTGGTGCGCTCATGGCAATGCGTATGGCGACCGTGAGACCCTACCAGATAGAGACCTTCACGACGCTACTCTATAACCCTGAGATGCGGGCACCTTACTACTTCGTGCCAGGCGTCATGAGCTTGGTCCTGATGATCATCTGCGCCTTGATGACTTCTGTCTCGATCGTTCGTGAGAAGGAGTTTGGCTCTATGGAGGTCCTACTCACCTCGCCCGTCAATCCGATCACCATACTGCTCTCTAAGACCGTCCCTTACTTCACTTTGAGCATCTTCAACGTGATCACCATCTTACTCTTGTCACGCTTCGTGCTGGGAGTGCCGCTGCTTGGGTCGGTGAGTGCTATCTTCTTCGTGTCGCTCCTCTTCATCCTCGTGTCGCTCCTCCTCGGTATGCTCATCAGCACCATAACGGACAATCAGACCGCTGCCATGCTCATCAGCGGTGCTGGACTGCTACTACCTGTAGCGATGCTCTCAGGCATGTTCTTCCCGATCGAGAGTATGCCGATACTGCTACAATACATCGCACGAGCCATCCCTGCCACATGGTACTCTATAGCACTCAAGAAACTGATGATACAGGGTCTCGGCTGGTCCTCGATCCTCTGGGAGTCGCTCATCATGACGGGCATGAGCATCGTACTGGTCATACTAGCTCTGCTCAACTTCAAGAAGAAGCTCGAGTGAAAACATCAAACCACGCCTACGAACTATGCTACTAGCTCTCATACGAAAAGAGATATACAACCTCTTCCGCAATAGGTTGCTGCTCGGCATGGTCGTCATGTACCCTATTGTCGTCTTGATGCTTCTCCCCTTTGCTACGACTACGGATATCAAGAATCTGCAGACCGTCGTCATCGACCACGACCATACGTCGCTCTCACAGAGACTACAACAGCAGTTCTTTAGCTCGGGCTACTTTGTCAACGCTTGGCAGGGGCAGCTCCCCCCCACCCTTCAGGAAGGTATGGAGCTCATAGAGGATGGTCAGGCCGATCTCATCATAACGATCCCGCCACGCTTTGAGGAGCAGCTCATGCGTGATCAAAAGGCTCAGATAGAGGCGCGAATCAACGCCTTCAACGCTACAAAAGGTGCCGTCGCCGGAGGCTACACACAGCAGATCGTACAGCGGTTTGCCGCTCAGCTCAACGAGTCGACGGGACTGAAGGAGCTAGCCACCATACCGCTCCGCATCGTCGAGGTCAATCGCTACAACCCTCAGGCGAATTATAAGAACTATATCATCCCCGGCCTTGTCGCCATGCTTATTACGATGACCGCATTCATCCTCCCAGCACTTAACATGGTGCAGGAGAAGGAGGTCGGCACCATCGAGCAGATGAATGTCACGCCGATCCACCCGCTCATCTTCATGCTCTCCAAGGCGCTCCCCTATATCGTCATATCGATACTCATGGTTTTCTTGGCGCACCCTATCGTCGGACTGATGTACGGCTTATGGCCCCAAGGCAATGTCGGGATGATGATCGTCGGCACCATGCTCTACGTCCTTGCCATGAGCGGACTAGGACTGCTTATTACCAACTTTGCGCATACGCAGCAGCAGGCGATGTTCTCCTTCTTCTTCGTCATGATGTTTTTCATACTCCTCGGGGGGCTCTTCACACCTATCGAGGGTATGCCGTCGTGGGCACGTGCCCTAGCCGTGTCACACCCCTTCACGCACTACAGCATCTTGATGCGCACCTACTACCTCAAGTCGGTAGCCTTCACCGAGCTATGGCGCGAGTTGACAGCGCTCTCTGTTTTTGCCGTGGTCAACGGTGCTGCTGCCATTCTCACCTATCGTAAGCGCGCTTAGCGACAAAGAGTTGAGACTCGCCTCTCCCCTTTTTTTCGTACCTTTGGAGATGATCTGCCTGATCCATGGAGTAGCGCTCATTCTGTAGATCGGCACTATTCACTATACACACACACTTTATCTTATGAAAAGACAATACACCTTACTCCTACTCCTCGCTATGACTCTGCTAGGAGTAGCTACACAGACGAAGGCTCAGACACCGCTCATGGAGCCCAGCATCGATCTAACCTTCATCACCGATGACGAAAACGCCTCGCTCCTCATAGGTGTCGTCGCTCCCGTAGACGGCTGCTGGATAGACCTCAATGGTGACGGTCAGTGCCAGGACAATGAGAAGATCCAAAAGGGAACCGAAAAGAGACCTATCGACCTGCCCAAAGATCTGACCAAGACGACTATCTATGGTCCGATCACCTACCTCAATCTCAATAAGACAGCACTCACCGCTATCGATCTCTCCAAGATCAATACCCTTAAGGAGCTATGGTGCTACCAGACAGGGATCATGGAGCTCGACGTCACTGGGCAGACTGATCTTGAGAAGCTCTTTTGCCACTCAAATATGATTAAGAAGCTAGACCTCTCGCAGAATCCTAAGCTCAGAGAGCTCGGTGTGCAGAATTCTATGCTCACGGCGATAGACCTCTCTAAGCTGCCAGAGCTTGAGGTGGCTGTGCTCAGTGGTAACAAACTCGGCACACTCGATCTAACACACAATCCTAAGCTAAGGATACTCTACTGCGAAAAGACCGAGCTCACCTCACTAGACCTCTCTAAGTGTCCCGACCTCACCTTCGTACAGTGCAGTATGAATTATGATCTCAAGACCGTAGATCTCTCTATGCTACCCAAGCTAGAGGTCTTCAAGGCTGACCTAATAGGTATGAAGTCACTAGACGTCTCTCACAACCCCAAGCTTAAGCAGCTACACCTCGGGGGTAATAATCTGACCACGCTAGATCTATCAAACAATCCTCTACTAGAGGAGCTGAACCTCAATCTCAACAAGAAGCTCACCTCACTCGACTTCCTCTCTGGTCTTCCCGAGCTCAAGATGCTTGCGATCAAGAAAATCAACTTTACCTTCGATCCAGACTTCTCTAAGAACACCAAGCTCGAGTACATCAATATGGCTAATTGTGGATTTAAGAAGCTCGATCTCTCGCACAATCCTATGATAAATAAGCTCTTCTGCGAGAGAAATGAGCTCACCGAGCTAGATCTGACGAAGACACCTAAGCTACTAGACTTCATCGCCTTTGAGAACAACCTCACCTCGCTAGACTTCTCAGCCTGTAAGCAACTTCAGTACGCCGACATCTCCGTCAACGCCATCGATGAGCATGCCATGCAGGTCATTGTGGAGTCGATCCCTAAGTTCAAGCTACTAGATCCGACATTCCTCGCTGCAGGCCGATTTATTGCCATCGACATAGCAGAGGGAGAGGAGAAAAACGACATCACCGATAGACAAGTCAAGGTAGCTACCGGCAAGGGCTGGGAGCTCATGAATGGTAATGCTGGTGACCCACAGCCATATCCTGGTAGAAGTACCGTCTCCGTGACACAACTCGCTACGACAGAGACAGCTATCTACTACAACTCCGCAGACGAGCGCCTCTATGTACGTCTCGCTGAGACCATGCCTGCTACCCTACTGAAGGTCTATGCAGCCTCTGGCGAGGAGCTCCTGAGCGAAGTGTACGACCAAGACGATAGCTCTATCTACGTAGGCTATCTGCCACAAGGAGCCTACATCGTACAGGTAGGAGACGACACCTACAAGTTTGTCAAGAGGTAGCAAACCCTCACCGCCTATAGACCAAATCATGCGATAGGCATCAGGAGAGCGTCACAAGAAGTGACAGATTCCACAGATAGCCACGTGAGAAATCTCAAATTCTCACGTGGCTATTTTTTATTTTCCACGTGGGCGCGAAACGATTCCTCCGACATATCATTTGATTCCTCCGAAGTTTCATTTCTTCCCCACGTGGATATTTCCAAATCCCCACGTGGGGATTTGGAAATATCCACGTGGAGATCGACTTTTTCTGAGTCAAAATCGTTTCGAGTTACAAAAGATCCATAAAGTTTTTTATATATTTGCAGGTGTGTTATACTTGGCTCTGGGATGTACTCAACGCTGAGGCGAGCAGTTCCGTAGTCTACACACTGTATTATCTTGTTGCAACGAGAGGAGATACCGTTTTTGTAGCAATGTGACAGGGCTAAAAGAACAACCACCATGCATACTAATCAATCTAAATACAACTAGTTATGGTAAGACATTTACTCATTTTGGCCACCGCGTTGCTCTTGTCTGTGACAAGTGCGTTGGCACAGACCAGTGGCAAGACAGGATCCCTCTCGTGGAATTACAACGAAGAGACAGCTACTCTGACTCTTTCTGGAACTGGAGATATGCCCAACTATGGGCTAGGCGAAGCTCCATGGGGGGAGTTTCTAGAGCAAATCGAGACCATTACGATCTCGTCAGGGATTACAACGATCGGAGACAACGCTTTCAGTAATTGCGTCCGACTGACCAATCTCAACCTTCCAGATGACCTTAGGCGCATTGGCAAGAGTTCGTTCCTCGAATGTATCAGTCTACAGAGTATTATACTCCCGCCTAGTCTCAAGGAGATTGGTGATGGGGCTTTTGAGAGTTGCGAAAAGCTTGAGACAGTCTCTCTCCCCGCACAAGGACTAGAGATCATTGAGCCATTTGCATTCACCGAGTGTGTTGCCCTATCAAGTCTAGAAATCCCCAAGACTGTCACAACTATCGGTCGCTGGGCTTTCAGCGGATGCATCGCTATCCCCAAGATTGTTATCCCGTCAAGTGTACGATCGATAGGCGACAACGCCTTTAGTAGCAATACGGCACTCCAAGAGCTAACGCTATCGGAGGGGCTGGAGACCATCGAGGAGGCTGCTTTTAGTGCTTGCGAAAACCTGCCAGAGGTACTCATCCCAGCATCTGTAAAAGAGATAGGTGGAGGCGTTTTTGCCGATTGCTTCAAGCTCAAGAAGATCGATATAAATCCTCAAAACAAAGCCTACACAACAGTCGATGGCGTCCTGTATACGGCAGATAAGCAGATCATTGTGCAGTACCCTGCTGGCAAGGAAGAGAGCAGCTTCGTAATACCTACATCCGTTAACAAAGTAGGTTCGCTAGCCTTTGCTGGCACTGTAGCACTGACCAGCGTGACGCTACATGATGGTCTCAAAGTCATCGAAGACTATGGCTTCGCACGATGTGATGAGCTAAAGGCAATAGCTATTCCTTCTGGGGTAGCGGAGATTGGTAACGCACCATTTCACGACTGTCATAGTCTGGCAGCGATAGAGGTCTCTCCAGAAAACATTAACTACACCTCTCACGATGGAGTCCTCTACGACAAGTCACAAGTGTCACTAATCCAATACCCTGCAGGCAAGCAGGATACCATTTATAGCCTCCCCAAGAGCGTACAGAGCATCAAGGAGTTTGGACTCTTCGACAACCCGTTTATTAAGAGTGTAGAGCTACCCAGTGGCTTGAGTTACATCGGAGATTTAACTTTTGGCTTTGACAAGAGTCTCAGTGAGATCACTGTACAGATGACTGACCCCAGCAAGGTAACGCTAGGACTTATGGTCTTCTTTAGAGGATTTGGAGCTGTCCCATGCAAGCTCCGCGTACCTAAAGGGACCAAAGAGCTATATCAGCAAAGTGAACAGTGGCAAGACTTCTCGGATATTGAAGAGTTTGAGCCTCAGGGCGTTGAGATTGTAACGCCAGATCAACCCCAGACGACGGTCATATATGACCTTAGCGGACAGCAACTGCCCACAGATCTTCAGCAGCTCCCAGATGGGATCTACATCGTCAATGGAGAGAAGGTAATCAAGCAGACGGATCATAACTTATAAGGATCTTCAGTCCGCAGCCTTCAAACAGTATCTTAAGACCAACGGCTTCGACCAGGACTACACCTATGACAGCGAGACTGGTATGGTCAAGGTCTACAACGCACAAGGTAATGAGTGTCAAGTACTTCTGCGTGAGTTTAACGGGATCATTCGTTGCCTCGTACAGATCGTCGGATCACGATACTAAGACGATCTAGTGCTACACTTATTTCGTAATAGGGCTTGCTGAATCTACTGGCTCAGCAAGCCCATACTTCAAAAACAATAAATCCTATGTCTAAACACAGATTACTTTCTTGTATGCTTGCTATCTTGCTGGGCTCTCTAGGGCTTGCAGCACAAGAGGCTCTGCCCCTGCATCCAGGCGTAGGGTCGGAGTGGTATTACGACTACGCCTCCTTAAGAGTTCCCTACGGATATGAGTATGGGTACGTCAAGGTGGCTATCGTCCGAGACACAATTGTAGATGGCACCCCCTGTCTTAAGACTGTCACGGAGTTTTATAACGAGAGGGGACATTTATTCGACCACAAGACTGGGCTGGTGCTTTATGAAGGCGCTAAGGCGTACGACCTGTGCGATGGTAAGAAGTATCTCAAGTATGACCTTGATGCTCAGGAGGGAGAGGAGGTGCCCATCGGGTTTAACTATCAGCAGATGGATCCCCAAAGACACGGCATCCTAGGCGCTAAGGCTATCGTAGAGAAGCGTGAGCTAGTCGATATAGATGGTCATCAGCTGATACGACAGCACTACAAGATAGATGTTCGCTATGAGACAGCAGAAGGGTCGGTCGTAGACACCTTGCGCAGGAGCTTCACGCAGCTTATAGGCTGTGAGGAGCGAGATAACCTGCAGGGGATCTTCCCTCTTTGGTATGATCCTACGGGAGATACGCAACTTTTCGATAGTACTAATGAGAAGTTTAGATGCTTCCATAGCCCATCATTTGAATACAAGGCAAAGTATGGAAATGATTGCGACTATGTATCTTATCCAGTGGCTATAGAGCTAGTGCAAAGGGCTACGCCAAGGCTTTGGATCGAAGGCGACAAGCTCCTATGGAGCGAAGTGACACCTCAAGTGATCTCCGTCTACGATATGTCTGCCACACTCATTCGCAGAGTGACGATAGCAGACGGAGTCTCGTCAGCTGGACTAGACTTCCTCACAAAGGGAGAGAGCTACCTCTTCGTCGTAGAGGACTCTCTGGACCAGAGATATGCGCAGACGCTGCTCTTTTGATAATACTTTCTATTTGCCTGTAGGTAGCCGCAATAGACACTAGGCATAAGACAAGCAGTGCTGTGCCCTGTCACTTGCGGTTAAGCTTAGCTAGTAATGGCAATATGCGTGAACTGGCGGTGGGGTAGGTCATTTGTTTTTGCGAAGAGAAATTAGTACCTTTGCCCCAAACGTACAGCTACCCATAGCTACAACGACATACTGGATGAGTTATAAACCTAGATCTATCAGACTGCTCCTAAGCACCTTCCTGCTCACATTGCTCCTGAGTCAATGTGCAGCCAAGAGTCCCAGCGGTATGACCTTCAAGCATCCCGTACTGAAGCGTCCCCCCATACATCGTGTAGGAGGAGATAAAAAAGCCCAGACGGCACACGACGAATTGGTCGCTGACTTGATCGATACGGGCAAGGAACTACTAGGCAAGCCTTACGGTTATAGAGGTAATCTGCCCTGGCGCATGGACTGCTCGGGCTTCGTATCATACGTTTACTCACGATATGGCATCACCGTGCCACGTGGATCCGCTACACAAGCAAACTATGTCAAGAGGATCAAAAGAGAGGAGGTGCTACCTGGGGATCTGCTCTTCTTCAAGGGTCGTAATCGCAATAGCGGTCGTGTGGGGCATGTGGCGATGGTCATCGATGTCGTCGACGGCGATCTTGTCATGATGCATAGTACCAATAGTCGTGGTATCATCATCGAGCGACTCAGTCGCAGCGCTTACTTCTCGAGTCGCTATCTAAGCGCTGGGCGTGTGCCTGAGATGAATAAGCTGATCGAGGAGGGGACGGTTATGGTTCCCGTACCAACGCTCTCGCCTATTGCACCTAATCACCAGATTAATCCGATAGATATAGATCGTGAGAACCTCCTACCAGAGATCCCTATTGCTGCGCCTAAGCAGTGGCGTAGATAGGCTCTCTGTGAGACTGAGCGATGCGGTCTCGCTACCATTGACATCTATCGCAATATGAATCAATACCTAATCGTCGGGCTCGGTAATCCTACAGAGGAGTATCGTGGCACGAGACACAACATCGGCTTCCGTATGGTGAGCCACCTTGCTGATAAGCAGGGATGGACTTGGTCTATGGCTCGCCATGGGGAGATCACTTCAGGACGCATTAAGAATGTTCAGCTGACGCTCCTCAAGCCTTCTACCTATATGAATCTGAGCGGTACAGCCGTGCGCTACTGGATGCAGGAGTTGAAGATCCCAGTAGACCATATATTAATTTGTCTCGATGATTTGGCACTTCCCTTCGGCACGCTCCGTATGAAGCCTGGCGGTAGTGCTGGCGGGCACAATGGACTCAAGCATATCACGGAGCTTCTCGGTACGGATCGCTATCCACGACTACGCTTTGGCATAGGACATGACTACCCGAGGGGTAAGCAGATAGAGTATGTGCTGGCGCAGTTTCCCGAGGGGGAGCTGGCCGACATGCCTCGTCTCCTGGAGCGTGTCGATGAGATGATCGAGAGCTTCTGCCTGATGGGCGTGGAGCGGACGATGAATAGCTTTAACTAGTCAAGCCATGAGCAGACCAGTACGGATCGATAGCTTCCTCTGGGCGGTGCGTATCTTCAAGACACGCTCCATAGCGCAGGATGCCTGTCGGAAGGGTAGGGTAGCGATCAATGATGTGACTGCTAAGCCAGCCAAGATGGTCATGGCGGGCGACATCGTATCGGTGCGCAAGCCACCCGTGACGCTATCCTTTAAGGTACTGCAAACCACGACCAATCGTATGGGGGCTAAGCTGGTCCCTGAGTATATCCTCAATGTGACACCTCCTGAGCAGTATGAGCTGCTAGAGATGAAGCGTATGTCGGGCTATGTGGATCGTGCGCAAGGCCTTGGTAGACCGACCAAGCGTGAGCGACGGGACCTAGAGCAGTTCCTCCAGGCACCGGTCATCGATGAGCCACTTCTAGAGGAGTGGGACGAAGAGACGCTCGACGATGATGAGGAGCAAGACAATCCGTCGTCTGATCTCCTCGATTGGGACAACTGGTAAGTAGCTGCTAACGAGATGCAGTACACGCCTCGCATACTAATCATTCATAGAGCACTGGCTCCCTACCGGATAGACCTCTTCAACCATCTGACGAAGCGGTACGATGTGGAGCTATACTTAGAGTATGGTCAGCCTCTGGAGCAAGACTTTAACTTAGCACAGCAAGGGGAGCGCATACAGTTTGACTATAAGCTGTTAGCCCCTGGGGGTCGTTTCTTCCCTAATCTGCGTCCCGAGCTACTGCGTATCTTGCGCAAGCCGTATGACTTGATCCTCTGTAGTGAGTTTAACCTCCTGACAGGGATGCTCTACCTACTACGTGGACGCTCGGCACGTCCCTTACCACGTCTTGTCTCTATGTGCGATGACAACTTGGTGACGGCCGAGGCAACTATCGCTGACTCTTCCTACTGGTCTAAGCGCTGGCTCCTAGATCGCCTCGATGGGGTGATACTCTGCAGCGATCAGGTGAGGGATCGCTATCGAGACTTATGCCATGGAGAGCTATCGAAGTGGCACTACTTGCCGATCGTCCAAGATGAGCAATACCTGCAGCGACAGGTCGCACTAGCAGAGGAGCAGACCGCAGCGCTACGATCCCGCTATGCCATCCCTGACGGGCGGGCGGTGATCCTCTACGTGGGGCGACTCGATAAGGTAAAGAACTTGCCTCGTCTCCTAGAGGCTTTCAGATTACTCCTCGATGAAGGGCTAGACCTCCAGCTACTGATGGTGGGTGATGGTCCGATGGATGCGGAGCTACGTCAGCAAGCTACGATGCTCAAGCTTGAGGGGCGTATCACATTTGCCGGCAAGCAGCAGGGGAGTGATCTCTATGCGCATTACGGACTCGGAGATGCACTGATACTGCCGAGTACAAACGAACTCTTTGGAGCTACGGTTGCCGAGGCGCTCGCGCTGGGCATGCCTGTAGCGGTGAGCGAGGTGGCGAGCTCCTGCACACTCATTCGCTCTGAGCGGGAGGGTTACCGACTGAACCCGCTAGATACGGAGGATATAGCACGAGCATTGAGACATCTCTATGACTTGATAGGGGAGCGCTGTGGTGGGATCACTAGACAGTCGCTACTGCCCTACACTTTCGACCAATATATGTCGCAGCTAGATGGCTATCTAGATAGTTTGATCGCTGAGCGCTATAAGTAAATGATACAACAAGTAAATGATACAACGCTATAAAAGTTCGCTCCCAGCACCACTGGCACTCCTTGTCTCGATAGTCGTGTGTCAACTATGTACCGCTATACAGTGGTATCTAGGTGATTCTATAAGCTTCCAAGTAAACAAGACGATGGCTCTAGTCCCTCTAGTGGCAAACGATCTAGCACTCGTAGCTACCCTAGTACTATCAGACCGCATAGCCATACAGCTCCTACTCATCACGCCTCGTCAGCGATCGCTCTTACTGCTCCTGCAGGCATTGCTCTTGGTGCCACTGACCACATTCTTTACGCTCAGCTGGTCTGTCTGGGCGCTCCCCGTGCTGCTCATATCGCTATACCTGCAGATGCTTTGCTACAATCGTCCTGACCGGCGCCAGACGCTCACCCTCGCAGGACTCATGATGGGCATTGCCGTACTACTCTACCCCCCGTTGCTTCTGATCGTACCGCTGAGCTTGTCGCTCCTTGCCTTGATGAAGGTGCGTCGCCTGCGCGCCTACCTCGCCTATCTCTGTGGCTTCATGGCGATCCTCTGGCTCGTACTGCCTACGCTCTATCTCTGGAGAGGTGCTACGCCACTACTAAACCTCTACGCACAGCTACAGATCATTCTGAGCCCTGCTACGCCATTCGAGTGGATAGGGTGGGGCGTTATAGCCCTGACGCTTGTCATAGCGCGTATCGGGCTGGAAAGCATTCGTGGAGGCTCTCACGTCGTCACCTGGTACAGACAGAGAGCGCTGCTACTGATGAGTACCTTCGTCCTCCTGCTGTCACTGGTACAGGCAGAGACGATGCGCTCTACGCTCCTACTAGCCGTACCACTGGTCATCATACCGATCACCCCCTGGGCGAGTCAGCTCTCACGTCATACGTGGCGCTACCTGCTACCGCTACTCGTCATCCTCGTCACGACGCTGCAGCTCCTCCTCGCGGGCCTCGTCGTCCTCTAGGATAATAAGCGCACACAAAAGGAGGCTGTCAACTAATATGACAGCCTCCTCTCTTTGTATGACGGGCATGTTATACATCTGTGGTGAAAGTCCACACGGGGCGCAGTTGCCAACGAACCCCATAGCGACTTGCAAGTTTCAAGGGGTGACCCTTGGGAG
>ENA-OPEA01000219-OPEA01000219.1-human-gut-metagenome-genome-assembly--contig:-NODE-219-length-35789-cov-3.440253_pt1 | contig 35789 bp, 30 predicted proteins | sample MGYA00241623_ERZ501509 | MGnify/ENA primary metagenome ERZ501509 (study PRJEB25962, sample SAMEA2042571) | human gut metagenome | biome: human gut; feature: human-associated habitat; material: faeces... | reverse complement strand
GTCCCCCCGGCAGATGGCCTGCTCCCCGGATTTCCAGGTCCCGCATGGCGATCTTGAAGCCGCTGCCCAGATCCGTAAATTCCTTGATGGCCGCCAGCCGCTTTTCCGCCACTTCTTTTAACATCTTATCCCGCTTGTACATCAGAAAAGCATAGGCATTCCGGTTGGAACGACCCACACGGCCTCTGAGCTGATGCAACTGTGAAAGTCCCATACAGTCGGCATTTTCTATAATAAGGGTGTTAGCATTCGGCAAATCGACACCCGTTTCGATAATTGTCGTGCAGACAAGCACATCAATCTCCTGTTCAAGCATCTGTCGCCAAACTTCGCTGAGTTCGCCCTCTTTCATTTTGCCGTGACCGATTGCGATTTTTGCCTCGGGAACAGCCTCCTGAATTTTTGCGGCACATGAAGAAATTGTTTCAACATTGTTGTGAAGATAGAACACCTGACCGCCACGGCGGAGCTCACGGCGGATTGCCTCGTTGATAACCGCATCATCGTGTTCAAGCACATAGGTCTGAACAGGCTGACGGTTTGTCGGAGCTTCTTCGATAACGCTCATATCACGCAGACCGCTCATCGCCATATTGAGGGTTCTCGGAATAGGAGTAGCCGAAAGCGTAAGCACATCGACATTTTTGCACAGTTCCTTGAACCTCTCCTTTTGAGCAACACCGAAACGCTGTTCCTCATCTATTATTGCAAGTCCGAGGTCACGGAATTCAACATCCTTCTGAACAAGTCTGTGAGTTCCGACAATCATATCAATTTCTCCTCGCTTTAGCTTTTGGAGAATTTCTTTCTGCTGTTTTGCTGTACGGAATCTTGAAAGCAGTTCCACACGAACGGGATAGCCCTCAAAACGCTTGATTACCGTCTGATAATGCTGCCATGCAAGAACAGTTGTTGGCACAAGTATAGCCACCTGCTTGTTATCGAGCATACACTTGAACGCCGCACGGAGAGCCACCTCCGTTTTGCCGAAACCCACATCTCCGCAGAGAAGTCTGTCCATTGGGGATGGCTTTTCCATATCCGTCTTTATCTCCTGTATAGATCTTAACTGATCGTCAGTTTCCTGATAGTCGAAACGCTCCTCAAAATCCGCCTGCCAATCGTTGTCAGGGGAAAAAGCAAAACCCTTTGCCATTTGTCTTTGAGCATAAAGCTTTGTAAGCTCCTCCGCCATATCCTTTACGGCAGACTTTACCTTGTTTCGTGTCTTAGTCCACTCCATAGAGTTGAGCTTATTAAGCTTCACTGCCCCGTCATCTCTAGGACCTATATATCTTGACACAAGGTCAAGCTGAGTAACAGGCACATAAAGCACGTCCGTGCCTGCATATTTTATGGTGATATAATCCTTTGTTACGCCGTTCGTTTCTATATTTTTTATTCCTGAAAATCTGCCTATGCCGTACATAGCGTGAACAACAAGGTCGCCTGTCTGTATATCCGAAAGGCTTTTTATCTCTTCTCCTGCCTTGTGACGGGATTTACGCTTCTTTGCACTCATGGCTTTCATCTGAGTGATAGCCGCACAGCCTATGTCAGGATAATCAAAGCCACCTGACAGACAGCCCGTGCGCAGGTATACTTTACCCTTTATTATCTCGCTGTCCTCAGTGAGTATCTCCGCAGAGATGCCAGCATCATTAAGGTCTTTATTTATAATAGGAAGCGTCTTTTCCGAGCCTGCCAGCACAACAGTGCAATATCCCTGAGAGCAGAGGTTTTTGAGTTCTTCCTCAAGATTTATGATATTACCGCCCCAAGCCGCCGTTTGTCGGCAGTCGGTATTGATAAGCTTTTTGAACTTCACGCCGTTGTTAGAGCGCATAAAGCTGTCAAGAAACACCGACTTCATTTGTGTTATTTTTAGTTCCGCTTGTGGTATATCAAGATAAAAGCCCTCCAGCTTTCTGAAAAGTATGCCGTCCTCATAAAGAAGCTTCATATCCTCTGAAAGCTGAGCAAGAGCCGCCTTGCCCTTTTCGATACAGTTAGTATACTCCGACACAAGGCAAACACCGCTCTCAAAGTAATCAAACACTGTTGTGAGCTTGTCATAGCACACAGTATAATACTTATCAAGATTTGTGAGCGTGATACCGCTCTGAGCAGTTTCTATATCCCTTGAAATATTCGTTCTTATCTTATCGGTACGGCTTCCACGGACAGACTTCGACAAGGCTTCAAGCTTTGCCACAAGGTCATCAGTGTCAGGGAAAATTATCTCCAAGGCAGGGAAAACCGTTATCTCGTCTATTGGGTCGGTACGTCTTTGGCTTTCGGTGTCAAAATATGATATAGAGTCAATCTCGTCGCCCCAAAGCTCTATTCTCACAGGACGTGACTCCTGCACAGGGAAAATATCGGCGATAGAGCCTCTCACAGAAAACTGCGCCTGACCCTCAACCTGATCTGTTCTTGTGTATCCGCCTGCAAGCAGTTTGTTCGTAAGCTCCTCAAGGCTCAGTTCGCCCCCTGTTTTTATCTCAAAGGAAAACTCTTTCAGCTTATCCTGCGGAATAGTTCCCTGCAAGCAAGCTTCCATACTTGCGGCGATTATCTTGCATTTGCCCTGAGTGATAAGTGAGAGAGCTTCCAGCCTTTTATGCTCATATTCTCTTGAAACGCCCTCCATGTATGCAAAGTTCAGATCCTTTGCAGGAAAAACGCAGGCAAGCTGTTCCCCAGCCATTTCGTTTATATCCCCTGTCATTCTAATGGCAGACGCTTCGTCGTCGCATATAACAAGGCAAGGGGAAAGCCTGCTGAGAGCCATTGCGGTCTGAGCCTTGTGTATATTTGAAACGCCCGTGACCGCACAAGGGGTAAACCCTTTGAGCAGGCAGTTTTTCACATCTTTATAAAAGCCAAGACGGCTCGCCATTTCATAAAAAATATTCATCTTGCTGTTCTCCGAAAAAAATATGCTTAATTGAACTTGTTCATAGCCTCGTTTATCTTGCCCTGCACCATAAGCTCCACAGCCTCGCAGGTGTTTTTATCCACATCAGAAAGCTTTTTCATTTCCTCGTCAGTGAATCTTGAAAGCACCCAGTCAGCCAAGTTGTAATCAGGGTGAGGCTTTTTGCCCACGCCTATTTTTACCCTTGGGAAATCCTGACCGCCGCACAGTGCGATAATGCTTTTTATGCCATTGTGACCCCCAGCCGAACCGTTTCTGCGTATCCTCATTTTGCCCACGTCAAGTGAAATATCGTCATAGACCACGACAACATTTTCAAGCGGTATATCATAAAAGTCCATAGCGTCGCTGACAGCCTCACCGCTGTTGTTCATGAAAGTTTCAGGCTTCATGACAAGACAGCTTTTTCCGCCTATAACGGCACGTCCCACAAGAGCCTTGAACTTATGTGTATTCACCGAAAAGCCGTATTTCTTTTCCATAGCCGCCACCGCAAGAAATCCTGCGTTATGGCGAGTATTCTCATAAGCCACACCGGGGTTTCCAAGACCCACGATAATATACTCAGGCTTGCCCATAGCCGTTTCCCTCTCGGCAGACAATTTCTTTAATTTCTCGAATATATCCATTGTAAATTCTCCTATCTTTTATAATATGTCAGCCCCGACAGCTTATTCTATCCACGCACAATAACCCCGTCTTTATGCAAGACGGGGTATAAACAAAAGCCGACATTTTACTGTCGGCTTTATTATAGCATATTTTTTTCAGGATTGCAAGGGAGAATTGCTTATATCTTTATTTAGCTGTCTTTTCTTTATAAAAAGCCATATTGAACCTACAATTATTATAATTGGAATAATATAATAACAATAATGTGCAACGCCCCAAACATAATTTTCATTCTGCACAACGTGTCTTGCACTAAGATCCCAATTAAAAATAGCAACGGTCATCACCGTAAAAATCGTTGATATTATGATACCTATAGGCTTTTTTCGAATAGCTTTTATTACCGCTATCAAAGAAAATAAGCCTATAGCAGCAATTAGACCTGCATAAATCCAACCAGCATACTCATTTTTCCAAAAGTTTTCCCCGACAGCAACGTATATTCTCGCATAATCAACAAGGCTTACATTTTTTACATCTGCACAAGTCAAGCTAAGACCTTTATATACTTCTGTATCAGCAAACCTATCGAGCCTTTCAGCATATTCGTCAGTAGCTGTAGTAAAAGGCAATACAAGTAACAAAAACATCATTATTGTGCCTATCAAAGTTATAACATATGGTATAAACAGTTTGTTTTTTTCTTTCATAATAAACCCTCATTTTTTCCTTCCGAACTTTTTATGATATTGATTGTGATACTTCAAGTAATTTCTTTGATATTTTTGCAGACGCATCAATATAATACGCTGTTTCTGCATCGTTCATTTCTTCTGATTCAAGTTTACTGAACTTTTCCATTGTTTCAGAATATTTTTTCATATAATCCGTGTAATCATTAAGCATAGATATAGCGTCATTAGAATTATTGTATTTTTTCATAAATTCAGCATACTCATCAAAAAATTCAACATAACTATCAATGGCTTCCTTGAACTCAGGTCTTATTAAATCTGTTTTTTCAGACTTACTATCCTTTTCCTCATCAGACCCAATTTTCAAATCATTCTTATCATCTGTTGCCTTGCTTTCAATATCATCTTCTGATTTGGAAATTATACTGTTGTCAAAACTATCTGTAATATTTTCATCTGCAAAATACGAATTATTTGAACTCTCAGAATTATTCTTGTTATCATCTTTGTCTGTAATTAGAACTATCAAAGCCGCTAAGATAGCCAACCCAATAATGATAATTATAATGCCTCCACAGCCAATGCCTTTTTTCTCTTTTTTTCTCATGATTGTTATACCTCCGCACTTTTAAGACCGTTTGGTTTTAATATGTATAGCATAGCACAAAAATATGGTAAAGTCAATAGTACCAATAGGTACTAAAATCACTTTCTACAATTTATACAAAAAACAAGGAGAATTTTTATGTATTTCCAGAGATTAAGAGATTTGCGCGAAGATATGGACATGAACCAAACGCAGATAGCCGAAATCCTTTTTACCAGTCAGACAGTGTATTCAAGATATGAGCGTGGTGCAAGAACTATCCCCGTGGAACACCTCCTTATCCTAGCGGACTTCTATGGCGTTTCCACCGACTATATCCTCGGCAGGACAAACAACAAAAAGCTAAACAAATAAAAGACCCTGCCTTACAAAAGACAGGGTCTTGCTTATATTTGGGTATATTACTTCTCCTCAGACTTGCCGTGGATAGCCTCGAACTTTTCTGTTCTCGCCTTGAGCTTCTTCTCAGCGTAGCCCTCTTTGATAGTCTCTCTGCCACGCTCGATAGCAAGTGCGTTGTCAGGGATATCAGTTGTGATAGTTGAGCCTGCCGCTGTGTATGCGCCCTTGCCGACTCTTACAGGTGCAACAAGGTTTGTGTTACAGCCGATGAAAGCATTGTCCTCGATAACAGTTCTGAACTTCTTGTCGCCGTTGTAGTTTACTGTTACAACGCCGCAGCCGAAGTTTACATTTGAGCCGACGTCAGAATCGCCGATGTATGTAAGATGTGCCACCGCTGTGTATTCACCGATAGTTGAGTTCTTTATCTCCACAAAGTCGCCTATCTTCGCACCCTTCTTGATGTGTGAATTAGGTCTGAGCTGAACATAAGGTCCTATCTTAACGTCGTCCTCGATAACGGACTCGTAAGCCTGAACATTGTTGAGGTTTACGCCGTTTCCTACAGTTGTATTCTCTATTATGCAGTTGTTGCCGATATTGCAGTTCTCACCGATAGTGGTGTTTCCTCTAAGTATAACTCCGCTGTGTATCTTTGTTCCATGACCGATAGTAACATTGTTTCCGATAGAAACACCGTCTGTGCAGCAGAACTCGATACCCTCGTCAAGCCACTTTCCTATTATCTCATATCTTGCGATATCATTGAGTGCAAGCAGACCACGTCTGTCATTTGCACCAAGCGCAACATGAGGATTTGCAGAAATAAATGCGTCAGCCTTTTTGCCCTTTGCAATAAGCAGCTCGATGCAATCTGTAAGATAATACTCACCCTGAGCGTTCTCTGGCTTGATGTCGAAAAGAACTTCCAGCAGGTCAGCCGTCTTGAACCAGTAACAGCCTGAGTTTATCTCAGTGATAGCAAGCTGCATAGGTGTGCAGTCCTTGTGCTCAACTATTCCTGAAATGCCATTCTCAGTGCGGATTATTCTGCCGTAGCCTGTAGGGTTCTCAACTCTTGATGTAACAACAGTTACGCCGCAGTCCTTTTCAGTATGAAGCTCCAGCGCACCCTTGATAGTTTCTGCGTCGATAAAAGGAGCGTCGCCGCAGAGTATAAGTGTGTTTCCCTCAGCGTGAGCCTTAAGGAAATCAGCCGCCTGCATAACAGCATGACCTGTGCCAAGACGCTCTTCCTGCATAACAGTGCAGATTTTAGCCTTTGACTTTCTCTGTGCAAGATAATCCTCTATCTGCTGACCCTCGTAGCCTTTTACAACGCAGATATCGTCAAGCTCTGCATTTTCGCAGGCTGTCAGCACCCACTCAAGCATAGGCTCACCGATAACATTGCACAAAGCTTTTGGCATATTGGTCTTCATTCTCTTGCCCTGTCCGCCGGCAAGAATAATAACATTGTTCTCCATAATACAAATTCCTTTCAGATACGTCCCACAAAATAAGACTTGGCACTTTCGCACCATTTCCTTATTATTATAATACGGTTGGGATAAAAAGTCAACAGTTGGTTCATATTTTATCGCAATTTATTCTTTTGCTTGACAACATATTGCGACACTGCTATAATAAAATGTGTAGTTATCATGTTCATATATTGCAGTTTTTTTCTGCTTCAGATATGGGGGAAAAATATATGCAGAAACAATTCTATCCTGTTATAGGAACTGAAAAAGCTCTGCCATTTTATATCATCGGCATAGGCGTGAGCTGCTGGCAGTTTCCTGTCAGCAGACCGGAGGGCTATGATTATCCTCAGCTTTTCGTCTGTCTTGAGGGCGAGGGTGAGGTAACGGTAGACGGCAAGACCGTAAAAATAATGCCTGACAGCATTTTCTATATACCACCGCACTGTCCCCACGAATATAGAGCCACGACTCATTCATGGTATCTTGACTGGGTGTGCTTTGACGGCAAACAGGCTCTCGAGCTGCTTAAAGAATGGGATCTTAACAAATTTCATGTTTTCTTAAACTGCGGCGCAGAGCGTATGCACAAGCTTTTTGACAGCGCATACTACACCATAAAAAGCGACAAGGCATACGGCAACTATTATGCCTCAGCACAGCTTTACGATATGCTTCTTGAATACCGCAAGCTTTCGGACGATAAGTTCCCATACAAGAGCCGTGTAAATTCCGAAGCCGTCGCAAAGGTCATGAAATACACCGAGGAGAATTATTCAAAGCCTATAAAGCTCGCAGATATGGCGGCTGTGGCAGGGGTATCAGAACAGCACCTTTGCAGACTTTTCAAGAAAAATTTCAGCATAAGACCAATGGAATATTTAAACACAGTGCGCATAAGCCACGCAAAGGAGCTTCTTACCTACTCCTCAAAGACAGTTGCGGAGATAGCTTCGGAAACAGGCTTCAGCGACAGCTCGTATTTTTATGTTGTATTCAAAAAGCACGAGAACATCTCTCCGGCGGAATACAGGAAGATAAAGGCATAAGGTGGCAATAAATATGGAACAAAAATATATCTATTCCTTTTCTCAGATAGAGGATAAGGTCAAAGCTTTGCATGAAACCAATACTGAGGCTGCAGCAGCCGTTGCCCTTTCATGGCTGGGTCTGAGCCATGATGAGCTTAAAACACTCAGGGTATCAGACTACAACAGCACAATGCGAATGCTCCACTCTGTAGGCAGAGTGGTGTACGTCCGTGAAGATCTTATAGCAGATATGCTTAAAGCTATATGCGAGGAGGCTCCTGAATACAGCATGGGCTTTTTCATCACAGACGTGAACTCTGCATACGAAGCCGCAGAAAAGCAGGAGCTTTCCCCTATCAGCGTGCTTAAAATGAGATACTTCTACGAAAAGCACAGTGCAAAGCTTTCAGGGGAACCTGAGGACAGAGTATTTCTCAAAGAGATACTGCGCTCAGTTGGCGAAAGCGAAGCTGATATGGAAAAGCAGTTTGCCGAATACGAAAAGAACGCACCTGAAAAAATATAGACCATTGCCACTGCACAAATACATCGTCTATATGTAGTTCATTTGCCTACACATCTATTTGTTATAATTCACAAGACGGCTTTCAAAGCCGTCTTTTTTATGTCCTAACAACAAAAAAGAGCAAAACCGAAGTTCTGCTCTTTTGTAAACTATTCTGTTAGTCTATCAAATCACCAAATTAGATAGAAGAATGGCTCTTTACATAGTCAACAACAGCGTCAACAGTTGTGTAAGCAAGACCTACGCAAGTGTCAGCACAGCCGTAGTAAATAGCGATTCTGCCTGTGTCAGCGTCGCAAAGTGTTGCGCATGGGAATGTTACGTTCTGAACATCGCCTACGCACTCATAGATCTCTCTTGGGTTGATGAGATACTCGCCGCATCTGTACTTAACTTTCCATGGCTGCTCCTTGTCAAGGATGCAAGCTGAGAAGCTGTATACAAAGCCGTTGCAAGACTCAAGAACACCGTGATAGAAGCAGAGCCAGCCCTCGTCTGTCTCTATTGGAATAGGACCTGCACCGATCTTCTTGGACTCCCAGCCCTTGAGAGGTCCCATAACGTGTCTGTGCTCGCCCCAATACTTCATGTCAGGTGACTGTGAAATGTACATATCACCGAATGGTGTGTGACCTGAGTCAGAAGGTCTTGAGAACATTACATACTTGCCGTCGATCTTTCTTGGGAAGAGTACGCCGTTTCTGTTGAATGGGAGGAATGCGTTCTCGCACTGATAGAATGTCTTGAAATCATATGTATAGCCTACGCCGATAGTTGGCTTCCAGCCGTATGCATTACACCATGTTACCCAATATCTGTCTTCGATGAAGCATACTCTTGGGTCATAGCCGTAGCCCCACTGATTTACTTCTTCTGTAGACTTTTCAGCCTGCTCGAACATAATTCTTGTTGGGTTGATGTTCCAATGAATACCGTCCTCAGAGAAACCAGCATGGAGAGCCATGTTTCTTTCCTTATCGTCAACACGGAATACGCCTGCGAACTTGCCCTCAAAAGGAACTACCGCACTGTTGAAGATAGAGTTTGATGTAGGAAGAAGATTTCTAGGAATGATAGGGTTTCTGTTATCTCTCCAGATCACTTCATTGCAGTCAGCCGGCTTATCCTGCCAAGGCATATTTGGGATAGCCTGTCCGTTGATTACTTTAACGCTCATGTTAAAATCCACCTTTCATAATATAAAAAATACTGAGGCTGACCGTCAGGTCATGCCCTTGTTTTTATTTTTCCCCCGAATAGAAATGCGAAACTTTTCCCGCTTATTCAAGGCGATATCATTCGGCTTACCTTATCGGTAAAATGCCGCTGTTATTATTAAAACACACTTTCAGAAAAATTTCAAGCCCCTATTTTTGCTGAAAACGTTTAAAATTTATATGTAAACGTATTCTTCTTAAATTTAACATTTTATTAACAGTTTGCTTGGTTTCATATTTTTGCATCGCACTAAAAATATGCGACTTTATCCGCCTGCACGTCCGTTCTCCGCCCAGTCCATGATAAAAATGAAATATCAGGCAGTATTTTGAATGTGAATTATAAAAGTTGCCCATAATGACTACATTGGTATAAGCATATTCGTGCAAGTTTCTGATTTTTTGCAAGAATAGAAAAAAGCACTTGCAAAAACAGTGAAAAGGGTATACAATATAAGTAAGGATATCGGATACGTTCGGCAGAGTGCGGCGAAAGTCGGGATTTGCCGAATTGTTCTGTATAATAGTGTACTATAATTTATAATTTAAAAGTGGAGGACATTGATATGAAACTAACAGAAATGTCTGCAGAGGAACTGGCATCATTCAAAGCAGAAGTCCAGAAAAAATATGACGATTTCAAGGCTCAGGGACTTTCGCTGAACATGGCAAGAGGAAAGCCGTCTGCCGAACAGCTCGACCTGACAGAGGGTCTGCTCACAGCAGTAAAGAGCAGCGAGGATTGTTTCGCTGAGGACGGCACAGATTGCAGAAATTACAGCGGTCTTGACGGTCTGCCTGAGGCAAAGGCACTTTTTGCTCCTATGCTCGGCGTAACACCTGATGAGCTTATCATTTGCGGAAACTCAAGCCTTAACATCATGTATGACACTATCGCAAAGTTCGTGCTTTTCGGCACAGGCGACGGTGAGAAGCCTTGGAAGGACACAAAAGTCAAGTGGCTCTGCCCTGTTCCTGGATATGACAGACATTTTCTTATAACAGAAAAAATGGGCTTTGAGCTTGTAAACATTCCAATGGACAAAAACGGTCCTGACATGGATATGGTAGAAAAGCTCGTTGCTGAGGACGATACTATCAAGGGTATATGGTGTGTGCCAATGTATGCTAACCCTACAGGCACAACATACTCTGACGAAGTAGTAAAGCGTCTTGCAGCCATGAAGACAAAGGCTAAGGACTTCAAGATATTCTGGGATAACGCATATTGTATCCACCACCTTTCTGATACGCCTGACACACTTCTCAACATTCTTGACGAGTGTGAAAAGGCAGGCAACCCTGACAGAGTTTATATGCTCGCATCTACATCAAAGGTAACATTCCCTGGTGCAGGCGTTGCAATGATAGCTTCCTCTGAAAAGAACATCAAGTACCTCAAATCTATGATGACAGTTCAGACTATCGGTTATGACAAGATAAATCAGCTCCGCCACGTTAAGTTCTTCGGCACATATGAAAACCTTATGGAGCATATGAAGAAGCACAGAGCTATAATCGAGCCTAAGTTCAAGATAGTTCTTGACACTCTCGAAAAGGAGATAGCACCTCTGGGAATCGGAAGCTGGGAGAAGCCAAACGGCGGTTACTTTATAAGCTTCAACGCTCTTAACGGCTGTGCAAAGAGAATTTGTCAGCTTTGCAAAGAGGCAGGTGTAGTCCTCACAGGTGCAGGTGCAACATACCCTTACGGAAAGGACCCTGACGATTCAAACATCAGAATTGCTCCTACATTCCCGCCTGAGAGCGAGCTTAAAATTGCAGCCGACGTGTTCGCTACAGCAGTTAAGCTTGCAAGTGCAGAAAAGCTTCTTGCAGAATAATTCAACTAAGTCAAGATAACAATACTCTCTATATAAAAAAGCGATGACCTTGCAAAAGGCTCATCGCTTTTTTGTTTGCCTATAAAGCAAAAGCGGTATCGACCTCCTAAAAGGTCATACCGCCCGCTATGGTAAGGAAATTAAAATGGAAATAAAGCTTATTCTTTTACAGCTCCCGAAACAAGTCCGCTGTAGATGTACTTTTGCAGTAAGAGGAATATAATAAGAGTCGGAATGATACAAATTACGATTCCCGCAAAAACTACCTCCCACTGTACAGAAGTGGCATTCATAAGATTGTAAAGCACAGTTGAGATAACAACGTGGTCATCATCAGGCATATAAAGCTTTGGAGTGTAGAAATCGTTATAGATACCAACGAACTTGATGATAAGCACTGTTGCTATTGCAGGCTTTAGGTTAGGGAGAATTATGCTGAAATATACCCTTGGATAAGAAGCACCGTCCATAATAGCACTTTCGTCCAGGGAATATGATATCTGTCCCAAAAACTGAATGAAAATGTAGATAGAAATGATATCAGTACCGATATTCAAAATGATAGGTGCAAGCATAGATCTGTAAAGACCAAGCTTGTAAACTATCTGGAATACCGTTACCTGCATTGTGATATTAGGCAGAAGCGTTGCAATAAGGAACGCTGTCTTTACTACTCTTGAAAAATAGGTGTTGAAGCGCTGAACGACATAAGCCGTCATCGTACCTGTTATTATCGAACCAACGCAGGATACAACAATGATTATAGCCGTGTTTTTGAATGCAAGAAGAATGTTCTGTGTAAAAAATGCTGTCTGGAAGTTCTCCCACTGAGGCACTTCCGGAAGAGTGAACACCGTGGTGTTTGAAAGCTCTTTGTAGGTTTTCAGCGAGCCTATGAGCACAACAAGTATCGGTACTATTACTATAAGACAACAGAGTATAAGAAAAGCATACTTGATAATGTTCAGTACCCTTGAGCCGATATAAAGCGGCTTTGAATCTTTGTTTTCATTCTGTGCCATTATTTCACAGCCCCCTTTCTGCTCCTTTTGTTCTCCTTAGGGGTCTTGTCGTCCTCACGGAAGAAGTATTTTTGTATAAACGTTACGATTATCGTTATGATAAGCAGCACGATACCCATTGCCGAAGCAAGACCCACCTTTTTCAGCGAGAACGCTGTGTTGATAGTCTTGATAACGAATGTGGTAGTGCCCATCATGCCCTTTGTTGTGATATATGGTATCTCGAATACTGAGATAGCACCCTTTACAGCAAGGATAAGCTGCAATGAGATGATAGGCTTTATGCTCGGGAATACGATATATCTGAAATTCTGCCATGGGTTAGCACCGTCAAGGTCAGCAGCCTCGTAAAGGTCAGGGCTGATAGACTGGATAGCACCGATATACATGATGATATCAAAGCCTATGTATTTCCATATGGAAATGAACACCAAGCAGCAGTTTGCAAGAAACGGCCTGTCAACATCGAACCACAGTATCGGGTCAAGGCCCAGTGTGGTAAGGATAGTGTTGAGCGTTCCGTCAGGGGTAAGACCCTTTTGACCTTTGAGGAAAAATCTTTGGAATATGATAGATACCGCAACGCCGTTCATAAGATAAGGGAAGAAAAGTATTCCCTTGAAAAGTCCCTTTGCTCTTATCTTTGAGCAGAGGATAGACGCCAGCAGCAAAGCCAGTGCCTGCTGAATGAATGAACCAACAAGATAATAAAGGCTGTTCTTGAAAGTTTCAAGATAGTCCTTGTCGGTGAATATCGTTACATAATTTGAAAAGCCTGCATATGTAGGGTTAGTGCCGTATGGATCTCTGTTCTGAAAACTGAATATGACCATATCCAGAGCAGGGATAAAGGTAAACGTTACAAGCAGGATTATCGGCAGTGCAAGAAACAGTATAGAAGTATAGAACTTTTTACCCGCATAAGTCTTTGACCACTGTGCAATGCCTTTTCTATTGCCGTTTTGCATTTGAGGTCCTCCTGAACACAATTATCAGGCACAGGAACAATGCCTGTACCTGATAAGGGATTTATCTTAAGTCTTAGCCGAGAACTTTATCTCTTGCAGCAGCCCACTTCTTGTTTACATCAGCGATGATCTCGTTGAAACCGTCGTCGCCCTTGCCTGCGAATGCTGCCTCAGCAAGCTTGATCTTGAAGTTGTCCTCGTCGCCCTGCCATACGCCAACGCCTGACTCCTTGTCGATCTCGTCGAACTTACCAACAAGGTCATCCGGACAAACAGCCTTCTCGAAGAATACAGCGTCCTTGAATCCTGACAGCATGCTTGGAAGCTCCTTGTTCTGAACTGTTGAGATCATACCCTCCTGCTCAGAGAAACCTGAATCAGAAACGAACCACTCAACATATGCCTTTGCAAGATCCTGATTCTTGGAGTTTGCACTTACGCCGAGAGTATAGTCAGGACCTTCCTCTGCGTATACCTTTCCGTCAGCCGCTGTGACAGGAACAGGCATATAACCGATATCGTCAGGGTTCTCAGCCTGTTCCATGAACTGTGAAACTGCCCATGAACCCATTACCATTGTAGCGATCTTGCCCTCACCGAACCATACCTTTGATGATTCCCACTCTGTGTTAGCGTGGTCTTCTTCAAGAAGGTCAGGCTTTGAGAACAGATCATACATCAGCTTGTATACTTCATAATAGCCGTTGCCCTCTACAAAGAGGTCGCTCTTATCCTGAAGAAGCTTGTTTTCAGCTTCAGCACCGCCTGCTGCTGAAAGAACAAGGTTCTGCCACTGAGTAATAGTCCAGCTTGCGTCCTTGAAGTTTGTGTAGTAAGGGATAGCGTCTGTGTTATCCTTGATGAGCTGAAGATCTGCAAGGAACTCGTCAGGAGTCTTAGGAGTTTCTGTTATACCAGCCTGCTCCCATATCTTCTTGTTGTAAAGAACACCTGTAGCTGTTCCGCCTACTGCAAGTCCGTAAACATTGCCGTCAGCCGTCATCTTCTTGTCTGACCAGCGATATGTGTCCTTGAACTCGTCATAAGTTCCGAGAGATACGAAATATGTAGGAAGTTCCTCAAGCTTAAGGCTTGAAGGGATACAAAGAACATCGCCGTAATCATCTGTACCCATTCTTGTTGCTACATCTGTATCGTAGTCCTTGTATGCAGTGTATTCAACTGTGCAGTTGTAAGCTTCCTCAAACTTGTCTGTGAGAGCGTCGAGCTTGCCGTCCTCTTTTCTGTCAGTTCTGTTTGTAAGAACTTCCAGTTTTGCACCCTTTGCGTCGAATGAGTCTTTGATATCAGCCTGCGATACTTCAGGTGTAACAGCCTTGCTGCTTGAATCTGTAGAGCTTCCGCAGCCTGTGAACGCACTCATTGTTCCCATTGACAAAACCAGTGCCATTGCACCGGCACATATCTTCTTTGCTTTCATACTTGATAACCTCCGAATTAGCTTAATTTTATTAAGTAAATTAATTTGTCTTCAACGACAATATTAAGTATACAGCCTAAATAAAATTAAGTCAATATCTTTTTAGAAATTAATATCTTTTTAATCTCAATTTTGTAAACAAACATAAACTTTAAGACCTGAATTTTAGCAATATGCACAAAAAAGTGGCGACAGTCTTAACAAAGACTGTCGCCAAGATCAGACAACCGACACAACCAACGGGGTCATGCCACAAACAATAGAAAATCATAGATTAGAAAGGTGCACTTAATAAGTACAGGTATATTATAACTTAAAATTACTCATTTGTCAATAGCAAAATAAAAAAAGATCAGCAACCGCCATGCTGATCCTTTTGTTATATTCGCTAATAAAACACCTATATTCTCTTCACAGAGTCCTTTATAACGAGGTCGCCCTCGATAGTTATTATCCTTGGCTTGCCGTCAGGTTCTTCCATTCTATCCATAAGTGTCATTACCGCAAGGTCTGCCATATAATCTGCGTCAACGTTTATAGTCGTGATAGTCGGGTCTGAAACTTCGGAGATCAAATAGTTATCATATCCCACAATGGAAATATCCTCAGGCACGTTATATCCCATGCCACGGAGCTGTCTTATTGCACGGTAAGCCACCTCGTCGCAGTTGCACACGAAAGCCGTTGGCATATCGTCCTCAGGGAAAGTCATAGTGATAAAATCACGCTTGTAACGATCGTCGATACGCCACTTTTCGTTGACCTCATAGCCATGCTCTATCATAGCCTTTACATAGCCCATATATCTGTCAAAAATACTCGTTGTGGCAAATTTACTTCCTATGTATCCTATCTTCTTGTGACCCATTTTTATAAGATATGAAGTAAGCTTGTAGCCTCCGCTGTAGCCATTTGTCACAACAGCGTCCAAGTCTAAGGACGGCACATAATAATCAAGCAGTACAAGATCTTTCACATTGTCATTAAGAAGCTTTGCATAATCCTTGGAAAGCTGTCCCAGTGAAATAAGTGCTGAAACCTGCTTGTCCTCGATACAATGCGGGAGCATGAGCCTGTCCTCGTCCTCCTGATCTAAATTTTCCATTATGCAGAACATATTCTCTTTTTTGAGCCTTGTTACAAGAGCGTTATACAATGCCCAATAAAATGAACCGTTAGGATTGATGAATTTTGATGGGATAAGCACACCGATAGTATTTCCTCCCCTGTTCTGAGTGCTTTTCACGCCCACATAACCCATTTCGTCAGCGACCTGCTTTATCTTCTCTCTGAGAGCATCGCTAACTCCGCTTTTTCCTGCAAGGGCTTTTGACACAGTGACATTACTTGTGTCACAGGCTTTGGCTATATCTATAAGTGTAACTGCTTTCTTCAAAATTCTCACCGCTTTTTCTTCTTAATGAACTCCTTAAAATAAACTCTGATAACATTCTCATTCAATTATATCATTTTATGACATAAAGTCAATAGAATATTGCAAAATCTCACATTTACACAAAAACGCAGACCAAAATCAGTTGATAATGCTCTCAACAGGAGCGTTATCCCTCTCTCTTTGCAGTCTTTTTCGCTCAATGAGTTTTCTTATTATAGTGCAGATGAGCAGAGTCGCTGATATGACAGCAACACCTATTATAGGATAAAATCTCCACATATATTCCTTATCCATATTCTGCAAAGACTGATCTACAGCCGAATTGCTCAGCTTGTCCTGTATTCTTTTTATAAGATATCCGCCCGCTTTAAGAAACGATATCATTCCCCCAAGGCTAAGTATAAAGGAAACGATATATTTTTTGAAAAACGCAAACAATATTCCTGCAAACATGACAACAACGCCTGCCGCCATTGCCCACAACACCCACTTTGGCGGAACGGGCTCTATATACTTGCCCATGATGCCCACGATGGTTACACCTCCGTAGAAAAATCCCGAATACGCAAACGGCACTATCATAAGAAGCTTCAAAATAAGATAATAAACAGGCTCACCGTTCGGTTTTGTGCGTTTCGCCTTTTTCATCATCTTTTTCGCCGAGCGGCTCTGCCTTTCTCTGGCTTCCTCACGCTCTCTCTGTTCTTCAAGCTCCTCTTCTTTTCTGAGCCTGTCCTGCTTTTCTTTCTGTGCTTTAAGTCTGTCTTTTTTTGACATAATGTACCTCTTTTATGTATTAAAATATTATCGTATCATAGTGTTCTCATCAGATATTTTATTATATCATAGTATGCCACGAAATTCAACACATACAAATGAAATTTTCTTCCTTTGCACTGTTAAGAAGGCAGAATAAAATTGAAAAAGGCTTTCCAAGACAAATAATACTTATGCCGACGGCTGAATTAAATTTCTCAGCAGGTCAACAATAAAAGCGAAAAGAAAAACAGAAAGGAACGTGAAAAAATGTCGTCATTTTTCAAAAAAACAGCCTGCGTCACAGGGATAATACTGCTGGGGCTGTTTGGTCTTATAGGATTTTATTCCACAACGCTCCCCGATTTCTACCTTGTTTCAAAGGGCAGCGAGCTTAGCGTGAACTCCTTTTTCACCATATCCTCGAAGCCCTGCGAAAGCAAGGTGACAGTGGCGGTGTCAGGCAATTCGTCAGGAGCATCACGATACACCAAAAATATGCTCATGCTTTTTGGGGCAGTGCCAGTCAAGGAGGTTGAATCAAAGACAATGGAAAGACCAATGCTTTATCCCTGTGGACAGCCATTCGGCATAAAGCTTCTCACAGAGGGCGTAATGGTAGTCGATCTGCAAAAGGTGGATTCTTCAAGCCCTGCCAAAGATTGCGGTATCAGAGAGGGCGATGTTATAGTATCTATCGACGGAGAAAAAGTCAAAAGCAACGCAGACGTTGCAAAGATAATAAGAAGCTCAAACGGTGAAGCCTGCTCGGTGCGCATAAAGCGTGGAAGCAACGACCTGACCTTCAAGCTTTGCCCACGCCTTGAGAGCGGAAGCTACAAAGCAGGAATGTGGGTGCGTGACTCCTCCGCAGGCATAGGCACTCTCACATTCTATGACCCTGAAAACGGAACTTTCGGAGGTCTTGGTCACCCCGTATGCGACGCAGACACAAAAGAACCCCTCCCCCTCTCCGCAGGCACAGTTGGTGAAATAAACCTCACAGGCTTCAACAAGTCACGCTCAGGCTGTCCGGGACAGCTTTTAGGCGAGTTTGCAAACTCCGCCTCCACAGGTGATATCCTGAAAAACTGCGAAAGCGGTGTGTTCGGCACACTGAATGCAAATCCTTGCCCAAATGCAAAAGAGTTTCCTCTCGGCTTCCGTCAGGAAATACACCCCGGCAAAGCCAAAATACTCTCCTCTATTGACAATGATGGGCCAAAAGAATATGAGATATCTATCGAGCAGATAAATCTCTCAGATTCTGCCGAGCATGACCTTGTTATCAAAATAACTGACAAGACGCTTCTTGAAAAAACAGGGGGCATTTTGCAGGGCATGAGTGGCTCGCCTATCATTCAGGACGGAAGACTCGTGGGCGCAGTGACCCATGTTTTTATTGAGGACACCGCCAAAGGCTATGGAATCTTCGCTGACGAAATGTATTCAAAGACCTCAGAGCTTGCCGAAAGCACCATAGAAAACGCAGGTTAGCGACCTTTGCCGATCGCTGTCGATTTATGAAAAGGCTTTGCATAGAGAAAAATATCATCTGCAGTCGAACAATGCTTAATTATCTTGTTTTGGCATATTCACGCACTGATATTTGTACACTTTGCATTAATAAGTCGATAATTTGTTGACGATTTTTCTAAAAAACTATTGCATTTAACAAATAAATGTGTTATCATTTATCTTGTGAAAGGGAGTTAAAACAAACGCTCTCAAACAAAAATGACAGATTATACGACGGAGGAAATGACAATGACAAACAAGATCAAAATTCTTATTGGCGACGATTCGGCACAGTACGGGGTAGCATGTGCTTCCTCACTGAGAGCAATGGGCTTTTTCGTGATAACACGTCCCAAGGACGGACTTACTATCTATGACGCTATCAAAAACGAACAGCCGGACGTTGTTATCGCAGACGCAGTGATGCCGAGCCTTGACGCAATCGAGCTTATCAGAAAGATACAGAACTCGTCCTATCAGAAACCGCTTTTTATAATCACAAGCGCCTATGAGAACTCATTTATAGAAACACAGGTCATGAACGCGGGAGCATCATATTTCATGCTCAAACCATTCGACATAAAGATACTTGGCGAGAGGATAAAGTCCATGCTGGATATCGACACCGATATATCCTCCGACTCAAGCTATACGAAAAACAAACAGAGCATAAACCTTGAGATAATCGTCACAGACATAATCCATCAGATAGGTGTCCCTGCCCACATCAAGGGCTATCACTATCTCAGGGAAGCTATCATACAGTCCGTGAACGATAAGGAAATGCTTGAAAGCGTTACAAAGCTATTATATCCTGCAGTGGCAAAAAAATTCGCAACTACGCCCTCCAGAGTGGAAAGAGCCATACGCCATGCCATTGAGATAGCATGGGACAGAGGCGATATCGACACCCTTAACAGCTTCTTCGGCTACACAATAAACACAGGCAAGGGCAAGCCCACAAACAGCGAATTTATCGCACTTATCGCAGACAAAATAAGCCTTAAATTCAAGACCACCATGGCGGTCTAGGGGTCATAAGTCATATATGCAAAAGAGCAGAACGCATTTTCACGTTCTGCTCTTTTGTTACTTGTTGATAAATGTAGGGGCGAACAGTGTTCGTCCGTCTTTGTTCGCCTGCTAAATTTGCAATAAGACAAACTTTTTCGCTTTGGGTGTGACGTTGCATTTCCGAACACAGGCGGCCTCAGGTCGCCCCTACACACAAAATACAAAAAAAGAGGGCAAAAATGATCCGCCCTCTGCATTTTCATATTATCACAGCTTTATCTCTTCGCTGTTCTTTTCGTCCTTGCTGTTGTCATGCTCTATCCTGTCACGGTGAGTTTCAAGAGGAGCTGAATCCTTTACGCCCTCAGTGGCTTCTGGTATAAAGCATGTCTTTACCGTCATAAAGAATATTCTAAGATCAAGCATAAGCGACTGATGCTCTATGTACATAAGGTCAAGCTTCAGCTTGTCATAAGGCGTAGTGTTATACTTTCCCATTACCTGTGCATAGCCCGTAAGTCCAGCCTTGACTTTCAGCCTGTATTTGAACTCAGGCATAGTTTTTTCATACTTCTGCGCGATCTCAGGCCGCTCAGGTCTAGGTCCTACAAACGACATATCGCCCTTTAGTATGTTTATAAGCTGCGGAAGCTCGTCTATCCTTACTTTTCTTATAAACTTTCCTATAGGAGTGATACGGCTGTCATTTTTCTTTGCAAGGGTCGCACCGCTTTTCTTTTCAGCGTCAACTATCATGCTTCTGAACTTGTATACCTTGAACACCCTGCCCCCCGTTGTGAGCCTTTTCTGAGAATAAAGCACAGGACCGCCATCATAAGCCTTTATTGCAATAGCCGTCACTAGCATAAACGGTGACGCCACCACCAGTGCGGCAGCCGACAGCACAATGTCAAGTATTCTCTTTATCGCACGCTGTTCCCAGCGCAAGCCGTCATTTCTCGCCAGCAAAAGGGGCGTATCGAAAAGGTGGAAATCCTCCGCACCCCTTACGATAATATCTGACAGCTTAGGGTTTATATAAGTCCTGATAGAATTTTCAAAAGTAAATTTCAAAAGCTTGTTTCTCAGGTCATTTGGAATATCCGAGATTATAACAGCCTCGTGTTTTAATATCTCACGCTCGATATCCTCAAGGCTCTCCTCACAGCTTATAGAAGCGCATATCCTGTATTTGTCATTTCTCACGCTCATTTTTGAAACAAGGTACTTAGCGTTCTTGTTTCCATAAACGATTATCATTCGCCGTGGAGGGTATACCGCCTGATATATCCAAGTGAAAACATAGCTCCACGCAAAGGCTATGGCCACCTGAATTACCGTCATAACAAGTATGGGCGATATGTTGAGCCTGCCTCGTCCGATAAGAGAAACGAGTATAAATTCTATAAAATTCGCACCCAGCACACCCAGCACCTGCGAGCCGAAAAGCCCCGTGAATTTATCATATCCAAGACGGAAGCCGTTAAAGGTCTTTGCCATGGATATATAGAGCACCGCATAGATAGCCACCATAAGAATGTTACCATTATGCCAGAACGGGTCACGCATCGCCTTGTTGTAATAGTTGTTCCAAACCGTGTCGAAGCACTTCATAAAGGCACAGATTATAACAAGTGCGCTGAGATAGTTAAGTATCTTTTTGAACTGATCTCTGTTATTCAACAAAAAACCGCCTTTCTCTGCTGTTTTTGTTATCTGCTCAATGAATAAAGTATAGCATACTTTTCGCCAATAATCAAGCATTACACACAATTTTCACCGACTGCCACCTTTTTCAGCCTTATTTTTTAAGATAATACCTGTATCTCCGCTAGATATAGTTTTAAGCTATGGCAGACCATAAAATAAAAATTATTGATTTACTAGGAATTTTGTGTTATAATATACTTTGCAGAAAAATAAAAAATATATTTTTATATAGATAACAGAAAAGAGGAAAATAAATGAAGACCTGCGAGCTTTTCAAGAAAAAGACAACATTATCCTTTGAGGTGTTCCCACCAAAGAGTTCAACGCCTGTTGAGAGCATATACAGCACCATATCACAGCTCCAGCCACTTAATCCTGATTTTATCAGCGTAACATACGGAGCAGGCGGAAGCACGAACAATGCGACTATCGACATATGTTCGGCTATAAAAAATCACCACAAGATAGAGTCGGTGGCACATCTTCCATGCCTTTATCAGACAAAGGAACGAGTATTAGAACAGCTTGAAGAGATGAAGTCTGCGAATATTGAGAACATACTTGCTTTGAGAGGTGACAGAAACCCTGATTTTGAGCCGGCAGGTGATTTTCACTACGCTTCCGACCTTGTATCTTTCATAAAAGAACACAGCGACATGAACGTAATAGGCGCATGCTATCCTGAATGTCACCCGGAGTGCGACAGCATAGTAGATGATATAAAGCACCTGAAGGATAAAGTAGACGCAGGCTGTTCACAGCTTATCACCCAGCTTTTCTTTGACAACAGCACATTTTACGATTTCAGAGAAAAAACAGCCATAGCAGGGATAAACGTGCCAATCGAAGCAGGAATAATGCCTGTGACCAACAAAAAGCAGATACTTAGAATGACAACTCTTTGTCATGCGACCCTGCCGAAGAAGTTTCTAAAGATAATGGACAAATACGAGAACGACCCAATAGCAATGAGAGATGCGGGCATAGCCTATGCGGTATCGCAGATAGTAGATCTCATCGCCAATGATGTAGACGGCATACACCTTTACACCATGAACAATCCATATATAGCAGAGAAGATATGTGAAGCGGTGAAGTCGCTTTTCTGATTTACACAAACGCAAGCAGGTGGAGAATTGATCTCCGCCTGCTTTTTTGTTTTCCGCACAGACCAACTGTAGGGTCGAACAGTGTTCGCCCGTTTCATTTTTTCACGATCCTACTGATTATTACATTGTATAAACACTGCACCCAAATGTAGGGGACGGCGCCCCCGACGTCCCCACATCGAAGCGTTAAGGTTTGATTTATCATAAAGCTGTGTAGGCAAACAAAAGCGGGTCAGAGCTTTACACTCCGACACCGCTTTATTATAGCTTATTATTCATATCTCAAAGCGTCGATAGGATTGAGCTTCGCCGCCTTTATGGACGGAATAAGTCCAAATACTATTCCAACTACCATTGAAAATACCACCGACACTACTATTGACGCCGAGGATATCGCCACAGGCACTTCCGCTACCTTCGCTATTACCTGCGAAAGCCCTATACCCGTCAGCACACCGATTATTCCGCCTATGCTCGTAAGCACTGCCGCTTCTGTCAAAAACTGTGCAAGAATTCTCTTTTTCCTTGCTCCCAGTGCTTTTTTCAGTCCTATCTCTCTCGTTCTCTCTGTTACCGACACGAGCATAATGTTCATTACGCCTATACCGCCTACCAGCAGTGAGATGCTAGCTATCCATATAAGCATCTTATTAGTCGATGAACTCAGATCCTGCAATGACTTTGCCTGCTCCAGCAGGCTATCGCTCTTGTATTCCACAGAAGCGCTGGTTTCCTTACTTCCGCCCTTTACAGCCGAAACGTTCTCGTTAAGAATATCCGCCGACTTTTTGCCCGCATTCGTCATCGAGTCCGTGTCCACAGCCTTTACGATACAGTTTTCTGGTTCGTCATAGCGGAAAACTATCCCCCAATCGTTTGTGGGGATAAAGACAAGTCCGCTTGATGTCTGATTGTATGTGTAGTAGTCCTCCACGGAGCTTATAACAGGCTCAAAGTTTGAATTTTTCACAGCCACGCCTATTACAGTGAACGGCTCGCCACTTATATCTATGACCTTTCCCACAGGGCTTTCACCCTGGAAAAGACCCTCTGCAAGCGTCTTGTCTACCACTGCCACCTTGTCAAATTTGGTAAAGTTTCTCTCCGCAAAGCCCTTTCCCTCAACTATCTCGTATCCAACAGTATCAAAATAATCCTTGTCTACTCCGTATATAGTTGACGAATCCATTTTGTTGTTAAGATAAAACAGATTGTCAGGATTGTTTCTTGTGCGGTAAAAAGTGCTTGACTCCACCTCTTTAAGCTCGTTGATACGTTTTTTAGTGTCCGGCGTGAACATTGCCACATTAGACGGTGGCGCTTCATAAGAAAAGTCGCAAACAGTGTCGCCATTTGAAAGCTGGATCTTCACAGTGTTGTTTCCTGCGCCGATAAGATTGTTCTTTATCTGCTCATTTGTACCCTTGATAGTGGAAACTATAGCAATGATAGCCGCAATACCGATAATGATACCAAGCATAGTAAGAAACGAGCGTATCTTATGTGAAAGTATTCCCTTAAATGAAAGTCTGATATTTTCTATCATATTATCCGCCCCCTTTTAATACTCAGGATAAAGGACTTTGTCGGTCTCCTTTGTCCTTACGCCCTCTTTGACGTCCTTGCCGTATGGGAAGCATATCTTATCTTTCATAGAAAGTCCGCCCTTGACCTCGATATTAGTGCCATACATTATCTTGCCTGTTTTTATGTAGCTTTTCACAAGTCTGCCGTCCTTGTCGGCTTTCATTATATAGTAGTTTCCGTTTTCCTGCCTTACATAATGTATAGGCAGATAAACGCTGTCACTGGTCGTGGTGTCATTCACAAATGAAACGCCTACCCAGTCGCCCACGTTGAAATCCGTGCTGTCGCTGAGCCTAGCTTCTATAGTGTAGGTGGAGCTGTTAGGATTGTCACCCCAGTTGTTTGACGAGTATGACGTAGGCTCGCTGCTTATCTTTGTTATCTCAGCGTCAATGCTCATTCCCGTGCTGTATGAGTTCACCATAACAGTGTTTCCCACAGCCGCTCTGTCAAGATTAAGCTCGCCCACACTAAAAGTAACGGAAACTCCGCCCTCGCCCTCGATTATTGCGAAAACGTCATCATCAGAGCTGTCACCACTGTAGTCCATGCTGCTGTCTGTAATGTCCTTATCGTCTTTGTCGTCACCATCGTCCGAATTATCACCCTCTGCGGCAGCGTCGCCTACAGTGCCTATCTTTTTAACGACTCCGTCGATATTAGCCACTACCTTGCCGTCTGTCTTTTTCTTCAAAGCGTCATTGTAGTCAAGCTTTGCAGACTTAAGGTTAAGCTTTAAGCTCTTTATCTCGTCCTCTTTTTCTGATATCATTTTCTTTATCTCTGCACGGCTGTGCATATAGTCCTCAGAGCCTGAATTTGCACCGTCCGTCTGTGACGGGTCAGCAGGAGTGACATCTATGCCAGCGTCATTATCATCATAATCACCGTTATCAGGTATATCCGCATCACCGCCATTGTCGGTATCGTCAGTATCATCGCTATCGACAGCACTGTCATCACTGCTGTCTGAGCCTGCAGGCACAACGATAGAGAACTTGCCGAACTGCTCCACAGAAGTGTCAAGAGAAAGCGTACCGCTTTCCTTGTCCTCAGTTATCCCCTGCGAAACTGTCCAGTCTGCAAGATCCTTTTTGCCAATTGTTTCACGGTTGACTATCCACTTGTATATAAAGTTTGAGTTATCATCATAAACGCAAAGCTCCGCATAAGCCCCCGTTGTCTTTATCCTTTCAAGAAACGCTCTGGATACCTTTGTGTTCCTGTTGCAGTTTATAATGTAAGGATCGTCCTTTGTGCCTGCATTTTTCGTCTGGAAAACAGCCTTTACAACGTCCACAGTTTCCACAGGCTCAGGAGTTGGCTCAGGATCTGGAGTTGGCTCTGGCTCAGGTTCCGGCTCAGGATCTGGATCGTCAGGCTCTTGCGGTGCGTCCTCAGAAGGCTTTAAAAGCTTGTATTTAGCAAGCTCCTTTTCAGCCATTTTGATGTTTTGCTCGCAGACCTTTACCTGATTTTCTTTCTGTGAAAGCTCCAGCTCCACCACCGTCATATCATATTCAAGTATAGTGTCGCCCTTTTTCACAGTGTCGCCCTTTTTCACAAACACCTTTTTAACAAGCTTCTCGTTGTCAAGAGTAATTCTCTGAGCATTGGCAGAAACTATCTGCCCGTCCATGTTCGCTGAGCTGTCCCACTCGTACGCATCCGCAGTTTCCGCCATAAGGTCAACAGGAACTACCGACACAACAGTTTTCTTGTCCTGATTTTTCTTATATTTCATTGCTCCCGCATATCCGCCTCCGCCGAGGATAGCTATGCACAGGAGTGTTATTATTACCTTTTTCATTCCTGCTCACCTGCCTTTTCTCCATGAAGCTCGCCGTCACGGATATACATTATCCTCTTTGCACATCTTGCAATGTCAGGCTCGTGTGTTATCATAACGATAGTAACACCGTCGTCATTAAGCTCCTTGAAAAGCTCCATTACCTGATCGCCCGACTTTGTGTCAAGAGCGCCTGTGGGTTCGTCTGCAAGAAGAAGCTTTGGATTGTTGACTATCGCCCTTGCAATAGCCACCCTCTGCTTCTGACCGCCTGAAAGCTGAGTAGGCTTGAACATCATTCTCTGTGCAAGCCCCACCTTTTCAAGAGCCGCCTTTGCTCTCTGACGTCTTTCTCTTTTGCCTACCCCCGCATAAAGCAGCGGAAGCTCCACATTTTCAAGTGCTGATTGTCTTGGGAGCAGATTAAAGTTCTGAAATACAAAACCTATCTTCTTGTTTCTTATCTCCGAAAGCTTCCTATCCTTTGCCTGCATAATGTCACAGCCGTCAAAAACAAAGCTTCCCTTTGTCTGCTTGTCAAGACAGCCTATAATGTTCATGAGCGTAGACTTTCCCGAGCCTGACGGACCCATTATCGCCACATATTCTCCCTCTGAAACCTCAAGGGAAATATCCTTAAGCACAGGCACAGCTTCCTTGCCCTGCAAATAATCCTTGTAGATATTTTTCAGTTCAAATACCATTGCAAGCCCTCCTTATTCAGCGAAAGCTGCGTCAGCATCAGCAGCGTCGGCATTCTCACCGTCTGCATTTTCTGCATTTTCCTCTTCACCGTAAAGCTTGTTGAAGTATTCTTCTATCTCCTCGTCCGTCATGCTTGCAAGCATATCCTCGTCTATAGCCATGCCGTCCTCACCACTTCCGTCAAAAGCGATGTCCTCGTCACCGCCCTCGGTATCACCGTCACCGTTGTCGTTCGTGTCAAGGTCATTAGGTGGAACAGACACGTCAGCCTCATTTGTGGTAGCCGTCATGCCCTCCTCGATAGACTTGTCAGGGTATGCGATATAATCACCCTTTTCAAGACCTGACTTTATCTCGCAGTCACCGTTCTCCTCGTCCTTCTGACCTATCTCAACATATCTCTTTTCTATCTTTCCGTCCTCGTTCTTAGCCCAGACGTAGTTCTTCTTGCCGTCCTTGCAGATAAAGTCGGAATAGAGCCATATGCCCGTCTTGTTTATAGAAGTGTCCTGACCGTTGTCTATCTCGATAAGAACGTGCTGACCGAGCATAAGTCCGTCAAAGTTCTCAGGCTTAACATAGAAAGCATAGTTTGAAGACTGGCTCATCTCATCGCTTGAACCGAAGCTGTATATATCATCACCAGAATTTTTCTGCGGACTTGTGTCAACAGAAGTTATCTCGCCCTTCCAAGTGGAATCATCAAGCCTTGACTTTACGATAACAGAAGCTCCCTGCATGATATCTTTGCTGTTCTGCTCGTTGAATCTGCCCTTTATTCTGTAGTCGCCCTCTTCTGTTATCTGCATTATAACGTCGCCGCCGTCCTGCTGAAGCTTGTCCACCGTCTTGACGTTCTTTACAGTTCCGTCGATAGAAGCGGTGACGTATGCGTTCTTTGTGGAAGCCTCCAGCTTTTTGATCTCAACGTTTTTAGCCTTTATATCATATTCGTTCTTAGCATTGTCGCTCTGCAAAGAAAGGATCTGGGTCGTATATGACACAGCAGCGTCCTGATCGGCGTTTTTCTTTTCCTTTTCAAGCTCAGCTATCTGGCTCTTATTTGAAGCTATCTCGTTCTGGAGCCTCTCCACCTCGAGCTTAGCCTGCTCAAGCTGAAGATTTATAGCCTCAACGTCATATGTAAGAAGCTTGTCACCCTTTTTAACAGAGTCACCGTTCTTAACAAGTATCTCGGCCACCGTCTTTGAGCTGTCATACTTTACGTCCACAGACTCCTGTGCCTCAACAACGCCCAAGAACGAGCGATTAGAAAGCTTGAAGTCCGACGCAGTGTTAAGTGACGATACCTTCTGCACATATACCTTCTGTGAGCTTTTTGAGCCTCCCTTGCCGGTCTTTTTCCATACGAAAAAGCCTCCCACACACACTGTGCAGACGATAACAAGCACTATTATAACAGTGCATATCCTTTTTTTCGTGGTCATTGCAATACCTCCGTTTGTGATTTTTTCCAAAACAGCATAAAAAGATCCGCCTGACAGCAGCCAGACGGATAATACAGCCCCACCTTTCCCATAAGGGTATAGCATGAGCGTATTATTCTTTGTTATCTTGCTGTCCTGTTGTCTTTTGTTCTTATCTGTTTTTATGTATACATTATACCATAAAAAGAATACAAGTCAATAAATAAAGACGTTGTTTTAAGAAACTCATAAGAATTCCCCTCATCTATAAAGACGTGCAATAACAAATAAAGTTGCAAACAAAAAAAATCTCTCTCGTACTATCCCGCAGAGGCACCTGATGTTTTTCAACACTCTCGGTGCAAACAGCATTACCAATACAGATTGTAACAAATCACCCCAACAAAAAAGGGCAGCCCACGCCGCCCTAATATGTATTATTTTTTCTTAGCCATAAGCCCTATCATTATAAGCACTACCACCGCACCGCCACCGATACAGCCGAAAAGTACCCAGTCCGTCTCCGTGTTCTCTGTGGCGTTCTTCTGCTCCTTGATGACCCCCTGCTCCGCCATAGCCTCCGCCGCAGAGCTTTCCGTCACAATGGAGCTGTCCTCCACCTGAGGGCTGTCCGCATACACCGCCCACGGTATTATCATCATAAGCGACATCACAGTCGCACCAAGCCCCGACAAAAGCTTTCTCGTCCTCATATAAAAAGACCTCCTCCGATACGCCATTTATCAACAGCAAAGCTTTATCACAGAGCTGCTTAAAGTTTTCCTCATTCAATTATACACATTTTCCAATAAAATTACAAGCAGAATTTTGTACAAATCATACATTAGTTTACACAACAATATACACAACACCTCACGAATTACAAATAAATCGCTGTAAATTTTGATTTATCAGTTTATTAATTGTGTATTGTCACAAAAATATATAGCAAAATTCATCAAAAATAGCATTGAAAATCTTGTTCATATGTGATATAATAACGAATAGCAACATACTGTTCACACTTTACTTGTAAGGAGGTCTTTATTTTGGAAGAACGTATGCAAATTATACAGGCAGCAGGCAACAGCAAGATACAGATAGGCGTTATACCGGGTCACTATGCAACTAACCACTCGCATATCAATTATTATGTAGATATAACATCTCTTAAAACTGGTTATAAAATGGCAAAGGAAGCCGCAAAGGCATTGGCAGCCACCTATGTTTCAACACATATCGACACTATCATATGCCTTGAAGGTACAGAGATCATCGGTGCCTTTCTCGCTGAAAGCCTTGGCGAAAGCGGCATAAACAGCGGTGCAGACGTAAATGTAGTAACACCTGAGCTAAACGCTGTAAACCAGATGATATTCAGAGATAACACTCAGAAGAAGATATGGGGCAAGCAGGTGCTTCTGCTTATCGCTTCCGTTTCAACAGGAAAGAGCATAAACAGAGCAATGGACTGTCTGAAATACTATAACGGCAACCTTGTAGGAATAGCTTCCATATTCTCCGCTATCAAAGAGAACAACGGCACTGCTATCCACGCCCTTTTCACAGAAAAGGATCTGCCTGATTACATGACATATACATCATCAGAATGTCCAATGTGCAAATCAGGACAGAAGGTCGATGCTTTGGTAAACAGCTTCGGCTATTCAAAGATATAGCTTGTAACTTCATTCTCCATAAAATAACGTTAAAGGGACGGAATTTGACTTCCGCCCCTTTTTCTTTTGCCAAAATGCGTATGGACGACCTGATGTCGTCCACTTTGCTTATCACGCTTTTATGCCAATAAATTATCCAAACAAATGTGAAAATTTCTTTTTAAGCCCAGCCTTGTCAAAACCAAGACCAAGCACTATATAAAGTATCGAGCTTGCAAGCACCTGTATGCAGTAAGCAGGAGTCTGACCGAAAGCCGAAATTATTGCGCTCTTTGAGAAACCGCCTGCCATAAAAATTCCCTCATAAAGACTGTAGCATACCACGCATATAACAAGTGCAGGGATAATGCCGAGAAGATTTCTCACGCAGATTATCTTCTCTGTCTTTCTTGAAAAGCAAAGAGCAGTTATCGCCTTTATAACGATAGTTCCAGGGAGCCATACCACAAATCCCGAAAGTCCGTCTGCAAGACCTGCTCCGATAGCGCCTGCCGCCATTGCATAAGGTGTAGGAAGCATTGAAGCCGCAAGATAAATAAGTCCGTCACCTGCGTGTGTGTAGCCTGCACCCGTAGGAATGTGAAGCCATGCCGTAAGAACATATATCATTGCCGCAAAAAGACCTGTCACACATATAAGCTGAATATGCTTTGTTGAATTTTTTACCTGAACTGTTGTACTCATTATTATCACTCCAATTTAATTTCTATCCTTATTTTATACCTCCAGACTATGATTTGCAAATGCCTCAGTTTCGCACTTTTTCCACCGCAGATTGTATCTTTTGCACAATCCAAAAGTCCTATCCGAACATCACATTTGTGCATCAAAGCAATACCATATCCCACAATAATTTTACAATAACATGACAAAATCAATTATGCACAAAACCAAGCTGTCATATAGGCTTTCTTTTGTGCTATAGGTAGAAGATAAAAAGGCATAAAAAAAGAGCGGTCATAGTCAAGACCACTCCACTTTGCAAAACATAAATCATCAAATTGTAGGGGACGGCGCCCCCGACGTCCCGATACTTCTTTTCCCTTAAATGTTACCGAGAAATCACAAGCCCTAATACCTAGATAACGTAATCATCTATCCTTGCATTTTCCTGATTTACAAGGTCCTGCAAGGTAATGCCGTCAACAACACCATTTATAGCACCGTAAAGCTTTTTCCATACCGTCAGCGTTGCACAGCTGTCCTGACGTGGACAGGTATTTTCTTCCCCCTCCAGACAAGCCACAGGAGCAAGACTTCCCTCTGTGAGCCGAAGTATCATTCCCACAGTGTATTCCGCAGGCGTTTTTGCCAGCTTGTATCCGCCCCCTGCACCACGAACGCTCTTTACAAAGCCCGCTCTTGCAAGAATGGATATTATCTGTTCAAGATACTTGTCGCTGATGTCTTGTCTTTCAGCGATCGCTTTGATAGGCACATATCCGCTCTGCTCATGTAAAGCAAGGTCAAGCATAAGCCTCAGTGCATATCTTCCCTTTGTGGATATTTTCATCAGCGTCAGATCCTTTCATAAATCCTATAGAAAATCTATGATTAATTATATATCATATTTGTAAAAATGTCAAGCAAAAACCACCGCAAAGGGCGTATTTACAAAAAAACTTCTTTTTACCCTCTTTATTTTTCTCAAAAAGTAGTGTATAATACAGTTAAGTATACAAGTTCACAGCAAAGAAAATAAAGGGAGGTCAAAAGCTATGAAAAACAAGCTTAAAGTAAATATTTATAACCGTACATACAATCTGCTTTCCGAAGAGTCGCAGGAGTATACCAATAAACTCGCGTTGGTGATAAATTCAAAGATAAAAGGCATGATGAAAGCTATCCCGAGCCTTTCCGTTCAGGACGCCGCAGTGCTGACAGCGCTTGATTGTCTTGACGAGCTTAGCAAGGCAAATCAGAATATCGAGAATATCCGCACCCAGATAAAGGACTATGTTGACGACGCAGGCAGAGCAAGAAGTCAGGCTGACGAAGCTCAGAAAGAAATAAGAGAGCTTCAGGCAAAAGTCCATGACCTTGAAGAACAGCTCGAAGCACGCACAGTTGTAAAAAGAGAGCCTGAGGACGAAGTTATAAACGCAAACGAGCTTCTTTCGCAGGAGATAAAGAACGCTATTGAAAGACCTGTCCACCCTAATCAGCCTAACAACGGCAATTTTGTCGGCACAGTGAATTACAGACCCGAGGGAGGAAGCCATTAATGGCTCACAAAGCTGAGATACTTGCCCCCTGCGGTTCTTTTGAAACTCTCGAAGCCGCCCTTAGAAGCGGCTGTGACGCAGTTTATCTTGGGGGAGAGAAATTCTCCGCCAGACAAAATGCCGCCAATTTCACAGATGAACAGCTAAAAGAAGCCGTAAGGCTCTGTCACCTGCGAGGTGTAAAGGTCTATCAGGCGATAAACACTGTTGTCTTTGACGAACAGCTCGAAGAGTGCAAAAAAGCCGTGAAATTTGCCGCAGGAATTGGCGTTGACGGACTTATCACCCAAGACCTGACCCTTGTGAAAATATGCCGTGAATGTTGCCCCGATCTTGAATATCACGCCTCCACCCAAATGACCATCCACAGCGAAAGCGGTGTGAAAATGGCTAAAAACCTCGGTTTTTCAAGAGCCGTCCTGTCAAGAGAGCTTCCCGAGCATACCATAAAACACCTCACCACCCTTGGCATTGAAACAGAGGTCTTTGTCCACGGCGCACTTTGTATGTCCGTGTCAGGTCAGTGCTATATGAGTGCTCTTATAGGCTCACGAAGTGCCAACAGGGGACTTTGTGCTCAGGCTTGCAGACTGCCTGCTCAGGGAGATAAGATAACAAAGGGGCAGGAGCGTTACGCCCTCTCTCTGAAAGATATGTCCTATGTTGATAAGCTCCAAAGGCTCGAAAAGGACGGAGTTTTCTCTCTTAAAATAGAGGGCAGAATGAAGCGCCCCGAATATGTTGCGGCGGCAGTGAACTGCTGTAAAAATTCTCTCGAAAACAAGCCTTATGACCTGAAAGTCCTTGAAGCTGTCTTTTCCCGCGGTGGCTTTACAGACGGATATTACAATGGCAGATTAGGCAGAGAAATGTTTGGCACAAGGCAGAAAGAGGACGTTTCCGCCACCGCCAAAATTCTTCCCGAACTTCATGAGCTTTACCGCAGATGTGAAAAGCGCACAAAAGCCTTTTTCACCATAAAGCTTCAGGAAAGTTCTCCGGCGGAGCTTTCTCTCCGTGACAGCGAGGGAAACACCGTGACCGTTTACGGCGATATACCACAAAAAGCCTTGAAAAAGGCATGCGACAGCGACTATGTAAAAAAACAGCTCTCCAAGCTTGGGGACACCATATACGAGTTCGGAGGACTTGAAGCCGCCATAGGCAAAGACCTTGCCTATCCAGCTTCCGCACTTAATGACCTAAGACGGCAGGCGGTAGAAAAGCTTGACCAGAAGCGTATAGACTTTTTCACCCATACCGCCGATTTTACCGACAAAGCACTTGCCGATCTTCCTACCCTGCCAAAAGCCTATGAACACAAAAAGATCCGCATAATGCTCTCAAAGCTCTCTCAGCTTGAGGGTGTTGACCTTGACAAAGCAGAGCTTGTGGGCGTGCCAATAGAGATAGCGTCAGAAGCGGTAAAGATCGTGTCCGACAAAAGCAAGCTTATGATAATAATGCCACGCTTCACATTCGACGAGAAAGCCCTATGTGAAAAGCTTTCAGCCGCAAAAGAAGCAGGCATAACAAAAATGCTCGCCATGAATATCGGCCACTGCCTTATTGCGAATGACCTTGGCTTTGAGCTTCACGCAGGCTATTCATTCAATCTCTGCAACTCAGCCGCATTGGACGAGGTAAAAAAACTTGGTGCAAAAGACTGCACAGTGTCCTTTGAGCTTAAAGCGTCGCAGATAGAAAAGTTAAAGAAGCCCATCGAGATAGGCTTTGTGGCATACGGCAGACTTCCCCTTATGCTCACAGCAAACTGTCCTATAAGAAACGATATGGGCTGTAAAAACTGCAAGGGCAAGCTTTTTGACCGCACAGGCAGAGAGTTTCCGGTGAGATGTCCAAAGGGCAGAGATTGCGCAGAGATACTAAATTCCGATATTTTGTATCTTGCAGACAAGCTGACGGATTTTGACAATGCCGACTATATGGAGCTTCACTTCTATGAGGAGAACGCCCACAGGATAAACGAAATAATAAAAGCCTACAGTGGCGAAAGGGGTGCAAAGCCCGAAAACGCCACCAACGGCCTATACTACAGAGGAGTTTTATAAAATGAGATTACTTATAAAAAAGCTTAAGGAAAATGCAGTTATCCCTGCAAGACAAACAGAATTTAGCGCAGGCTATGACCTTTGTGCCTGCACAGACGCACCCGTAACCATAAAAGCAGGTCAGACCGAGAAAATACACACAGGCATATCAGCCGAGGTTCAGGGTGAGAAAAACTGCGTTCTTCTTATCTATGCAAGAAGCTCACTGGCATCAAAGTTCGGCATTGCCCCTGCAAACTGCGTTGGCGTTGTTGATTGGGACTACAGAGGCGAGATAATCTGCGCTCTCCACAACAGTTCAGACAAGGACTACACCATAAACAGTGGCGACAGGATCGCACAGCTTGTGATAACCCCTGTTTTCACTCCCGAAGTAGAGGAAGTAACAGAGCTTTCCGATACAGAACGTGGTGCAGGCGGCTTTGGCTCAACAGGCAAATAAGAATGGTGAAAACTGCATATGAAAATTTACAACGTTAAAATAAAGACCATGGACAGCGACAGACGTGTTATTGAAAACGGCTGGGTGGAGATAACAGACGGCATTATTTCCGCTGTAGAAAGCGGCTCTCCCGAAGCTGTCACAGCCGAGGACATAGACGGCAACGGCAGAACAGTTTACCCTGGTTTTATCGACATTCACACACATCTTGGACTATCCACAAGCGGCGTAGGCATGGAGGGCGAAGATTTCAACGAGGAATCTGAACCATGCACAGCACATATCCGCATTGTTGACGGCATAAACCCCATCGACTATTCCTTTGAGCTTGCAAGAAAAGCAGGTGTAACATGCTGTCTTGTATCCCCAGGCTCAGCAAACCCTGTCGCAGGCAGTATTGCAGCAGTAAAAACCTATGGCAAGCGAATAGATAAAATGCTTGTAGGCACAGTTGGAATGAAATTCTCAATGGGTGAAAACCCTAAACTCACCTATTCTGACAAAGAGGACGCCCCCTACACCCGAATGGCAGTGGCAGGCATAATAAGAGAAGCACTTATAAAGGCGCAGAAATACGGTGAAGCGGTCGAGCGTGCAATGGGAAGCGAGGAGGATATGCCGGAGTTTGACATGAAGTCGGAGGCTCTGCTCCCTGTTCTCAGAGGCGAAGTCAAGGCGCATTTTCACTGTCACAGGGCGGACGATATTTTCACCGCCATAAGGATAGCGAAAGAATTTGAGCTTGACTATGTGCTTATACACTGCACTGACGGTCATATCATAGCTGACGAGCTTGCAGAGGAAGATGCAAGCTGTGTGATAGGTCCTGTAATATGCGACAGGTGCAAGCCTGAAATGGCAAATCTTACCCCATCAAACGCAGGCATACTTTCTTCCCACGGCATAAAGGTAGCTATCTGCACCGACCACGCAGAAGTGCCGATAGAATATCTGCCCTTGTCAGCGGCTATTGCAGTAAAAAACGGTCTTGACTATGAAAAGGGCATTGAAGCTATCACCTGCACAGCGGCAGAGATAGCAGGCATATCCGACCGGGTAGGCTCTGTAAAGACAGGGCTTGACGCAGACATCACCCTATTCAGCGGCGACCCCCTTGATGTAATGGTATCACCTGACATGGTGATATGCGGCGGAAAAATAATTTGATATGATACCAATGCGGAACGGTTTTCGTTTCGCATTTTTTATTTGCGGTATCTGCAATTTGTCATTTTTTTAACCATGTAGGGGCTGGCGCCCTCGACAGCCCGCACCTGTTTGCCTGCTCAATCCTGCGATAACCCCACAAATGGCGGTAGGGGCGAACAGCGTTCGCCCGCCTTTATTCGCCTACATGGTTTGTACAAATTCAACCCCCGCAACTCCTCGAAACGGGACGTCGTGTTTCTGCAAAGCAGAAATTGCGCTGCTCCCCTACAGGTATTCGGGCAAGTTTCTGCCGCCGCAAAATCGCTCCGCTCTTTGCGGATATACGTTTTGCTTTGGGATAGAATAGCGGTGCAGATTGTGTTACTCCGATATTTCTTTTGTCTGATATCTTATTTCTATATGCTTTTAATACTACAATCTGCACCTAGTCGGCTATCGCCGAATGAGGCTCTGCCTCATA
>ENA-OPEA01000197-OPEA01000197.1-human-gut-metagenome-genome-assembly--contig:-NODE-197-length-37840-cov-7.878523_pt1 | contig 37840 bp, 20 predicted proteins | sample MGYA00241623_ERZ501509 | MGnify/ENA primary metagenome ERZ501509 (study PRJEB25962, sample SAMEA2042571) | human gut metagenome | biome: human gut; feature: human-associated habitat; material: faeces... | reverse complement strand
CACGTGGATATTCGAGAAAGGAGGGAATCGGACGAATTTCCCCGTAAAGATATGTAAACAGGGATTAGAGGTTAGAGATTAGAGATTAGGGCGGACACATTATATATAGTAACCTCATCTAAGCCTAGCTTGTGGCTCATATCTAGCTCCTGAAAGAGCGATTATAATGCGTCAGCCCTGAGTTTTTTTTTTGCGCATACACATTGGGTAGCTAGATACTATCCGTGCCTCCCTACAGATCGCTACACGTCAGGTTTTGACACAACGTCACTTGTCAGATTTCCTCACGTGGGGATTTCCAAATAGCCACGTGGAAAATGTCAAATCCCCACGTGGCTATATCGTGTCTGATAGTCTCTGCCCTGTCCTCTTCCTGAAAATGGTACAGATTAGAATGCGCTAGACTAGTTCTCTCTCTCAGTACTTCAAAATAGAAATTAGCCTAGAAGGTAGTCAGCTGCTCAGAGATGAAACTTGGTTGGCCGTTAGATCAAAAAAATATATCTACCTTCGTGGAGGTCGTAAAGAACTTGGCGAATGCTACACATCTAACTAATAATCTCAATAGCACACCTATGCCTAGAAACATTACTCTATTCACGCTCCTACTTGGAGCCCTCCTCTGTCCCAGTATCACGAAGGGACAAGCCTATCAGCTCTCCAAGATCTCTGGCACTAGAGACAACAAAGAGGAGATCTATACGTACTACTACTCGGATCGTCTCCTCGACTCGATCACCACCCAGCAGGGGGGAGCGTGGATGCTCAAGGAGGTTCCTGAGTACGATGCCTCTAAGCGACTTGTCAAGCTTGACGAGTGGCAGTTTAGTAACTATAAGAAGCAGTGGTACCTAGCTAATCACTACGACTATAAGTACAATGCCCAGGGTCTCCTCACAGGTTACTCCAAGAGTGTCTACTATGGTGCAGACCTCACGCCACTCGAAGACTATGAGTACAGTTACAATGAGCAGGGACGCAAGAGCTCCGTCGAGGTCTACGACTATAGCCGAGATATGACTATGCGCCGTATAGAGTATAGCTATACTGAGCAAGGGCTGCTCAGCCGTCTCTCTGATTACAAGGTGCTATCCTCCGAAGGCCTAACTGAGGCCATACGGAGTGACTACAGCTATACCGCAGAGGGTCAGCTCACAGAGATCAAAGTCTATACACGACAAGGCTCTACGCTCCAGCTCGATAAGACCAAACGCTATCAGTATGATGCTGATGGCGCTTGCAGCAAAATGGAAGTCTATGAGGTAGGTATTGACTTTCCGACGGTTATCTATAAATACACTTCCGACAAGACGCTACTTCAAGAGGACTGCCTGCCCTATGGCTTCCCGCAGAGCTACTTCCCTGAGACGCCCGTAGATCGCTATGCTCGTCTCTCTGAGCAGATTCTGCTCCTAGACATTAACAAGAAGGAAAATGAGCATGCCAACTATACGTACAGCTATGAGCGGCTGGAAGCACCCGTGACAGACTACACCATCTCGTGGACTACCACGCTCCAGTCTGGCACACCAGGCTACATCGGTATCGCCTCTACAGAGCCCTTTGATATAGATTGGGGTGATGGCAACTATGTCTCTTATGAGGCTGGCGACTTTGCCCAGATTACTAAGCGCAAGGAGGGTACCATCAAGGGGCAGCAGATACGCATCAAGGGCAATCCTCAGGCTATTACGAAGCTCAATCTAGCACAGCAGGGAGTCTCTCAGATAGATCTCAAAGCCCTAACAGCACTCAAGGAGCTTTACCTCACGGAAAACAAATTATCTGCCATAGACCTCAGCAGTCAGACCGCTCTGCTACAACTTTATATCGATAAGAACGACATAAGCTCGCTCGACCTCTCGGCTCAAAAGGAGCTGACACTCCTGAGAGCCAATGGCAACAAGCTCTCGACACTAGAGCTGTCCCACAACCCCCAGTTGAAGAACCTAGTCCTATCTGACAATGAACTGAACCAGCTAAATGTCCAGAGTCTTACAAACCTAGAGGAGCTACAAGCGGACAATAATAAGTTGACAGAGCTAGACATTACTAAAAACAGTCAGCTCACAGACTTAGACCTAGACTTTAACCAGCTCACATCTCTAGATCTACAGCACAATGCGGAGCTCACTTGGTTATATCTCGAGGGCAATCAGATCGCTCAGGTAGACCTCTCGACACTAAAGGCACTCCGCAACCTAAACCTTGCTGCCAACGCTCTGACATCCATTGACCTAAGCCATAATACGAGCCTAATTGAGCTCATACTCAATGGTAACCAGATCGGTCAGTTAGACATTGCTCCTAATGCTTCCATCTCTAGACTACATGTTGCCGCCTGTGGATTGGGTATCCTAGACGTCACCAAGCAGCAGCGTCTCTCTACCTTAGAGGCTAGCGACAACATGTTGGAGTCAATCGACCTAAAGGTCAATGAGCGACTTAAGATCCTAGAGCTCTCAGGCAATAAGCTACAGACGATAGACCTCTCGAAGAATGTCAAGCTAACGAAGCTCTATCTCGATAACAATCAGTTTGCACAGCTCACTCTCTCGGGGCTACCTAAGCTCATCATTGTATCGCTCCACCACAACCCGCTAGCAGCTGATCAGCTCGATGCGATCTATGAAGCTCTGCCAGACCTCAGTGCTATAGCGGTCGATCCAGACATCAAGGATCACAAGAAGCTCCTAGTCTATGCGACTCCAGGGGCAGCCACAGCTCATCACGCCACAGCTACGGAAAAGGGGTGGCTTGTCGAGCCCGAGATACCTGAGGGGATCGATATCGTCTCAACCCGTGCTGATGAGCGCATCAAGCTCTATCCTAATCCAGCGACAGATTACCTCTGCATAGAGGGCGCTACGCAGCAGACTCTAGTGGCTCTCTACACATTTGACGGTCAGATCGTCCTGCAGGCAGAGACAGATGCTCAGGGTACCGCACGACTAGTTCTTGGAGACCTCCCTAGTGGCTACTACTACCTGCAGATCGCTGGTCAAATGCACAAGGTGATCGTAACACACTAGTTCGATCACTCATAGGCGCCTCATGGATCAACAGAGAGGACGTGTCATCAGATAGGTCCTCTTTGCTGTATCTAGTCATAGGGTGTGCTGGCATAGAAGAGCGATGCAACCATACTCACGTGGATATTTTCAAATACCTTGGTAGAGAAAAAAGATTTTCCACGTAGGGGAGAAACATTTCCTCCGAAGTTTCGTTTGATTCTTCCGAAGTTTTATTTCTTCTCCACGTGGGAAATCTTTCTTTTCCACGTGAGAATTTCCGATTTCCTACGTGGGGAACAGTTTTCTCGCTTTGTCGTTTCAGTTTTTTGTCGGACAGGAGTCAATAAAAAAAAGAAGTCTTGGTAAGAGTCCACAGCTCTTACCAAGACTTCTGCGTTGTTTGTGATGGAGATGCGGCTAGATCTGTAGCTTGTAGCGCCCATCGGGCTGGAGCGAGACGGCGCCCTCGCTCTCGAGCAGGAAGAGCCGGAAGCTCACCTCGTCGACCCCCATGAGCGTCTGGTCACAGATGGCATCGATCGAGAGCCCATCACCGCTCTCGATGAGTAGGTCGAGGAGAGGACGTGTCTCAGGCTCTAAGCGAGCACGCAGAGCATTGAGCTTGCTCTCGTGAGACATGGAGCCGACGGCACTGCGCGCCTCATGGTCGGGCTTGTGCCACTCGAGGTCTTCGCAGAGGTGAGCGGCAGAGGTGATGAGCTTGGCGATGTTGTTGTAGATAAGGTTGTTGCACCCTTCGTTCTCACGATCTGAGGGACGACCTGGAAGTGCGTAGACGGTCCGGTCGTAGTCAAAAGCTTGGTGCGCTGTGATGAGCGACCCGCCACGCTCGGCAGACTGACCGACGAGGGTCGCCTGCGTGAGCCCCGCCACGATACGATTGCGCAAGACGAACTGATGTCGCTGTGGCTTGACACCCGCTGGGTACTCGGAGAGCAGAGCGCCACCGTGGGTTACGATATTGCGAGCGAGGTTGCGGTGATTGCTCGGATAGATCATATGAAGCCCGTGAGCCAGCACGGCAGCGGTGGGCAAGCCCGCCTGCAGCGCTGCTTTGTGTGCGACAGCGTCTAGCCCGAGTGCCAGACCGCTGACGATGGTCACGCTGTCGGTTACGTTGGGCAGGTGACTGATGATCGCCTGCAGATCCTCGACGCCATGCTGCGAAGGCTTGCGCGTGCCGACGATGCTGAGCGTCTGCTCCGCATGAAGTGGTGCTAAGTCGCCTAGGTAAAAGAGTATCAGCGGCGCATCGGCACACTGAAGGAGTAGGGGTGGGTAGTCGGCATCGTAGATGCTGACCATTCGTATGCCTAGGTCGGCTGTGTGTTGGAGCTGAGCTTGTGTTTCCTCGAGCTTAGCCCGATCTCGCAGGAGCGGGTAGAGATGCGTGTAGATATGTCCGTTGAGCCTTGCCAGAGCTTGTGGATCAGCCCATAGTGCTGTGGCTGATCCAGCAAACTCTATCAGATGGCGAGCGAGCTGTAGCGATACGCCCTTGAGCTGTGTCAAGACGTAGATACAGAGATGCTCACGGCTTATCTCAGGCATTGGCTAGCTGGTCTACTCCTAGCTGGGGCTACTGCTTAGCGAGCCACTCGTAGCCGTTGCGGAAGAACTGTATCCACGGAGAGACTTGATCCTCCTGGCGACGCTCCTCGGGGTAGAAGCCACACTGCCAGGTGAGCGTAGCACGCTCTGGGTGAGGCATCATAGCTAGGTGACGGCCATCGCTACTGCAGAGCGCTGCGATGCTGCGATCAGAACCATTGGGGTTGCCTGGGTAGGTGTCGTAATGGTAGCGCGCTGCGATCTGCTCATCAGGTATCGTGGGGCAGACGAAGCGGCCCTCGCCGTGAGCCACCCATACTCCGAGCTGACACCCCTCGAGACCTTGTGTCAAGATAGCGCCCGTGTCGGCTATGTCTACGGTTAGGAAGTTGGACTCAAACTTGTGCGAAGCGTTGTGCTCCAGCTTGAAGAGGCTTTCGCCCTGAGCATCCTTGCCGAGGAGACCCAGCTGAGCCATGAGCTGACAGCCGTTGCAGATACCGAGTGAGAGTGTGTCGGGACGTGCGTAGAAAGCTTCGATAGCTTTGCGAGCACGCTCGTTGTAGAGGATGCCCGCAGCCCAACCCTTAGCAGAGCCTAAGACATCGGAGTGCGAGAAGCCACCGCAGTAGACGAGCATACGCACGTCGGCTAGGTCTGTACGTCCCTCGATGAGGTCGGTCAGATGAATGTCCTCCACGTCAAAGCCTGCGAGGTGCAGTGCGTAAGCCATCTCACGCTCACCGTTGGTTCCGTTGTCACGTAGGATAGCCGCTTTGATGCCTGAAGCCTTCGTGCGATGAGGCTCTAGACCGAGACCCGCGTAGGTGCCAGCGAAAGCGTGCGGGAAGCGCCACTGTACAGGCTGCTTGCCTAGGTTCTTGTAGCGGCTCGTTGCTGGAGCTTCGCCACTCTGGAAGCAGTCTAGCAAGTAAGACTTGTTTGCCCAGCACTTGCGCGCAGCATCGATGTCGACCTCGTACGTTTTGCTCTCCTTATGGATCATCAGCAGGCGAGACTCTGTAGGTGCGCCGAGGTCGGCATAAGCGATCTCATACTCTTCGAGGATACGCTTTGCCTGCTCTGCCTTAGAAACCTGTAGGATGATGCCTGGGTTCTCACTGTAGAGTGCCGTGACGAGGTCCACATTGGAGAGCTCATCGAGACAGATCTCAGCACCGCCATGAGTGTTGGCGAAGCACATCTCCAAGAGCGTTGTGACCATACCGCCTGCCGATATGTCGTGACCAGCGAGGACTAAGCCCTTATGGATCAACTCCTGAACGGCCTCAAAGGCGGTGGCGAAGTAGTCGGTATCGCCGACTGTGGGGAAGCTATCACCCAGCTGTCCCAATGCTTGTGCCAAAGCTGAGCCACCGAGTGCCATCGGAGCAAAGCTAAAGTCTATGTAGAGCAGACGGCTCTGCTTAGCAGCCTTGAGCTCAGGCGTTACGATGCCCCTGACGTCGCTCACGGGAGCCGCTGCGGTGATGATCAGTGTGCCTGGGCTCATCACCTGCTTTCCGTCGGGATACTTCTGCGTCATAGAGAGTGAGTCCTTGCCCGTCGGGATATTGATCCCTAGATCTATAGCAAACTCACTACAAGCCTGCACCGCCTCATAGAGACGTGCGTCCTCGCCCTTGTTGCGACAAGGCCACATCCAGTTTGCACTGAGCGAGATGCCACGTATGCCACCCTCGATGGGAGCAAAGACAATGTTCGTCAGAGCCTCTGCAATAGCCATACGAGAGCCAGCACCAGCATCGATGAGTGCCACCTGAGGCGCATGTCCTACGGCAGTAGCCATACCGCTCTTACCGTCGTAGTCTAGTGCCATAGCACCGAGGTCGGAGAGCGGTAGCTGGAGCGCACCGACACACTGCTGCTGTGCCACACGACCCGTCACGGAGCGGTCCACTTTGTTGGTCAACCAATCCTTAGAGGCGACCGCTTCGAGGGTCAAGACTTTGTCTAGATATTCGCGCCACAGCTCTTTGTCATAGCTTACTGGGGCAAACTGGTGAGCGACCGTCTCGTCCTCCATAACCGTCTTGGGCGACTGTCCCAGCAGGTCGGATACGGCTAGGTCGATGGCAGCTCGTCCCTCTCGCTCTGTGCTAAAGAGTAGACGCTCATCGTCTGTCGTCTCGCCTACCTTATATATAGGACTACCCTCACGTCGTGCTATCTGCTCCATCTGCGCGTACTCACGCTCTTGTATGAGCAGACCTACACGCTCTTGGCTCTCATTGCCGATGATCTCTCTAGCGGAGAGCGTCGGGTCGCCTACGGGTAGTGCGTCAATGTCGATACGTCCTCCTGTCTCCTCGATAAGCTCCGTGAGACAGTTCAAGTGTCCACCAGCACCATGGTCGTGGATGCTCACGATCGGGTTGTCGCCCTGCTCGCTGATGGCGCGGACCACGTTGAGAACACGCTTTTGCATCTCCGGGTTGGCACGCTGTACCGCATTAAGCTCTATACCGCTACTGTACTCGCCCGTAGCGACAGAGCTGACGGCACCGCCACCCATACCGATGCGGTAGTTGTCGCCACCGAGTAGCACGACCGTCTCGCCAGGCTGTGGGGTCTCCTTCTTAGCATCCTCTTGGGGAGCGTAGCCCATACCGCCCGCCAGCATGATCACCTTGTCGTAGCCGTAGAGCGTACTGTCGGCACCCTCCTGATGCTCGAAGGTAAGTAGCGAACCATTGATCAATGGCTGTCCAAACTTATTGCCAAAGTCACTAGCACCGTCACTCGCTTTCGTCAGGATCTCTTGCGGAGACTGGTAAAGCCAAGGACGTGGGTCTAGCTTGGCAGGGCTCAGCTTCTGATCCTTCTCGAGGCGTGGGTAGGAGGTGATGTAGACGGCACTACCAGAGAGTGGTAGCGACCCCTTGCCACCACACATACGGTCACGGATCTCACCGCCCGAGCCTGTCGCTGCTCCGTTGAAGGGCTCGACCGTCGTGGGGAAGTTGTGCGTCTCAGCCTTTAGTGCCAAGACCGTATTGCGCTCCCTTAGTGTGAAGAGCGAAGGCTCGGTCGCACTCGTTGGCGCAAACTGCCAGACGCGTGGACCCTTGACAAAAGCCACATTGTCCTTGTAAGCCGAGACGATGCCGTTAGGGTTCTCCTTGGAGGTTTGCTTGATCATCGCAAAGAGCGAATCGTTTTGTCGCAAACCGTCGATGACGAAAGTGCCGTTGAATATCTTGTGGCGACAATGCTCCGAGTTGACCTGTGAGAAGCCGAAGACCTCAGAGTCTGTCAGCGGACGACCAATGCGTGCCGAGACGCTCTGTAGGTAGGCTATCTCCTCCTCGCTTAGGGCTAGTCCCTCCTCTTCGTTGTACGCTGCTAGATCCGTTATCTCACGGATCGGCTGTGGCTCAGCGGTCATAGCGAAGCTCTCCTGACCTAGCCCCTTGTAGATCGCTTGGAGCATCGGGTCATAGTGCGGTTTCGCTTCGTGGGTACGTGTGAGCTGTTCGATACGGTCGATGCCAGAGATGCGCATGTTTTGCGTTATCTCCACAGCGTTGGTACTCCATGGAGTCACCTGCGTAGGACGAGGTCCCACAAAGGTCCCCTCGAGCTGAGACTCGGGAGCCAGCTGCGCTCCGCCAAAGAGCCACGAGAGACGCTCGCAGGTCTCCTCGCTGAGTGCTGAGGTGTGTGAGACTGCATAAATCGTATCATCAAGGACAAAGTAACTAATCATAGCGGGTTGTGTATAATGGGTCTGAAACTACTTACGTGCAAATGTACGGAAATTAGCGTTGAGGGCAGCGGTTTAGACATATAGTTGCCCAGCTTCGTTGAGCGTGGGAATGTGTGTCGAGTTGTCTTGCTCGAGGCAGAGACGTAAGCTCTCGGGGTAGCCACGCTGTATCAGACGCTGGTTGTGATCGCAATTGTAGAGGTAGTCGTAGAGATGCGCCCGGTGCTGGCGGTAAAGCTCTAGCGCCGTGCGGCTGCTATCGGTGAGTCGGTAGGTTGCACCCAGCTCCTCTAGCTTGTCTAGGAGCGCAGCACCGTAGAGCGTGTCCTCGATACAGAAGCTGTTTTGCCAACCAGAAGCGAGTACCGTCACGGCACGCCCCGAAGCTTGGCAGTGGCGCGCCACGGCGGTGAGATTGCTAAAGGCGCCTACGATGATCTCCACTGCGCCAGCCTCCCGAGCTGCGTGAATGGCTTGGGTGCCGTTGGTCGTCGTGAAGACGATGCTACGTCCGCCGATCCGCTCAGCTGTAAATTCGGAGGGATCGTTGCCCAGGTCAGCCCACGGACAACGCATTGCATTGCGCTCGGCAGCTACCACGTATCCCTTGCCGAGAAAGCTCTCGGCTTCATCGGTCGTCGCCACGGGTATGATCTCCTTAGCGCCATGATCAAAGGCTGCCACCATCGAGGTGCCAGCACGCAGTATGTCCACAACGACCACTACGCTGTCCTCCTGATGGTAGTAAGGGTAGAGTGCGGGACACGGACAAATATCAAAAGTTACTTCTCTCATAAGTGTGTCTGCTCGTTTATAGTTTAATGATGACCTCCTCGGAGTCCAAGTCTAGCAGCCGCATCACTCTAGCGATGCGGTCGATGAGGGCTTGCGTATTCAGAGTAGCATTGATACAAATGCAGTCATCAGCAATGTTGTCGGTCGCATTATAGCAATGCTTATTATCTATTGTCTTGTAGAGGTGCCTATAGCTTACCGGCTTTGACTTTAAATCCTTCCAAAGGATTAGAGCATCGGCTCTCCCAAGAACCTCTTTTTGATTGTCAAACAAGATACTCTTGGCCTGAGGGTGTTGATCGAAGAGATTCTTGAAAAAAAGAAGTAAGAGCGTCCTCCAAGACTTGACTTCAACTGTACTTCCAAATAGCACGACCGCTTTCGGCTTGCGCCCCGTGAGGATCGTCGGATCAGACTCCAGTGGGTAGAAGAGAGTCTCTGTTGCCTGCTTGTTGGCGTCCCTCCAATTGTTAGCTAGCTTGTACTCATCGGGCAGTGAGAAGGTGTCTAAGAAGAGACTGATCATATGATCTTGATGGTCGAGGATGCTTTCCTCACACCACTGCTCATACTGACAGATGTCATGGCTGTATAGTATAGTCGAGGTGGCGAGTCTTGACTTCTTGTCGGCAAAAGACTTATTGCCCATCTCACTATTGAACTCCGTGAGTATCAGGTTGCCGATATTGTGCAGATAGTGCTGATGTACCTCCTCAGCCTTCTCCTCGCCCAGCTCGGAGCGCCACACCTCGTTGAGTGTCTGTGGCATAATGTGCTCGATGGTGACAGCCTTGTCCTTAAAGGGTACCGCTACCTTTGTGTGTTGCTCCTCCATCTTGCCTAGGATGAACTTGCTGTATTTATTTAGTCCTTTGTAAAAAGCGATGCGCTCCAAGGTGTCTCGCACCTCCTTGTCATTAGGAAAACGTAGGTGGTAGAACTGGTTGGCTAAAACATCCATGAGCGATGTCTGCCGGTTCGCTACGGCTGGAAGGTAAGAGGTCAGTAGGGGAATGTTCATATTCTCCCCAATCGTCAAGCTTAGGACACGCCGACGGATCAGGTAGGTACGTATGCTCTCTAGGGTTTCTATCAGCAAGGCACCACTGATGGTGGTCGCTGGAGCCTTGGCTTGATACATATGCAGTAGCTCTAGGACTACAGGCTTAAAGGCTTCGCTCGTGATGTCTTCGAAGATGTTGCACAGGAGCTCTCGGATGGTCTCGCTGTCCGGCGTTGCGTCCTCGTAGTGCGATGGGTCTATGATGCTTAGGTAGCATGGCACATAGGACTGTATATCCTTTATAAAGGCGTCTCGGCTGGTGAAGGTCTGCTCGACAAACTCTTTGAACTGGTAGTAGAGCTCTTTGGTGTTGTTGTCGTTGACCACCTTGTAGGGCTTCTTGTCTCGGCACTGGAGGTAGTCACGAAAGAACTTAGAGAGATAAGCTTCTCCCAGTGGCTGCTCTATCTTAGGCTGCCACTCCTTATCGTAAGTTTTCGTCTGCTCCTTGCTAGGCATCCCGAGTAAGATGTAGTTGCGGATAAGGTCCGATAGGGTGAGTGGCTTGCCGAGCGAATTAAGCGTCTCAAAGATAACCTGTGGGTCCTCGCCCTTGTAGGGTCTCTCATCAAGCAGGATGGTGACCACGTTGATCCGCTGCAGAGCTGTGATGAAGTGCCGTATGGTAAGCCCCTCGATCTGTAGCTTAGGAGTCAAGAGCTTGATGAAAAGCTTGTAGGCGTCGGTTACCTTACCTGGGACTCGCTCCTCATCGCCTCTCACCAATGCTCGATAAGCATCGAAGTCTGCCGTGACCTGCTTGAGCTTGACATGATCTTCAAACGAGGAGTTGCTACTCGTTAGCAATGTATTGGTCATGTCAGCCCTCTCTTGTGGATCTGTGGAGAGGTCGCGCAGAGCGATGCAGAAGAGGAGTGAGGTGGTGAGGCGTTGCTGTCCGTCGATGATGACATTGAGATTGATAAAGGAGCCCGTCGGCTCCGACTTGTAGACGAGCGTCCCGAAGAAGTGCTCTTGCTTATCCTTCTGCTTGGGGTCTAGCTCGGAGTGGACGAGTCGCATGACATCATCGAAGAATCGATATATCTGCTCCTTCTCCCAGGAGTAAGCTCTCTGGTAGGGAGGTATGAAGAATAGCGCCGTGTTGGGGCTAAGAGCGTTAAAAATGGAAGTATCTGAGGCCTTCATCGGATGGAATTAGCGAATTGGTAGGGGAGTAGGTCGTATTGTCAAAGCCCTCCACGAGTGAGGCAGAGATGCTCAGTGGAGGGCTTTGCTTAGCGTGCTGCTTGTCGCTGGAGTAGCTTAGCGCAGCGTGTGATTACTTGCGGAAGGGGGGCTTGACCACCTTCGCTTCTAGGTTGCGCTTGCGGACGGCGATGTAGATCTTGCTGTCTATCTTGCTGTACTCCGTAGAGACGTAGCCCATACCGATGCCCACCTTGAGTGCGGGAGACATAGTACCAGAGGTGACGACGCCAATCTTCTCGCCAGCCTCGTTGACTATGTCGTAGTGCTGACGGGGAATGCCTTTGTCGACCATTTCGAAAGCGACGAGCTTGCGTGTCAAGCCCTCAGCCTTCTGCTTGAGCAGAGCCTCACGACCTACTAGGTCGGGTTTATTGTCCGTGAGCTTGGTTATCCAGCCTAGGCCACTCTCCAGTGACGTGTGCTGATCGTCGATGTCATTGCCGTAGAGGCAGAAGCCAGCCTCCAGACGAAGCGTGTCACGTGCACCCAGACCAGCCGGCATGATGCCCTCGGGCTTGCCAGCCTCAAAGATAGCGTCCCAGATCTTGTCTGCATACTGAGGAAAGAAGTAGAGCTCGAAGCCGCCGCAACCCGTGTAGCCCGTGTTGGAGATGATCACATTGGGGCAGTCTGCGAAAGTGCCCACCTTAAAGTGGTAGTAGGGGATGTCGAGCAGGTTGATGTCCGTCAGACGCTGTAGTACTTGTGTAGCCTTGGGGCCTTGTACGGCTAGCTGTCCGATCTTTGCGGAGCCGTCCTCTAGGTCAGCACCCATATCGTTTTGCTTGAGGCACCACGCCCAGTCCTTGACGACGTTGGCAGCGTTGGGGACGAGCATGTACTTGTTCTCTTCGTAGCGGTATACGAGGAAGTCGTCTAGGAGTGTACCCTGCTCTGTCGTGAAGCAGCTGTACTGTATCTGCCCCACTTCTAGCTTGGAGGCATCGTTGCTAGATACTTTCTGGAGGAATTCGAGAGCCTTCGGTCCCTTGACCCAAAACTCTCCCATGTGTGACACGTCAAAGACGCCGACGCCGTTGATCACATTCATATGCTCCTCAAGGATCCCCGTAGGGTACTCAATAGGCATATTGTAGCCTGCGAAGTCGTGCATCTTAGCACCCAGTGCTATGTGACGCTCTGTAAATGGAGTAGTCTTCATAATGGTATGATGTTATTGATTGATCTGTATTAAATTAGTGAGCTAAGCTCATTCGCTCCCCAAAGATAATGAAAATGGAGATACCAACCCTTTAGAAGCAAAAAAAATACCAGGCAGAAAGCCCACGAAGTGTGTGGCGCATGGAGAGCTTTACGCTCATACCCTTCTAAGGTTGTGACTTATGCGACAGAGGAACAGAGACTTCAGAAGTGTATGTGTCACACATCGTTAACATCTTTGGAGTACTTTTGCGGGTGAAATCAATCATCTCAAACTCGTATGCGACATCTCACGAAGCTCGTCTTACTTATCATTACCCTTGTACTTACCGCTTATCTAAATGCTCGATTAAATGCTCAGGAGCCCTTTACACAAGAGGTGCGCGGAGAGGTCATCTCCACAATCCCTGATGATACGATCGTTGGAGCTTCGATCATATTAGTCGGTAGTGATCCACTCGTAGGGACAACGACGGGATCGGATCAGAAGTTCTCTCTACGGCTACCTGTAGGTCGTTGCTCCCTGCAGATTAGCTGTGTAGGTTATGAGTCTCAGGAGGTAGACCTCCTCGTTGTAGCGGGCAAGCAGAGCGTGCTTCATATAGCTTTGACACCATCTGATACCAAGCTCGATGCCGTGGTCGTGACAGCTCCGTATGACAAGAGTACCCCTACGAATAGACTCAGCTTGGCTGGAGCGCGTAGCTTTAGCGTTGATGAGGCGTATCGCTTCGCTGCTTCTCTAGGTGACCCTGCTCGTATGGTGCGTAGCTTTGCTGGCATCATGCCTGTCAACGACTCTCGCAATGATATCATCATACGAGGTAATTCGCCCGTTGGGGTGCAGTGGATCCTAGATGGTATCGAGATTAGTAACCCCAACCACTTTAATACAGGTGTCGGTATGACTGGTGGACAGGTAAGCTATCTGAATACCAATCTGCTGACCAACTCGGACTTTCACCTGAGTGCTTGGCCAGCCCCTTATGGCAATGCACTCTCAGGCATCTTCGACTTGCATCTGCGTCAGGGAAATCTAGAGCGACATGAGTTTTGGATACAGTCGGGCTTCACTGGACTAGAGCTAGGTGCTGAGGGGTACCTGCGTAAGGGGAGTCAATCGTCTTACCTTGCTTCTTATCGCTACTCAGTTCCTGACATCATGCATGCTCTAGGCTTTAAGATGCCAGTGGTGCCACGCTATCAAGACTTCACGACGAAGCTCCACTTCGACCTAGGGCATGGGCATACACTCTCTTTCGTTGGACTATTTAGCAAGAGTCATATAGGTTTTGCCACAAACGAACTAGGAGACAATTTTGAATATGCCGACTACGACTTTAGTAAGCTTTCTTTCGCACAGCGCATAGCAATCAATTCGACAGCTTACATTGCAGGGCTGACACATAGCGTACAATTTTCTTCTCGCACGTCACTCCGTACGCAGCTCTCCTTCGTACGCTCTGATACTGGTATGCCTGTTGATACGATGAACCTCCAAGGGGACAAGCAGAATCCTCAGTGGCATGTCATGTGGTCGGAGGCTGCACAGGAGAATAGGTGGTCGCTTCACTCAGATCTTACATGGCATCCCAGTCGGGAGGGGCTACTCGTGGCAGGCATCAGAGGTGATCTCTTTGATGCGCACTATATGGAGCAAACGGCTGATAGCACCTTCGCTCAAGGCGTGCGAACGATTGCTGAGGAGAGTCCGCTCTATGGCTTAATCCGAGCCTATGGACAGTATCGTCATCGTCTGGGAAGTTACTGGACAGCCACATTGGGGCTACATGGTATGTATCTTACGATCAATGATCGCTATGCTGTCGAGCCCCGTATGGGCATGCAGTATCAGCCAGCTCGCTCTCACACCATCGGTCTTGCTGCGGGGCTGTATAGTCAGATGCTCCCTCGCTCCTTCTACTTCATACGGCACTATACGCCAGAGGGTATAGAGTATCGCAATAAGCAGGTCGACTTCACACGCAGTGCGCAGGTGGATCTCTACTACGACTGGGCTTTTGCGCCCAACTGGCATGCTAAGATAGAGGGATACTATCAGGAGCTATACAGGGTGCCAGTGGTCAATGACCCAAACTCTATATGGACACTCCTAGAGATAGGAGGTGCTGGACAAAACTACATAGAGCGTCAGAGCGATCTAGTCAATAAGGGACGTGGTAGAAACTACGGTGTAGAGCTTACGGTGGAGAAGTTTTATAGCAACAACTACTACCTGCTCTTCAACGCATCACTCTACAGCTCGACCTATACGACAGGATTTCAGAAAGAGTGGTGGAGTACTGTCTTCGATGGTCGGTATCTTGTCAATATGACGGGTGGATATGAGTGGAAGTTGCCGAAGCACTGGGCTCTCTTTACCGATCTCAAGGCTTCCTATGCAGGAGGGATTCGCTATACACCGATACGAGAAGATCTATATAAGCAGAGTGGGTACATTGAGCTTGACAAGACGCAAGTCAATGCTCGTCAAGCCAAGGATTACCTTCGAGCAGACTTAAAGATAGGTGCTCGCCAGATAGGTCAGCGCATCACTCAAGAGTGGGCCATAGACCTGCAGAATGTGACGAATCGTAAGAATGTTATGTCGATCCTCTTCGATAATGGTGAGTATTCGACGATGTACACGCAGGGCTTTATGCCGATGGTTACTTACAAGCTCTTTTTCTCCGCAAAATAACGAGGATACAGTCAGCCTCCCTTATCGGGCAAAAAACTCGTGCTGGGTTAAGTGAAAAGTTTTCATTACCTTTGTAGCACTTCGCAGAAGCCCCCTTGTTTGGGAGCTGACTCTTGGGGCATTAGCTCATCTGGCTAGAGCGCGACACTGGCAGTGTCGAGGTGATCGGTTCAAGTCCGATATGCTCCACCACGGGAGGATGGTACTATATTATATATGGTGTCATCCTCTTTTTGTGTGACGATAGAGGACTTCGTGCAGATGCAGTCGTCAAAGGCTTACACGTATCATCGTTACTCGCAAGACTTGCGGGATCAAAAAAAAGAGAAGTCCACACGACAAGTACTCAGCGTACTGCGTGTGGACTTCAACTATTCGAATGCTCTTTGGGTAGCTATACCATCACGATAGTGTGGAATAGCTTCTAGCAGGGTAGTGCGCCTTGCAGCGACCTCCCTAGAGTCTGTTAAACTGGTCAACAGGACTCTCCTAGAGCGGAACAGTGACCACGATGCTTGTCTGGAGAGGGTATTGGGCTACGTGAGACTCTCTTCGTGGAAGAGTAGGGTGGTAGTCGCTGGTCTTTTTCAACACACACTTAACCTGTAACCAGTGGTACGCACCATACCTGTCTCTTAGTAGCGGATCCTCTCGGCTTGAGAGTGTGAGGTTGTGACCTCACCTTAGAACTCGCATCATGATTTGCTCGGGGTGGCAAGAGGATCTATTGGTCTATCACCTAGCCTTGGGTAGACGGACTAGAACCTACAGCTTCTCCTCAAGTGGTAAGTATGTACAGTGGTCGCTCTGCTCGGAGTCTGCGGTGACACAGACTGATCTAGTTCGCACGCACTAGCGTAGTTGCATATAGGGACAACGGCATAGACGAGAGCCTGCTCTTATGCTTCCTCTTATTGTGACGATCAGACACCTAATTGATCTCGTGCGGCATGGGTGCTGTGATAGCACGCATACTTTTATGGTACTCATAGAGATCGTAGCAGCAAGACATTGCTCAATCACTTTATCGAAAACGTTCCCCTATTTAAAGTAAATGTCCTCCTATCTAGTCTCGTATAAGCATCCAAAGAGTCTCCTAGGTGCATCGCTGTGATCAAAGCTTTTTGACTCGGAAGGTTGTGTCACAGCTACTGCTCGTATCAAAGAAAGCCGGTAGGCACTCAAGATGTCCCATTCAATACTCATCGTGGTGTGATGCCTAGATGCATCGCTCGCATTGTAACATACATCTCCTGTCGCGCTCGACTCGGAGTAGCGAGGAGCGTACAGCTGAGGGAATAGAAGTCTCAGACTAGGATCTGAAAAGTGACGGTTATTTCCTTATGCTATACCTCGTAGCGCTTCAAGCCTTGCAGGTCTTCTGACTTACCTCATACAGACATCCCTTCCCACACCAATTAGACATGGTGCAGTGGTTATGATGCCTGCTTTGCGAGGATTACAGCAGCGGGACTGTTCAGGAGTTTCACCTGATTCCCTTTTAAGCCTTGAGGACTCCGAGCCCCTACTCGAGGGTTGAAAGAGTACTCTCAGCACAAAGCCACCACAAAGGTACGATAACTTTCGAATATATCAAAGCATCGGGCACCTTTTTTTGACGAAAAATGAAAACCTCTCCTCAAAGGGACCAACACGCTCCAAGTGGAGAGCTCGCAAGATATTGGTGCAGTAATGCAATCCCTACGTGGATATTTCTCATTCTCCACGTGAGAAATGAAAATTCTCCACGTGGGCGAGAATTATTTCTTCCGAAGTTTCATTTGATTCCTCCGAAGTTTCATTTCTCGCCTACGTGGAGAATTTTTTTTCTCCACGTGGGGATTTTCTATTTCCTACGTGGATATCTTTCTGATGTGTGTGCGGAGTGAAGGTCGTGTCTACGGATCCTTTTTCTTAGTTGCGCGAGGTGATGTATGGTGGGTTACTTTTTGCCGATTGGTGTAGATTGGGTACTTTTGCACTGGAGCTAGAGACAACTCTCTGAGCTTACGATCGTATAGACCTTAATTTCTAACTTTACAGAACGATAATAATATGAAGATAGCTATAGTAGGTGCCAGTGGAGCTGTGGGACGTGAGTTCCTACGTCTCTTAGAGCATCGAGACTTCCCGATTGATGAGCTACGACTCTTTGGCTCGTCTCGTAGTGCAGGCAGTGAGATCACTTTCCGTGGTAAGGAATACAAGATAAAGCTCCTAGCTCAAAACGATGACTTTAAGGATATTGACATCGCTTTTGTCTCTGCTGGGGGGCAGACGGCACTAGACTTCGCCAGTACGATCACGAAGCATGGCGCTCTGATGATCGACAATTCGAGTGCCTTCCGTATGGATCCCGAGGTGCCGCTGGTCGTACCCGAGGTTAATGGGGCTGATGCGCTACACCCTGCCAAGAGGATCATCGCTAACCCGAACTGCAGTACGATCCAGATGATCGTGGCTCTGGCTCCGATCCACGCTCTGAGTCCCATAGAGCGAGTTCATGTGGCTACCTACCAGGCTGCTAGCGGTGCGGGTCACGATGCGATGCTAGAGCTGGAGGGACAGGTGCGTGACCAAGCGATGGGCAAGCCGCTTCAGACGAAGGCTTTCGGCAATCAACTCCTATACAATCTCATTCCGCAGATCGACATCTTTACGGACAATGACTACACGAAGGAGGAGATGAAGATGTACAATGAGACCTGCAAGATCCTGCACAACGATGAGATACGTGTCAGTGCCACCTGCGTACGCGTCCCCGTGCTACGAGCTCATAGCGAGGCTATCTGGGTGAAGTGTGCTGAGCCACTTACGGTCGAGGCGGTACGCGAAGCAATGTCAAAGCAGAAGGGACTACTCTTGATGGATGATCCCGCCAAGCGTAGCTACCCGATGCCTCTACACTGTTCTATGCAGGAACCTGTCTATGTGGGACGTCTGAGGGCTGATCTTGCCGAGCCAGGCTGTGTCACCTTCTGGTGCGTGGCTGACCAAATCATGAAGGGTGCTGCGCTCAATGCTATTCAGATTGCGGAGTACCTGATTCAGGAGGGTGCTTTTGCTAAGTAAGCCTTGATCCATTAGAGTGCATATGGAGCAAATGACCGAGAGCAATCCGCAGGAGCTAGTTGCCTTCCTCACGCTGTGCAAGGACTACTGCGCGCTCGTAGAGCATGCGTCCGAGTATAGTCGGGCGGACTTTATAAAGCGCACTTACGGCTACCTCCCAGAGATCTTTAGCTACTTATCGCAGATGCCAGCGACCTCTACGGAGGAGCTGGAGGATTGGCTTACGGGCTACACGCAGGTGATCTCAGATGAGACAGTGAGTTACTACGAGGAGCAGGTGCGTGCGCTACTGGGCGAGGAGCTAGATCTCTTCCTTCACTACCCTGTGGGTATAGCGCAAGATGGCGAGCTACAGCCGGAGCGACTCTCACGCCTTCTGGTACTGATCTACCGTGAGTTGGGTACGCCGCTGCTGGTGCTTAGAGAGGATGCTGGCGAGCTACTCGTTGCGACGCTCTCGATACTGCAATACGCTTTTGACACATACCTGGGTGATGCGCTCCTCTCTGCCCTGCGTGTGCTGCACTATCACAAGCATGCCGAGGGGCTAGAGGAGGATACTGACCGCTGGGCTACAGAAAGCATACAATAATATATAGAGTAAACAATCGTGCTGTCATCAATTACTAAAGAGGAGATAGGCAAACTAGCCAAAGCGACCTTCACTGGTGAAATCGTTGTCGTGGACTCGCTCCCGCAAGTGGAGTCTGCCGTAGCAGCTCTAGAGCAGTGTGCTATAATCGGTATGGACACAGAGTCTAAGCCTGTCTTTAAGAAGTATGAGCGTCAGTCTGTAGCTCTTATTCAGCTATCGAGCGAGAGTTGCTGCTACCTCTTTAGGATCAACAAAATAGGTATTCCGCCTCGGCTACAAGGTTTACTGGAGCGTGAGGACATACTCAAGGTGGGACTAGACCTTTGCGGTGATCGGAGACAGCTGAGAAGGTTTTCGCCAGAGTTACATCCACAAGGCTTTGTAGACTTGCAGCGACTTACCCCAGCTTACGGCATCCATGACTTGGGTCTGCAGAAGATCTATGCGATACTCTTCGGGGAGAAGATTAGCAAGCGTGCTCAGCTGACCAATTGGGAGGCGGCTACGCTAACGCCTGCGCAGCAAAGCTACGCAGCGCTCGACGCATACGCTTGTCTCCGCATCTATCATCGTCTAGAGTCTGAGCCAATGCCACTACTGCACCACTTCGGGCTCTGCCCTGAGCAGCCATCCTAGGACTTTACCACAAGAGTTACAACCTACCACCACCCCTATGTACCAGTTATACCTCAAGCCTCACCGTGAGGAGCCTCTCCTCAGACATCATCCATGGGTCTTTTCGGGCGCACTGCAGCGCACCAAGGAGAGCATACCGCTAGGATCGATAGTGACTATCCTCAATCACGATGGCTCGCAGCAACTCGGGCAGGGAGTCTACGAGGGCGGGACGATAGCCGTCCGCATGCTGACCTTTGGTGAGGAGGAGATAGGGGAGTGGCGCACATTCTTTACCACACGCCTGAGCCAAGCGCATCAGCTACGCAAGACGCTCCTCCAGAGCCAAAACGACAGGCAGACAGACTGCTGGCGCTTGTGTTATGGCGAGAGCGATTTCATACCTGGACTAGTCATTGACATCTACCGAGAGGTGGCTGTGATACAGATACATGCGCTGAGTCTCTACCCGCTGCGTCAGTTAATCGCTGAGGTGCTGTGCGAGCTGCCAGAGCTAGGCGTGCACTACGTCTATGACAAGTCTGTCGAGACGCTTCCAGCACAGACCCCTAGCGAGTGGATTATGCCCAATGGCTACCTAGGCAAGGCTCCCTCGGCAGAGTACGATCGGACGGTGCAGGAGTATGGTTACCGCTTTCTGCCAGACTGGGAGCGAGGACAGAAGACTGGCTTCTTCGTGGACCAGCGTGACAACCGGCGTCTTGTCGAGTCGTACGCTCGGGGACGCAATCTCCTCAATATCTGCTGCTACTCGGGTGGTTTCTCCGTCTACGCTCTCGGAGGGGGAGCCGAGCGTGTCGTCTCAATAGATAGCTCTGCACGAGCTATCTCACTCTGCGAGGAGAGTGTGGCGATCAACTTCTCTTCTGACCCAGAGACGCTCCAGAGACACGAGGCGGTCGTAGCTGATGCTTTCGACTACCTATCTGCGATCGAGACGAGTGCTTACGACTTGATCGTCCTAGATCCCCCCGCCTTTGTCAAGCAGCGCAACCATAAGCAGCAAGGTCTGGGCGGGTATCGCCGATTAAACGAATTAGCACTCAGAGCGATCGCCCGTGGTGGACTGCTCTTCACATTTAGCTGCTCGCAAGCTGTCACGATGGAGGAATTTACCCTAGCAGTGATGACGGCTGCCACACTTGCGGGGCGAGAGGTGCGCATCCTCAAGCGTTTGGGACAGAGTCCTTGTCATCCGATCAACATCTTTTACCCAGAGGGGGAGTATCTCAAGGGGCTGCTCCTCTATGTCTCTTGATCCATGTCATCTAAGCCCAAAGAGCCCACCTCAGACCTACTATCGCCACAGACGACTAGTGCCGTGGCTGGTGGTATCGACTGCGAGCAGCTCTTTGCCTTGATGACACAGCAGCTTACTCTCGTCGTTGACACGCGGCGCTCTGGCAAGCTTTATAGCCTTCTGCAGAAAGAGCTCGAAGCTCCGACCGATCATCTCAAGTTCCTTCAGACAGAGGGACTACACTGGCTACACCGTGTGGCTCGTCACGACTCACTCCCAGCGATCGACTACCTTGTTAAGCTCTATCAGCCGCACTCCGATAGGGTTGCGCAAACTTGTCTGAGACGCTACCTGCGCCAAAGAGTAGCATTGCGAGGAAATGTCGAGGATCTCTATGCTCTGGCACTACACTTGACAAGCCCGCAGACGGGACTGAGGAAGAACTACCGAGAGGCGATCGACTGCTTGCGTATGGCTATACAGCTAGGGCATCCGAAGTCTCATCTCCTCTTAGCGCAAATGTATCAGCGAGGCTTGGGCGTGGTGCGTAGTCACGAGCAGTATCTCTATCACCTAGAGACGGCTGCCGAGGCGGGGCTCGTGGAGGCACAGATAGCACTCGCTAGGGATTATGCTCAGGGTGGGCTCTTCGTTCAGATGGATCGGGTGGAGTACTGGCTCACGGCAGCTTTTAGGCAAGATGCTCCCGAAGCGTGCTACCTGCTAGGCAAGCTGTGGTACCACCAAGATGGAGACTGCTACAGCTCTCGTGTCGTCTCCTTGTGGGAGCGAGCCGCCGAGGCGGGTATCCCCGAGGCGTGCTATGAGATAGGGCGGATGCTCCTAACAGATCCGCTACAACCCAATCGCCGTACGGAGGCTATTCGCTACTTGTGCCAAGCAGCGCAGGGCGGTGTCTTTCTGGCGAATCAGCTACTCTATCGACATCATTACGACGCTAGTGGACGCTACATCGGTATGCTTCGTGAGTCGCTCTCGGAGTATGTCGCTGAGGAGCAGATGCTCTTTTGAGTCCTAAGGAAGTCTTACTTGAATAACAAGCTAACCGAACAAACGAATATGAAAACGCACTTAGTCAAGCAGGGAGCTTATCTCTCGCAAATCGATAATCAACGAGGCAGCAGCGTAATGGTCGACCTCCCAGTCGCTTCTGGCGGCACGAATCAGGGCCCCACCGCCTTCGAGCTTCTCGCCATGTCGCTCAATGGTTGCATCGCAACGATCTTTACCACGATGGCCGAGAAGAAGCGTCTCATCATCGAGCATCTAGAGATAGATCTAGAGGCACAGACCACAGAGGGCGAGATGGATGCGATCGACTACACGCTACGAGTCAAGACGACCGCCACAGATCAGGAGCTGGAGAAGTGCCTCGCGCTGACCGAGAAGGTCTGCCCCGTAGGGCGACTCTTTCACCGCGCTGGTGTCCCCTTCACTCATCGCATCGAGCGACTATAAGGAGCGCGCTTTTTTCATCTAGAGCAAGGCTGCGGCAAGTCAAAGCAAAACCCCACCATCGTGTTTGTACAATGGTGGGGTTTTGTCGTTTAGAGGGGTTAGCTCTGGAAAGCTTGTCAAGCGACTCTCAAGAGCCTAGTGTAAAGGGGAGTGAGCCTCTCTGGCTAGCCACACTTTGAGGAGCCGCAGTTGGTGCAGATAAGACAACCCTCCTGGTAGACTAGCGTGTGCTGTCCGCAGTTAGAGCAGGCGGCAGAGACGCTTGTACCACTGGGTAGGTAACTCTTGAGAGCACGAGCCACACCATTCTTCCAGGTGTTGATACTCTCATCGTTGAGCTCCATGCCTTGGACAAGATTGATGACCTGATCTATCGGCATCTGGTAGCGTAGGACGCCTGAGATGAGCTTGGCATAGTTCCAGTACTCAGGGTTGAACTTCGTGTCTAGACCCTCCACCGTGGTCTTGAAGCCACGCTTGTTGTGAAACTGGAAGTCGTAGTGCTTCGTGCCGTCCTCATCGTAGCTGCGGATGATCTTACCCTTCGTTACGCTCTTGGGGAGCATGATACCCTCGTCATCGTCAGCGATACCTGTGAAGACCTCGTAAGGCTTGCCGTCGAGCAAGCCGACGAAGGCGATCCACTTCTCCTTATTATTTTGAAAGCGTACGATGTCAGCCTCTAGTTCTTTAGGGCGCTTGCGTACCGTCTGAGACAAAGGTGTGGGCTCTACGGGAACTTCGGGCGCTGACTCCTGCTCACTCTTCGCTTGCTGCTCCTTCTTCTGCTGCTCCTCCGAGATCAGTACGCCAGAGCGAGAACCTTCACGATATACGGTGCAACCCTTGCAACCAGCCTTCCATGCTTCAATGTAAAGCGTAGCAACCATCTCCTGCGAAATGTCGGAGGGGAGGTTGATCGTCACGCTAATGCTGTGATCCACCCATTGTTGTATGTGTCCCTGCATCTTGACCTTGGCAACCCAATCCACATCGTTGGCAGTAGCCTTGTGGTAAGGAGACTTAGCGACTAGCTCTTGTAGCTCTTCGTGAGAATAGTTATGGTTTGGGTCGTAGCCGTTGATCTTCATCCAGGTGAGGAAGTTGTGGTGGTAGACCGTGTACTCCTCGAAGGTGTCGCCCGTCTCGTCGGTGTAGTCCACCTTGACGTTCTTGTCATTGGGATTGACCTTACGTCTACGCTTGTAGACAGGCATAAAGACCGGCTCGATACCTGACGAAGTCTGCGTCATAAGGCTTGTCGAACCCGTGGGTGCGATGGTGAGCATCGCTATATTACGACGACCGAACTTCTTCATCTCCTCATAGAGCTTCGGATCAGCCTTGGCAACGCGCTGGATAAAGGGATTGTCCTTCTCACGCTCTGTGTCATAGAGGTCAAAGGCTCCACGCTCCTTAGCCAACTCTACTGAACTTGCGTAAGCTGATAGGCAGAGTGTCTTCTGAACCTCCTCAGCAAAGCTGATAGCCTCGTCCGAACCATAGCGCATGCCCATAGCTGCGAGCATATCGCCCTCGGCGGTAATGCCGACACCCGTGCGACGCCCGAGGAGCGTCTTGCGCTTGATCTTGCGCCACAGCTCACGCTCAGCTGCTTTGACCTCTTCGGTCTCCGTATCTGAGGCGATCTTCATGAGGATTGCATCGATCTTCTCTGCTTCTAGGTCAATGATGTCATCCATGATGCGTAGCGCCTTGGCAACATGCTCACGGAAGAGGTTGAAGTCAAACGAAGCCTCTGCCGTAAAAGGATTGCGCACGTAGCTGTACAGGTTGATCGCCAGCAGACGGCAACTATCGTACGGACAGAGCGGGATCTCACCGCAAGGATTGGTCGAGATAGTTTTGAAGCCTAGATCGGCGTAGCAGTCGGGCACAGACTCGCGGATGATCGTGTCCCAAAAGAGCACCCCAGGCTCAGCACTCCGCCAAGCGTTGTAGATGATCTTGTCCCATAGCTGGCGTGCCTGAATGGTGCGGGTAAACTTAGGCTCCTTCGAGTGTATAGGATAGGTCTGCACATACTCCTTGTCATCCACAACTGCCTGCATAAAGGCATCGTCGATGCGTACTGAGACATTGGCACCCGTGACCTTACCCTCGGTCATCTTAGCATCGATAAAGGACTCACTGTCAGGATGATTGATCGATACCGTCAGCATGAGCGCACCACGACGACCATCTTGCGCTACCTCACGAGTGGAGTTGGAGTAACGCTCCATAAAGGGTACCAAGCCTGTAGAGGTGAGGGCCGAGTTCTTGACTGGCGACCCCTTAGGGCGGATATGCGATAGGTCGTGCCCCACGCCACCACGTCGCTTCATCAGCTGTACCTGCTCCTCATCGATGCGGATGATGCCTCCGTAAGAGTCTGGCTCACCATCTAGACCGATGACAAAGCAGTTCGAGAGCGAGGCGATCTGGTAATTATTGCCAATGCCAGTCATGGGACTGCCCTGAGGCACGATGTAGCGGAAGTGATCCATCAGATCCATCAGCTCACTCTCAGAGAGCGGGTTGGGGTAGTTGTGCTCTATGCGAACCAGTTCTCGTGCTATGCGCTGATGCATGTCACGAGGGGTCTGCTCGTAGATGTTGCCATAGCTGTCCTTAAGGGCGTACTTGGTCACCCACACTTTGGCGGCCAGCTCATCACCGCCAAAGTACTCCAATGTGGCTTGATAAGCCTCATCAAAGGAATATGTCTTTTGCTTCACTTGAATAGGTGTATGAAGGGTTACAAGATTAAATCTGTTTAGAAGTCAAATCGTAAATAAATTAAATCTGACTCCGCGAAATCCTCTGCAATATTACAACCAATAATTGACGTGGGCAAATAAATCAACTGGAAAAGCGTCAATTGTTGAAAAGTTGTCCGTATTAAAAGTGTAATTACTTCATATGTAGACTTATACGTATATTGTGCGTGTTCGCAAGTTGACTGTTTTGAAAACTCACCTTTGTGGGAAACTGCACAATACTTGCGTAAATGGTTGGCAATGTGGCTTAAAATGGTCTTTCAATTAGGGTTGCCTAGGTCTTCTCCCTAAGAATATCTCGATCTTGCTCAGGCGTTCAGTAGATTTCCACGTAGAGAATCTTAAAAATCTCCGTGGAGATTTTTTATTTGCCACGTGGGCAAGAATCATTTCCTCCGAAGTTTCATTTGATTCCTCCGAAGTTTTATTTCTCGCCTACGTGGAGAATAATTTTTCCTCACGTGGATATTTCCAAATATTCACGTGGAGATCGGCTTCTTGCTTGCGAGAGTGCCACCGATCCTAGGGTATTGGTATTGCGTATCTTCTGAAAGATTCCGACCTTTGCCCCCGAATAATCACATATACGATTAAACATGAAGAAACTGTTTACACTTTTCGCAGGGCTACTACTTGCCCTCCTCTGGAGCTGTGGCTCTCTACAGGCACAGACCACAACGGATGAGCACGACCACCAGGCTTCGTGGTTTGTAGGTGGTGTCGCTAGTTTTTGGATCGACAGTGATGCCGGGAAGACATCGCTAGAGTTTCAACCTGAATTCGGTTACTTTCTAAACGACACGTGGGCCGTGGGACTCATTGCAGGCTATGGACTGGAGTCGCACGAGGTAACTGGTGAGAAGGTACTACAACACGAGGTATCGCTCTCTCCTTTCGTCCGCTACTACTACCTGCATAGAGGTCCAATCAATCTCTATGTAGACGGCAATGTGGGCTACAGCTACGAGACATCTAAGGGTAATAGCCACCACGGTTATGAGGTGGGCTTGCGTCCTGGTGCCTGCGTAGATCTTGCGGAGGGATTGTGCCTCTGCATGCGTTTGGGCTTCTTGGGCTATCGCAAGAGCTTCCACGGAGAGGAGCCTAGTGTGCCTTCGAATGGCTTCGGGCTATCCTTCACCCCAGAGCATCTGATGATCGGATTGGAGCTAGAGTTTTAGGCCTCTAGCTCAGCTATCATACGGTTGAGCTGCTCGATATAATCTAGGAGTTCGTCACGCCCCAAGCCAGTCGACGCACTGGTCACGAAGAGGGGCGGCAGCTCCTCCCAATCTTCTAGTAGACGAGATTGGTAGGCCTCTACAGCATCCCGCTGTACCTGCTTGCCGATCTTGTCTGCTTTGGTGAAGACGATACTGAAGGGGATGCCTTTTTCGCCCATTTCATTGATAAACTCTAGGTCGATGCGCTGCGGCTCATGGCGTATGTCTACAAGGACGAAGAGGTTGACCAAGGCCTCACGCTTCGTGACGTACTGGTCAATCAGCTTGCGAAACTGCTCCCGCTGCTCTAGACTCCTGCGTGCGTAGCCGTAGCCGGGCAGGTCGACGAGGTGCCACGACTCATTGATCAGAAAGTGGTTGATGAGCTGCGTCTTACCAGGCTTTTGCGAGGTCATCGCTAGCCCTTTGTGCCCTGTGAGCATATTGATGAGCGAGGATTTGCCCACGTTGGAGCGCCCTATGAAGGCGTACTCGGGTAGTGTACTTTGAGGGCAAGACTTTACTGAAGGACTACTCTGTACGAAGGTGGCGGAGTGTATTAACATTGTGGTTTGGGTCTTGGTGGATGAATGGATAGGTGCTTTAGACTAATGTGCTGGACACCTGAAACTGCTCGTGCATTTGGTCGAAGCGGGCTAAGGACTCGGCGCCATACTTGGCGAGCGAGGTGCGTACCTTCTCTAAGGGCTTCTGATGCTCTAGTTGAGTCTTGGAGTAAAACTTGTCGGCATAGCAGATGACCCGCTCCTCGATGCTTTGGGGCATATAGAGGCGGTCGGTCGGGAGATCTAGTCCCCGAGCACGGATGGTCTCGCTGTCTAGTCCTGTGCCGGTGTGCCGCTCGGCAACCTGCGCATGCCGCTCCAGACCTAGCTCACGTAGTAGCTCGCCGCCTAGGTAGCCGTGACGTAAGTAAGGCTCGGTGCCGTAGCAACCGATCGTGGGGGCGTCAGTGAGGTAGATGCCGATGTCGTGGAGCATAGCTCCCTCGTAGACAAATCGCTCGTCGCACGCTAGCTCGGAGTGCTGACGTACAACTTCAAGTGCCAGCTCGGCAACCTGCTGGCTGTGGGTTAGCAGGATGCGGTAGCCGAGTGTGTCGGTAGGGTAGTAACGCTCGATGATCTGTATGGGGTCAATCATTTGCTATTACGATGTAAGGGGTTGGCATAGCGGTCTGAGCGGAGTACTCGGTAGCGTAAGCGCACTGAGCCTGCGTGATACCACGCTGGTAGGTGCCTGGACGCACGACGCTCTGCTCGTAGCTGATCTCGTAGGAGCCACGGAGTAGGCTATTAATATGGTATATCTGCGCATAGTGGCGCGTCTCGACATAGTATCCTAGACCGCTCTGCCACTCGTAGTGACTGAGCTGCTCTAGTGGCTCACAGCATGCGGGACGCATGTCTCGTATGGTGACGAAGTCTAGGTCACGACGGGTGGTGATGCGAAGCTTTGTGATGAGTACAGTCCCGATGGTGAGCTCCTCGCCAGACTGGATGGGACGCTCTTGCAGTTGACCGTTGATCTCTTCGCGAACGTAAGTCTTGCTTTCGATCATCAGTTCACCTTGTCGCTCGGCAACTTCGCTAAGTGGCTTCTCGCCAACGCTTAGGATGCCTCCCCAGAGGATAGCTTGCGGGTCGCTGTGTGTGATGACGATGCTACCCGTGCGGTCTAGCTGGCTAGGCTTGTATTGTAGTCCGCAGTAGGAGTCGGTCTCGATGCGCTCGGTCGTGCCATCGGCAAGAGGTATGGAGATGGTCACTTGGTCGTGCTTAGCTGTTTCCTCAGCGCTCTCCTCTAGGAGTGTGAGCAGGAGCTCTAGCTGCGTGAGGTTGGAGGCGCGCAGATTGGTGCGTAGGTACTCCATCGCCCAGCGACGCATCTGCTGTACCGTGTCAGGGTAGAGACCTAGCAGCTCGAAGAGCTCGATAGTCTCTCGCTGTAGCGACATAGAGCGGTCTCGCCAGAAGTAACCACCTACGAGGGTGTTGGCAAAGAAAGCTCCCTGCGCCACTTCGTACGATAGATGGTCATGCAGTATCTCAGCGAGCTGTCGTGCTTGCGCTACGTTGCCCTGCTTGTAGAGCGTGTAGGCTGCTTGTGGCAGGACGTAGAGGGGGAGCTGCTGCGCCTCTTTGACGAGAAGTGGCGTGAGGTAGTTGATGAGAGCCTTCGTGGTCTGGTCCTTTTGCAAAGCCTTAGCGTCACGCCAGCGGTAAGAGAGGTAGAGCCACTCGGCACCCCATGCGGGGAGGGTGGGCTGTCGCTTGCTCTTGGCTAGTTCTTTCTTCATCTCTTGCATCTGCTTGGTCGTGGTGCGGTCGTAAGCCTGCCAGCCACGAGCGAGCATAGAGGTTATCTCTTCGTTTGGCTCTAGCTCACTGACCGCTGCGAGGTAGTCGAGAATGAGCGGCGTGAGGTAAGAGGAGCTAGGCATATCGGGGTACCACGACCAGTCTCCCGAAGCAGTCTGTAGGTTGCGCAGCTGCGCTATGTCCTTAGTTGTGGTGCGCTCATTGGGTGCCTTGAAGAGTGTCCAGAGCTGTTCCTGCGCACCATCGAGCCACCGCTCGGTAGCACGCCAAGGAGTCTCGTCTAGCGGTAGGAGTGTGGTCTCACGATTGCTGGTCAACTTGTTGGCGCCCTCGGTTGCCTGAGTTTGTGCCTGAACCCACTGAGCTATCTCCGACTGGCGTAGCAGTTGCTGCGTGCGGGTCAAAGTGTAGATGCGGAGGACCGTATTGATAGCGTCTCGCTCCTCATTGTTAAAGAGGATCGGCAGTTGCTGCAAGGCGAAGTAACGTGGATTGCTCCAGAGCTGTAGGTGTAGCGAAGCTGACGGATCGCTTGCCTGCCCTAGCAATGCGCTGAGCGGATAGGAGTAGCTCGCCTGCTTGTCCCACGCGAAGGGGATACTCTCGACGGTGCGTACCGTCGCTGGCTGTACGGGGATGACGTACTCCTCGCCATCGCTGAGTGAGCCACTGACGAAGTAGACCTGCACCCGCAGTGCCGAGAGGTCAGGCAGAGCAGGTAGAGCGATGGTGTAGGGCGTCACGCCACTGGCTGGAACGGTGAGAGCCAGCTCCCGTGTGCCGTCGGCAAGTGGTGTCGCTGTGCTGTCCGTCGCTAGAGCATCGTAGAGGACTAGTCGGAGGTTGCCACTGAGAGCCTCTTCGGTGAGGTTGCGAATCGACCCCGTCAGGTAAGCTTGGTCTCCCTGCATGAGGAAGCGTGGCTGTAGCGTCTCGACCATCAGCTGGCGATAGCTCTTGATGTCGGCCGTCGCAGCGCAGTCCGTCAGTCGGCTGTCGTAGCCAAAGAGCGCTAGGCGATAGCTGGAGAGCGCCTCGGGCATCTTGCCCGTAAAGGTGACAACGCCCTCGTCATCGGTGTAGAGGTTAGCTAAGAAGAAGGCGGTCTGAGAGAAGTCCTTTCGCAGATTAGGCGTAACGTCTGTGACTTTCTCCTCGGCTAGTCTGTTTTCGCTCATATCTTCCACTAAGACTTCATCATTAGCTAGCCCCATCACTTCACCCTCTATGGAGGCGCTCTTAGCAAGAGCCATCTCCGGATAAGCGCCTCCTCCATAGCCATAAGCCATCGGGTAGTAATCCTTCATATCGAAGCCAAAGCAAGGGTTCGGACTGACATCATGAAGGTAGAGTGGTATGTATTGAGCCAAGCGATCGATGCTGTGCGAACGTAGGCTCTCCAAGGCAGCGTCATACATCCACGCTATGACGGGGATGCGACGCGCCGGCGTGCCATCACTGTAGGTGAGGCGAGCTTGCCATGTGTGGGTCTCGCCAGCGAGGAGCTTGTCGGGTATCTCGATCCACGAGAGTTGCAGGGTCGGCTGGTCTGCCGTATAGCGATACTCGAAGCTCTGAGAGCTGTAGCGTCCGTCGCGTACGCAGTAGAGCTCTATGCGGATCTGCCCCTTGGGGTCGACACTCTTGGGGAGCGTCGGCTGCCAGCGACCCACCTGCTGGGCAGGGAGCGCGGGAAGCTGTCCGTAGATAGCGGGCTGGTCTACCGTATTGATGACGTAGTAGATCGACTGCTCGCTCTCGTTGCTGGCGTAGTATATCGTAGGTGCGCCACCTCGTGGATATTCCTCCGAGGGCGAAGCTGCCCAGAGCGTACTTTGTATCGGTAGACGCTTGTCACGCTCTGCAAAGAGGACAATCTCTTGCTCTTCCTTTAGCGTTTCGCCCGTCTTATCGTGGTAAATGTAAGTCAAGCGGTAGGAACCCGAGGGTAGGCGAAGCCACTCAGCGGGCAGGTGCTGCTTCTCGTTGGCGGGCACCTCCACCGACCAAGAGCTTGTCGTGTCAGCGAGCGATGTGAGTCGTAGCTCTAGCATCGTGGCTATGGGAGCTTCGTCATCGTTGGTCACACGAATGGTAAAAGTCTGAGCCTCCTCTGGCCCATCCTTGAAGAAGGTCTCCGCCCCCTCGTACTCCATAGATACAGGTGTCGAGCCGATCCAAATAGATCGCTCTAGTCGCTGCGTCTCGCCACTAGGCGCCGTGATGGTTACCTCTATATGGTAGGTGTGTAGGCTCCAAGGCTGCGGGTTCTGACGCATAGCCTCGGTGCGTAAGTCTGAGAGGGTAATCGGAAACTCAAAGCTCCCATCCTGCTCATTGATCTGGAGCGTGCCAGAGGTGAGTAATTGATCGGGAACATCCTCACCGAACCACCAGTTTCTATAGCTTCCCGTCACGCTGTAGGTTATAGAAGCCTCTGCGAGCGGATAGCCGCTGTAAGTCATCGCAGAGCCACGGACGGAGATCGTGTCTTCCAGCTTCATCGCCACCTCGGGCAGGGTCAAGGCACCCTTAAAGCTCGGACGCTTATACTCCGCTACATGAATGGTTGTCTCATATTCGTCGAAATCATCTAGATCGCTATCACAAGAGACCTCAATGGTGTAGCCGCCCGTCATCGCCTCTTTGGGCAGCTGGAGGGTCGTATGAAGACGTCCCCACTGATCAGTCTGGACTATGATAGAGTCGATCATATCGTCCTGTGGCGTGTATAGTTTGATGGTCAGGTCAAGCTTGGGCAGCACCGTCGCTTGCTTCGGGTCGTAGCCCCTTCGGTAAGCGACAGCGTAAAGCTGAATCTCATCACCCAGCTCGTAGATACTTCTATCGGTCTGTAGGAGCGCCGTGCTTAACGTCTTGGATAGCTGAAAAGTGCCACGCTTGCCACGGTAGTTGTACTGGTAGCCACAAGTGGGTAAGAGCAACCGATTGTCTGCACTCTCCACCAGAAAAATTTCAGAACGATCTCGCTTCGCCGGCTGAGGCGTTGCAAAGATACCGAGCTTGTCGGGTGTTCGCTTGCCAATCTTGTCCAGTGTAGGCTGATAGTTCGAGTGCCAGCCTGAGCGCTTGTCCCCATAGCTCCATAGCTGTATGGGTGCCGTTTGCGCTTGCCCTGTGAGGGCATTTAGCAATTGAGTCTTTCCGTTGCCGAGGTTCAGCGTCCATAGGTCGCTTATGGTGCAGTCGTGGATAGTTGTATTGGTCTTTTTTATATACTCTACTTGTTGTGCCTCTGTCGTGTGATGAGCGACCGCTTGCAGGCGATAGTGTCCCGTTGGTAGGGTGGGGAGCTCTATCGAGTCACACTGTAGCACCATCGCCTCCAAACCTTGCTTCCCCTGATATGTGTGACTCCAGACGAGCTTAGCTTGCTCGGGAATAGTTTGTCCTTCCGCCTTGATAGCGTCTTGTGGCGTAAGCGCAAAGAGCTTTAGCTCTAGTCGCTCCACATTGCTCATTTGAAGCTCTACAAACCCTAGATGGTCAGCTAAAATAAAGTTAGGGAAGAAGATATTTAGATGTGGGGTAAAGAGTTGTCGGCGGATCCCCTTACAGAACTCAGGGTACTTGCCCTGCTTGTCTAGCCACTCCAGGTAAGGCGTGATGAAGTGGTAAGCACGCAGAGGGTCAGAGCCGTTGGCATAGTAGTAGTGGAAGAGTCGCTTGTATATCTCCATCGTCTCAAGGTGCATCTGCTGGCTCTGCTGGAGTAAGCCCTCTAGCCGCTTCGCTACGGTACTGGAAGCTGTGCCACGGGTTGTCTCCTCGAGCGTCACCGCTTGATAAAGGGCATAGAGCCTAGCCCCCTCGTCTGCTTGCTGGAGTTGATCTTCCGTTATGAGCGCACCGATCCGATCCGACCAAGTGGGTATGCGTCCGAGCTTTTGCTCTAGCTGATGCAACAGAGAGATAGGAAGAACCTTCAGCAGGTGGCTTATGAGCGTATAGCTACCCTCTTTGGGAAGGCGATCAGAGTAGAGCTCAGCGGATAGTTGCTTCGCCTCTTGTCGTGGCATCACCTTGTAGAGCTCAGCACTGGGAGCGAAAGCTATCTCCAGTAGCGGATCTATAGCTTTCATATAGTCCGCATCGCTCCAGTAGCGAGGCGTGACACTGTCTTGCTCTTGGGTCGTGAGGCTTAGTCCCTCTGACCTCAGGGGCTGACTGTAGCTCCGACTGATATACTGATTCGCTATGTATAGAGCGAGGAAGCGCTGATCTTGCTCTGACAATTTATCCCGTTCTTGCCAAGCGGTGTGGAGTAGGGGGAACTGCTCCAGCAGACGGTTGTAGTCCAGTCTGCGAAGAGCCGTCTTGTGCGCCTCTAGAGCCTCGATCGTGTAGTAAAGATTGCCTTCACGGAGAGCCTGAGTGGCAAGTCGCTCAGCGCAGGAGAGCGTCTGCGTCGGCAGACGCTTCTTCTGTAATTCCTGTAGCTCCTTGTAGAGAGTTTGGCTAGATGTGGCGGGTTGCTGTGCCATAGTCATAGTGACAGATAGTAAAGTGGCAAACAATATACATAGTGTGGTGCGAAGTCTCATAATTAATACAATCTAGTTTCTTTGATACCCCGAAGTTACTTGAAAAGATACAAACAAGCAAGAGGAGGACTTTTGCAACGGTCTCTCTTTGATAGTTATGATTCTGAACTTCTGCAGTTGCCTGTTGAAGAGCTTAGGAATACTTCCAAAACTGCCGATCCTCTAGAGAGATCGCTATCGTATTTGATAGAGACAATCGAAAAAGAACTGTACCTCGTTGACGAAGTACAGCTATAGCCTATTGTTTAGCTGTAACCTTAGTGGAGTGGCACATCAGGGGCGGTTAGCGGCGCTGCTTCTGCTGCTCTTTCTGCTGCGCCTCTCGCTCTTTGAGCTTACGACGACGCTCCTCCTCGAGTGCCTTGAGACGCTTCTGACGCTCTTTTTCCTGTTGTCGCAGCTGCTCCTTGCGTGCTTTTTCCTGAGCACGACGCTCTGCCTCCACACGCTTGATCTGCTCCTGACGCAGTTGCTCCTGGCGGCGCTGCTCTTCACGGCGAGCCTTGAGCTCCGCATCGCGCTGACGCTGACGCTCTTTGAGTTGCTCCTCACGATCGCGCTTCGCCTGACGCTCTTGCGCTTTGCGCTCGCGCTCCATCTGCTTCAGGTCCTCGGGAGTCACTTGTCGTGCCTTTTGGATCGTGGTGCGTTGATCCTGTACAGGCATCGTATCTTCAGGCTTTTGCAGTAAGCTGTCAAGCTGCAGCTCCACCGCAGGCAGAGCGATCCGCGAGCGATCTATCTCGAAGGTGATCGGCTTATCGACGGCTGGCATGACGGGCGTAGCGACCGTATCGCTCTTCACCGGCTTCTCTTCTTGCAAGCCTGTGAGGAGGAGCCAGCGATCTACGAGATAGTGCGCTGCGGGGTAAAGCTCGACCAAGCTATCAGCTACAAAGGTCATATAGTCGCCGATGCTCTTGGCGCCCGTAGCGACCTGATGGTAGTTGTCGTCGGTCATAACGAGCAGCAACGCCGAACTATCCAAAGCGGAGAGATAGCCCTCAGGACTATAAGCCCGAGTCACGTACTGCCATGCGACAGTGGCCGAGGGTAGGTCGCTGATGGTCACGAGGGTCTCATGCTCCGAGGGTGCAAAAGCTACGGGCAAGATGTAATCGGTGAACTGAGCGTAGTTGAAGCTCTCGACGGCGAAGCGCAGAGAGCGCTCCAAAGCGTCACCTCGTTGTGGCACGATGAGCAGCGCTTGGTACTTGTCGCTACGCTTTCCGATAGCAAAAGGTTGCTCCGCCAATGTTCCCGCGACACTATCCTGCGAAGCAATGCGCAGATCCCAAGCCATGCCTTGGTAGCCACCCTGAGCGATGTGCGCTCCACGCAATAGACGCTGGAGCATCTCCTGAGCGAGGACAGCTACCTCCTCTTTAGGATAAGATGCGGTGAGCGACTCCAGCCCCTTTCTAAAGGCTGCTTCGTCACCCTGCAAGACATAGCTGAGCGCATTGACAAAGGCAAACTGAGGCAAGGTCTCTGAGAGCGGATAGGACTCAGCCGTCTCACGATATAGCCGCTGCACCTCTCGTGACCTGCCTGCTAAGTAAGCATTGAAGGCTTGGTCATAGAGTCGCTCGTCAGCCCCGATGTTGGCGCGTAGCTTGGCTATGTAGTTAGGATCTTGTAGTGTGACGGCAAGTGGGTCTTCGGGTAGCTCGGCGAGCAACTTGCGTCGCCACGGCTCAGCCCGGTCTGCCCGCTCTAGTCGCTGATAGAGCATGTAGAGCGTGTAGTATATGGAGGCTCTGTCGGCGTACTCGGGATAGCGTCTGAGGAGATCTTCGTAGCTCTTGACCGCCTCTTCGAAGCGCTCCATCTGCTCGTTGAACGCTTTGCCCATACCGACCAGAGCCGTCTGGATAATCTCATCCGAAGCGGCAATCTGCTCAGGCGTGGTGGGAAGCTTGGAGAGGTAATACTCCCTCTGGAGGGGATCTTGGTCAGCAGACAGGCTATCGGTGGCAGAGGAGAGACTGTCCGTAGCGGATGCCACAGAAGACAACGAGTCTGTGGGCTCTTCGCCAGTCTCACCCATCTGAGCCGTGGGGTCGCTCGCATCAAAGGAGATCTGCTTATTACGTCTCCGCCAGTCGTCCGCTAGTGGACGCTTGCCCCACTTGCGCTCGAATAGATCCTTACCCTGAGCTACCAGCGTAGGATTGTAGAAGTAACTCTTGCCATTGCCACCACCCGACATCGAGGGAGGTGTGCCGACACCGCCAGAGCGACCACCGCCAGGCATATTGATGTCGGCCTGCTGGTTGAGCGCTTCGTTTTGACCCTGCTGCTCAGCGCGTAGCTCCTGCTTACGAGCCTCTTCTTGCGCCTTCTTGTAAGCGGTGATGAGACTGTCCGCATAGGCCAAGCGCTCCGTCTCTGGGAGCGCCGCAATGCGCCGCAGGCTGTCCTGCTCGTAGACCTGCTGCGCAAAGGAGACTAGCTGGTCTAGATCGGCCGATAGCTTGGTCACAGCCTCGTAGCGTGGATGGCTTTTCTCAATGACCCCAGCTGCACCTGCATAGGCTTCTTGTGCTTTGAGGTAGTTGTTTTGCGCTAGGTAAATGTCGCCTAGATGAAGCTGACAAAGCATATAGTCGAAGCTGCGCTGCGTGCTCTGCTCCACCCCATGTGTAAAGGCGGTGACGGCATGTGTCGTATCAGGGATCGCCAAGTAAAGGCGTCCCTGAGTGAGGTATATCTGGTCGACGAGCTCTTTGTTCTTGTCCTTATGTGCCAAACGCTCTAGACGCTGTATGACTCGCTGCGGATTACCCTGCGCCTCGATCTCTAGGCGGCGCATCGTGGCGGCAAATTCCAGCGGATAAGGTGGCGCCAGACGTACCACGCGCCCGAAGGCTTGAGAGGCTTCGCTCTTTCGACCTTCATTGCTGTAGAGCTGCCCTAAGAGGTAGTAGAGCCTGGCTCGCTGAGCCTTGATCGGTTTGCGATCGATCGTCTGCTGCAGGTAAGAGATGGCTGAGAGTGTGTCGCCCTGCTTGAGCGCTAGCTCTGTCTCCGCTAGTGGATAGATCTTACTGCGACTCTTGTAGATGCCCTCTTCGGGTAGGTTGTTCAGGATCTCGTCTGCTTCGCCTACCCAGCCCAAGGCAAGGTAACAGCGAGCCTGCCAAATGCGCGCTTCGTTCCGCACCTTATCCTCCGTGCTGTAAAGCCTCGTCATATAGGAGAAGGTCGCCAGAGCCTCCATAAAGTGCCCACCGTAAAACTGAGCCTCACCTACCATCATCCAGGCATTGTGCAGGAAGGGGTTGTACTCCATCTTGTTGTAGAAAGCCTTCTTCTTAGGATTGCGCAGGAGGTCTTCTCGCGAGACCTTTGGCTTCGTACGTATTGAGTGCTCACGGATTGCCTTCTGCCCCTTTTCGATCGCTTTGCCTAGCGAACCGCCCACGGCTGTCTCCTCTGATGACTCCGGCCCAGCTGTGCGTGTGATAGGATCGGGCACCAGCAGCTCGGTGTAGCTCTCCGATAGGTCTTGGTAGAGAGATTTGTACCCCTCGTTAAAGGCGAGCTGACCATTGTGATAGACGTTATAGCGTGTGGTCAGATTGTGGTAAAAGCGTGAAGCACTATCATTGCGCTTGGTGCTACAGCCCACAGCACTGCCCAAGACGCACAGCAAAGCTACCACTACGCCTAGACATCGCTTAGTGCGCAGTGGTAGCTTACCACGATAAGATGTGTCTCTGTCTGCCACGCTTACAATTAAGTTCTAATCCTTAGGGAGCGTATCTATGCTACAACCTTTACTCTCACAAACGTACCAGACCTCGTATATATTGTACTGTGCGCCTACGGCGTGACCAACTGCAAGATCTCAGGCGGGAGCAAGATGCCACGCATCGAGAGACTCTTGAGCCACCCCTCATAGTCGGTCTCGAGGAGCGTCTCGGCCACCTCGCGGAGCATCGCTAGCTCCGCATCGGTGTAGCTCTCTATAGGACGGTGCGCCAAGACGTCCAGCTCCTCGTCATCGTAGTAGACGATCCGAGGGGCACGCCTTATCGCTTTCTCAGCTTCGGAGCAAGAGTCCGTACAACTGGCACAAGCGGTCGCATCATCAGCACAGCGACTCGTAGCCGACTCGCCAGAGAGTGACTCTTTCAGTTCACGCTCCACCTCACCAAGGGCAGAGCCTAGAGCTGACTTCCCAGTCGTCTGCGAGCTTTGCTGTGAAGCATCGTCGGTGCCACGAGACTTCTGTCGCTCAGACCATCGAACGAGCAGATGCACGATCAGTCCTATCGCTATAGATAGAAAAAAGATCTCTAGAGCCTCCATAGCTCAGCGTCAGCAGTAGCTAGCAACTGGGTAGTGCTATCTTGTCGATACGCTCCTTGTGACGACCGCCCTCGAAGGGTGTGTCGAGGAACGCATGCAGACAGCGCTCAGCCTCTGCAGTCTCTATGAAGCGTGCCGGCATGACCAGCACATTAGCGTCATTGTGCGCCCGGATTAGCTTAGCAATATCCTCGCTCCAAGCGAGACCAGCACGGATGACGTTGTACTTATTGAGCGTCATAGCCATGCCATTGCCCGTGCCACAGATAGCGATACCACGATCTACCGTCCCCATCTGTACCGCAAAGGCTAGCTGGTGCGCATAGTCTGGATAGTCACAACG
>ENA-OPEA01000189-OPEA01000189.1-human-gut-metagenome-genome-assembly--contig:-NODE-189-length-38516-cov-8.392735_pt1 | contig 38516 bp, 31 predicted proteins | sample MGYA00241623_ERZ501509 | MGnify/ENA primary metagenome ERZ501509 (study PRJEB25962, sample SAMEA2042571) | human gut metagenome | biome: human gut; feature: human-associated habitat; material: faeces... | reverse complement strand
CGCAGAATAGACTACGCTCAGGTGAGGACAGGCGGACACATAGGTCCGCCCCTACAAAGGGTTACACGTATCATCGCTATACGTCAAGTGCGTCCGTTGTCGACAAAGCAAGACGAGTAACCCGCTGTAGGGACGCTCGGTCTGAGCGTCCGTTGTATCAAAGGTTACAGCGTTGTGGTTTTGACAGGGACGGACGCCGCCGCGCTCTCATCTGACCCAATGCGTCCGTCACCGTCAAAAAACACTAGCACCACTAGAGCCACTACCCTCTCTTTTCGTACCTTTGCTCTCGTGCTGGAGCCGTATGAGCCTCAGCCTACCCTATCAGATGAACCGACCTCCCCTTCCCGCACCGAAGCGCCTCCTCCAGAGACTAAGCTCTATGGTCAGAGGTAATAGACTAGTCCTAGAGAACTTCCTCTCTCTCGGACTGATCAACGTGCTGAACTCCTCCTTTCATCTGATCATCTACCCGATACTGATTCATCGTGTCGGTGCCGAGGCGTACGGAGCCTATGTCTACGCTTTTTCGATCATCACCTACTTCACCACGCTAGTGACCTACGGACTAGATATGATCGGCACACGCTACCTGGCGCACTACGACAAGGAGCGCGACCTAGCTGGCAAGTCACACATCACCTCGCTGATCATCTCTAGTCGACTCTATCTGCTCCTCCTCTCCTTCCTGCTCTTTCTGCCTATCGTCCTATGGGTCGGAGCCTTGGCGCCTTACCGCACGCTCCTCTGGGCGAGCTTCCTTTCTGTCGTGGGCTGTGTCTTCATGCCTAACTGGTACTTCATCGGCATCCAGCGCACACGCATCTACCTCTACATACAGATCGCCACCAAGGTGCTCCTAGCCGTCGCCATCATACTCTGGGTACTCACGCCACACCATATGGCACGCTACGTCTTACTCGCCTCGGTGAGCAATATACTCGCGGCGGGGATCGCTTTTGGCTATATTCTATGGCGCGAAAAGCTCTCGCTCCACCTCGTAGCACTGCGCAAATGCTTTGCCCTCCTGCGAGAGGCTACCCCACTCTTTCTCTCCTATCTGGTGATGACGGTCAAGTCGGCCGGGCTCAACCTGGTCATCGGTTCGCTCTTTGGTATGACCTCCCTGACCGGTTACGACTTCTCGATGAAGATCGTTAGCGTCGTCATGTATATCACCAAGCAGCTCAATGTGGCGCTCTTTCCCTCGGTCAGCACCAGTTATACGACAGAGCGCATACACAAGATACTGCGTGGCGAACTGCTGATGGGCATCGCCTGCATGGGGGCGCTCATGCTGGCTGCTAAGCCGATCATTTGGATCATGGGCAATGGGCCCATAGAGGATCTCATCTTACCAGTCTTCCTGCTGATGACGGCACTCATACCTATATGGCTTATATCGGGCTTTTTCATCGAACTGGTCCTCACCGCCAATGGGCGCAATCGTGAGGTCTTCGTCAACCAACTCCTCTCGCTAGCGGTCATCGCGCTTGGCGCCTGGGTCGCCGTGCTGCTGCAGGTCGAGCTGACCGCCTTCGTCGTCATCGTCATCCTCTCGGGGCTCATCGAGATCGCCTTCCTCTACGCCACCGGTCGACGCCGCGCACTCATCTGACCGCCCCTTGCCTAACAACAATCGTCTAGCCCTTAGAGATCAGGAATAGGGCTATCCCATGCGTAGCGTACCTTCGAGACTAAATCAGCTTTTCAGTGAAAACCAAGACTCGTCGTCTCACAGTCTGGTGAGCGTAAAGTTCCGCTTTTCATTGTTTAGCTTGTATTAGTTTTCCAAACATAAAGACAGCCTCCATAAGCGTCTCCGCTCATGGAAGCTGCCATCGTGCTTGTACCAACATCGTGTTTGAGCCAACTGCATGTTTGTCTCGACTGCAAAATCACTTTCCTGAAGTACCGTAGCCAGCACCTACATCGTCAATTCACGCACCCCGTGCGGGGTGCGACGCGAGACCACAAGACGCACCGACCTCTCAGACGGGTTTCAATTCACGCACCCCGTGCGGGGTGCGACTGTCTTGCGTTTTTGCGCCTCTGCCAGCGCCTTGTTTCAATTCACGCACCCCGTGCGGGGTGCGACGTTGTTTTCCTCGTACAATCTGTGCTCTATAATGTTTCAATTCACGCACCCCGTGCGGGGTGCGACCCCGAGACCTACCCGCTCCAAGCAAACCAACCAAGGTTTCAATTCACGCACCCCGTGCGGGGTGCGACTAACTCCTCGGTCGTCTCAAACACTCTCACGAGGTGTTTCAATTCACGCACCCCGTGCGGGGTGCGACAGCTACGTGCCGACGATCCCGAGCTCTTCGCCCAGTTTCAATTCACGCACCCCGTGCGGGGTGCGACTCAACAGCGGTCTAGACCACATGCGGTACGATAAGTTTCAATTCACGCACCCCGTGCGGGGTGCGACTCCTCCACGCCTTCGCACGCCCCCCAAAATCAAGACGTTTCAATTCACGCACCCCGTGCGGGGTGCGACCGATGGGCGAGCGCAACTTTCAAAAGGAGTACATGTTTCAATTCACGCACCCCGTGCGGGGTGCGACACAATACGGAGACTGGCTCCTCACCAGCGATGCTGTTTCAATTCACGCACCCCGTGCGGGGTGCGACGTCAATGTCACAATAACCCAAATAGCACACGCAAGTTTCAATTCACGCACCCCGTGCGGGGTGCGACGGTGTAGACGCATCATGAAGATTACGATAGTTGTTTCAATTCACGCACCCCGTGCGGGGTGCGACACCGTAGAGACTCATCTCCGTACTCGTGGCACAAGGTTTCAATTCACGCACCCCGTGCGGGGTGCGACACCCCCCCACACTTGTTTAAATTAGTCGGCTACTGTTTCAATTCACGCACCCCGTGCGGGGTGCGACACAACAGCACTACAAGAGTGGAGAGGTGACGACGTTTCAATTCACGCACCCCGTGCGGGGTGCGACTACCATATTGATACCGATAAGGCAAAAAGAGAGCAGGTTTCAATTCACGCACCCCGTGCGGGGTGCGACTTTCTCTTTGACGGCCTGGCTGTCGGGGTCTGCGTCGTTTCAATTCACGCACCCCGTGCGGGGTGCGACGCAAATAGAGCTCTTCAGCATCGTTATATAGTCGTTTCAATTCACGCACCCCGTGCGGGGTGCGACTTATTGGCATATGTCGCGCGATATTTCCAAGGAGTTTCAATTCACGCACCCCGTGCGGGGTGCGACATACTTATCGCCTGGTACAACCTCCTGGCACAAGTTTCAATTCACGCACCCCGTGCGGGGTGCGACGTCTCAGGGACTCATCGCCATACTCGTGGCACAAGTTTCAATTCACGCACCCCGTGCGGGGTGCGACGGCACCTTAATATACTTGCCAGTCTTAGGATTACGTTTCAATTCACGCACCCCGTGCGGGGTGCGACTGGTAATGTTTTGCGTTGATCGTTATGGCAGGTGGTTTCAATTCACGCACCCCGTGCGGGGTGCGACATCAGTAGAAAAAAATCCCTGATTACCTTCAAATGTTTCAATTCACGCACCCCGTGCGGGGTGCGACTCTCTAGACATATGCCAATAATCAAGAGACCGCTTGTTTCAATTCACGCACCCCGTGCGGGGTGCGACTTCTTACTCCGTCTGATGAGATTCAATCAATGTTAGTTTCAATTCACGCACCCCGTGCGGGGTGCGACTACAGATGGTGCAGACTATCGTTAGTGGCATGTTAGTTTCAATTCACGCACCCCGTGCGGGGTGCGACCAGCAGCACCAGCACCAATCTTCATAGGATCCTTGTTTCAATTCACGCACCCCGTGCGGGGTGCGACGTACTGCTGTATCTAATAGTTTTGCTGTGGATCGGTTTCAATTCACGCACCCCGTGCGGGGTGCGACTGATGTTGCGGTTAATCGTATTAGAATGAGTATCGTTTCAATTCACGCACCCCGTGCGGGGTGCGACTACAGATGGTGCAGACGATTGTTGGTGCGATGCTCGGTTTCAATTCACGCACCCCGTGCGGGGTGCGACCTGATGCTCGTACTGATAAACAGTTCGCCCAGATGTTTCAATTCACGCACCCCGTGCGGGGTGCGACTAACGATACTCATCATAACGAGGAACATATCCAGTTTCAATTCACGCACCCCGTGCGGGGTGCGACTACGTTACAAAGGGGATTTTTTGTTATTAGCGCGTTTCAATTCACGCACCCCGTGCGGGGTGCGACATACTTACCGCCAACTCTCAACAACCTCTCTCGGTTTCAATTCACGCACCCCGTGCGGGGTGCGACTTAGATTTGGCATAGCTTATAGATCTTCAATGAGTGTTTCAATTCACGCACCCCGTGCGGGGTGCGACAATAAAATACTGCTGAATATCTTATCCATATTAAAGTTTCAATTCACGCACCCCGTGCGGGGTGCGACTAGTGGAACTTCAAGGGCATCCGCAAATTAGACGTTTCAATTCACGCACCCCGTGCGGGGTGCGACACCACTTATCTTTATGATTCAACTGCCTATCATAGTTTCAATTCACGCACCCCGTGCGGGGTGCGACATCGATGCCCAAAGGTACGCATAAATAGAAGGTTAGACGTTGATCCATTGCGAATAGAAGACTACAAGCGGGTATGTCGGTGCGTTGGCGGTGATTGCGAGGCGGTATGTGCTTGTATATCAACCTGTGCGAATAGTCTGCCTTTTCTCTGATCGCTTGGCATTCGCAGAGGAGTACAAGCAAGAGAGAACGAGGCTGAGTGCTATATGAGCAACACGCCCTCGGGATCTACGCCTTTCGTCTTGCCAATGGTGGTGATCTTAGACTGGTAGTTGGTGCCGAGGTGGTAGATGCGCAGGGAGTCGCTCGATAGGTTGATCGTGTCCGTGAGCGCAGCCTCCAGCTCTACTCTTTGGGCGGGAGAGACGAGACATTCGAAGACTGAGTTTTGGACACGCTGGCCGTAGTTTTGGCATATCTTCGCCACTTGGCGAAGTCGCTTAGCTCCGTCAGGCGAGGCGGTATTCACGTCGTAGGTTACAAGTAGGTACATCAGCTTTGGATTAGAAAGACAGGGTAGTCATCGAGGTCTCCTCGGAGGCATCGAGCTAAGAGCAAAGCCTGAGCATAGGGAAGCAGTCCTATGGGTATGCGCTCCTGAAGGAAAGGGTGCATGATCTCCTCTCGTTTGCGCTGCTGCCACGCGGCTAGGAGTTCTTTGCGGGGCTCGTCTCTGAGGATGTATCCGTTTTCGCCCTGAGTGATGAAGTCAGATGGTGCGACCTGTCGCTTGTTGATGACGGTCAAGACGAAGCGATCCACGAGGTAGGCGCGGAGCTCCTCCATAAGGTCTAGAGCAAGGCTTGCTCTACCCGGTCTGTCCGTATGGAGGAAGCCCACGTAAGGGTCCAGCCCTACGGTCTCAAGTGCTGCCGTGACCTCGTGAGCGAGGATGGTATAGAAGAATGAGAGCAATGCATTGGTCTCATCGCGAGGTGGTCGTCGCGATCGTCCCTCGAAGGTGAACTCTGGTCGCCGTATGAGGTGGTGAAAGAGAGCAAAGTATTGCTGCGCCGCTAAGCCCTCTACGCCCATAACGGTCATACGATCTCGCTTGTAAACTAAGCTCTTTTGCAAAGTCTTGAGTTGGCCGAGTGCCTCCTGAAAGCTCACCTCCACGCTCTCCGTCGGGTGGTAGTCACGCAGGTAGCGCCCTAGCACCGATCGCTGGTTAGCTATCTTGGCCGAGATAAATAGTGCGGCGAAGTGCGCTGCAGCTGGTTCGTCGTCAGCGATGCGGTACTGCGTACGTCTCAGGAGGACGTTGCCCCTCGTGGGTCCCTCTAGCGAACCGATATAGCGACCTGTGGGTGTAAGGAATGTGAGCTTGACACCCTCCTGCACGCAGAGCTGCATCAGCCCTGGCGAAGCACCCATATAGGAGAATGTGATGATCCCCTCGAGGTTGTGTATCGGTATACGAAAGGTTTCCTCGCCATCTATGCGCGCCACGACATTGGTGCCGTCCTTGAGCAGGTAGACGTTCGGTGTAAGGATATAGAGGGTGTTGAGTAGCTTTCTCATAAGGTGAGTATGTCGTGATGCTTTAGGTAGCTCTTGGCCGATCGGTGTGATGCGATACGAGGCATGCACTCATCGATGAGAGAGCAGGAACGGCACTGACGGGTGTAGTGCGCTGGTATAGGCGTGCGCTGCGCAAAAGCCTCGTGCATCTTACGCGCCACCTCGTAGCACGCTGCCCGCAGGGTGTCATCCATTTCGACCTGTAGGCGATGCCGTGTCTCTCCATAGTAAAGAGCTCCGTAGGTAATAGTGACTTGGTACATCTCTTCAAGAGCTATGACCTGAGCGCAGAGCTGTAGTTTGTCAGCGAGGTGAGTCTTAGGCTTGCCACGCTTGTATTCGACAGGAGTCGCCTGCCACGCCCCGGGATACTTAGGGTGTCGGAAGGTGCGCAAGCTATGATCCCGTAGCGGGGTCAGCTCGACCGCATCGGACAGCCCGTATAGCCCCAAAGTGTAAGAGACGAGTGGCACCCGCCTCATCGTAATCGTGTCACCCACGCGAGCACTCAGCTCAGGCTGATCTACACGCTTGTGGAGGATCTGCCCTAGCGCAGTGAGATGGTTGTCGTGCCATAGCTGCTCTAGGGTGATCAGTTGCCACTGACGTGGACAGAAGCAGTAGTGCTGTATCTCGGAGATCGTCAGTAGCTCCTCGTCGCTGTAGTGTCTCATGGAGAAGAAGGTCGTTTGATGGGAAAAAGCCCCTCCGTAGTGGTGTGCGCTACGGGAGGGGCTTTTGTGTGAAAGAATTTAGACAAGCTCGACGATCTCGACACCCTGGAGTCCGTCGCGATCGATCTGGACGGTATAGTCGGAGAAGTCGCGTGCGGGTCCTGTGAGTCCCTCTCTCCGTACTATGGTGACACGCTCGAAGAGCTTGTGCGCAGGCGCATTGCCCAGAGGCGAGTCGTGCTTGAAGACGATCAACTTCTGCAGGCTCATGAGTCCACGAGCTGCTGAGTGATCTAGGTCGAACATATTCTTGAGTGCCTCCCAGAAGAGCTGCAAGTCATCCTCCGTAAAGCCTGTGTCCTCAGCAAAGTGTGGTGTCACGAAGCCATACATCTTATATAGTCCGTAGGGCACGGTAGCTTTGCGCCCCATAGTGCGGTTGCCACCCTTGTCGTCAGCCTCTTCGTTGGCCTTCTGCTCCTTAGTATCTGTGGCAGCCATACGTGTGATGGTATGCTCGTGAGGGAAGATCGGATCAATGGAGCGCGCAAAGGTTAGCTGAATGGGACCACGCACCTGACCAGCGTTGTTGCCCGTGGAGAGGACGGCTCCGAAAGCTCGTATGTCGTAGTACTTCTGACACATAAGAGCACGCGCCTTGTCACGGTCTGTAGCGTTTTTCGTCTTAGCATCTTTGCCTGTAGCCTCTTCGACCGCCGCATTGATGGAGTCATTGAGGACGGAGTTCTCTCTGACGAAGATACCTTGGTCAGATGCCATCTGTATGTAGTTGCGCACCTTGCGCTTGATACACACATCAGTGACGAGTCCCTCGCCAGTCTCAGGGTCTACACGAGGCAAGTTGTCACTATCGGGATCTCCATTTGGGTTGCCATCCTTGACGTCAAAGAGCAGGATGAAGTCATATCTATTCTGTAGCATAATTATATGGGTTATTGTTCTGTTTCTTCGGTTGAGTTATTTGTATCTTCCTTCTTGTACGTGTCGACTTTCTGATGATAGTAGCCTACTGCAAAGAGGCTCTGCTCATCTAGTGAAAAAGTCGCCGGGAATGTGGGGACCTCTGCAGGAATCAGTGCGAAGATCTCTCCGAGGAGCTTCTCGAGATTCACGGCTAGTCCAGGCTTCTCCTTGCGTAACTTGCTTAGGTGGTGGTTGGATAGTGCGATGAGTCTTCCCATCACCATATTGGGACGTGTGGAGGCACTGGCGTAAAAGCGATCTCGGATGGTCGCATTGACTCCCTTACCTAGTGAAGCTTGCTGGATCTGCTCGAGGACAGCAAAGAGGCGTCCTGCGAGGTAGGCGATGTTGTCGTTTTGCTTGTCTAAAGCCATATTTAGTGTGGTTATGTTATTGTATATTCTTGCTTTGCGGTTGATGCAACCCTTGAGGATGGCTGCTCGTAGTTCGGTGACCGCACGCTCCTTCGTGATACGGTTGATGCAGGCCTGCTGGAGGGTCATAGGGTAAGGGGTACCATTGAGAACGCTCTCGACGATGCTTTGCACAAGGTTCATGGCAAAGGTGCTAGACTTGGAGGGCGAGGAGACACTCTTCACGATACCATATAGGGAGCGTAGGGGCGGGTTATCCTCGTCCACGTTGCCATCCCTGCGAATGATGTTCATATCGACAAGGTGCTGGTAGACTCTGTCGAAGATCTCCGACACCGTTCCCTGCTGCCAATACTTGATGGTGATGCGTCCGCCAGCTGTGAGTCCGAGTACGTAAAACTGTCTCTCATCCTCCCAATGCTGCCCTTGACCTCGATTGCCACGAATAGCTTTGAACTGCTCAAGTACTTTGTAGGTTTCCCGCGTCGGGTTCGGAGCTTTCTTTTTACTCTTCCCTTTTCGCTTAGGTTGCTCATCATCTGTGTCGGACGGCTCCTGGGCATCGTCATCCTTTACGCCTTCGAAGATTACGGTACGAAAGGTCTCATTGATACTAGGATCGTCAAGATTCGAATTCCAAAAGACATAGCTTATATCTCCAAGCGTATAGCGTGTCTGCTCATTGCGGAGCAAGTCGTTGAGAGCCGTGGTGTGGGCAAAGGATGCGTACTTAGAGATTGGCGCATTCTCGCCCTGCTTCTTACCATAGGAAAGGTAGGCTGGATCGTTGAAGCTAGCTATCGTTGCACCCGCCTGAGAGCCAGGAGCTACAATCCGAGCGTGAAATGACGCTAGGGACTTTTTCTCTCCCGTGATGAGACATGTGCCTAGGTTTTCCTCTGTATTATAGGCTTGAGCGGTATAATCATGTGCATCATCTTGTGTAGCTAAGAGCTCTGTGTCACCTTGTAGCTGGAAGGTCATCCAGTCTGACGCTAAGATGCGCTCGGTGTGAGCATCCTCGGGAAGAGGCATCTCGTCGCCGAGGTAGTGCTCGTAGAAGCGACAGACCGCCTGAAAGCTGGCATTGTCTGGGTACAGTTCAGCGATCTCAGCCATGAGTCGCTTGAAGTCCTCTAGTCGATCCGTGCAGGGTGACACCCCTTCGGCACTCTCTTCATACCCTAGGATATACTTGCGATTGTCCCAAAAGGGTTGTGCAGGTGGACACTTACCGCTACGCTTTAGTCCAGCTGGAACTAGATAGTCCTGCCCCTTGCTCTTCTTGTCGCTTGGATCTTTGAGGTCTTTTAGTCGAACGAAGGTGCCATCTTCACGAATGACGATGACCCAGCGAATGGGCTTGACCTCTAGTCCAGGGGTCGCTATACGATGTGCCTTGCGCATCGCCTCGTAGTAGTTGTATAGTGCTTGTAGGATCATCTCAGTATCTCATTACTATCCATCGGGGGAACGAGGATGACGCCCTCGGTCATCTGCGCATGGTAAAACATAGCTGGGGGATTCTTCCGATCCCGCTCGAAGTCCATATCGTAGAGCATGATGCTCAGGTCGCGACTCTCAGGAATAGGCTTGGGCTCTAGTGATGTCTCACCATGCTCTAAGTCCACATACTCAAAGGCGCAGGTGAACTCACGACACCCTAGGTAAGGCATCATGAAGCATTGCCCAGCCTTGGCTCTGCGCTCGAAGATCTCTTGGTACTTTCTGGGGTTCTCCGCCTTGCGCTCGGCTTCGCTGTACTCCTCGTTGTAGTGCTTCTGACAGCTAGCTGAGCGGTTCCTCACGGGTATGTAGACCATCTTAGCATAGATTCGATAGTCCACGTCACGTAAAATGTAGGAGGCACGTTGTCTACGATCCTCTGAAATGTTGATGCCTGTGCTCCCTTTGCTCATAATAGAGGCCACCTCATTTCGCTTGATGGTAAACCGCTTGATTGGGGCTAGCACCTCTATCTTCGTGATCTCCCAGCGTATGGCGGGCTTCCAGTAGATTGCCTGAAAGATGGCTCGCGCTGCACTGGGCGTGATCACGTCATAGCTGACACGCTCCACCTTCATCTCGGGGCGTGTGAAGCAAGCGAAGGGACCACGCACACGCAGGCAGTACTCCTTATCTATATACTCTTCCATATATCTATACTTTCAAGAATGTTGATGTCTGATCGATTATCTGTATCCCAGTCTCCGTGCTGTAGAGCTTATCATCGGTTAGATAAGCGATGCCACTCTCGCTAACGGAGATACTACTCCCCAAAGTTAAACAATCGTTTTCATAAAGACTAACAGTAAGACGATTCATTTGTCGGTACTCTTGTCGTGTCAGCGGAAGGTTGCTTTGGAGCTTCTTGATGATCGCTTTCCCCGCTTTGTCGTAGGGGACAACGATAGAGGTACTCTGATCCTCTATATACTTAAAGTACTCGCTCGCCGTCTCGTAGTCGAAGCGTAACTCCTCACATCGATCGTCATCCACATCCCAAAGCAGTGGGGAGATTCTCTTATCTTCCCTTCTAGTCATTCTGTTGTCGAAGCAGTCGACATCATTATAGAACGCCTTGTAGTAACGCTCGATCTCGGCTCTCTGTGGAGCTCCCTGCTCAGCCAGCCGACCAAGGAGATCCTCCAGAGCACCTTGCGCCCAGCTCATTTCACCCAAGCTGACTGTTTCATCAAGGCGAAAGATGTAGACCTCACCAGGCTCTGCCATACGTCCCTCACGGTTGCACCGCCCAGCTGCCTGCATGACCGAGTCTAGACCCGCCATCGCTCGGTAGACCACGGGGAAGTCTAGGTCTACACCAGCCTCGACCAGCTGCGTACTGACGACACGCACTGGCTCTCCAGCCTTCAGGCGACGGCGTATCTCCTCTATGCGCTCCTGAATGTGTGCCGAGCACATCCTGCGTGAGAGATGTATCAGCCCCTCGCTTGCCTTCTCTTGAGCTTGCAGAGCGGTATAGAGACGAGCCGCATCCTTGCGACTGTTTACGATACAGAGGAAGCTCTCGTGCTCGATCAATCGCTCCGCTAGCTCCTCCGTAGAGAGCCGAAGCGGGTCCCAATGGTAGCGAACCTTGTCAAAGGGCGCAAAAAGCTTGGCATCATAAGGTACGACCTCCTGAATGGGCTCTTTAAGGAAGAAGAACTCATGGCCGAACCGCTTGCTGTCTGACAGGATGTCTTTGTCAAAGACCGGTAGCGTGGCGGTACAGAAGAGAGGCTCCACACGGAAGGCGGAGTGCAGACTCTCCACCACACGCAGGATCGGGTTGAGTAGCCGAGGGGGAAACATCTGGACCTCGTCAAAGACAACGACCGAGTTGCAAATGTTGTGTAGCTTGCGACAGCGACTCACACGGTGAGCATAGAGCGACTCGAAGAACTGTACGTTGGTCGTCACGACGAGTGGCACATCCCAGTTTTCCGTCATGAGCTTGGTGTACTCCATAGCTTCGTCAGGTCGCTCCTTGACATCTACATCTGAGTGATGCTCCAGCACCTGGTCCGCCCCAAAGATGTCCCTAAATGTTTGCGCCGTCTGGGTGATGATCGAGGTGTAGGGGATGACGTAGATGATGCGCTCACACCCTTGCGCTATGGCATGTTCTAGAGCCCACATCATCGAGGAGACCGTCTTGCCGGCACCCGTGGGGAGCGTGAGCGAGTAGATCTTTCGCTGAGCCGTGCGTCCATGGTTGCGACACTGGTCGAGGAAAGCAGCTCGCGCCTCATTGATCCGCCCCTCACAGTTGAAGTGTGACACATACTCCTCTAGCTGTTTTCGCATCTCTTTTAGCGAAGCTTTGGCACTCTGACGAGCAAGGCTCTTGTCGGGAGTCATAAACCGCTCCGTGTCGAGGAAGTCGGCGTCTACCAAACAGGAGAAAAGCATACGAACCAGTAGCTGGTAGTCATCCTCATCGATCTTGTTCCATGCCTTAGCGACCTTGTCTAGAGAGGCTTTGTGGAGAAGCTCCTCAAGTTGGCTCGCCTCAGGTCGGAGACCCTTGACTAGGTCTGCCACTGCTCGCTTAGTATCACTAGAGTCCACAACTTGTCCTTTCCACTCAGAAGCATCGTAGAGTCCTCGATGGTGAGCCCCGATGCAGAGCGAGAGGATTTTGAGAAGCTGCTGATTACCGCCCACATGCTTTAAGTTGTAGGCGTAGCGTGCTCCTGCGGGGCTGTGCGGGGTGCGCCACCCGTTGAGCGTAGGATCTAAACCGGACTGCTGACGTATGTAGCGCTGGAAGCCCTCCTGGTACTTGCCCAAGTCGTGCAGGAGTCCCAGCAGGTAACCGATCTCGTCAAGCTCTGCGTCATCGGTGATGCGCTCAGCGTAGCTCTGCGCCAGCTCCGCCACACCGTATAGATGATCTAGTAGAGGCTGCGTCTCATAGGAGCCATCCTCTAGAGCCCTTACGTGGGCTATCTGCTTTGTGTTGCTCATGTGTAGGTATTCTTTACTCGTATTGTTTTAATACAACGGACGCACAGACCATAGCCCTACTACGAGGCGATACGTCTGTGCGTCCGTTCCTGCGACAACACTTCATAGTCGTCAATCTTTACCTTTTTTGGGGGCTCAGTCTTCTTGCTCGTAATAATACGAGTAGTCAATCCCCTTCATAAAAGTCTCTCTATCGTTTATCTTATCCGTAAGCGCAGCGTGTAGTAGACATTTCAAGCTTGTGGCATCTGCCACACTGGCTCTCATAGCTTCGAGATAGGTATATTTATCCACTTGGCTCCAGTCCACACACAGCCCAAGTTGCTTCTTGAGCATTAAGTCGAGCCAAATACGTGTGGCACGCCCATTACCTTCCCTAAAAGGATGAGCGATATTCATCTCCACATACTTATCAATAATCTGCTCCCATGTCTGCTCTGGCATTTGCTCTATACGAGTAAGGGTGTCAGGTAGGTACTGAGCCATAGCAAACTGAAATCCACCTTTGGCGATATTGACTTGCCTGATCTGTCCTGCAAAGTCGTAAAGTCCACCGAATAGATAGGCATGTATCTGTTGCAGCCCTTGCACCGTACCCACTTCAATACTGTCTAAGAGGTTGCTTTCAAAAAGGGCATACGCTTTGGAGCGACTGCGCCCATCAATAGTTTCCTCTCCTCCCACAAACCACTTCACGAAGCGCATAGCCCGATCATTGGGAAAGCTCTGTGCGAGAGCCACGACTCCTTTGTCATCGAGGGTGTCCGTTAGTCGCTTCTTTCCATCGGGAGCGAGGAGTTTCAACTGGTTAGTGGCACTAACCACTTCACTTTCCTCCCTCTTGAGTTTCGTCTTTAGATACTTCCAGTAGTTTCTGTTTTTGTTGTAATCGTCTTGGTCGTTGAGCACTCCTATGATGTCCAACACAGAGAACCACCACTTAGACTCAGTCTCGTCCCAAACGGCTCGCACCTCTCGGTCATTGAAAAATCGTATCGAGATCTTGCTCATACGCTTCGTGTGAGTTTGCTAGGCCTCTATGGCATACTGTGCCAAGGCGGGATTACTTCTTGCCCACCTTGGTGAGGAGGTTGCCCACCTCGCTGGCGGAGACCTCCTTGATGCCTCCGAGGGCAGAGAGGATGCCCGTCGCCTCGTAGGGGAGGCAGAGCGTCTTGTCGGAGCTGTTGCGTCCGATCTTCTCGAGCGTGTCTAGATAGCGCATCGCTATGAGGTACTGCGTAGGATTGCTGCCCGTGCTGGCGACAGCTGTGGTGATGCGCTCGATGGCCTCTGCCTCAGCCTCAGCACGAAGGATGGTAGCGCGTGCGTCAGCCTCAGCAGCGAGGATCTGCGCTTTCTTCTCACCCTCGGCATGGTTGACAGACTCAGTCATGCGACCCTCGGACTCACGGATCATAGCCTCCTTCTGACCTTCTGCGGTGAGTACCTGCGCACGCTTGTCACGCTCGGCACGCATCTGCTTTTCCATAGCATCGCGGATGTCCCGGGGCGGGTTGATGTCTTGCAGCTCCACGCGATTCACCTTGACTCCCCACTTATTGGTCGCTTCGTCTAGGATGTCGCGCAGCTTGTTATTGATCGTGTCACGGCTGGTGAGCGTCTCGTCGAGATCCATCTCTCCGATCACGTTACGTAGCGAAGTCTGCGTGAGCATCTCGATAGCTACCGGCAAGTTGGAGATCTCGTAGACCGCTTTGAGTGGCTCGACGATCTGGAAATAAAGAACCGCGTTAATCTCCGTGACAACGTTATCACGGGTGATGACGCTCTGACGGGCGAAGTCGTAGACGTTCTCTCGTAGGTCGATGCGGTCAGTATTGATAAAGCGCACGAGCGTACCGCCCTTGCTGGATGAAGCTGTGATACGCCAAACCATAGGGCGTGGCTTATCGATGAAAGGAATGATCAGGTTGATACCCGAGGGAAGGGTCTTGAGATAGCGTCCGAGCCGCTCTATGATCATCGTCTCAGACTGCTGGACGATGACTAGCCCCTTGGCGATGATGTAGATGACGAGCAGGACGAGTACGCCCAGTACGATGAGGGATGCTTCCATATATGTGTAGTGTTTTAGTTGTTATTCAGCTGTTTCTGTGATAGGCTCGACGATCATGACGATGCTGTCATTGCTGACGATGCGCACCATCTCGCCACGTGGGATCACCATATCGGGTGCCACCGTGCGGGCGCGCCAATTGTCCCCGTCCACGGCGACGCGTCCCGTTTCACGACTAGCGTCTATGCACTCGGTGACACGTGCCGTGCGCCCGTAGAGTGCCTCTATGCCGGTACGGGCGGTCTCCTTGTTGCGACTGAGGCGACAAACCATAGGACGCAGGAGCAAAAGGGCGAGGATCGATCCGATACAAAAGGTAATCACCTGCCAAGTAATAGAGGCTCCGAGAGCTGCGGGCAGGATCGCCAGCAAAGCTCCTATGCCAAAGCAGGCGACGACGAAGCCGGGCGTGAGTAGTTCAACGAGTAGGAGCAGTAGCCCAGCGATGAGCCAGAAGTAGATGGGAGAGTTAAACATAGCTTTAGTCGTGGATTAGAGGAGAGCTTCGATGTCCTTGGCTAAGTTCTTAGGTAGCTTAGCCGATCCGTAGCGGGTTATGTCGGTGCCGTCACGGGAGATGAGGAACTTGTTGAAGTTCCACTGTATCGGCTTGACTGGCAGGTCTGAGTCTTGGCTCGTCTCCTCCTTGAGGAACTTAAAGAGCGGGTGGGCGTGGGGCCCGTTGACCTCTACCTTCTGCATGATTTGGAAGGTGACGCCATAGTTGACCTGACAGAAGTCTCGTATCTCCTCATCGGTGCCAGGGTCTTGCCCGCCAAACTGATTGCAAGGGAAGCCGAGCAGGACGAGCCCCTTGTCGTGGTACTGCTTGTGTAGCTCCTCGAGCCCAGCCAGCTGAGGCGTGTAGCCGCACTTGCTCGCGGTATTGACGATGAGGATGACTTTGCCGCGTAGGTCGGCTAAGTTTAGCTCCTTGCCCTGAGAGGTCAGGGCGGTGAAGTCGTATATAGTTGCCATAGTATTTAGAGTTCTGTTTACACTATGACAAAGATACACTTTAGCCAAGAGAACTGCAACAGTCTTGCTTGGTTCCACCGTTGGAACTAAAGAGTTCCTCCGCTGGAACTAAAAAGTTCCAAGAGGGAAACTGTTTTTGGAACTCATATATGCTACGAAGACAGCACGATACGTCGAACAAGGATGGTGGGCTTTGCGCTACGGACTCGGTAGCGCTCGCCACTCGACGAGAAGTGCGGTAAGGTTACTAACTTTGCACTCCGTAATGTCTTATCTACAGATCTATTCTATGAATCCTTGGTTAACGGTCGCTCTGCTGGTTGTCTCTAACGTCTTTATGACCTTCGCATGGTACGGACACATCAAGCTGGAGCAGATGCGGGTCATCACCGACCACACACCACTCTATCTAGTTATCTTGCTGAGCTGGTGCTTGGCACTTTTTGAGTACTCCTTTCAGATTCCGGCCAATCGCTACGGCTACGTCGGCAATGGCGGCGCCTTCAGCTTGATGCAGCTCAAGGTGATCCAGGAGGTGGTGTCGATTACGGTCTTCACGCTCTTCTCGGTGATCTTCTTCCGTGGGGAGCCGTTGCAGTGGAACCACTTAGCCGCTTTCGCCTGCCTTGTCCTAGCGGTTTACTTTGTCTTCCTAAAGTGAGACTGTTGCAAAAGTCAACAGTCTTAAAGTAAGAGGCTCACAAGGGGAGCTGGTCGTAGGTGCGCCGACGACGAAGGTGGTACTGCCAGAGGAGCGAGTAGCGCGCTATGGGCGGGGTCGCTGTGCCCTGGTACCAGGGCTGGTCGGTGGAGAGAGCGAGCTGGCGACGGGTGCGGTAGAAGTCTCGCACGGCTCGTAGCACGGCTGTGGCGTGTCGTGGCTGCTTCTTGACGAGGTAGGTGAGGGCAGCGAGCAGGTCTAGCGGCAGACGACAGAGGAGGATGCGCCTGCGGGCATGCCGTGTGGGGAGGTTCTTGTAGAGCATGCGGAGGTTGTTGCGAAAGTTGAGGTAACTCTTCCTCGGACTGCCCATCTCGAGCGTAGCTCCTCCGAGATGGTAGACGACGCTGTCGGGAGTGTAGAGGATACGACCGCCTGCAAGCCAGAGCCGCCACGAGAGATCAATCTCCTCCATGTGAGCGAAGAAGCTCTCGTCGAAGCCCCCTACCCTCCAGAACGCTTCGGCACTGACGAAGTAGCAGGCGCCTGTCGCCCAGAGTATCTCGCACTCATCGTCATACTGTCCGTGATCTAGCTCGACGGTGTCGAAAAGACGCCCCCGACAGAAGGGATAGCCCCAGCGATCTAGCTCACCACCAGCAGCGCCAGCGTACTCAAAAGCTTCGGTCTGGCGGTCACTGCGCAGCTTAGGTTGTACGGCAACGCAGCCCTCCCTCAGCAAGGCTAGTGGCCGGCCGCACCAGTGGGGCGAGACACGTACGTCGCTATTGAGGAGACAATAATAAGGGTAGTCGAGCTGACGAAGCCCTTGGTTGTAGCCCCCTGCGAAGCCGTAGTTCTCAGATAGACGAACGAGCTTGACTTGCGGGAAAGCCTCCTGCAGGTAAGCGAGTGAGTCGTCTGTCGAGCCATTGTCTATGACCACGAGGTCAGCCACTTCGGGCGGTGTGTGCGCCACAAGGGGCGGGATGTACTCCTCGAGGAGCTTGCGCCCATTCCAGTTGAGGACGACGATGGCTAGATCGGGACGGTTCATAGGTCGGCTTATGGCTTGGTGCTGAAGGTTTGTCGCCGCACGCTCCAGTGCGCTAACCGTACGGGGGTGATGGCTCCGACGAGCTCAGGATTGTACGGCTGGGCGACACGTATATAGTTGTCGGTGAAGCCCTCCATCATGTCGCCGTGGCGTGTCTCCTCCCAGAGGACGGGGCGGACGGAGCCAGTGAAGGGGGCGCAGAAAGCGTTGTGCCGCTCGCTGGAGAGGGCGAGGAGCTCCTGCGTGCGAAGTTTCTTTTCGGCTGCGGGCACAGCGGGCTTTATCTCAAGAGCTTTGGTGCCTTTGCGCTCGCTATAGGGGAAGACGTGCAGCTGGCTCCACGGTTGCTCTTTGAGGAAAGCCAGCGTCTCAGCGTGATGCTCGGACAATTCGCCTCGCATACCCGCAATGACATCGATACCGACGAAAGCATCGGGGATCAGCTCGTAGATGAGCTTGAGTCGCTCGGCAAAGAGTGCCGTGTCGTAGTGCCGCCGCATCAGGCGCAGCACCTGGTCGGAGCCTGACTGGAGGGGGATATGGAAGTGTGGCATGAACTGCGCCGTCTCAGCGACGAACTGGATGATCTCTGGGGTCAGCAGCTCTGGCTCGATGGAGCCGATGCGGTAGCGTGCGATGCCTGCGACCTGTGTCAGCTGGTGAAGAAGCTCTAGGAGCGTCTCGCCTGTGGTGCGCCCGAAGTCTCCGATATTGACACCGGTCAAGATGATTTCTTTGCCACCCAGCTCAGCGACACGCTCTGCCTGTGCCACCAGTGAGGCGATAGAGCCGTTGCGGCTGATGCCTCGAGCCGCAGGTATGGTGCAGTAGGTGCAGTAGTAGTTGCAGCCGTCTTGGACCTTGAGGAAGTGGCGCGTGCGATCGTCTGAAGAGACGCTCGGCTCGAAGTGTTGTAGCTCTCGGCGGGCGGTGACGTGGGGTGTGGAGACTTGGGGCTGGGTGCGCTCTTGGTTGCGCTTTTGGTAAAGCTCGGTGAGGAGCGATACGATCTCGCTCTTGCGCCCCGACCCGACGACGAGGTCTACGCCAGGCATCTGAGCGATCCGATCGCCTTGCAGCTGTGCGTAGCAGCCAGTCACGACGATGAGTGCCTCTGGGTACTCACGATGCAGACGATTGATGAGACTGCGGCATTTCTTGTCCGCTGTGTCGGTCACCGAGCAACTGTTGACGATGCAGATGTCGGGGACCACCTCCGTCGTGTGGTGATGCTCGTCAGAGATGCGCTCCACGCCCACGGTAGCTAGCTGCCGTGCGATGGTCGATGTCTCGGCATAGTTGAGTCGACAGCCTAAAGTGTAGAAAGCAGCTCGCTTGCCAACGAGGGGATGTAGTCGAGGGGTGATCATCATAGAGAGTAGAGCAAAACACCAGCTATGCCCGCCAGGACAATGAGCAGGATGGGATGAACCCACTTCTTGTATAGGAGGAGTCCCGTCACGGCAAAGATGATGAAGCTTCGGTAGTCGATGAAGTTCTCCGTGACGATGATGTTATCCACGGTGATCGGCGTGCCAGCGGGGAGCGTGAGGAGCGTCCAGAGCCCAGGCTGTATCATGAGCATCAGCGCAGCGGCCGCTATGAGCCCAACACTGGCGGGGCGTATGCCGAGGAAAGCAGCATCGACGTAGCGATTGCTTCTAAAAGCTTGAAAACTTCGGGAGATGATGAGACAGAGGACGAAGGAAGGGAGCATCACGGCGGTCGTCGCTAGGAGCGAACCGAGGATATTGCCACCCGTGACGGTGTAACCTATATAGGTGGCGCTGTTGATCCCGATAGGGCCTGGGGTCACTTGGCTGACGGCTACGATGTCGGTGAACTGCTGGTTGGTGAGCCAGCCATACTTGTAGACCACTTCGTTTTGAATTAGCGAGAGCATCGCATACCCCCCACCGAAGCCGAAGAGACCGATCTGAATGTAGACCCAAAAGAGCTGTAAGTATATCATTGTCTTGCCGTCCTAATCCCTTCTCATAACACTATAGATGATCCCTCCGAGGGCAGAGCCGAGGATGATCCAGACGGGTGACACGCCCATGAGCCACACCAGCAGAGCCGATAGGATCGGTATCCAGACGATGCGCCAGGTGCCTTTCATCGCGCGCCAGGTGGTGATGACAGGGATCGCAATCATCGCCACGACCGCGGGACGTATGCCGTACATGACCCGCTGTACCCAGACATTGTCGTTGACCTCTTGGTAAAACATCGCCAAGAGCAAGATGATGATAAAGGAGGGCAAGGTCGCACCAATAGCACAAGTCACCGCTCCGATATAGCCCTTCAACCGATAGCCTATGAAGATGGACATATTGACCGCAAAGACCCCTGGCAGCGATTGCGACACGGCAAAGAGGTCGATGAACTCTTCGTTGGTCATCCAGTGGTTCTTCTCCACGACGTCATGCTGTATGAGCGAAAGCATAGCATAACCCCCACCGAAGGTAAAGCCCCCGATGCGAACGAAAGTGATGAAGAGTCTCCAAAGCATCTTATAGTCCCAGCTCACTTATAGTCTGTTGCGTCGTGCGAAGTAGAGGACGAAAAGTAGATTGAGCACAAGCAAGCCGCCACCACCGAGGAGGATGTAGAGCTTAGCTCCATCAGCGACAGAGAGTGCTACGATCATCCCTACGATGACGAGGAGCATCAGGACGAAGAGTGTCTTATCGAGCCAGTTGAGTGGCTTCTTTTTATTGCGTGTCATAGAGATTAGCGATTAGAAGAGCGAGAGCTTGACATACTTTTTGGGGTGCGCCTTGATGTCTTGGATCAGAGCATCAAGACTGGACGTGACGCTGTCGATGCGGTTGTAGAGTCCATCCTCATTGAGGAGCCTGCCGACGGTTCCATTGGACTGGTTGAGCCTCTGGGTGAAGCTCTTGAGTTCACGAGAGGTACTCTCTAGATTGGCTATCGTCTCTTGTAACTGCAGCGAGTCAAGCCTAGAGGCAAAGTTTGCCACATCTACCGAGGTGTCGTCTATACGCCCCATAATTGTGGGAAGTGAGCGCAGCGATTGCTGTAGCTGAGCTGACGAAGCGTTGATATGCTGTGCCGACTGACGTACATCAGAGAGCGTCGGCTCTATGTTGGGGTTCGAGAGGATCGCGTTGGCCTGTAGCAAGACGCTATCCATACGGCTGAGCGTAGTAGAGAGTCGCGGCACGAACTCGTTTTGTAGCTGCTCCAAGCTCTTGGCAGATCGGCGAGTAGACATAGGTATGGTGTCTCTTGCATTGATATAGGCACCCGTCTCTACCTCAGGAAGAACTAGGTTTACCAGTGCACCACTGAAGAGCGTCTGGGCGACCTGCACCTGTGTACCTTGTGGTAGCTTGATGTCAGGGTCTAGCGTGAGCGTGAGGATCGTCTCGCCATTGTTGCGGTAGTCATACTTCATCTCCCGTACAGAGCCCACCTTGTAGCCATTGACGAAGACCCGTGTAGCCACATTGATCCCCGTCACATCATTCATAGCGACATAGTAGGTCTTAGAGCGAGCCGATAGGGAGAGCCCCTTGAGGTAAGTGATCCCTAGATATAGGATTACAATCGCTAAGAGGGTGAAGAATCCTATTTTAACAGTCTGTCGTATGAGTCTTTTCTGTGGCATGATGCAGCTGTGTCTCTTAGTAAATTTCTTTATCTCTTACGCCCTTGCGGTAGCGTACGATGTAGCAGTCTGGATAGCGCTTAGCTAGTCGTCGCTGAGCCTGACGCGCCTCACTGAGAGAGCTGCACTGCTCAGCCGTATAAAGGTAAAGCTTGCCACACTGCTCACGCTGTACATCGCTTACATTGCGAAAGTAAGGATCACTCGTCTTGAGCGGTTGGCGAGAAGAGGCGATCTGTATGCGGTAATACTCCCCACTCTCTGAGGTCGTAGTACTACTCTGCTGCGCTGTAGACTCTTCATCAGATGCTGACTCGGTGGTCTCTTGCTGCTTCCGTCGCTGGGTGCTGGTAGCTCGTACAAACTTCTCATAGTATCTAGAGAATCCGTCTGCGATACCTCTCGCCAGCTCCTTACGACCACTCTGACTAGCGAGGTAGTCGGACTCAGCTTTGTTTGTGATGAAGCCTAGCTCCACGAGGATACTCGGCATAGCCGTCTCTCGTATCACGAGGAAGGGACCTTGTCGCACACTACGGTTGCCTCGGCCCAGCTTGACAAAGGACTTCTGCACTTCGCTGGCCACATCGATACTCGTCGCAAGGTGCACGTTTTGCATAAACTCAAAGATGATGTAGCTCTCCGTGCTGTTTGGATCAAAGCCCTCGTAAGTCTCCTTATAGTCCTTCTCTAGGAGGATCACCCGATTCTCACGCTTAGAGACCTCTAGATTATCATTAGCACGGCGCAAACCCAGCACATAGGTCTCTGTGCCAGAGGCTTTGGAGCTCGAAGCTGAGTTGGTATGGATACTGATAAAGAGGTCAGCCTTCTTCCTATTAGCAAAGTTAGCACGTTGCTGCAACCCGACGAAGACATCGGTAGATCGGGTCATATAGACCTTGATCTCAGGATGTGCCTCCTCAATATATTTGCGAGTCAAGAGCGCTACCGCCAGATTGATATCCTTCTCCTTACGTCCGAAGGCACAAGCTCCCGCATCATGTCCGCCGTGACCAGCATCGATCACGATCGTATACGTTTTTTGCTGTGCTAGCATGTCCAGCGGACAGGCTATTGTAGCTAGAAGTATAGTGAGGACAAGTTTGACTAGAGACTTCATAAGGTAGCTGATAGTACTGAGAGCAAAGATAAGAAATATAGCGCAAAGCAGCAGAACAATATCGCACCCAAAGGACTGAAACGACTACTTTTGCTGTTATTGCCACGTGAAGATTGGGATTTTCTCCCCACACGATGAGCTACTACATCCACGGAGGCTGACAATGGATGTATTACCGCTAGCCATAGATACAAAAAAGCCTCCCAGTAAGCTACCGAGAGACCATCTGAAGTGTTGTATCACTATAAAGTATCCGAGGTCGTCTGTGAGCCGCATGGGATTCGAACCCATGGCCCCAACATTAAAAGTGTTGTGCTCTACCAGCTGAGCTAGCGGCTCGCCCTCATTTTGAGATCATAGCGTGTGCACTGATCCCCATTTGGGCTAGAACGTGATGCAAAGGTACGAAAAATATGGATACTACAAACAATCTTCCTAACCTTCCATCCTACAAAACAATCGGGTGATGACGAGTAGATCAAACTACTACGCCATCACCCAACGATCTAACTATGTGACGCCAAGTCGTGTTAGCTAGCGGCTACCTGTCTCATGCTTTGCTTACGTCGCTGATAGCGCTCACATTGCTGACAAGTGTCGTAGCCGAGCAGGGTACCGAGGATAAAGTCTTCCTCTGGTGAAAGCATTGTCAAGGATCGTCCTCTCACCATCTCAGAGATAATGGCGATACATAGCTTCTTGCCAAAGAAGAGATTGACACGCGGTGACACACTAGAGATCTCCTCTAGATGGTAAGCTATGCCAGCACGCTCCAAGCGTCTCATCAGAAGAGGTGCTACCTCTCTGCTTACGGTACAGAGAAATAGAGGTCGTATCCCTTTCTGAAACTCGTAAACCTTATCACTCAGCATCACCCACTCGGTCGACATACACACTTAACTAACAGAAAAAAAGAATTATGAAGGAAGCCTCGCAGATATGCGTTATGCCTTTTGGATAGCTTGTACCCACGTATCGAGACGATCGTCCGTCTCGTCACTCTCGTTGTCTTCGTCTAGACAACAGCCGATGAGCTGACCGTCCACCTCACAGCGCGTAGCCTCGTAGCTATAACCTTCTGCAGGGATCTGCCCTACGAGCGTCGCTCCAGCAGCAGTAACCTGCTCAGCGATTTCGGCCATAGCATCGCAGAAGGTGTCTGGATAGCTGCTTGAGTCACCACAGCCGAAGACTGCAAACTGCTTGCCCGAGAGATCTTGCTTAACAAGCTTGGGGAGGAATCCCTCCCAATCGTCTTGTAAGTCGCCATAGCCCCAAGTAGAGGAGCCGAAGATGAGGAGATCGTACGCCAGGGCAGACTCTGGGGTAGCATCTGCTACGTTGTGTACATTAGCTGCATCAATCCCTAGTAACTGGGCAACCTTATCTGCGATGCCCTCGACATGGCCCGTAGAGGAGCCGAAGTATAGTCCGGTATTCTTCATTTGCTTTGAAACGTTATGTTGGTATTTCTGTTTGCAAAGGTAGACGCTATCTCTGAGTCTGTCAATACCTTAACCTAGGTAAAATGAACCTACCGCATAGCTTCCCCACTCCCCCACTCTAGACACACGACACACCTATGACCGCAGCGGTAGCGTGCTAGCAGAGTGCCGTACAGATGCGGTCACACCAGATCAGGCCTTCGTGGGTGAGACGCAAGTGATCATCGGCGGTGTAGGTGAGTAGTCCCTGATCGAGCCACGGCGTGGCACGATCCATAAGCGGGACTCCCTGCAGCACGGGCCTACGGAGGTCTATACCACGACTAGTACGTAGCCCCAGCATGATGCACTCTTCGGATAGCTCAGTCAATGAGAGCCACTCCTCATCAGCGATCGGGAGTGTGTCTTGCTGCAGTCGCTCTATATATAGGTGTATGTCGGAGAGATTCCACCAGCGATGCCTCGCCATGTAACTATGTGCGCTAGGTCCTAAACCTAGGTAGGGCGTACCGTCCCAATATGCGCTATTGTGCTGAGAAGCAAAGCCAGGGAGCGCCCAGTTGGACAATTCGTAATGCGTAAAGCCTGCCTTCCGACAGGCTGCGACTAGAGCATAGTACTGCTTCACGTAGGTCTCTTCGCTCGAGGGGGTCACCGCTCCGCTCTCCCGCATACGATCCAGGCGTGTGCCACTTTCGTAGGTCAAACCATAGGCAGAGAGGTGTGTCACGGGCAGTACTAACGCATGTGCCAAGCTCTCGAACCAGTGCTGCTCATAACCCTTAGGTAGCGCAAATATCAGATCGATGCTCACATTGCTAATGCCTGCTTCTCGTATATAGCTGATCGCCAGCTCGGCTTGTGCAGCTGAGTGTCGACGCTGTAAGAAGCGTAGCGTCTCATCGCTCAAGCTTTGCACACCTAGGCTGATGCGGTTGAAGCCTAGCTGCGCTACGCCCCTAGCCCACTCTGGCGACACATCCTCGGGGTTTGCCTCGATAGTGATCTCAATCGACTTATCTAGTCTCCAAAGCGAGCGTATATGCTGCATCAGTCGCTCTAGGAGCGGGAGCGGGAGGCTACTAGGCGTACCTCCGCCGAGGTAGATGGTACGAGGAGCCGTAGCCCACAGCCCACGGTCACAGTAGATCGTTAACTCACTACAGAGAGCCTCCACAAAGGCACTCTGTAGCGACAAGTCGCTCTGCGAGTAAAAGTCACAGTAGATGCACCGTGTGGGACAAAATGGGATATGCAGGTAGAGCCCCCACATACACTATTTCTTTAGCTCACGGGAATTGTAGTAAAGCGCTCCCGCAGAGAGCTTGCCTGTATGTCCACTGAAGGCCGCCGGCTCTACAAAGAACTCGACCAAGACATCCTCTGGTAGGAAGTCTCGCGAGATGGTCGCCGAGCGTCCTGCGAGGTTTTGCCCGAGTAGTACCAGAGGACAGTCGAGATGCGATCCGTAGAGACGGTAATAGAGATTGAAGGTGTGCCCCGTCGGCTCCTGGAGGTCATAGCTCCACGAGATAGTCAGCCGCTCCCCTTGATCCACGATTTCCTCAACCTTTGCCATACCAAAGGGGATACGGGGCTCCGCTCCGAAGGCGGGACGACGTGTCGGCAAGAGGAGCTGATCCTGACGCTCTGCCGGTAGCTGATCATACATCTGCAAGAACTGCTCAGCTCGGTAGTAGCTCACCCCCGAGAGTCCATAATGCGACAATGTGTCGAGCTGATTGTAGATGTCTTGCAGCTTCCACCGCGAATTGTCATAGAGGCGATAGACACCTAGTCCAGCTACGATGGGTCCGTAGGGCGCGATGCGCTTAGCCCAGTCTGCTATATAGTAGTTGAAGTGCGCATCCTTGTAATAAATCATCGGCACGATGAAGTCCACGATGCCCCGCTGAAACCAGACGAGCGGATCTTGCGACACATCATTCTTGCAGAAGTAGCCCCCAGGGGCAGGCTTCGGCAACTGCTGATACTTACCGATGCAAGCTGTCGAGAGCGCCACCTCGGGTGCTACCTCTTGCAGCGTACGGTGGAGCGTATCGATCATAGCTGTCACATTCGCCTCACGCCACTCCATACGAGGGAGTCGCTTGGGGTTCATGCGCTGGTAGCTCTTGAGATCGTCAAACTTCTTCGGACCATCGGGGTAACGGATATAGTCTAGGTGCACGCCATCCACATCGTAGCGCGTGACTAAGTCTCGTACCAGCTGAGCCATGTGCGTACGTACAGCGGGCTGCGCGGGATCCATAAACCAAGCGTTGCCCTGTCGGAGACACAGCTCAGGATGTGCTGCGTAGAAGCCTTTACCCTGCTTAGCTAGCGAGCGCACATGATCATTCGTGCCTAGTGGATAGACCACCATCCAGGCATGTACACTCAGACCACGATGATGACACGCATCGATAGCATACTGGAGGGGATCATAGCCATTGGGCAGCGCACCCGTCTTGCTAACCGTAGGAGAGAGCGGCTCGACACTGCTCGGATAGAGCAAGTCACCACGCAGACGTACCTGTAGGAAGACCGTATTGATCCCCGCCTGCACAAAGGCATCTAGCATCTTGTCGAGCGACTCCTGCTGCCGTACCATACCTGAGTAAGTATCTGCAGAGACCTTCGGCCAGTCTAGTCCAAAGATCGAGGTGAGCCACACAGCGCGCATCTCAGCTCCAGGCAGCTGAGGCACCGAGTAGGCGTCATCACTGATGCTGCACTCGGGTAGCTCGACATGCGGTCGCCGTGGTGTAGCCTTACGTGCACCGCACTGGCTAAAGAGGAACAGCGTCAGCAATAGCAGTGCTGACTGACAAAGTGTGGAGATAAGTCTCTTAGGCATCGCTCTTATATAAATTGATAGACGCCACAAAGATACGAAATCACAGCGTGAAGCTGACCGTCTCGGCTAGCCCGATGAGACGAGTAAGCCGCCGTAGGGACAACACGGGATGTGCATCAAGGCGAGACCTATTGCCGATTTGCGAAGTTTTGAGGTTAGAGGTTAGACACTAGACTCTAGGAGCACTAGACCTACTAGGAGCACTAGTGCCACTAGCCCCTCTAATCTCTAACCTCTAATCTCTAATCTCTAATCCCTAATCTCTAATCCCTAATTACATATCTTTACGGGGGGATTCGTCCGATTCCCTCCTTTCTCGAATATCCACGTGGGAAATCTCAAATCTCCACGTGAATATTTTTTATTTTCCACGTGGGCGTCATTCATTTCCTCCGAAGTTTCATTTGATTCCTCCGAAGAATTTTTTCTCCCCTACGTGGAAAATAAAAATTCTCCACCTGGATATTTCGAAATATCCACGTGGAAATCGATTTTCCCCGACACGACACTGTATCGGTACGTGCCCAACTCTAAATTACTGTTGCAATCCAACCTCCAGTCGGAGCCTTCCGTCCCCCACTGCGCCCCTACAGGGTGACGTCTCCCTAATCTCTAACCTCTAACTCCTCCAACAGCTTCACAGCGGAAAAGGGCCTCGTCAGAGGTCCGACGCATCGTAGCCGTCGGTCGGAGGGGCATAGCCCCGAACGACCGATGGATAGGCGAATGTGGTAGAAGATCGCCCCCTTGTGGGTCGGACTAAGTGAAGCTTCACAGCGGAAAAGGACCTCGTCAGAGGTCCGACGCATCGTAGCCGTCGGTCGGAGGGGCATAGCCCCGAACGACCGATGGATAGGCGAATGTGGTAGAAGATCGACCCCTTGTGGGTCGGACTAAGTGAAGCTTACAGCTCCAGCCCGACCGCAAGCGGTCGGACGCTCTATAAAACTTGCGCAAGAAACACAGAAGCGTGATAAGGATCTCTGTCCTTACCACGCTTCTATCTATAGATAATGGGGTCGTGCGCGCTTAGTCTGCTCTGGGTCGCGCTAGATCCCTGATGAGACCAAAGGTCTTATGGCGTCATGGTCTCGTAGAGTGACTTTACTTGGTGATGTACTGTGTGAAAGTACCAGCTGCCGTCTGCATCACGACAACATACTGACCAGCAGATAGTGTAGAGAGATCTACGACGCGGCCTGGCTGGTCAATCTGCATCACGTTAGTACCATCGACGGTTAGGACACGGAGCGTCAGCACCTCAGCACTGTTCTCTACGTATAGCTGTGCCGTAGCATCAAGCTGCGTAGGATAAGCAACAGGCTCGAGACTACGCTCTACCTCGCTGACTCCTACAGGGGCATAAGCACCACCATCTTCGTAGACAACCTCTACGGTGTAGCTGTCGGTCGTATTGCCCGTAGCATCTTGATACTCATTGGCAGTGAGACCCTCAGCAATGACCTTACCATTCTTGAGGAGCTTGTAGCTCTTGACCTTGGGGAATGGTACGGGTACCTTACCCTTGGCAAAGCAAGTGAAGTCGTTGTGCTTCTCTACGTTCTCAGAGGGAGCGAAGACGAAGCGCATAGCGTGATACTCCTCAGGCACTGTGGAGCCCTTGTACTTGGACTCAGGGTATGGCACGGACCTTTGACCAGAAAGCAGGAAGGCGTCCACGTAAGGACGTAAAGCGTCGTTGGTGTTCTTGACACAGACGACACCTGCAGCGTTGTCATTGTTGGTGATACCATAGCCGATGAAGAGATCATTCATAGGATTGATCCTGAAAGGCTTGTCTAGGACTACCGTAACCCACTCACCGGGCTTCCAGTCTTGTGGTACGTTGAACATCTGCTCATACGTAATGCCAGCGATACCACCCACCTTGTCATTACGCTCAGTACCATTACGCAAGATGATCGTATAGCGCTGAGCATCCTTAGCATCAGGGACATTGATCAGTGAGTCAGGAACCAGACGTACGGCATAGAGCGTAGGAGTAGCCTCACCGACAAAGCGATCACTAGCGATACGAACCGTCAGGTTGTAGCGGTTTGGCGTAGTGTAACGACCTTTTAGCTCAGCTTTAGGATGCTTGTAAGTAATGAACTCCATCTTGTTGGGGTAACCAAAGAGAGAGACCTCCTGTAGGTTAGCCGGATCATGCCAAGAGACGAGGACACCATTGCTACTAGCCTTGGCGGTAGCAGGCATCGTGTGTACGGCATTGCCCCAGAAAGCGCCCTGCTCGATGAGATCAGATTCGCCGGAAGTATATGCGGCACCCCCATTATAACCATCATCGGGTAGCGTCTTACCTCCGTAGTCGTAGCGCACCTGTACGCCATAGACGACAGAACCCTCACGAGCCTTGTCGCCGAGAGCGACCTCACGTGACTCGGTGTACTTATTCTCTGTAACCTCTGTGATAAAGGCTCCATTGCGATAGATGCGATAGAAGACCTTCCACTCAGCAGGGATCGTGTTTTTGTCAATAGCTGTCCAAGAGAGGTGAGCCTCCGTATTGGTCACCTGTACCTTGAAGTCGGACACAGGCTGCAGAGGCTTCAGGCCATTGCGCCACGTACCCTCTAGCTTACGAGCTGAACCCCCTTCCTTAGGATCGAGGTAGATGTCCATACAGTCGATCGAATCATTCTTCTTAAAGTGATCCCAGTGGAACTTGAGACGTCCGTAGAAGTCATCACCCCCTGTACGACCACCAGTCAGCGTACCGACGACTAGGTGCTCGGCACTAAAGAGTGAAGAGCCAGAGGATCCACCCTCAGTAGCACCATGTGTATATTGGAACTCGAAGTGAGCCTTCTCAGCTCCGGCCTCTCCATCGCCTGTGTCCCACTGACCTATTCTGATAGGACCATCTGCGATAGAGATCTTCTTAGCATCTCCCATAGGGTGATGTATGCCTACAGCAGGAGTCTTGGGCAGTACAGACCAGCGATCCCAACCGTTGTAGTAGACACGATAGTTCTCAGGTACCTGTGTATGTGCCTCGAGGAGTAGACCATCACTCATACCCAGGAAGGGAAGGAACGTACGTACATCACAACCTACGACAGACTTGCCTCGATTGAGCGCTACAGAGCCATTGCTACAAGTGGGCTTCTCATAGTGAAAGACGAATGTCCACTTGTCTAGATACTTCTGCGCTACCTCTTGCTTGGTGGTCAGAGAGATACAGTGTGCAGCGGAGAGAATAAAGGGTCTGAAGTCTAGATTGGTATTGTTCATCAAGTTACCCGAGCAGAGTCCGATGCCCTCCTCATCATACATGATGAGCTGGCAGACACCCGTCTTCTCAGCTTGCCACTCAGCACCCTCAGGGCAGTTGATACCGATCTGAGGGATCGGATCACCACTCTCATCCTCACCTGGATAAAGCATACGGAGCTTGTTGGTCCCGTTGTCTACTCTAGCATCGTAAATGTAGCCAACACCAGAGACTAGTAGCGTGGGCATTGCTCCTGTACGTCCTGGCTCATACTCCATAATTACTTCATCACCATTCAGAGGCTCATTAGCGAAGCCACCATGCTTGGGATGGGTCTCATAGGTGTAAGCTCCTAAGAGTACAGAGCGATCAGGGGTATAGATGTAGAGACGACCTCCATCATTAGGAATGAAGAAGTCATCATAGAGGAGCGTCATAGCCTGAGCTCCTGGAGAGGAGATACGCAGGCGGTAGATAACCTTGCCATACTCTAGCTCGGTAGCCTGAGCCTGACGAGAGAAGTCGATAGAGGTCTCTAAGACACGACCGATGGTAAGGCGCTTGAACTGTACCTGTCCCTTGTTCCACTGGTGTGCTGTCTTGAAGTCCTGGACGTTGAACTCGGGGAGGACACGAATGACAGGCGTAGCTCCAGCCGAGCGAAGCTCTGTCGTGGAGGCTGTGAAGCCAGCTGGTACGCCTCCAAAGGACTGCTGTGCTACGAGCCCTCCAACCCAAGAGAGGGCTACGACACCCACAGCTAGTAGTTTGGATATAAATGAATGATTCATAAAGCGGTGTAAACTGTGCTTTGTTTGATTAGATATAACTATAGAGTCTAGTCACGACCCAAACATAAGATACAGTGTGGAGCAACATAACTACTGTGCATCCACACTGTACCTTATATTATAGAGTCGTCCTTGTCATCAACGACGTATGATCAGCTTGCGAGGATCATTGCCGATGAGGACAATGTAAGTACCCTCGGGTAGATCAGCTACTGATAGCTCTGCATAACCCTCACGACTGGTAGCATAGCTACGAACGAGCTCGCCTGAGAGCGTGTAGACGTTAACCGTCGTAGCAGGCTGTGCACCAGCGACGGTGACGAAGTCTGTAGCGGGGTTAGGATAGAGCTGAGCCTCCTCAGAGCTTGGTACGGTTGGCATGATGACACCGAGCCACTGCTCGCCATCCCATGTGACAGTATCTCCAGGCTCCTCACCGTTTTCATTTTGGAACTCGGCGAAGACCTCCATATCGTCTGTCAGTTTAAAGCTCTTTGAGCTAAGAATGTTGGTTTTCTTACCCGTCTTAAGGTTGGTCAGTTTAAGGTCAGAAAGCTCCCAGTCTGAAGTTTCGCTAGTCTCGGCAACGAGCTCGATCTCCATACCACGAGGTAGACCTCTCGTATCGAGACCGTCACCCTTGAGCTTGAGGGTACCCTTGCCGAGCTTCTTCAGGATCACCTTGCAGACATCATCTGTAAAGGTAGCAACCACCTCTACATCTGCATCTGTAGCATAGAAGTAGCGATCCTTAAAGATATCAATAGTGTCACCCTTGGAAACCTTCTTAAGAGTATTCAGAGCGTATCCACTCTCGTGATTGTCTGTGATCACAATCTTAGTGTCGGAGTAAACCTCGTCTAGCTGTGCCTTACCATTGACCATAATAGAGCCACCCTTACCTACAGTCTTGGTCGTAACCTTGCAGATTGCAGCTCCATCATAGTTGCTCCAGGTACGCTTGTCATAAACGCCCCAGCCTAGCTCGTGAGCAGCATCTACGTGCTCCTTGAGGCAGATGTTCTGCTCCTTATCACTGCGTGTCTCGACAGCATAAATGCTACCAGAGAATGAGCCCGTGAGGACCTCCTTCTTAGGTAGAGACTTCATAAGAGCCATCATAGCGTCTCCCTGGAGGTTGTTGTTCTCAACATAAACCTCTCCAAGAGCAGGTAGCTCAGGAAGTTTCAGACTAGTAAACTTGTTGTTTCCGAGGTTCAGACTGTATAGACTGCTACATCCCTCTAGATTGACAGAGGTGAGCTGGTTATTCTCAGCGCTGAGCGTAGATAGGCTAGCAAAGCCTGACATATCAAGAGTGGTGAGTTGGTTACCACCAACATATACATCACTTAGATTTTCCTTACCACCTGTTAGATCTATAGATGTGAGGAGGTTGTCACTGACGACAACTGAGCTGAGACTAGGACAATCCTCTATGGAGAAGTTTGTAAGCTTATTATATCTCAAGTTGATGCTGGAGAGTTCCTTTAGTCCCTTGAGGTGCATCTCTGTGAACTCATTGTTATTCAGACTGAGATACTGTACAGCAGGACAGCCCTTGAAATCAACAGAAGAAAGCTTGTTGTTACTCAGATCTATGTCACCGAGCTCACTATTCTCACCGAATGTAATCTTAGTCAGGCTCCCAGCGTGCAGATCTAGAGACTCAAGAGCAGTTAGACCTGTGAGATTTATCTCGTTGAGCTTAGTCGTCTTAGCACTAAAATTAACGAGAGAAGTACAGCCGGTTAGGTTGATCGATGTGAGCGGGTTAGAAGATACGCTAAGCCACTCAAGGTTTGAGGTCTTAGACAGATCTAGAGAGGTAAGGGCGTTGTTAGAGAGGTCTAGTGATGCACAAGAGACACCGTTTAGATCGATCTCTGTCAGTGAATTGATAGGCAGAGAGACAGACTCTAGATTAGGTGCTCCAGCAAGATTGATGCTCTTAAGCTTATTCGCATCAGCCTTGATTGTCTTCAGCTTGTCATTGCCACCGAGCTTGATCGTGTTGATCTCAGCTGTAGTACAGTTCAGAGACTCTAGAGCAGGTAGTCCTGTCAAGTCTAGCTGCTTGAGCGCATTCGTACCACAGATCAGATCGTAAAGGTGAATACAGTTATCAAAGTCAAGCGTCGTAACGCGAGACATCGTACACTCGAAGGTGTAAATATCACCTGAAATAGACACCGGCTTTTGTGTGATCTCATAGGCGATCTTACCCTCCACCATAACAGGCTTGGCACCATCGACAACGATATCCTTGCTCGTGCCATCGGGACCGGTGAACATGAGGTTCATTCTGTCACCGACATTGAGTTCGGTACCAATGGTGATCTTACCAATGGTGGGTTCCTGAGCGGAAGCTCGGAATGCGGTTAACCCCAACACGCTTACTAACGTGAGGAGAAGGAGTAGTTTTGACTTCATATCCTTATAATAAATAGTTGGTTGATTAGTATCTAATCGTGGTAGCACTCTAGAGATGCTCAGAAGAGGAGCGACTCTAGAGTGCTATGCATTTAGTCTACGAGGACCTTTGTGGTTTCAGAGCCGTAGGTTACTAGATAGAGACCTGCAGGAAGTGCGATCTGTGTCTCTAGCGCAGAAGTCGTGTAGACGACCTGACCATCGAGTGTGTAGATGGCTATAGGAGCTACCTCAGGCGCCACGATCGAGAGGAGACCTCCTGCTACGCTAATCTGTAGTGGCGACACTGGCTGGACTAGCTCATTACCTACTGGATAGATCTTGCGGAACTTCTTCCAGTTTCTATCACTCTCGTAGGCTCCTCTAGCCTCTGCAGGGACCTCTAGCGTGACTTTTTTGTAAAAGTCTTTGCCCATGTCGTAGACTTTACCATCGTTGTCCTTGCCCACGGCTGGAGGTGTGACAGCTAGTATCTGTAGCGTACCACCCTTTGTCTCCAGCAAGTCATTGCCAGCAAATGCTTGATCCTCGACCAGCGTGACGTTCTTACCAAGAGTGATCTTCGTAAGCTTCTTACAGTCACTGATGCTGTACTTAGGGATCACCCGAACCTTTTCGGGGATCTCGATCTCAGAGATTCTCATATCTGAAAAAGCGGTCTGTCCTATACTGTCGACAGATGAGGGGAGCTTAACCGAGGCAGTCCAGCGACAAGATAGGAAGGCATATGGCTCAATTATCTTAATTCCCTCTGGGACGGTAACATCTTTAGTCCCCTTGTAGAGGCAGGTAACAAGCGAATTCTTGGTCTTATTGACCAGTAGCTTACCCTCATTGACGCCGTCGGACTTAGCCTCAAAGGTCTTATTGCCCTCTGCGACCTGGATCTTCTCACACTCTTGGAGCAGTGTGAGTGCCCTATAGCCGATCTCCTGTACGGAAGCAGGTATCGTCAGCTCTGTGAGCCATGAGCAGTTAAAAAGGGCTTCATCGCCTATCCGCTCCAAGCCCTCGTTGAGGATTAGCTCCTTAATATAGATACAGCTTAGGAAGGCATAGTCCTCTATTTCCTTCACCGTATTAGGTAGCACCACCTTAGCCGTTCTAAGCTCAGAAGGGCATAGATAGAGCTTCGTCATATCCTTACTATATAGGATGTTGTCTTGTACAGTTAGGATTGTATTTTCGGGAGCAACTGTAATGGTTGCAAGGTTTTGGCAGTTCTTAAAGGGCGTTTCACCCATACTCTTAAGCCCCTTACCGATCTCTATTTTGGTAATGGCCTTACAATCTTGGAATACATTGTCCCCGATCTTCTCAATCTGGTCTGGGATGATGCCCTCCTTGAGGGTAGCTAGACGGAAGACTCTATCCTTAAGCTCCTTGCAGGTCGCAGGATACTGCACCGTGTAGACCTCATTGAATGCAAAGGCAGCCTGTCCCACAGCTACGACTGTGCAGGGAACCATATCGTTACCCTTCTTGACATTGAGTGTCTCAGGGATTACGACATTCTTGTAGTAAACACCCTCCTTAAGACGATCGTCCGCACTCTGCGCTGGCGCTATCTCGATGGTGTTGTCCTCTTCCTTGACAAAGCGGACGAAAAAGCCCTCCTTGGTCGAGTAGATGGGACGCGTGTCTGCCGCCTTGACATCTTGCGACTTGAGTTGATGACCTGTCTTGAGCTCGTAACGAGAGCTGTAGGAGGTCTCTTTTACTCCCCCATTTCCTTGATTGGAGAGATTTACTGTTTGGGCTGATACTTGTAGCGAGAGTCCACTCGTTGCCATAATTAGCCCTGCGGTAATTAGTAGTTTTTTGATCATATAATGTTATTGCTTAGTACTATCTAAACTCTATCTACGTGATTTCCAAATCCGTATGAATTGCTCGAGGTTGGAGAATCGGCGTCGGTTCTCAAAAGTGGTGGCAAGTTACGAAAAACTAGCGACATAGCCAACCGACAGCAGCTTTTCGCAGTTCCGCAAATTGCGAGATTGAGGTTATATATCATAGGAGGAGACTCTGTAGCGGGTGCCACAGAGTCTCCTTTTGTATTAAGCTGCAAGGTTAGTTTCTACCTTACATAATATATAGCTAGCGACGGACGATGAGACGATGCGTCTCGCCACCTACTCGTAGTATGTAAGCGCCCTCCTGTAGCTGTGTGAGGTCGATGCGTAGTGTGTCACTAGTGCTCTCTACCTGATACATCAGCTCACCCTCTAGCGTGTAGATCGCTACTGTAGCTCCTGATGGTATACCCTCGAGGAGTACGTAGTCACGTGCTGGGTTAGGATAGAGACGTAGCTGCTGCGCTACGACGCTCTCGACGCTTGTATGGTCTACAAACTCAGCCTTGACCTCCGTATTAGCGATCACGGTAAAGCTCTTTGTAGCCAGGATGTCCTTACCATTAGCGGTAAGCGTCTTGAGCTCACACTTGTCATTGTTGCCACGAGCCTCTACCGTTAGCTTCGTGCCGTAAGGTACTGCATTTAGATCGATATCCTCTTTGATGCTGATCGACCCATACTCGTTGCTCGTTAGTTTGACGGTAAATATTTTTTCCTTGGTGAAGACAGCCTTTACCGTCGTAGCGGCAGATACTGTAAAGCTCTTTGTGGCCAAGATATCCTTACCATTAGCCTCAAGCGTGGTCAGCTCATAACCAGCAGCAGGTCTAGCCTCGACGGTCAGCTTAGTACCATCAGGCACAGCCGTAAGGTCTTCGTAGCCCTTGATGATCAGTTCACCTTCACCCTCGATCTGCTTCGTGACAGGATAATCCGTTTGTACTGCAGTGCCCTTCTTGCAGGTTACCTCTATGATAGGATTCTCTAGGATCGCCATACGATGCTTTCTGTCATCACCCATCTCGAAGAAGCTCATCGTCAGCTGGATCTTATTACCACCGACGACACCTAGTCTCTTTACTAGCTCGGGTAGCTTTGGCGTGAGGATCTGCTCCCCTTGTGGTGAGATAGAGATCGTCTCCAAGTCGGTCCACACCTGCTCGATACCATACTTAAGTATGTAGCGGCACTTCACCTCATGATCAGGAGCTATGGTCCCGACATTCTTAACACGGATCTGTGAGAACTCACCCGTACCTAGGTCTACCTCCATCGGCTCAGCTTTAGAGGCAGGCTCGATGACGTAAGCCGTTCTGATAGCATCAGAAGCCTCAATGGTCACATCAGGTAGCTCGAAGTACTGCATCTTACCCATATCCTCTGTCTGGTAAGAGACACGGAGAGAGATCGTACCCTGGGCGTAGGGGCAACGCTCAGCGTTGAAGGTCACCTCTTGCGTCTCCCCGACCTGTATGGCGGGTAGGATATCAGAGTAAGCACGCCACTCTCCGTCCTCATGCTTGACCTCGAGGTAGAGTGGTCTGAAGAACTCACCACGCCCTGTATTCTTGAGCTTCAGGGAGATAGTACTCTTTTCGTAGGCCTTGAAGGTAGCGTGAGCACTATCCTCTACCATTTCAAGCTGGGCAAAGGGGTGCGTGAGGTCCTCCTTGACCTTCCAGCCGAGAGCATCCTTCTCAATGGTAAAGGTGTGACGACCCTTGCCATTCTCATTATTACCCTCGCGCACGTCCATAGCACAAGGTCTCCACTCCTTCGTACCATCAGGGAGCGTCACCTCATAGACTATGAAGATGTCCCACGTACCCTCAGAGAGGTACTTAGTCACATCTAGGTCAGCTTGGAACTCCGGCACGAGGTCATAGAGACCGACTAAGAACTTAGACTTCTTGTACTCGTCCATATAGACCGTATCGGTCGTACCAAGCTTGGCAGCAGCGATGGTCGTGAAGCCAAAGTAGTTGTAATCGGCTTTGCCTTCATCATCTAGGGTAGGTACATCGCTAAGCCAGACAGAGTAGTTGGCATCAAGTATCCTGATTGTTGAGCCACCCGTGAGGTGTGTGGTAAACTTACGTGTGGTCAGGAGAGGTAGCTCGGTATCCTTAGAGCTACCGTCACGATCAGGCGTGATGCCTACGACGATACCCTGCTCCATACTAAAGCCTCCTCCGAAGCCTCCACCGATACCTAGGTCGTCGGGCTGTAGGAAGTTAAGGTTGAAGTATCCATTAGCGAGACCGCTCCAGCCCCAGTTGATGTGATAGAGTCCCTCGTCGTTGTAACCATCGCATACGAATGCGTGACCACCACCAGTACCTGTACCACTGTATACGACAGGACGCTGCGCAGCGAGCTCCGCACGCATGATCTTATCCCACTCCGGCTGGGTATAGTTGACACGTCTCTTGAAGGTCACCTGCTTGTTGTAGCGGAAGTTATTGCGCAGAGCACGTACGATCAGAGGAGCAAAGCTACCACTAGCCGATGGATCATAGTCCGTCTCGATAGCAACGCCGGCATGATAGCATAGCGTGCCTAGTGCCTCAATCTCCGCGGCCGTTGCTTTAGTAGGATCTTCATAAGCGGCTGGCATATTAGCCCAGTCGTAGGTCGTCGTACCAAAGTTCACCTTATGCTTGCGAGTCTTGTATGGCTCTTTGTACTCAACCTTACCCTCACCCTTGACAGGCCACTGATAGTAGCGCATCACCTGAGCGTAGGCAGTAGCGACACAGCCCACGGGCATGTGCTTACCCTTGCCATCTACTGGAGTCTTTGAGTTCCACGGAGCAGACTGATCCCACTCGATCTCGCCTAGCAGCGGAGCCACCTCTGCAGGCTCTCCAGCCATTGGCAGCGTCGGCGCCAAGCGTGTCTGCCAGGCTACCTGCCCCATGAGCTCATCAATACGCTGCTGACAAGCCTCTAGAAAGGCAGCGAGGTTGTCCGGCATCGCTTCGACGGAGAAGGATCCCGTCGTAGCATAGCCTATATAAGGAGCTAGGCGATCATCACCAGAGATAATCACGAAGCCACGTCCCTCACCTCTATTATATACATAGTAATAGCGAGCCGGCTCACCTGTCGATTGTAGTTCATAGCCATTGGATGTACAAGCGGGTGCTGACACAAGAGTCAGCTCAGCAGAGCGCAGTTGCTGCATCTGCGTGTTCTTTTGAAAAAACTGCTCTGCGAGCAGCCGAGCCTCTTGCTCTCGTAGTGGGCGTGCAAAGATCTGCACCACGCCACAGAGCAGTAAGCATAGTGTCATGGTCAGCATTCGTGACCGACCGAGTAGCGGGTAATTCATAAGCAAGTAGTTTTGTTAGTCAATTGCATTTTGCAAAGATATAAAAAACAGAGATATTACCATTTTGGAGCTGTGCAATTTTTCAGAGCGGTACATTCCTCCCGCTAATGCAATTTCTCACTAATGTGTAGCTCCTGAAAAAAAACGATTATGATGCGTCAGCCCTAGCTGGGCAAATTCAACGTCGGCTCGTTACAATAATTTAGAGCCGACTACATATCGATACGGCGCCATGTCGGGGAAAAGTGATTTCCACGTGGATATTTCGAAATCCCCACGTGGAAAATTTTTATTTCCCAGGTAGGAAATAAAAAACTCTTCGGAGGAATCAAATGAAACTTCGGAGGAAATTGTCCTCTTCCTGAAAAAAGTACACAGTTGGGAAGGTATTACTGAGACGATACAC